>JAABUN010002507.1_pt1 | contig 32367 bp, 34 predicted proteins | sample 5559311 | NCBI WGS metagenome assembly JAABUN01 (sample SAMN10711877, study PRJNA513370) | rock metagenome | isolation source: Antarctica rocks | place: Antarctica: Victoria Land, Siegfried Peak sud | reverse complement strand
AGCCTACTTTCCTTTAACCGCTATAACAACCTGCGAAGGCAGGTTTTGCTCTTCTTTGCGGCGAATTTATTCGCTGCCTATTGGGATAGGCTCTAAGCAGAGGATTTTAGAGGTGTGTCTCTGGTGAGCGATTGGACTCCCACTTTCGTCAACCGAAATTTGAGATTCCAACAAGTTCAACGCTTGTTCACAATTGGCCAGTTGGGGATGTGAAATTTGCAAATTTCTTACATTTGGAATTTGTATTGGGTTGAGCGACTTTGAGCCGCAATTCCTAAAGCATATTTGTCAAGAGGCAACTTTTTCAAAGGGGGAACAATAAACTTTTTGAACCCAAAATTAAAGGCAAAACTGTGATGACCACCATTAAAGCGAGAAGCACAGCCGCCAGCCGGGAAGCAACGGGAGACTGGCGCAATTTCAAAGGCGATTATTATCATCTTCTTTACGTGGTGTGGCTGCTGCTTCACCAAGAAGGGGTGCGTGTTGCTTTCTATCAAGGCAACGACCTCATCGCTTCACCTGCTGTTCCTAAGCCGGGCCTAATGGATGGTGCTCCGATCTTGGCACGCGCCGAAAGCCCGGAAAACGAAGTCTGGATTCAGCTCAAATCAACCACATCCCGATGGAGTTGCACTTCGGTGATAAACGATGTGCTTTTCAACTTCGTCTACAACGCGCTGACTTCAAAATTGAATGGCCGCAAGTGGGAAACTCGACTGGTGACTCAGGGACAGGTCGCGCAGGACGAGTTGCAAGGGTTGGTCAGCACTTTGACTGCCTCCAAAGGCTCAACAGAATCGAAACTCTTGCCCAAGCTGCGACGCCTCTTCAATCGTGAGATCAAACGCGCATTTGAGGAATGGAAACGTGACCACGCGACGCACTTTTCGATGCAGGTCGATCAATGGACGTTGGCACACGCCAGCGAAGTTGGCGTGGAAGTGCTTCGCCAACTCGCGCAAACGCAACCGTGCAACAGTGAACTCATGGCGGCGCAAATCCGCCATCAGACGTTGCTCTCCTGCTTCGATCCAACTTTAGCGGAGCGCATGGAGAACACGCTCATCGGCGAGTTGGCCAAGCAAGCATCGCTTGGGCCGCAACACGCTCGCGCGTTTGATGAATCTTGGATGGATGAAACGGCTGGTCGCGCGTTGCGCCCGCGCGGTGTTTGGGATTCCAACCCTTTAACCGCCTGCCAGGAAGCAAACGCGCTTACCCTGGCGCGAGACTGGGAGGCATCGTTTTATGTGCCGCGTCCACGTTTGGAAGCTGCACTCACTGAGTTCCTTGCGTCGGATGCGCCTTTGTTCGCGCTCATCGGCGTGAGTGGTGTTGGAAAAACTTGGGCCACGAACTGGATGGCGACACAGTTGCTCCAAAATATCGTGCGTTTGGTGCTACCCGCGACGGAACTGGATTATTCCCCAACGCTGGAGTCACTGGTTGCCTCGCGGTTGCGCGTGCTCACTTCGGCTTCACACACCGATGCCCAGCTTTTGGAGCGGTGGAAAGCAGCCGCTCACTCCCTTGCATCCCAACCTGTAGGCAGTGGCGCTCAACCGTTAAACGCGTTTTCGCCGGTGCTTGTGTTGGACGACCTTGGCGCATCCAGAGACGAAGAACAATTGCGTCGAGATTTGGCGCGGCTGGTTGGGCAAGCGCGAGAGCACGGCGTCAAAATCGTCCTCACCTGTCAAGAACACATCTGGCGCACATCGCGTCCCGCCGGTGGCATTTCGGCACGCGATATTTTCACCTTGGAACCTATTAGCGGGCGCAACAGCAACCAGCCAACTCTTGTGCTTGGTGATTTTTCCGTTGACGAATTGGAAGAAGCCGTGGCTCGACGCCTCAGCGTTCTGGGATCTGAGCGCGCGTCCAACCTCGCACGGCAACTCCGCGCGCCGACGTTTGCCGCACTCCGCAACCCGTTTCTCCTTTCTCTCTACCTCGATAAACATCTGGTATCACTGCGTCGCTCGACGCAAACAGAACCGCCGCCGCTCGCGGTGGACGAATTGTTGGATGCCAAAGTCGAGACATCACTGGAGCGTGTCGCGGAAAAGCTCGGTTGCGATGTTCACGACATCACGCCCGCTTTCACGACTCTATGCCGCCTTCTTTGGGATACCCGTCCCGATGGAGTGGAGCGAAACCAGGCCATCGACACGTTGGAAGAGGGTGCAAGAGAGCTTGGAGGCACTCTTTTTCGTCAGTTACGGGATATTGGGTTACTAACCCCCGAAGGCTTAGTGCGGCTTGAACGCACACCAGTCGCCGAGCGCCTCTTCGCGCGGGAAGTGCGACGGCGCGCACAGGAGAACCCGCTCGTTTTGGATGGTTTGCGTCCCGAAGAGGATGGCGGTGTCGTAGCGGCTCTACTTCGGGACTTAGGGGCGTTCCCTGCCGCAGAAATCACCATCCCAAGCAACCCGATCAACGATGCGGTTATGTTGGCGGAGGCGTTGCTCCAAGCCGATGAGCGATGGAAGGAAGCAGTGTGCGAAGGACTGGCGCAATGTGCTCCGGACGACCTTCGTTTAGTGGCTATGCTCACAGCCTTGGCGCGTCCACGTGATGAGTCTTTGATCGGGTTTCCGGCGTGTCGGGCACTGGGCCGTCTTGCCGCGCGAAGCAAACTGGCTCGTCGCTGGGTCGCGCAGGCGTATATTGGCAGCAACTCTTCCGACCGCTATCGTAGCGCCATGGCTCTGGGCGAATTGTTGGAATTCATGCCACGTTTTGTGACGCGCATGGTGTCGTGGCGATTGCGGCTCGCGCAGAAAATGCCCGCTTTTCACGCGCCGGACTGGGAGCGGCGCGAAAAGTGGATGCAAGCCGCTCTCGACCCGTTGAATGATCCACGCCATCAAGCCGCAGCACAAGCGGTGCAAAACGTTGTGGCGCGCTTTGGTGATTTCGTCCGCGACTCGGAAGACTGGCGCCAAAGTCTCGATTTAGCCGAAGTGCGGGGCGGCTTGCTGGCGTTGAACCGCGAAGAGCGAGAGTCGGTTTTTGCCGACCTCGAATCGCCGGATGTGGACACACGGTATCTGGCGGCCTCTGCGCTACGGGCGGCAGCCTTCAAGGATATCGATCAGGTCGCGGATGTCTTGTTGAACCGAATCCGCCTCGAAGATAACCATGCTGTTTTGAGCCGTCTTTTGTGGGCCGCTTATCCACTCACTGCACCGACCTACGCCCCTCAGTTCTTAGCAACTTTGCGCGCGAGCCACATCGCGCGCTGGGATGCACCGTTGAGTGTTGGGCCAGCGCTCACCATGCTGGCCGTGTTAGCCACACGGGATCCACTCGGCGTTCTGGACTTTTTACCGCGCGAGTTGAACGATTTGGACGCTACAACGCAGGCGTATCTAGGCGAAGTGCTCATCCACTCATGGTGGTCTCTGGCAGACGAAGACGAGCGACTCCCAGCGACGCGGAGGGACGAGCCACGACAGTTTTTGGAAGCTGTCTCCACGCGCGATCTCGCCGACATCGAAAGCGGCTTTTTCTCTTCGGTTCCGCCCGAAGAACGCCCCTTCGCCGCACGAGGAGTTGTTGTGGCGCAGCTTGCCCTTTTGGGCTGGAAGCAAATTCGAGCTACCGAGGCTCAGATGCACGAGTTCGGGCGCGATTGGCCTCACTATCAAGCCGACCTCGAAGCGGCTGTTGGCCGTCACGCCGCATTTTTGGTGTCGCAACCTGGCGTTGCAGCATTTCAAGACGCGCTGATCGAGAGCGCTCGCCTCGAAGCGGAAGCGCCTTATCACCATCCGGTCGGGCGTAGCGTCAAACAAGAATCGCTGCATTCGGCGCGATTTTCCGTTACCACCAACTCGCTTGAAGTTTTGGCGCTCCTGCTTCAACATCAACCTGACCCAATTCCCGCACTCGAACAACTTTCACATGAATCTTTGATAGCACGGCTGAGGCAACGCTTAATCTCACAGACTCCGCAGCAAGTCTCCCTTGAGCCTCAACCGGACAGCGAGCCTGAGGCGATAGAATCCGCTGCTCCAGAGAATGTCCAGGCGGATTCGAAAACTGAGCCAATCGAGTCATGGCAGTTAATGATGGCCGACTGGGAGCAGATGCGGGTCATCACTCGCCTGTTGGAGTTGGGACGCCGTGACGAACCCCTGATCGAGTTGGCACGACAGGGTTGCCAAACGTTGGCACAAAAGCAGAGCGGACAAGGTGGAGCCGAACGCGAGCGATGTTTGGCGCAACTGGCTCTGATCCGCAGCGAATCTGGCCATGAAGAAGCGGTCACGGTCGCGTTGGAAGAACATCGCGAGCAAACGCAGGCTTCGTGGTTTTCGATTGATGATAGGGTGCAAGGGTTTGTCAGCCTGACGGATGGGCATCCCGAACGACTGCTTCAAACTTTGGACGACAGCACGAACGAGTACGCCGATTTGGTGACATTGTGCCTATGGCACAGATTCACGCGCGACTGGCGCGCCCTGCTCTTGGCGCGGGTGTTGCGGCGAATGTTCGACGAACGTCCCATTGGCCGTCTCGAAGCGCGGCGGCTCTGCCATGAAATGCTGACAGGTTTGCGCGCGCTCCCTTCATCGCTGCTACGTAACCAGTGGATCACCATCTACGACTTCTTGGAAGCCATGTTACTGCGGCAACCAAGACCGACCTTAACGTTCACGACTATTCGCACATTTTGGGGATGGAGTCACATCACGACGATCCATTTGCTCAACCGCGCTCACGAGGAACAGCCGACTCAGACCGAAGGATGGAAGTGGTTGGATATTGTGTTGCCGCCGCGTTCGACGCTGCTCGAAAATCACAATTTCAAAGTTGACAAACCGCACGCGCCCAAAGAGCAAGAGACTCGCGCCGTTTTTTGTTTTCCTGCCGTTCGATTGGCCGCCATTTTGGTTGGATTTCGCCTAGGAATCCTCGATCCGGTGGGACAACGTATGACACGCCACGCTCAACTCGTGCGCGAGATGGACAACGAAGAGTTCATGATGGCCCATCCAAGCGGGTATTCACAAGAACATAAAGACCGCTCTGTAGCTCGCGTCGAAAAGTTTTTGGAAGAGGAAGCAACCGGCATTCCACGCGACGACAACCTGCGTCTCACTTACCTCAACATTTTGTTGATCGCGGGGCATTTCGAGCGCGCCATAAGCGTGGCCGAAGCCGAATTGCGCGAAGCAGAGCGCAAAAAGACGACCGGGGAGTTCATGGACTTCGAGTATCATGCGAGCCTGCTTTATACCTTGGCCTGCGCGCGTGTTCTCACGAACGACGAAGCAGGATGTCGTCGCGCGCTGGAAGACCACGAGACCTTGGCGCCGCTCGACAGCCGGCACTTGATGGAAGACCCCGACATGGCCAGCGTGCGCGAGACGGAGTGGTTCAAAGAACTGGTCGAGCGTCACCGCGAAGCCACGCAGAACCGTCGAAGGCAGACGCGCTACGCCATTCCAACGCCAATGGTCGTCACGGAGAGCCGAGTGGAAGGCAACCGTTTCACGGTAACACTCTCTTCGATGGGGCGAGGAATTGTCATCCAACGCCAGAACGAGGACGAAGACTCGGACGAAACCGATTAAAAGTCAAGGCGAAGATCCGCCGGAAGCGGACGTCGTAGTCTGCGCTTTTGAATTGGGCATTGCGTGTTCATAATCGCGGGTGAGCAACGTGCTCTCAATCCAGTTGACCGTCAATTTGACGAGGCGCTTGAGGTCGCTGAGGTCGTGGTTGCTCCAACGCCGTTCGTAATGGGTTTCGTCGTTGCCAAGCCACGCTGCCCGTTGAGCGCACTTCTTGATGTTGGCGTCCGAGATTTTGTTGGCGAGCGCGTTGCCCAAGTCCATCTTTTTGATGCCTTCGGCTTTGTCCGGCTCTTCGGAGATGAGAAAGTCTTTGATCAAAAATTCCAAAGCCTTGCGGAAGCCTGGCCCTGCCACATTGAGCAGGTGCAACGCTTCCGCGTGCGTCGCCTCGTTGTATATAGCGCAAAACATCGGACTGATGTTGGTCACGCTTTCAGCGAACGTCTGTGGCTTAAACAACTGAGGCAGAACCTCTAAATCACCGAAAATCCATTCGTGGAGCAACTCGTGCCCCTTCTTCTTGATATGACTTTTGTAAAGCGTGATGAAAAAATGTTGGCACTCACTACGTGGACATTGATAAACACTTTGCACAAAGGTATCAGCGTAGATGTAGCCATCTGGGTCAAAGGTGCCGCTAATGGAACTTTGGCGTAACTTCGCGTGAACAGCATGATGGCAGAACGGGCAGGTGTCTGGCAATTCGTTGACGGATACCATATGCTTCTTGCCTCCTGAATCAGTGGCAGAGATTTCTAAACGATTCATGGTTTTTGTAGAAGTATCGGCTACTCTCGCTCGATTGTATTTGGCTGGGTGTAGGGACGATTGATAAACGATTTATTTTAGTTCTCAAATGTCACGGAAGTTCTGTTTGGAAGATTATCGAAGCCGGATTCCGGTTGAAGCAGTCTCTGTTTGACAATAGAAACCAATTTGGCTTCGCGTTCTTCACCATCGCGAGTTTCTTGCATGATGTGCTTGATGACGTTCCAATCTCTTTCGATGCTGAAGAGATTTTGCACCGCCGCAAAATTCTCTGCTGGAAGCTCTTCGCGGTAAATTACGTTGAATACTGCGGCTTTGGCCCGAGCGTCTTTATCCGAGTGTGACAGTTGATCACGCAATAGTTGGATCAAAGATTGAGGACAGGTCTTGGCTCGAAGCGGCCACGCCATGCCCCAGTAAATTTCCTGCATCACGCCGGCGTCGCGTCGCACGGCCTCGCTAAACACCGTTTGGCGCCATTGTTCGGGAAGTTGCTCCCAGTAACGCGCGAAGAGTCGTCCAATCATCAGCACCATACCGCGCTGTGTGCCCACCGTCATCTTCTGGAACTTTGCTCCTGTCAACCCCTGCAATTCGAGGGGAAGCGGAGAAGAGGAAAAGATTCGGTATGCGTCGAGGAAGTCGGACATCGTCTGAGAGACAGCCGCCGCATCGAAATACAGCCTCAACCCCAACGGTGCGCTGTCGATGTGACGCACCAAGTATTCCCATGGCGAATCGTTCAAAATTCCGCCGCAGTGGATCCAGTTGCTCTGGAACTGCTTCGCCATCAACAAACGGTAGAATTTCCACGCTTCTTCGGCGGGAAAGTCGTCACGTGATGCCATACAGCCGCAAATCGTGCCGAGAGAAAGGTATTCCGTCTCATCCGATTGAATGAAGGCAAGAAACGCGTCTCGCACGACGACGGGCAGACCTTCCCAGTGCGCCAAAACTCGATGAGCCAGCAGTCTGCCGAACATCACCTCATAGTGAGGAGCTACCTGTGGCAGCAACACGGCCATTTGTTGTGCAGCTTCTGGCGAAAGTTGAGGGCCAAAACCTAAAAGATAAACCGTCATCTCGTATCGCAATTGCTTCGCGTCGAACTCTTCCTCATGTTCATGGGTATCAACCGAATCAACGATCTCGACCTTTTCAAGCGCCTCTAAAATCCCCACCACACACGAAAGGAAATCTCCATGTCCTGTGAGTTCGTGAGCGATGGCTTCCTCAACAGAAGAGTGAACCGGCAAAACATCGGTGCGGCCCGCTACGGGTTCGATCTCCAGCATTTGATCCAGGTCAAAGTCCGTCAAATCAGACACATTCTCAACGGAAACGGGCTGTTGTGGTGCATCTCGTTCTTCGAGAGAACGTCGCGGGCGGCGGTGTTTCGGTCGCGTGGCTGGCAATGTGTAATATAGGCCCCAGAAGCGTCGACGGGCTTCTTCCTCGTCCGTGGCGGCATCTCCGTTCAATTCAAGGGCGCGATGCAACAGCGCATAGGGAACTGAGAAATCTCGATTTTTATACCAGAGAGATCGTTGGGCACAACTTAACAGCAAGAAGAGGCGCTCGGCATCGGTATGGGTGTGGCACTGATTTTGGGTGAGAATTTTCCAGTCGCGGTGGAGCGCGCTTCTCACCGATTCGATGGCTTCCCAAGTCGCGGGGGTTGGAAGATTAGACACCAATAATTCCACTTCGCGCGGCGTTTGCGCTTTCTCGCCGATAACGCGTGACATCGAGAACGCGGAGTTGACCCACGGCTTGCTATCATCGTAATCCGCCACGTCGATCTTGCCACTGGTCAGGAGAAGTTGAGCTGCCAGTTTCGTGAGCGGTCGCTCAGCGGGATTCTCGGTGATGAACTCGTAGGATTCGGGCGACAAAGACACGACAGACATTTCTGGCAGCAATCGTTTGCTCCGCTTCATGTCCTCCTGCCACTTTTGAAAAAGCCCATCACGGCTGGTCAAAATGATCCGGCAATTGCGGCGTTTCCCACCGCGACTGATGGCCTCCACGAACTGTTCCAGATCGAACATCTCGTAGGTTTGCAGGCTGTGGTTATAATCCACGTCTGTGGCGCCAAATGGATCTTCGATGAAAACCCACGCCCCTTTCTCCAGAAGCCTGGAAATTGCGTCGTGAGCATCACTGGCGTTTTGCTCTTCGGGAAGCCCGATCTGGTGCAGGGCGCGCGAGATGCTGCGTTTGAATCCCTCAGGCGAACCAAACGCTGGCACCGGAGCCTCGGCGACATCAACGGGTGTGGGGGCGAACCAGGCCACAGGATGGCCTGCTGCGTATCGTTCGTAAAGCAGATTGGCCACAGCGAATGTTTTACCAACCGTCGGCGGCCCGCTCAAAAGGGTCAGGGGCGAAGCGGAAACCGTTGCCCGCAGTTCATCCCACTCGCGGGGTTTGACGAAGCGTTTCGGTGGTTCTAAATGGGGCCAGCCTCTTAAGAACTGCTCGGCACGATCCTCTTGTTTCGTGTCGTGAAAAAAGCGACTCCAGGTGCGCTCTTGGAGCAACGATTCGAAGTCAGTTTTAGTCAATGGTTGATCGCACGCTTTCCACAGGCTCACCGCCTGTTCAGGCGACAACACGAGCGCATTGGGCAACCACAAAGGCACTTCCACCACCAGATGTTGATAGAAATTCCAATGCTTTTTCCTGTCCGTCTGGCAACCCAGAACAATGATATAAAGACCGCAGTTCCAGCCTTGGGCCTCAATATACTGAGCTTTCACTTCACGAAGAAACCCCTCCTTCAAGTCGTTGTTGGACTTGATTTGGAAACCGACTCTTTCTCCGCTATTTAGAGCTTCAACCAACACATCTAAACCCCGATCTTTGACATGATCGACCGCTGTCGCCCGAATCAGTTCGGGAAAAGCGCGCTGGCTGTTGTTCAACCACCGCGTAAGCCTTGGCACGAAGTCGTCACGCCCACGAATTTTTGCAAAAGTCGCGTCTGCATCTTCTGGAGATGCGTAAAACAAGGTCGCGCAATAAAGCCGAAGGAGTTCCGCCAGCGTGTTCATAAGGCTGTTTCTCCAATACTTCCTTCGTTCTGCGCCATCTCGTCTTCTGGCAACCAATCGGGAAAAGTGTGAACGATGTGAGCATCGACAAGGGTGATTTCCAGTCCTTCGTCTTCTTGAAGCTGGGCGGCTTGTGATTCGATTTGAGCCAATGTCAGGCGAAGCGGGCCAACGGCTTGTTCCTCATAACGTCCTAACGGCAAACGAACGCCCAATATCGAACTGTAAGCGCCTTCCGAGTTGATAAACAAGTTCATCGGATCACCATCTTTCCATTCACCTCCACGGAATTTCTCGAGGATGACGTGGCACCCCTCTTTGGTGAGGGAAATCGAACGGTTCTTTGTTTCAACGAAGCGACCCGAACGAAGAATGGCGCGGAGTTCTTTGGCTTCTCGCGCATCTTTGTCGCTCCAAACGCAGTTGGGCAAACAAAAGGAAACCCCAAACCGATTCTCGGCTTCCAGCAGAGTCTCGAAGAAGTCGAACACCATCTGAAAATCGTTTGCAGAAGGCGCGGAGGGTCTTGGCTCAAAGGGAATATCGAAAAACGGTTTAATGGCGTTCTTCCCGTTCAAACCGCGATCTTCATCGTCGATCAAAGTCAACCGCAGCGTGCCGCCTTCAGCCAGAGCGGAGAGGAATTCCATCGCCTCTAACGCTTCGCTCACCGTTGCTCTGTAAGGCGTCTCCTCCTGGCGAAGCGAGATGTTAATGGAGGCATTACCTTGCTCTTCCTGTGGTTGCGATGACGCAACGAGCGTCAAACGCAGAGGACTCGATTGATCGCAGTTGGAAAACGTCACTTGCCGGTCGCCTCCCTTGATGAGCTTCATTTCGACTAAGGGCAGGCTGGCTCTACGTCCGTTGCGGGTGCGCGCATCAACGCGAAACAGAATCGGGGTGTCCGATGGCGCAGGCGATAGGACGATGACGCTTTCAGGACGAAGGGGACGAGGCCCGAAGAGCCTCGTCCAAGAGGCAGGCAGTTCAATCGCGCGCAGATTTTCGCCGGTCAGAGTCACTTCATCGCCAACGTGAATAAAGCGTTCTAATGCCGCTCCCTGTTCGCGTCCCTCATCCGAATCGACGAAATCCCAAGAAATCGTCAGAACGTCGCCATCCGGCACCAATGGCATCCAGTAAGAAGCGACGGCAAAGCGCAACCGTTGTAAACCGTCTTCATCAGTCGTATTTTCAGGCGGCAGGTGCAGAGTAAGAGTGCTCTGATTCTCCCAGTTGGGCTTCGAGCCTTTAACCTCTTTGAGACCAAGTTGCACGAGAAGCCATCGACCTTGCTGCGCGGTGACATCCCAGACTACCAAAACGACAGGCTGGAGCAGGTCTCGCCAATGTTTAAGTGCCTCGACTTGGATGGGATAGGAAATCTTGTCGCCGGCATCCAGCATCTCACCCCACTTTTCGGTGCTTTTGTGCTGAACGTAGAAGTCCACCCCTGACACCTGACCGCCATCGAAAATACGAACGAGCAAGTCCTCGCCGACATCACGCCCCATTTCTTCGGTAATCCATCCGACTTGTTGCATTCGCAAGCGAAACTGCGCGACCCCAAGGTCTTCCAAACGGTTTTCGGGAGAGTAACGACCTTTTTCTGACATCAACGCCTCCTACTTCCCGATAGTTTGGCAGTTTCTCTACGTCAATCGAAAACCCCCATCAAAACCGCCTCATTATTGATTTTGAGCAAAAATTACATCTTAGAATCAAATTCACTTTGGAAAGAACTAAAGGGGATGCGGCTCATTATCGCGCAAATGGCAAATGGGTGAACATCAAAAGGAACACTGCCAGCGCAAGAATGGGCAGAAATGCCTCTTCAGCGAATGAACCGGTGGTTACACGCAGACGAGGTGGCAGGGCATGAAAGCGAACCTTCGATGGATAGAGAAGCCGAATGCCACTCTTCGTGGCTGCATCCCCAAGAAGGTGGCTGGCATAACCGAGCAGCAGGGCGGCAACGGGCGCCCACCCAATCAGGAATGCAGCAGGCGTAATGATGAGCGAGGCCATTCCCAAACCCCACAGAGAATGCAGCAAGCCGCGATGCTGATCGGTGCGATGCACCACTTGAGCCGGAAGCAGAAATGGCTTGAACTGAGTGCCAGGAATCTTCAAATGCTTGATTTTCGATTCTGAGGCATCGAGATCTGGCAAAAGCGCGCCGAAAGCAGCACAGGCGGCCAAAGTCCCCAAGTCGTAGCCAAGCAGTTCCGGCGGCAGCGGAGAGAGCAACCAAAGCGAGTTGATGCCAAGCAATGCGTGTGTAGGCCATGTCATGCCACCTCCTTTTCTTGATTAGGATGTAAAACAGCCTGGAACACCCGCCGCGATTCTCCACCTACGGGTTGCGCTTTTGGCCGCATGACTCGTGTAAAATCCAGGTTGGGAGTGCCGTCGGCGTGGTAATGCACCTCGAAAATCAGCGGTTCTAAGTTGCGTCGCGACGGGATATTACATCGACCGTCGAGGCATCCGTCTCGGCGGCTCTATTTTATCCACTTGCTCTGTTCTTTTCGTTGAAAAATCGCCACTACAGCCGCTTTTATAACACTCAAGGGCACCCTGCCAACCTTGAAGTTCTGCTCGGATTGCCACCGCGGAACCAATACGACGCTATCGTGCTGCTCGATCCTTTGCGTGACGAATGGGCGCCCGACTTGCCAGCGTGCAAAGCGACGATGACGACGATCAGGCACCAAGGGAGCGTGTAATTTGCCCTCTTGAATCAAACGTCCTCAGATCGTGATTTAGCAATCGGAAATCGAGCCAGATCGGACAAAAACAGCGCCGCCGCGAGAACCCGTGAGGCCGCTCGCCAACAGGAAAAGTCCCAGCAGAGTGCGCGCCACCAGAGGAAAATGACGGGCCAGCGACTTCGTCGCGCGCCCTTGACTTGCGCCCGCAGCGCGCACGGGGTTGGAGGTAATGGTGTTCATGGTTGTCCTTTGTTTTTCGGTCGTCCACCGACGAAACGCGACTTTTGAATCGCGTTTCGCTGGCGGTGCGGTCTTCTGTCCGATTTAGGCACGAATGCCAGCCAGATATTGGGCCAGTTGATCGAGAGTTGCGTTGGTGCCTTGCTGCATATTTTGCAGCATGGCCTGGTAACTCTGGCGCTCGGCTTCGGTCGCATTCCAGGGGCCGCCCCTCATCAAAATGGTGGTTTTGCCATTCTCTTCGGTGAACGTCACGTCGCTGAGAATTTCGAGCGGATGGGTGTCACTAAACGGTGCCCGCACCGTGTTGCCCTGAGCGTCGGCGAACGACAGCACGAACACGAGGCGTTGCGGCGGCTCGATTTCGCGGTAGACGAATTTGCCCCACATTTCGCCATCTGGCGTTTGCATGCAATAGTGGAACACGCCGCCAGGCCGGAAATCGAGCTTTTCGACGCGCGTCGGGAAATCTTTCGGCCCCCACCATTGCGCCAGGGCTTCAGCATCACTCCACGCGCGCCAAACGAGATCGCGCGGCGCGTCCATCACCCGCGTGAGGAACACGGGAAAGGCGGTTTGTTCTTGGGTCATGTTTTGATTCATGGTGTTCAAGCCAGAGATTCGAGCAGTTCCTCCAGGCGGTCGTAGGATTCGCCCGCGCCGGTTTCCATGCCCGAACCGAGCATTCCGTCACGGTCTTGGGTGCTGTCGAATTGGCACAGAATCGTCATTGTGGTGCGTCCGTCGCGCTCATCAAGCGTGAGGGTTTCGGTCGAGATATGGCCTGGCATCCCTTCCCACTCGAAGGTCTGCACGATGCGCTCGACCGGCACGATTTCGCGGTATTGGCCGCGAAAACCGTGCTGCCCTTGCGGCCCGTTCACCACGAAACGCCACGCGCCGCCGACCCGAAAATCCAGTTCGCAGATCGTCATGGTGTCATCGCGTATTCCCCACCAGCGCCGAATGTGCTGCGGCTGAGACAGCGCCTCAAAAACCAGTTCGCGCGGCGCGTTGAAGTTGCGTGTGAGAACGATTTCGCGTTCCGACGGCGTGGTGATTTTCAAGGCGGGCACAACGGCGGCGCCCGCGTCAGAGTTTCGGTTGTTCATGGTTTTGTTCCTTTGTTTTCTGGTGTTGTGTTTAATCGGGTCTCCTTCATTTTTTGTGGAATCAAGGGTGCAATTCCACAAAAAATGAAAGGAAACGATGAATCCCGATTTCTCGCCTCCATCTTTTCAGCGAGCCAAATCAAGAAGTTATTGCTCGTAGGCTGCTTGCAGCTTTTCGAGATCGATTTTGTGCATTTGCAGCATGGCTTGCAAAACGTTGTGCGCTTTGGTTTTGTCGGCGTCCTGTAGCATTTCGCCCAGCGCGACCGGAATGATTTGCCAAGTGACGCCGAATTTGTCGCGCAGCCAGCCGCACTGTTGGGGCTGCCCATCCTCCGACAGTTTTTCCCACAACTCGTCCACTTCTGCCTGCGTTTGGCAAGAGACAAACAGAGAAATTGCGGGCGAAAACGTCATGTGTGGGCCACCATTGAAAGCGATAAATTCCTGGCCTTCCAGTTCAAAAGTCACCGACGTGATGTTTCCCGATGGAACCGGCGCGCCTTCGCCGTAGCTGGCGACATCGTCCGATTTTGAATTCGGGAAGATGGAGCAGTAGAAAGTGGCGGCTTCTTGCGCCTGGTGGTCGAACCATAAAAAAGGTGTGATTTGCATGATTTTTTGTGTTTTCAGCGCCAGATGCGGTCGCCGTAGATCGTCTGAATGTATCCGATTTGCGCCGTGTGCCACTTGGTGTGATTGGGCGCAAAAGTAAGCGCCTCGGCCAAGCACGCCCGACCTGAGCCGAACGGCAGTTCGATGGTTGCATTCAAGGCCTCCGGCGTGAGCGCCTCCAAAAACTGCTCATACGCCGCGCTGTTTGCTTCGAGAAGCTCCAGCACCGACTCGCGCGCGGTGAATTGCTCTTCCCAGGCGCGGAAGGATTTGTCCGCTTCGGCGGTGCTGCTCGCTTGGAAAGTTCGCCCGTTCAACATCTCGTGGAGGCTTGCGATTGCCCATGCTGCGTGGGCGACTTGTTGAAGCGGCGTTCGCGCCGTGGCCGAGGGCGACCAGTTGATTCGGTCGTCGGGCGTGGAAGAAAGCGCGGTTAAGAGCTGATTTTTCGCCCGCGCAAAGTCGGTTTTGGCCCGTTCGATGGTTTCTTGTTGAGTGTTCATAGGGTTATGCTTGTGCGTTTTGCACCTCGTGAAGCAGGTCGTTCAAGCGGTCGAGGCTGCCGTTCCAACCGCCTTCATGTCCATCGCGCGAGGCGAGCGACGCGAAGCCCTGTTGGTGGAATCGAAACAACGTCTTTCCGCCTTCATCGGAAAACGAAAGCGTGACAAGCGTTTCGGGATTGGGATAGCCGTCATTGTCGTCCCAGAGATGAGTGAAAACGAGCCGCTCGAAGGGCACGACTTCGCGGTAAACGCCGCCGACCCAATGTTCCTTTCCTTCGGGCGACATCATGCAGGTTCGCCACGCGCCGCCCACGCGCGCTTCGCCTACACAATAGAAGATCGTGAAGCCGTGCGGCGCGCTCCAGCGAATCAGATGTTCGCGCTCCGTCCAGGCTTTCCAGACCAATTCGCGCGGCGCGTCGAGAATGCGCGTCAGGACAAGTTCAGGTTCGCCGGTCGAGGCCGACGCCATCGGGGTGAGAGGTTCACTATTCAGGGTTGCTGTTGTCATTGTTTGGCTCCTGTTTGAGTTGAAGTTCGCGGAGGTAATCCTCCAGATTGTCCAGGTTCTGCTCCCAGAACTTGCGGTATTGGCCGACCCAATCGGCGGCTTCGTGCAACGGCTCGGCGGCGAGTTGACAGGGCCGCCACTGCCCTTCCCGAGTGCGCGTGATCAGTCCGGCGCTCTCCAAAACCTTCAAGTGCTTGGTGATGGCGGGCGCGCTGATGGAAAACGGCGCGGCCAGTTCACTCACGGTCGCTTCGCCCGCCGCCAAACGCTCCAAGATCGCGCGGCGTGTCGAATCGGCCAGAGCCGCAAACGTCGCATCAAGGCGTTCGGATGTCATTGATTCACCCCTTGGTTAATTATGACGCACTCAGAGGCGGCGTCAAGGGGTGAACCGCTATTTTTTCGCTGGTTGAAGGCAACGAAAATGCGGATTTTCGCCCGAAATGGTTCGGCGCGCGGGTTATGGTTGCTCGACGATGAGGATTTGCGCTCCGATCTGGGCCGCGTGGCCTTTTCCCCATTCTCTCACCGAGGTGATGGCCGCTTTGAGCGTTTCTCCGTGCGGGGTAAGCGAGTAAGTCACCATTGGCGGCACGGTTTCTTGGACATGACGCGACACGACACCGCTTTTTTCGAGTTGGCAGAGCTGCTCGACCAGCACTTTTTCCGTCACGCGCGGAATGGCACGGCGCAAGGCGCCAAAGCGATGTCCGTGCTGACTCAAATGCCACAGGATGACCGGCTTCCATTTACCGCCCATCGCGTCGAGGGCCGCTTCGACCGGACAATTGAATGCCAAAGGTTTAGGTTCCGCCATCTCTATCTCCTTGGGCGCTACCACTTAACCAACCTTGCGGGTTTTAAAAATCAATGGAAATCCACAAAAATGAAGGGAAACCCGCGCCCATCGACCAAGCTCGCCCGCCGCCGGAAGCCCGAAGTGAAGCGAGGCACGAGCGCAGGCTGTAGGCGGTCGGGTGCAGCGCCTCATCTGTTGGACTTGAGGTGTTCATCGGGCGAGGGGCAGAGCGCGATGCAGCGCCAGAGGCTTTGACCTCGTTAACAAGAAGAACGCGCCCTCGCCCGGTGCTCATCATCTCGAACAGTCTCCTGAAGCCTTCTTGATGAAGTGACTTCGCAGACATGAGGAAGAAGAGTATGAACACCACCCACGCCATAGACACTACCTACACCCCACAAGAACTCCTTTGCGTTGGCCTGGACGTAAGCCGCGACACGCTCGACGTCTGCCTGTTGCGCCCCAATACTAAGCCCCTGCACAAACAGTTCGCTAATGATGAGGCGGGCTTTGCGTTGTTGCTCAAGTGGACGCAATCTCAAGCATCCCAGGCGCAAGCCCCACAGGGGCGCGCCCACTTTTGCCTGGAAGCCACCGGCTCCTACTCGACGGGCATTGCACTGTATCTGGCGCACCATGAGCAGCCAGTGAGCGTGGTCAACCCGGCGCGCATCCGCTTCTTTGGCCTGTGCCAGCGTCAGAGCAACAAGACCGACAAAGCCGACGCCGCCCTCATCGCGCTCTTTTGCCAGCGCGAGCGGCCCGCACTCTGGCGCGCGGCGGCGCCTCACGTGCAGCTGCTTTTGGCTCTTGTGCGGCACTTGCACGCTTTAAGTGAGCTTGTCACCCAGGAACAAAACCGGCTCGCGGCGCCCGCCCAACCCGAAACGGTTGTGGATTCGTTGCGGCGCACGCTCGCCTTTTTGCACGAGGAGACAAAGAGCGTGCAAGCCCAGATTCGCGCCCATATCAAGAGCCACGACCAGCTCAAGCGCGATGCGCAGTTGCTCCAAAGCATCCCCGGCATCGGAGAGAAAACCACGTGGGACATTCTGGCGGAGTTGCCCGACATCACGCTCTTCGACAGCGCCCAGAGCGTCGCCGCTTATGCGGGGCTGGCTCCGCGCGAACACCGAAGTGGAAGCAGCGTGAGGAAACAAACCCGGCTGAGCAAGGGGGGCAACAGCCGCTTGAGGCGCGCCCTCTACTTCCCGGCTGTCACAGGCTTGACGTGGAACCCGCTCATCAAGAGCTTCTACGACCGTTTACGAGAGGCGGGCAAGGGCAAGATGGTGGCTTTAGCCGCGTGCATGAGGAAGAGGCTGATGATCGTCTATGGCGTGTTGAAGCACCAGACGCCTTTTGATCCCGCCTGGCACTCCCAATCTCAAAGCACCCCTTCTTAAAGGAAAAAGAGCAAAACTGTCACAAAAACTTCGCGCTAAAACCCCTTGACGACACAGTCTCTTGTTAGCTTGCAAGTTGAAACCTATGAGTTGCCATGGTGTGAGCTATCACAACGCACAGTCGCACGGTGGCCTTACATCTCCATCTCTTGAAAGGCCTGAACCACCTGCGGGTCGAAGTGCGTGCCGCTGCCTTGGCCGATATGCTCGCGTACTTTTTCTTCGGGCCAGCTAGCGCGATAGGGACGGTCAGAGCGCAAGGCATCCCATACATCAATCACGGCGAAGATGCGGGCGCAGAGCGGGATTTGCTCGGCCTTCAAGCCGCGCGGGTAGCCGCTACCGTCCCATTTTTCGTGATGGCAATACGGAATGTCCAGCGCCGGGCGCAGATAGGCGATGGGTGAAAGTAACTCATAGGCATAAATCGGGTGGCAGCGCATGATGACCCACTCTTCATCGGTGAGCGGGCCGGGTTTGAGCAAAATGTTGTCGGGGATGCCCATCTTGCCGATGTCGTGCAGCAGGGCGCCGCGCCGGACGTGTACCAGTTCCTCAGGACTCAAGTCCAGAGCGCGCGCGAGACGCAGCGTCACTTCGGTGACGCGCAGGGTGTGGCCTTCGGTCTCCTTGTCGCGCAGGTCGAGCGCGCGCGACCAGCCTTCGATGGTGGTGTCGTAGGCGAGGGCAAGGTCAGTGTTGGAGCGTTGCAGGCCGTCGAAGAGCGTGGCGTTGTCCAAGGCAATGGCGGCTTGCCCGGCCAGAGCGTCCAGAAAATCCAACCATTCCTGATCTGGCTCCAGAGGCGTGCGCTGAAAAATCTCCAACACGCCCTCGACTTGTCCCTTGGCCAGCAGCGGCACTGCGAAATAGGAGACGAAGCTCTCGCTCGACAGCAACGGCGCGCGCCTCAAGTCACCCGGATGTTCTATCAGGTTAGATACATGAACGATGCAGCGTTCCAGCGCCGACTGCCCAGCGTGGCCCTCGCCCAATTTCAAGTGCGTGTGCTGCAAGGCCGGAGAACGGAAGCCGCGCCCAGCGGCGTACTCCAACATCCGGGTGTGCGGATTGAGTAGCAGCACTTGCGCCGCATCCACCTGCAACTGCACGGTGACGTGTTCCAGCAGCACGTTCAGTGTGACGCGCAAATCGAGGCTGCCGGTGATCGCCATGTCAATGCTGCGCAACGCCGTAATTTGTCGTAACTGGCGCTCAATTTGCGACTCGGCGCGCTTGCGCTCGGTGATGTCGCGGGCGACGGCCACGAAGCGCCATGCTCCGGCGCCACGAACTGCAGGAAGACCTCGACCGGCACCTCACTGCCATCCTTGCGCCGCTGCTGCGTCTCGAAGGTGTACGATTGCAGCGTTCCCTCGCGCAACTCAGTCAACTTGTCACGCAACACGGCGGCGTCCGCCTCCGGCACGAGGTCGAGAGGCGTCAGCGTCAGGATTTCTTCACGGTCGTAACCAAGTTGCCCCGCTCCGCCGTGATTGATGTAGGAAAAGTGCAGGCTGTGTGCATCGAACATGAAAACGCCATCCAGCGTGGCGTCCAGAGTACTCTTGAACTCGCTCAGGCTGGCTTCGGACGCGGCCAGTTGGCGCTCTTTTTCCCGCCTCTCATTGGCCCACAGCAAGGCGGACTGGCGCTTGATTTCCTCGCCTTTCTGGAACAAGTCCACAAAGATGGCGACTTTGGCCTTCAAGACATCCGCGCCAAAGGGCTTGACGATGTAATCCACTGCGCCGGCGGAATAGCCTTGCAGCATAAAGCGGTCCTCGCGGCTCACTGCGGTCACAAAGATAATGGGGATGTGGCGCGACTTCTCGCGCTCCTTGATCAGACCGGCGGTCTCGAAGCCGTCCAGCACCGGCATTTGCACGTCGAGCAGAATCAGGGCGCAGTCGTGGCTCATCAGCCACTTCAAAGCCTCGGCGCCGGAGTTGGCGCGCACCAGATTTTGGCCCAACGGCTCCAGCACGCCTTCGAGCGCGAGTAGATTGGCGGGCTGGTCGTCCACCAGTAGAATGTTGACGGGTGCGGCATCCAGTAAATTGTCTTGTGCCATGAGAGGTTCCTTTTGTGACACAGAAGCGTACCGATAAGCAATGCACGGTTCACCTTCTATACTTGCCACAAATTCTTTCGTCCTCAGTACAGCTTTGTAAGTCTTGGCCTATTATTACTCTACAACATTTTGCCCTATTGAGAGATGCCTACATATATCAATTCTGAATCGGAGCGCACCGCACCTGACCAAGCCGCGCGCTTGCAAGCTAACGTCCGAACTCACCCGCACGTTGTAGCTTTGCTGTCAACGCGACCAACTTTTACGCGTGTCGGGTGCCGTGAAGAACGTCCGAACTCACCCGCGCGACAGTTGGTTTGAGTCGAACGAGATATTGTTAATCGCGTCGGGTGCAGTGAGATTGTCATATCGCAAATAGGCCCAGCTACTTATTTCTTTAAGCACCAATGAACAGAAGAAAAAATCATCCACTACTGGGCCTATTTGTCGTATATGACAATGTTATTCACCCGCAAATTTGTCAGCATAACACCATAAAAAAACGAAGTTTACGCGTGAAGTTCGAGCGAAAAACCGCAATTTGGAGAGTGCGGTAAAAGTCCATTTTGACTGGTCGTTATACCGCACCTTCAAATTTTATAATCCGATTTTTGCGGCTGGACTGGTAAATCGCGCAAATCGGTTCGACGGCGCGCCGCACGCCGCAGCACAACAAGCTGTTGCCCCTTCATTTTTTGTGGATTCTGCCTCAATTTCAAAACCGCAAGGGTGATTACTTACTTGTTGGTAAGCTCTTGAACTTTTGTTTGTCCCATTACCCAAACAACATCCGCTCGTTGTTTATGGTTGGAAACACAAAACGTTGATTTTTCGGCCATCCAGTTCTAGCTGAAAGCCGGTTTTCATTTCTGTGGCTTCGACACGACGCTACCCAACAGTGACGCGATTCCAAGCGAAATCGCGTTCTACTTTTGTCGCTTCCTTTCAACACGTCAGGGGTGATTAGCTAAACGACTTTTTGCTTCCACTTGCCGCGTTTGAAGAGTAGCACGCTGCACACGGCGAGGAGCGAAAACGCGACGGTGATCGCCCAGAAAACACCATGCGGGCCAAGTCCGAAGCGATAGGCCAACACATAAGCGAGCGGGATTTCGACGATCCAGAAAACGAAGAGGTTGAGATAGGTCGGCGTCCAGGTGTCGCCCGCGCCGTTGAAGGCGCCTTCCATGACCATGCCGAAAGCGTAAAACAAAAACCCAAACGCCACGATGTGCAGCGCGCTCGCGCCGTAGAAAATCACCATCGGTTCGGGCGAAAACCAGCCGACAATCGAACGCGAGAAAAGCAGCAAAACGCTTCCCGCCGCGCCCAGCACAACGGCGTTGATGAACGCCGCGCGCCACACCGACGCTTCGGCGCGTTCGGGCTTGCCCGCGCCCAAATTTTGCCCCACGAGCGTCGAAGCCGCGTTGCTCAATCCCGCCGCAGGAAGCAGCACGAAAATGATGACGCGCAGTCCGATGACATAGCCCGCAATCGCTTCGCTGCCAAAGCCCGCGACGACTCGCACCAGGGCGCTCCAACTCGCCGTGCCGATGGTGAACTGCAGCACGGCAGGTGCGGCGATTTTGACCAAATTCCCCAGAATGGACGAGTCGAGTTTCCAATGCTCGCGGCGAATCGTGATGCGTCCGCTCGGTCGCAGCAAATAGGAGACGGCCAATACCACGCCCACGCCGCGCCCGATGGTGGTGCCAACCGCCGCGCCCGTCACGCCCAGATGTGGGAATGGCCACACATTTACCAGCCACGCCGGAGCCTGAAGGTGCAACACGCTAAAAATGTCCGGCCCGTAGATGAAGCACGGCGCCAGAAAAATGTTGATCAAATTCGCCCAGAACAAGACGCGCATCGCAACCGACGCATCGCCCGCGCCGCGAAAAATCGCGTTGAGCAGAAACAAAAACACGATCACACCGTTGCCGCCCAGCATGATGCGCGTGAACGGCGTGCCCAGAGCCACGACTTGAGGCGAACCGCCCAGCGCCGCCAAAAGGTGCGGCGCGAAGATAATTCCCAGCGCGCTCATCCCAAGCGAAACCACGGCGCCCAGATAAATCGCATGAACCGCGCTGCGCGCCGCGCCTTCGCTGTCGCCTTCGCCCGTGCGCCGCGCAACCGTCGCCGTCGCACCCACGCTCAGGCCAATGGAGAGCGCGAACACAATCGCCAGCAGAGATTCGGTCAGTCCCACGACGGCAACGGCGTCGGCTCCGAGTTTGGCCACGAAAAAGATGTCCACGATGCCGAAGATGCTTTCCATCACCATCTCCAGAATCATCGGGACGGCCAGCAGAAAGAGCGCCAATCCCAGAGAACCGCTCGTGAAATCGCGCGCCGAACCGCCCACCGCTTCTCGCAAAAGTGACCATGATTTTTTCATTCTTTTTTCAACCTGACTCACAGATTTTGGAAAAGAAAGGTTAAATCAATTAGCACCTTCACATTTCTATCTTGAGTTGGCACACCCAAACTCAGGGGCACGATGTCGGCGTTTTCAAGCCGCCGCGTCAAGCCTCCAAGTCAAACCGAAGCGGTCGGTGACCATGCCAACATACGAAGAGAAAAACGTCGGGCCTAAAGGCACCTGCACCTGTCCTCCATCGGCAATGGCGGCGAATAGCCGCTCGGCCTCGGCTTGATCGGGCGCGAAGAGTGCAAAAGAAAATCCTGCAAAACCCAGATGCCCCTGGCAGGGCGCGTCGGTGGCGTGGAGAACGGTGTCGCCGATCCGCAAACGCGCGTAAATCACCTTGTCGCCCGCCAGTTGGTCTGCGCCAGGAACGTCTTTTTTGGCTGTGTCGGGAACGTCTTTGGCATGGAACAGCGCCATCACTTCGGCGCCCAGAGCGCCCTGGTAGAACTCGACCGCTTCTTCGCAGCGGCCCTGATAATGAAGATAAGGTTGAATGTGCATTGTGTGTTCTTTATGATGTGTTGATTTTCGGGTCTGCCTCGTTCAAGGAGCCAGAACCGCCAAGTCCAGTCGCCCCAGGCGAACGGCGTCGGCGATGACCTCGATTCCGACGATTTTTTCGTCCGCAATGGTCAAGGCCAGCACCAAAAGCAGACGTCCGCGCGGAGCCACGACGATTCCCACTTGGCCGTTCACGAGCGCCAAATGCGAAGCAGGGGCACGCTGCGAAAAGCTTTTCGCTCGTCCGGCTACTGCGTTCGCGCCGCGAACTTCGCTCCCCTTTGGAGGCGCGGCGCCCGCATCGGCCCGCAGCACGACATCGGGGTCGAGGAGCGCGAGAAGCGCCTCGAAATCCCCGCCGCGCGAGGCCGCTAAAAAAGCAGTCGCCACTTCGCGCTGGCGGGTCAAGTCGGGGTCGGGCGTCGCGCCCGTTCCCCGCACACGGCGACGGGCGCGCGAAGCGAGTTGTCTCGCCGCCGTGGGCGAACAGCCCACGACGGACGCGATTTCGCTAAAGGGCAGCCCAAACGTGTCGTGCAGCACAAAGGCGAGCCGTTCCGAGGGAGAGAGCTTGTCCAGCACCACCAGCAAAGCCACTCCGACCGAATCGGCCAACTCCGCTTCCCATTCGGGATCGACCCCGCTCCGCTCGTCCACAATCGATTCGACGCAGGACGTTTCCAACCCTTCTTCCGCCCGCGCTTTGCGCCCGCGCAGAATGTCGAGCGACACGCGGGCAACCACGGTGGTGAGCCAACCGCGCAGGTTTTCGACGCCGTTGGCATCGGAGCGGCTGAGCCGCAGCCACGTTTCTTGAACGGCATCTTCCGCATCGCTCGCCGAAGCCAGCATGCGAAAGGCGACGCCTCGCAGGTGACTCCGGTTAGCTTCAAATTGCTGCGCCATCCAGTCGTTTTCGGGCATCGTCATTTCCTGCGTCATCTTCCTAAAGCTGGGCGAATTGCCGCGTCAGCGTTGGCGGGAAAAAGCACCCCAAGAACGCGGCTTTGCGGTCGAAGCGCCCAGGAAGCAAGGGCGCAGCAAGCGAAAAGAAGCGGCCACAGAAACTCAGCCAGCGTATTCCCCGACAAGATGTGGGATGCGACCGCGCCCGTCATGTTGAAAAAGGCTCCGGCGTAAACCCATTCCTTGAGGCGCGGCAGGCGTGGCACAATCAAGGCGATGGCACCCAACACCTTCCAGAATCCCAAAATCGTGGTGATATAAAGCGGGTAACCCAAATCCGCCATGCCTGCGACGATGGCAGGTGGTCGAAGCAGGTAAGCCGCGCCGCCCGCCAGCAGACCGAACGCGAGGATACCGGTAGTGGCCCAATAGCCGATCAATTTCGTTTTCATCAGATTGCCTTGTCTCCTCAAACGGGCGTCGGGGGTGTCACAGGCTTCCCTCGTTCCGTTATATCATTGACGGACGTCAGCCCATATATGTGACAAGCCAGATAAAAACCTCAAGAAAAATCACCATTGCAAGACCAACCAAATCACGGACGCTTTTGCACCCATGACGGTCAATTTACGCAACCAACGATCTCACATATTTTGGAAGGCAAAGATTAAGGGCTTATCCCAATAGGCTTTCTTCAGCGAATAAATTCGCCGCAAAGAAGAGCAAAACCTGCCTTCGCAGGTTGTTAACCCGCAAGTTCTCGCAAGAGCGGCAATGGCCCAACCTGCGAAGGCAGGTTTTGCTCTTCTTTGCGGCGAATTTATTCGCTGCCTATTGAGATAGGCTCTAAATCAAATCGAGATGGGGGTTCCACGCGACTTCCCACACGAAGCCGTCGGGATCGCAGAAGAAGCCGTGATAGCCGCCCCAGAAGGCGTCCTGCGCCGGTTTGAGAAGCGTCGCGCCCGCCGCCAGCGCTTGTTGCAGCACGGCGCGAACCTCATCTTTGGAGCCGACGTTGTGCGCGAGCGTGAAGCCGCCGAACCCTCCGCCCGCATCCAGAACCGCCGCGTCCTGCGCCAGAGCCTCGCGCGGAAAAAGTGAAAGCCAGGTGCCGCGCAGCTTGAAAAACGCGACGCCCTCGAATTCGCCTTCGAGGGGCAGGGCCAGGCCGTCGCGGTAAAACGCCGTCGAGCGCGCCAGATCCGCGACGCCGAGGGTGATGAGGCTGATGTGGGGTTTCATGAGGTGTTTGAGCTTGCAGGGGGTCAAACCGCGAGCCAGCGTTTCCGGCCCCCACAACAGTTCGCAAAACAGCCGCGTGGTTTCAAGTTTCACTCTCTTCTCCGTCTTTTCAGGTTAGGTTAACGCCCTCACGCAGCGTCAGGGTCAAGGGGCGCGCCGCACGAATTTTTCGTTTTCCACGCACAACGACGCGGGTTCCAACGCCTGCACCACGACGCGCCCGCGCCTTTGCGCCGTGAAACTCTCGCCCGCGCGCAGCAGATAATCCGTCGCATCGCCGCTTTGCGTGAGCCACACCAGGCCGCCCTCGCAGCGAACGCGCTCGCCCACGCGCAGCGTCTCGCTCCACAATTGGCGCGAGCCCAGGGCAACGGCGGGCAGGCAGCGCGGCGCCGCAACGGGGCGCGTTCGACCCCCTAAGAGCGACAGGTTCATGGCACGTCCCAGAGTTAGCCTCGCACTGGCGGGGCAGCACAGGCACAAAGAGCGCCGTTTGTGTCCGGCACAGTGGCGAATTTTGAATACTGTGACGGTCTTTTTCCACCCTTTCTGTATCTGAGCGGCAGCGCACGGGCGCGATAAGCTGCCTTCCAAGGAGTTCCGATGACACGCACCAACGGCAGTCACGCCCCCAGCGACCACTCGGCGGAGGGCGAGCGCTTATATCAGGAAGTCGCGCGCGGCATCGCGCAGGCCATTGACGGCGGCGCGCTCCAGCCAGGGCAGAAGGTGCCTTCGGTGCGGCGTCTGTCGGCGCAAAAGGAGGTGAGCGTTTCCACGGTGTTGCAGGCGTATCGCGCGCTGGAAAACGACGGCTACATCGAAGCGCGCCCGCAGTCGGGCTACTTCGTGCGGCGTCGCGCGCCCGCGCCGCCCGAACCCGAAGCGCCGCGAGAAAGCTGTGCCGGCGCGACCGACATCAGCACGGGTGCGCTCGTCGCGCAAGTGCTGCGCTCCACGGGCGATCCGCATTTGCTCAATCTCAGCGTCGCCGTGCCAGGCCGCGAACTGCTGCCGACGCGCGCCATCGAACGGGCGATGTCGCTGGCCCTGCGCTGCCATGCGGGACACAGCGCGAGCTACGATATGCCGCCTGGCTGTGAAGCGCTGCGCGTTGAAATCGCGCGGCGCAGCATGGAATCGGGCTGCGCGCTGGCGCCCGACGACATTCTGCTGACATCGGGCGCCACCGAAGCGATGAACCTGTGTTTGCGCGCCGTCGCGGGGCCTGGCGACACCATCGCGCTGGAATCGCCGACGTATTTCGGCTCGCTCCAGGTTTTGGAATCGCTCGGCCTGCGTGCGCTGGAGTTGCCCACGCATCCGCGCGAAGGCCTGTCGCTGGAGGCTCTGGAACACGCGCTCGAACACCACGCCATCGCCGCGTGCCTGTTGATGCCCACTCTTTCCAACCCGCTCGGCTCCACCATGCCCGACGCGCGCAAAAAGCAGCTTGTCGAAATGCTCTGGGCGCGCCAGATCCCGCTCATCGAGGACGATACCTACGGCGATTTGAGCTTCGCGCCCGCGCGGTCTCGGACGGCGAAATCGTTCGACACGAGCGGGAATGTGCTGCTCTGCTCCTCGTTTTCCAAAACGCTGGGGCCAGGTCTGCGCGTGGGCTGGGTTGCGGCGGGAAGATTCCGCCAGGACGTGGAGTGGCTCAAGATGACCAGCAGCATGGCGACGGCGAGCCTGCCGCCCCTGGCGGTCGCCGAGTTTCTGCGCGGCGGCGGCTACGACCATTATCTGCGCCGCACGCGCCGGCTTTACGCCGCACAGTTGTCGAGCCTCGCCGCCGCCGTCGCCAGGCATTTCCCCGACGGCACCAGATTGACGCGGCCCAATGGCGGCTTTTTGCTGTGGGCCGAACTGCCGGAGCGCGTGGACACCCTCGCCCTGTTTTTCGAGGCGCTGGGACAGGGCATCTCCATCGCGCCAGGGCGCTTGTTTTCGGCGCGCGACAAATACGGCCATTGTTTGCGTCTCAGCGCTGGTCTGGTGTGGAACGATGCCATCGAACGCGCCGTGCAAACGCTGGGACGACTTGCTAAAAAACAACTCGAAACGAAGGAAAAACCATGAATTTGCAAACTTTTCTGCTCCAATCCATTCCCCAAGCCACCGCCGACCTCGAAGCCGCGCTCCTACGCCTCCCCGAAGCCAAACGCGCCTGGAGCGCGGGCGGCGACGCGCGAAGTGCGCTCGACATGGTGGCCGAAGTCGCCATTTTGAACGGCGACACCGCCGACATCGTGCGCACGCGCAACGGCATGGTCAACTTCGATTTGGAAGCTCTCAACCGCCGCAAATCCGCGCTTTATAGCGATTGGCCCGCGCTTCAAACCCTGCTCCACGACAACACGACGCGCGTGGTCGAAGTGATTGGCACTTTGGCGGATGAAGATTTGGATGTCGAAGTGCCGATGCCCTGGGGCGCGATGACCATCGCACAACTCATCGAATATCCTTACTGGAACGCCAAGTATCACGAAGGCCAGATCAACTTCATCGCTTCGATGTTGGGCTGCCTGAAATGAGATTCCCATGACCGAAATTTATCGCCAGATGACGCTTTACAATCGCTGGATGAACGAACGATTGATGGCAACCTGTTCACTTCTGAGCGACGCCGACCGCAAGCAAAATCGCGGCGCTCCGTTTGGCTCCATTCACGGGCTGTGGAACCACATCCTGCTCGCCGACCGCTTGTGGCTTTCCCGTTTTGAAGGCGCGGGAGGTCGTTTTTTAGCGCCGCCCGTTGCGACGCTGGGCGACGAACTGTTTTCCGATTGGGAAGAACTCAAGGTCGAACGGGCGCGCACCGACGATGGCATTGATGGTTATGTCGCGTCTCTGACGGACGAAAAGCTGGCCAGGGCGCTGCGTTACACGTCATTTGTGAACCCAGCGCCGCACGAAGTGCCGCTCTCGGTCGCCGTTCAACACTTCTTCAACCATCAAACCCACCATCGGGGCCAAATCACCGCGTTAATGGAACAGGCGGGACTCGACTGTGGCGTGACGGATTTGTTGGCGTTGCCCAAACGATGAATAATTCTTTTAAGTGGCACGGCCATGCCCGTTTGGAGTGCGTGTTGCCACAAGGAGCGAAGCCACTTCACGGCCTGGATGATCGGCTCTCTGGAATGACGAATTTTCACCTTCAAAAACTTGGTGTCGACGAAAGAAAGTTGGCGCGACAGCTTTTCGAGGCATGGCGGCGCGAGGACAACGTTTCTACTCCAGCGCCCTCGGATGAATCGCTTTCTCGGCTGCTGGCGCGCCCCGATTTTCACGTCGTCGCGGCCCTGCGCGACGGCCAAATCGTCGGCGGGCTGACGGCTTACGAACTCGAAATGGTTACCGAGACGGCGACGGAACTTTTCATCTACGAAGTTGGCGTCGAAGAAGCGCATCGGCGGCAGGGCGTGGGGCGCGCGCTGATTGATTTTGCCCGCGACTTGTGCCTCTCGCGCGGCTTGAGCGCGCTTTACGTTCCCGCCCTCGCCCACGATGCCCGCGCCGTCGCATTTTATGAGGCGACGGGCCTGAAGCGCGAAGATGTCGCATGGTTCGTGCAGGAGTTTGAGCGCTCGAACCAATGAGATGCACTCTATGCTGCGGGTTTTGAAAACCTGGTAAAAATCCACAAAAAATGAAGGAGAATCCTCCAACTTGGCCGCGAAATCCACAAAAAAATGAAGGCGTATTCCCTCTTCAAGTGTGAAGTCGCTTTCATTTTTTGTGAATTTTTACCCGTTTCTCAAAACTCGCACCACCGGTTATAGCGGCGCGCTATGAATTGAAATCATGAACGAACAACTTTTTTTACCTGCAACGGCTTCCTGGTGTTGAAGAACTTCTTATCTCAAGCCGAAGTTTCGTCGGCCCAGGACGAAGTGGAAAATGTGATTTTATCGAGCCGCGAAACGGCGTGCGTGCGTCCGCACAACACGCTGTTGCCCTTGCGCTGGAATGATGCTGTGGTGGAGTTATTTCTTCAATCGCAGCGGCGCGTTCAGGTTCTGCAAGATGCGGTTGGTGCCAAAGACCTGAAATGGATTTCGGGTTACGTCAGCATCAAAGAACCGCAAAGCGGCGCTTTGTGGTGGCATCAGGACTGGTGGTGTTGGCAGCATCCGGCCAGTTTTCAAAAACCTGCCTCCCAGATCGCGGTGATGTGCTATTTGACCTCAACCACCACACAAACCGGCGCGTTGAGGGTTTTGCCGCATTCGCATCACAAAAGTTCACCGCTCCACGCTTTCTTGCCCGAAGCTCATGCCCGTGCAGCTCATCAAATCGCTCCCGACCCTGTAGCGATGAACGATCACCCCGATCAAACCACGCTGAATCTGGAAGCGGGCGATGCCGTGGCGATTGATTACCGTTTGCTGCACGGCACGCATCCAAACGCGAGCCTGAAGCGACGCGACTGCGTTTTGCTCACTTTTACGCCATCCTGGTGCGATTTGCCCGACGACCTGAAAGGCCATTTGATAAGCCATCAAGCCTTTTTGTGCGATGAGGGCGCGCTTTCGGCGGCGCAAGAGCAGCAGTTCGCGGAACTGAAGCGCCGCATCGAAAAACTGCGGCCCGATTTGGAGCGACACGGCCTGCTCGAACCGCGTCTCGACTGGTCGCGCACCGGAGACGACCGCCCATGATTCTCACCATCTTCCGCTCACGCTTGCACCCCGATGCGAGCGATTATCCCGCCGTCGCCCGCGAAATGCTCGAACTCGCGCGCGAAATGCGGGGCTTCGTGTCGTTCAAGACCTTTTCGCACCCCGACGGCGAACGCTGCTCTGTGGTCGAGTTCGCCGATTGGGATTCTCACAATGCCTGGGCCAAACACCCGCGCCACATTGAGGCGCAGCGTCAGGGCCGCGAGGAGTTTTACGCTGGGTTTTCCATTACGGTTGCGGAAGTGGCGCGCGCCTACGAGTTCCGGCACGATGATGAAGGAGAGACACCATGAAACCTCATCAACACCAATTGCAATCACTTTACGAAGCGTTCAACGCGCGCGACATCGAAGCGGTTTTGGCCGCGATGCAGCCGGATGTGCAGTGGGCCAACGGGCTGGAAGGTGGTTTCGTTTATGGCCGCGACGCGGTGCGCGAGTATTGGATACGGCAATTTGAAACGATGCAGCCGCATCTCACTATTTTGGGCTTTCAAACTGATGCCGGCGGGCGCGAGGTCGTAACGGTTCATCAAATCGTGCGCGATTTGCAGGGCGCCTTGCTCCTGGAACAGAAAGTTCAACATCGCTTTTCCTTCCAGAACGGCCTGGTCGAGCTTTTTGAAATTGTGGACTTGGAGTCGCTTTGACTTGTTTCGCGCTCGGTTGAGGTCGCATATCAAAATCCCAGAGCGTGTTACGAACTTGGTCTTCATCGACGAAAGGAGTTTGGCTTTATCAAGCCTTCCCAACTCTTGGAAAGAATTGGGTGTTCAACGCGTCTTTTCGATGGACGGGTTCGCCGAAATCTTTTCGCCGCGCCCTTGACCCTCACGCTGGGTGAGGTTTTAAGCTGTTTGATGTGGCCGCAAACACGTCGCAAAAGGAGGCGCATTGAAAGCCAAAACCAACGCGCGGATGTATCGAGTGGGCGAGTTGGCGCGCTTGACCGGCGTTTCGGTGCGCGCGCTGCACCACTACGACCGCATCGGGCTGCTCTGCCCTTCCTCTCGCAGTGAAAGCGGCTACCGGCTCTACAACGCGGAGGACATCGCGCGGCTGGGGCAAATCAAGTCGCTGCAAGAGGTCGGATTTTCGCTGGAAAACATCCGTGCTGTGCTGGCGAGCGACGAGTTCTCGCCCCAGCGCACACTCGCTCTGCATCTGGAACGCGTCAAGCGGCAAATCGCGCAGGCAGAGCGGCTCGCCATGCGGCTCGAAGCGATAGAAGCGCGTTTGCAGGCGCGCCAGAACGTGCCCGTTGAAGAGTTACTTCAACTCATCGAGGAGATCACTATGACAGAAAAATACTACACACCCGAACAACTGTTGCAACTGGAGCAGCGCCGCGTCGAGGTCGGCGCCGTGCGAATCCGCGAAGTCGAGGCCGAATGGCCGCGCCTCATCGACGAGGTGCGCGGCGCTGTCGAGCGCGGCGACGACCCACAAAGCCAAAACTCGCGCGAGTTGGCGCGGCGATGGAATGCTTTGATCGAAGAATTCACCGGCGGCGACGCGGGCATCCGGCAATCGCTGGGCGCGATGTATGAGACCGAGCCGAACGTGTGCGGCATGGACATCGAAGCGATGCGCCCACTCTTCGAGTTCATCCACGGGGCGAGCCAGTCCCACCGCTAATCCTTTCGTCGATTATCCCATCACATTGTCTGCTATCACGAGGATTTTATGAACATCATCGCTTCCGCCGTTTCCCTGACCGTCGAGAACGTTTCCGCTTCCAGTGCTTTTCTTCAAGCCCACTTCGGTTTCCGCGAGGGGATGGCTGCTGAAGGCTTCGCGTCCCTGAGCCGCGACGATTGCGGCCTGAGCGTCATCTTTTTAGAGCGCGGCCTCGAACAACTGCCCGAAGGCTTCCGAGACCAGCACGCAAGCGGCGTCATCCTCGCCTTCACCGTTTCTGATCTTGCGGGCGAAGAAACGCGTTTGCACGCTGAGGGCGTAGAAATCACTCTGCCGCTACGCGAAGAACCGTGGGGCGAGCGCCTTTTTCAAGTCACCGACCCCAATGGTGTTCTAATTGAACTTGTCGAGTGGGCAACTCCAAACGAATAGGAATTGAACCTTAAAAAGGCAAAGCCGCCGTTTAGCTACTGCTGCCCTGTCGGGCGACGACAGGTCATGGGAAATCAGGCTCTCGGCGCCCATGTGTGCCTCGCTCGCTCTTCAAGGCTTAAAAGGTGGTCATGCCCTTCCTGCTTCGCTCAGCGATTGGGCATATTTCAAGAACTCTTGGACTTCGAGTTCCTTGCCCATCAGAGACCACGAATCCGACCCTCGTGAGATACCAAACGCGGATCGTTCGGTTCATCAAAAGTGGGGGTTTGTTGGCTTCAAATCCTGCGATTTTATTCCCGATTCGAGTTAAAAATCCTCTGTCAGGCGAAGGGGAGATGATTCAATAATAGCAGCAAGGCACTCAACGCCAGCAAAGGAGTCATCGCATCTTCTGCGAGCGAGCCAGTGGTCAAGCGAAAGGCAGGCGGCAAAACGTGAAAACGAACTTTTGATGGATATAGCAAGCGAATCCCACTTTTAGTCGCAGCATCACCGAATAAGTGGCTGGTGTATCCCAAGAGCAATGCGATCACCGGCGCCCATCCAATCCAGAATATAAGGGGAGTGGTGATCAAAGCTATCATTCCCAGTCCCCAAAGTGAGTGCAATAAGCCGCGATGCTGATCCGAGCGATGCACAACTTGAGCCGGAAGTAAGAACGGCTTGAACTGGGTGCCAGGAATTTTCAAATGCTTGATCTTGGATTCGGAAGCGTCCAAGTCAGGCAGAAGTGCTCCAAAAGCAGCACAGGCGGCCAAAGTCCCCAAGTCGTAGCCAAGCATTTCAGGTGGCAGCGGAGAGATCAACCAAAGCGAGTTGATGCCAAGCAATGCGTGTGTGGGCCATGTCATGCCACCTCCTTTTCTTGGTTAGGATGTAAAACAGCAGGGGAAACAGCCTGAGACACCCGCCGCGATTCTCCACCTACTGGTTGCGCTTTTGGACGCATGACTCGTGTAAAATCCAGGTTGGGCGTGTCGTCGGCGTGGTATAGCGCCCGAGTTTCAAGAGGCTACACTTGTCGCATGGGCAAATCATATAGCGAGGACTTGCGGTTGAAGGCGTTAGCGGCCTTGGATGGCGGGCAGACGACGATGGCAATCCCCAAGAGCTT
>JAABUN010002506.1_pt1 | contig 32368 bp, 31 predicted proteins | sample 5559311 | NCBI WGS metagenome assembly JAABUN01 (sample SAMN10711877, study PRJNA513370) | rock metagenome | isolation source: Antarctica rocks | place: Antarctica: Victoria Land, Siegfried Peak sud | reverse complement strand
CGTGGCGTCAGGCGATGCTGATCGCGACCTCGGTGACCGTCACGCACACCGCTGGCGTCCTCGTGCTCGGCGTGGTGCTGTCGACGGTCGCCGTGGCCGCTCCGGAGCGGGTGTACCCCTACCTCGGTCTCGCCAGCGGGGTCCTCGTCTGCGGCATCGGTATCACGCTCGTGCGTCGCGCCCTGCGCGGTCGCCGGAGTGATGACCATGGTGCGGACCATGGGGAGGACCACCCGCACCCGCACCCGCCGGCCGAAAAGCACGGGCACAGCCACACGCCCGCTGCCGGGCGGGACGCCGGCGCCACCGTCGCCCTCCGCCCCGCCGCGCACACGCACACGCACGGCGGCCGCGCGCACAGCCACTCCGTCGCCACCGACGCGCGAGGCCTGCTGGCGGTGGGCTTCGCCGGAGGGCTGGTGCCCGCCCCGTCGGCTGTGATCGTCCTGCTGGGAGGCATCGCCCTCGGCCGCGCATGGTTCGGCGTGCTGCTCGTCCTCGCCTACGGGATCGGCATGTCCATGGCGCTGGCTGGCACCGGCCTGCTGCTGGTCCACGCTCGACGACGGGTGCAGGGGCGGCTCCTGGGCAGCGGCAGCTCCTCACGAGGTGTGAGACGGCTCCTCACTGAGCTCCCCCTGCTCACCGCCGTGGTCGTGGTGCTCGTAGGCCTCGGCCTCGGCGCCCGGGCCGTGGCACAGATGCTGTAGGGCAGGCAGCCTCGTCCGCTCGAGGACGGCAGGTGCCGGCCGTCGGAGCAGGTCCTCCCGGGCCTGGACCCGGAGGGCTGAGCCCGCGGGCGGCTGGCCTACCTCGCCGCCGGCACGTAGGCGTGGCGTGGCCGTGTCGACCGCCCGGGCCGACGTCCTCGCGGTGTGCTGGAAGCCATGAACCAGTCTGTTGGATAAACAGACTGACTGCTCTAGGGTGGCTGCATGAGGACCCCTGCTCGGCAGGACGCCACCGCTGCCCCGCGCCGTACCAGGCGTGGCTCCACCCGCCTGCTGGGGCGCTACGGTCCCTGGGCCGTCGTCACGGGAGCCACCTCCGGGCTCGGGCTGGCGGCTGCGGAGCAGCTCGCTGGCCACGGGTTCGGCGTCGTCCTCGTGGCCCGCCGTGAGCAGGTGCTGCGCGACCTCGCCCAGCGCCTCGCCTCCCAGGGGCTGGACCGGACCCGCGTCGTCGCGGCGGACCTCTCCACCCCCGAGGGGGTCGCCCGTCTCACCCAGGCGACCGAGGATCTCGACCTGGGCCTGCTCGTCGACGCCGCAGGGTTCGGGACCTCGGGTCCCTTCGCCGCCGCGGACCTGCCTGCCGAGCTGGACATGCTGGCCGTGAACTGCACCGCGACCACCGCCCTGTCCCTCGCGTTCGGCGGGCGCATGCTCGCGCGCGGGCGCGGTGGGCTGGTCCTGTTCGCTCCCTCGTCGGCGCCCAGGGGACGCCGTGGTCGGCGCACTACGCCGCGACGAAGGCCTACGTGCAGACCCTCGGCGAGGGCCTGGCGGAGGAGTGGCGGCCCAGGGGCGTGGACGTCCTCGTCGCGCTGCCCGGGCCGGTCCGCTCCGGCTTCGCGGACGCGGCCGCCATGCAGATGGGCAGGACAGACGCCCCCGGTCCGGTCGTCGAGGACGTCCTGGGCGCGTTGGGACGTCGCGCGACGGTCGTGCCCGGCAGGACCGGGCGCTTCCTCACCCGCTCGCTCGCGGCGCTGCCGCGCAGGCGCCGCGTCCAGGTCATGGGCCGCGTGATGCGCGGGATGGTGCCGTCGGCCGCGACGGGAACCTGAGCAGGTGGCCGACCGCTGCTCCATCGCCGACGCGATGGCTGTCCTCGGCGGGCGCTGGGCCGTGCTGGTGCTTCGCGACCTCGTCTACGGCCGACACCGCTTCAGCGACGTGCTGGCCGCCACAGGCGCACCCCGGGACGTCCTGACGACCCGGCTGCGAGAGCTCGAGCAGGCCGGGCTCGTGCGCCGGCAGCAGTACTCCGAGCACCCACCGCGGGACGGGTACCACCTGACTACCGCCGGTGAGGAGCTCGCACCGGTCCTGCTCTTCCTGGCCGACTGGGGCAGCCGCTGGGGTGGGCACGCAGACCGGCCCGCGCCGGTGGACTTCCGGCACGACGACCACCACCTCGCCCCCCGGCTCGCCTGCGGCACCTGCGGCTCCCCGGTCGCGCCTGGCCACGTCTCGGCGCGGTCGACCGCGGGGTTGTGGGAAGGGGACGCGCCCCTGGGCGGTCCGGACGCCGGCTGACGGCGGACGATGCCCGGCGCCTGGGTGGGGACCGACCGTCTCGTGGGGGGACCTCGGCCACCGTTGCGGAAGATGAGGTGCGGACTGCGGCGACCTGGACCGTGAAAGAGCTGGACGCTTGCCGTTACTGCAGGACGAAGCTCGCGACGAACAGCAGGGGGATGGACCCGGCCCACACCGCGGTGGTGATCCCGGACCAGCCGCGCAGCGCGGCGGTGCCCTCCAGCCCCGTGAAGCGGGTGACGACCCAGAAGTAGGAGTCGTTGAAGTAGCTGAAGCACATGGACCCGGAGGTGCACGCGACCGCCGCCAGCACCGGGTCGATCCCCAGCGTGGTGACCAGCGGTGCGGTCACGGACGCGGCGGTGATCATGGCCACGGTGCCGGACCCCTGCGCGAGCCGGACGAGCGTCGCGATCAGGAACGGCACGAGGAACGCCGGCAGCGGGGTGGCCGCGACGGCCTCGGCCAGCGCGTCGCCCACCCCGGAGTCGCGCAGCACCTGCCCCAGCGCCCCACCGGCGCCCGTGATGAGCAGGATCAGACCGGCGGAGGCGGCGGCGTCGGCGAACCAGCCCTGCACCTTCGTGCGTGGCGTCCAGCGCGGCAGCAGCAGGTACACCGCGAGCAGCACCCCGATGACGAGGGCGACGACCGGGTTGCCGAGGAAGGCCATCGGCACCGTCCAGGCGGACGGGTCGTAGTCGTCCTCACCGAGCACGCCCTGCCGGGCCTGGTCGACGGCGGCGGTCACCGTGTTGAGCACGATGAGCAGCAGCGGGACCAGCAGCGGCAGCGAGCCGACGAGGGCACCCACGCGGTGCGGGGCCGCCCCTTCGGGGGGCGTGCCGAGGTCCCGCTCGGGCTCGTCGTCGGACGGGCCGTCCGGGTCGACGGGGTCGGCGGGGTTGCCCGCGAGGTCACGACTGCTGTCGGCGTAGCCGCTCGTAATGCCGCCGCCCCGACCGGCCGCCACAACTGCCCTCCCGTACACGGCCTCCCGTACGTCGGGGCGCACCTCGGACTCCAGCTTCGGGCCGATCCAGCGCGCGTAGAGCACGACGATGGGCATGAGGAGCACCGTGAACACGAGCCCGACGACGATGAGGGTGCCCAGGTCTGCGCCGAGGATGCCGACCACGGCCAGCGGTCCCGGCGTCGGTGGCACCAGGTGGTGGGTGAGGGTCATCCCGCAGCCCAGCGCCAGAGCCAGCACCACGTAGCCGCCCCGCTTGACCCGCGCGATGGAGCGCGCCAGGGGGTTCATGATCACGTAGCCGGAGTCGCAGAACACCGGGATCGAGACCAGGGCGCCGACGCTGCCCATCGCCCACGGCTCCCGGCCCTTCCCGAAGAACGACAGGAACGCCTTCGCCAGGGCGGTGGCGGCCCCCGACACCTCGAGGATCTTGCCGATCGCGACCCCGAGCCCGATGACGATCCCGATCGAGGCCAGCGTGTTGCCGAATCCGGTGGTGATCGAGGCGACGATGTCCAGCACCGGCTGGCCGGCGACGCCGCCCACCACCAGCGCTGCGATCAGCAGGGCGACGAAAGCGTCGAGCCGGGTCCGCAGGACCAGGACGACGATGGTGGCGATGCCGAGCACCAGGGCGAGGAGCAGCTGGAAGTCCACGACGGTCTCTTCCCGTGAGAGCGGGCCCGGGCAACACCGCCCGAGCCTCACCACTTTCGACCACCGACCCCGCGTGTGCAAGCGACGCGGCGGGGAGGTGACAATCCGGGCCCTGTGCGCAACGGTGACAGGCATGGCCGACGAGGGCGAGCTGCTGGTCGCGTTCCCGCCGGGGGTGTCCGTGCCCGCCGCTGCCGTCGCCGCGACCGTGGCCGAGGCACCCCGCGTGCTGGTGGTGCTGGACGACGACCCGACGGGCACTCAGTCGGTGTCGGACCTGCCGGTGCTCACCCGGTGGGAGGCCGACGACTTCCGGTGGGCTTTCACGTACCGGACGCACGGCGCCTTCGCGCCGGCGGTGTACGTGCTCACCAACACCCGGAGCCTCGGTCCCGACGAGGCCCGCGTCCGCAACCGCGAGTGCGTCGAGAACGCGCTGGCGGCCGCCCGGGACACCGGCACCACGCTGGGCTTCGTGAGCCGCAGCGACTCCACGCTGCGGGGCCACTTCCCGCTGGAGCCCGACGTCATCGCCGAGACCCTGCTGCGGGTCGCGGGCACGCCGACCGACGGGGTCGTCATCGTGCCAGCGTTCCCCGACGCCGGTCGCGTCACCATCGGCGGGGTGCACTACATGCGCGACGGTGGTGCGCTCGTGCCCGTCGCGGAGACTGAGTTCGCCCGCGACGCCTCCTACGGCTTCCACCACTCCGACCTGGCCGGTTACGTGGAGGAGAAGTCGCAGGGTCGTCACCGCCGAGAGGACGTCGTCGTGCTCGACCTGGCCCGGGTGCGCGGCGGCACGGACGGCATCGCCGACGCCCTGGCCGGGGTCGTCGACGCGACACCGGTGGTGGTGGACGCGGTCACCGAGGACGACCTGCGCGCGCTGGCGCTCGGCCTTGCCGAGGCGGAACGGCGTGGGGTGCGGCTGCTGTACCGGGTCGGCCCGCCGTTCGTGCGCAGCCGGATCGGGCAGGAGCCCCGGGACCCGCTGAGCCGCGACGAGGCGCTGGGCCCCGAACCGGCCCCCACCGGCGGGCTGGTCGTGGTGGGCTCGCACGTCGGGCTCACCACCCGGCAGCTGCGGGTGCTGCACGAGGGGCACGACGCCCGGACCGTCGAGCTGTCCGTCCCGGCGCTGCTGGACCCGGACAGGGCCGAGGCCCATCTGTCCGAGACCGTGGACACCGTCGTGGCCGCCCTCGCCGACGGCGACGTCGTCCTGCACACCAGCCGTGACCTGGTCCGTTCCGACGACCCAGCGGAGAGCCTCGACATCGCCCGGCGCGTGTCCGCCGCCGTGGTGGCCGTCGTCCGACGCACCCTGGCGGAGCGGCCCCCGCGCTTCGTCGTCGCCAAAGGCGGGATCACGTCCTCCGACGTCGCCGCGCACGGCCTGCAGATCCGGCACGGCATCGTCCGTGGTCCGATGCTGCCGGGCATCGTCTCGCTGTGGGAGGCCGTCGACGGCCCGGGCGCCGGCATCCCCTACGTGGTGTTCGCGGGCAACGTCGGTGACGACCGTTCGCTGCTGGACGTCGTACGCACGCTCAGCAGCACACCCGCGCGGACCGAGGCCCGACCATGAGCACGACCACCGAGCAGGAGTACACCGTCGCCGTGCTGGGTCTGGGGGCGATGGGCCTGGGCATGGCGCAGCGCCTGGCCACCGCGCTCACCGTCCGCGGGTACGACCTGCACCCCGAACGGGTCGAGCTCGCCCGTGGACACGGCGTCACCCCTGCCGCGTCCGCGCAAGAGGCGGTCACCGGCGCGGACGCCGTCGTCCTTGCCGTTCGTGACGCCCGGCAGCTGCACGACGTGCTGCTGGGCGACGACGGCATCGCGGCGTCGCTCGAGACCGGTGCCGTGGTCGTCCTCACGAGCACCGTCGGGGTCGACGGGGTCCGGGCCACGGTCGAGCAGCTGGCGGCCGTGGGTGTCGACCTGGTGGACGCGCCGCTGTCGGGTGGTCCGGCGCGCGCCGCCGCCGGCGACCTTCTCGTGGTCGTGGGGGCGTCGCCTGTGGCTCGGGAGCGGGCGCAGCCGGTGCTGGACCTGCTCGCCTCCACGCTCGTGGTCGTCGGGGAAGCACCCGGCGACGGGCAAGCCCTCAAGACCGTCAACCAGCTGCTGTGCGGCGTCCACATCGCCGCCGCCGCCGAGGCGCTCGCCCTTGCCGACGTGCTCGGCCTGGACCCGGAGCGGACGCTGGAGGCGCTCGGCGCCGGCGCCGCGGCGTCCTTCATGCTGGGCGACCGCGGCCCCCGCGCGCTGCAGGCCTACGACGGCCCGGACGGCGCCCCGGGGGCCGAGGTCCGCAGTCGCCTGGACATCTTCGTCAAGGACCTGGGGATCGTGGGTGACGCCGCCCGGAAGGCCGGTATGGCCGCGCCCGTCGCCGCGGCCGCCGAGCAGCTGTTCCTCCTCGGCCAGGCCCAGGGGCTCGGCACCGCCGACGACTCCGCCGTCGTCCGGGTAGTCGCACCGAAGCGCCGCACCCTACCGGACGAGCAGCCACCACCACCTGAGGAGACCTGATGACCGACGAGACCCCCTTCCCCGCTGAGCGCACCGCGGTCCTGACCGGTGCGGCGTCAGAGCGAGGCATCGGCCGTGCACTGGCGGGCGTGCTTGCCGGGCATGGTTGGCACGTCGCCGTCCTCGACGTGGACGCCGCGACCGCCGAGCAGGCCGCCGCGGACATCGCGTCCCAGCACGGCGTCCGGGCTGTGGGCGTCGGCACCGACGTGTCGGACGAGGCGTCGGTCGATGCCGCGATCACCCGGGTCGAGCAGGAGCTGCCGCCCGTGGTGGGGCTGGCGAACCTCGCCGGGATCAGCTCACCCACACCGTTCATGGAGGAGACCCGAGAGGCGTGGGACCGGGTGCTCGCCGTCAACATGACGGGCACGTTCCTGGTCAGTCAGCGGGTCCTGCGGGGGATGGTCGAGCGGCGGCTCGGCCGGGTCGTCAGCGTCTCGTCGATCTCCGCGCAGCGGGGCGGCGGTACGTACTCCAAGGTTGCCTACAGCGCGTCCAAGGCCGGGATCATCGGCTTCACCCGTGCGCTGGCGCGTGAGATGGGCGAGCACGGCATCACCGTCAACTGCGTCTCCCCGGGGGCGGTCGACACCGACATCATGGGCGGGACCCTGACAGAGGATCGCAAGGCGGCGATGTCGGCGGACATCCTCGTCGGCCGGGTCGGCCGGGTCGGCGAGGTGGCCGCCCTGATGGCGTTCCTGCTGGGCGAGGACGCCGGGTACATCACCGCAGCCACCTACGACATCAACGGCGGCCTGCAGGTCTCCTGACCCACGCCCCGACCCGACCATCCCCCGGGCCTCTGGGCGTCACGTCCGGACATTCCTCGGTCGGCTGCGCACGATGCCCGCCGGTCGTCCGTTGTCGGGTGGATCCGTCCGATCGGCGCCACGGGGCCGCGGAGCGAGCAGGTACCGGGGCGTCCTCGACCGTCGGTCGGTGCGGGAGACCGTCACCTCGACGGTCTCCCCGACGCTGCTGACGGTCACCGACACCTGCGCCACACCGGGTCGTCGCGCGGTCACCCCCTCACGCCCGGCGGGCGGCCGCTGCCCGCCGGGCACGCGAAGCGAGGTGCTGCCGTTCTGCGTCGCTGCGGGCGGCGTCGGCCGCGCCCCGCCAGGCGTCCTCAGCGCTGTGGTCCCCTGCGCGCTCGAGCAGCTCGGCCTGGGCCGCCAAGAGGCTGACCGTGCCGGACACCCTGGAGTCGTTGAGCAGCGGGGCCAGCGCCGCAAGGCCTGCCTGCGCCCCGTCGGCGCGCCCGACCGCCACGGCACGGTTCATCCCGACGACCGGGGATTCGTCGAGCCGTGCCAGAGCGGTGTACAGGTCTGCGATCAGTGCCCAGCTCGGCCCGGTGGCCGCACGGAGCAGGGCGATCGCGGCGTGCAGGCCGTAGGCACCGGGGGCGTCGACGCCGGCGAGCAGCAGCTTGGCCTGCTCCACGGCAGCGCTGTCCCACAGGGCCCGGTCCTGCTCGTCGTAGGGGACCAGCCGCCCCTCGACCCATCTCGCGGCCCACCGGGAGTGGTGCAGCAGCATGAGCGCGAGCAGGGCGGCGGTTTCGCCGTCGTCGGGCAGCATGCGGTGCAGCTGTCGTCCGAGCCAGATCGCCTCCTCGCACAGCTCGCGCCCGTGGGCCGGGTCCGCGTAGCCCTGGGTGAACAGCAGGTGCACCACGGTCCGCACCTCGTGGACCCGCCCCGGCAGGTGCTCGGTGGTAGGTACATCGAACCCGATCCCGGCGTCCCGGATCTTGACGCGTGCACGCACCAGCCGCTTGGTGAGCGTCGGACCGGCGAGCAGCAGTCGACGGCCACCTCGCGGTCTGTCAGCCCGACCACGTGTCGCAGTGTCAGGGCGACCTGCGCCTCAGCGGACAGGGCGGGGTGGCAGCAGGCGAGAGTCAGCGCCAGCACGTCGTCGGCGGCCGCGACCGGGTCGCGCCCGGGACACTGCTCGCCACCCGTGCCCGGGGCGACGCCTGCCCGCTCCTCGCCGTTCAGGAGCGGGAAACGCTGCTGGCGCCGGACGTCTACCGCCTTGCGCCACGCGGTCGTGGTGAGCCACGCACCCGGCCGGTCAGGCAGCCCGTCGATGGGCCATCGGCGGGCAGCGGCCAGGTATGCCTCCTGCACGGCGTCCTCCGCGAGCTGCAGGTCGCCCAGCCGGCGGGCCAAGGTCGCGACCACCTGCGGCCGGTGCTCGGCCCAGACCTGGCCAACCTGGTCCACGGCGGTCAGGGGACCACCTCGGAACCGGGCGTTACCGGGCGCACCTCGACCGATCCGGTCCGCACGTTCGGCACCCTGGCCGCCCAGGCCAGCGCTTCGTCCAGCGTGGGCACCTCGATCAGGTAGTAGCCGAGCAGGTCCTCGGTCGTCTCGGCGTACGCGCCGTCGGTCACCAGCCGCCGCCCCTGGTGGAGCCGGACGGTGGTTGCAGTGTCCGGGCCACGCAACGCTGCGCCGCCGACGAGCACACCGGCCTCGCGCAGCGCTGCGGTGTAGAGCGACCAGTCCTCGATCACCCCGTCGTCGGCGCTGTCGTCGCTGTCGGCGCTGTCGGCGTGCCAGGCGTCCGGCGCGTTGGCGAGCAGCAGCAGGTACCTCATGCCGCCGCCCACGGCTTGAGCACGATCCGGCCGTGCGAGAGGCGGGACTCCAGCAGGCGGTGAGCCTGCGCCGCCTCCGACAGCGGCAGGACGTGCCCCACCCTCGGGGTGACCACCCCCTCCAGGACCAGCCTCACCAGGCGACCCAACGCGGCCTGCGCACGGTCCGGGCGCAACCCGAAGAAGACCCCGACGTTGAAGGCCACCAGCCGCTTGTTGAGCGCCGGCGCATACAGCAGGTCCGTCACGGTGCCCTCCTCGATGCTCAGTGGTACACCTTCGGCGTTACCGATGACCACCATCGTGCCGAACGGCGCGAGCAGGCCGAGCTCGGTGGCGAACGTGCTGGGGCCTGCGCTGTGCAGAACCGCGTCGACGGGAGCCGCGACCTCCTCGGCCCAGCCCGATGCCGTGGGGTCGAACGCCTGCGTGGCCCCGGCGGCGAGCGCGGAAGCCGGTTTGTCCGGCGTGCTGGCCAGGGCGACGACCTCGGCGCCGAGGTGCGTGGCGATCTGGACCGCATAGGCACCCACACCGCCGCCCGCGGCCTCGACCAGCACCCGCTGACCGGGCTGCAGGTCCATCACGTCGACGAGCGCCAGCATGGCGGTGCTGCCGGCGATGATGAGGCCCGCGGCGACGTCGGTGTCGAGGTCGCCCGGCACCGGCACGGTCTGGGCGGCCTCAGCGAGCGCGTACTGCGCGTAGCCGGTGGAACCGTCACCGCCGACGAGCGCGAAGACACGTGTACCGACCTCAGGCGCGCGGACACCCTCGCCGAGGGCCACGACGGTGCCCGCGACCTCCCCTCCCGGGGTGTACGGGAACACCGTCGGGAACGGGTAGTCATCGTCCCGCCGACGCTTCACGTCGGAGAAGTTCACCCCGGCCGACACGACCTTGACGAGGACCTGGCCTGGTCCGGGGACAGGGGTGGGGTACTCCACGAGCTCGAGGACCTCGGGCCCGCCGGGGGTGCGAGCAACGATGGACTGCACAGACGTTTCTCCTCTCAGGGGTCGTCCGCCGTTCGGTCGGACACCCCTACGACGTAGGAACAGCCCGGACGAGGACAGCCCTCCCCTGCCTGCTTGTCGACCATCCAGCGTCTAGCGCTGTTCGGGTGCGCAGCTGCGGTGCCTCGGCGCGGCTGAGGTCGGGTGCTCGGGCGGGCGCCCAACGCGCCTACCGGAGGTCGCCGTGCAAGCGCTCGCGCAGCCGATGACCTAAGGCTGTTGACGGTTGACGGGCGGGACCGAGACAGGCACTCGTCGGGATCCCCCTCCGGGCAGCGGCGTCCTAGACATGTCCTAGGTCCGAACCAGTGGCCGGGTGGTGTGTCCGGTGAGCGCGACGAGGAGTTGGCGGGGCAGCAACCGGGGTAGCCGGGGTGAGCAGGTAGTTGCGCCAGCCGGGCACGGTGTGGCTGCAACCCTGGTCCACAGCAGGGAGCGCGTGCCGGACCACGTGGTCGACGGGTAGCCGCTGACCGATCGCGGCTTGGTCGCCGAGGGCGTCGAAGAAGCCGGTGGCCACCGGTCCGGGGCGGAAGTTCTCGGCGTGCACCCACCGAGTCACCCCGCCCCACCGCAACCGCCGCGCGCTATGGCGTCTTCAGGAGCACGGACGGCGACACATGAGCGGATCACCGCCGCAGTGGACTTTCATCGATCGAGAACTCAGCCGAGCTGGTGACACGACCGGCGTCCCGAACGTGAGCGCCCGCTGGGGCACCCGCAGAGCCGATGACGGGCAGTCGTGTCCTGGTCCGCAAGGGGTGTCACAGGCTGTGCGGCTAGGCCGCCTGCACCTCGAACCAGACGGTCTTGCCGGCGGGGTCTTCGTCGACACCCCAGCGCGCGGCAAGCATGTCCACGATGGCCAGGCCCCGCCCGTCCAGGGCGTCCGGGTCGGCTGCCTGCGGCTGTGGGTGCCGTGAGTTGTCGTCCGCCACTTCCACCCGCAGCTGGTGCTGGTTCCCGCGCACGCGCAGCCTGGCCTCGCTGTCGGCGTGCAGGATCGCGTTGGTGACGACCTCGCTGGTCAGCAGCACGACCGTGTCGCACAGGTTGGGCTCGAGACCTATCGCGTGGCACTGATCTCGGACGAAGCTCCGTGCTGAGGCCACGGCTGCGAGGTCGGCCGCGATGACCCTCTCGTTCACCTGGGGATCTGGAGCCTCGGCTGCAGGGTCAGTTCGCTCCGCCATCTGCCCTCCCCTCCAGCCTCCTGCGGCATGACCCGCAGACTGATGTGCACCGAGCGTCTCGTACCCGGATCGGGCACTCCGACACGCCCTCTGCGAAAGCGCGGCACCGTGGTCACTCCTGGTGCGGCGGCAGCAGGTTCGGACCGGCCTGCGCCTGGACTCGAGGTGGCGGCCCGGGCGAGGACGACGTCCGCAAGCGCCGCCGCCGATCGTCAAGCGGCGTGGGCTGGCGTCGGTACGTGGACGGCGAGCAGGCACACGTCGTCGGTGGGGTGCGGGGAGAGGCGGGCGAGCAGCTCGTCGCACAGCTCGTCGACCGGTGCGGCTGCCAGCGTGTCTGCTGTGGCCGTGAGCTCGGCCAGGCCGTCGTCGAGGTGGCGGTCCCGCCGTTCGATGAGCCCGTCGGTGTAGAGCAGCAGCGTGGCTCCGGGCGGCAGCAGCATCCGGGTCGTCGATCGCTGCTGGTCGATGCCGGTGCCGAGCAGCAGGTCTTCCGGCAGGGCGACGTACTGCGCTGCACCGTCGGTGATCAGCAGGGGCGGCAGGTGCCCGGCGTTGCCGAGCAGTGCCTGCCACTGCCCGTCGTGCTGGGACAGCCGGGCGCACACGCAGGTGCCGGTCCGGCCGGGCAGCAGCTGGGACAGCACCGTGTCGAACCGGTCCAGCAGCTGCCCGGGCGGCTCGGAGCGGTCGACGGAGAGCGACCGCAGCATGCTGCGGGCCTGGCCCATCGCGACCGCCGCGTTCATGTCGTGACCGGCCAGGTCCCCGACCGTCACCGTGACCGCGCCGTCGGGAAGCCGGAAGGCGTCGTACCAGTCGCCGCCGATCTCCGCAGCATCGGTGGCCGGTAGGTAGCGCGCGGCAACCTGCAGCGGCGCAAGGTCGGGAAGATCGGCGAGCATGCCGCGCTGCAACGCGACCGCGAGCTCGGCTTGGCGGGCACTGTTCTTCGTCTGCTGCCGGCTGAGCTTCAGGTCCTCCGTCATCGCCTGTACCCGCTCCTGCTGTTGGGCTGCGGACATCGCCAGCGCGGCGTGCGAGGCGAACACCTCCCCGACCGCCTGGCTGTCCGCGCCGAACGCGGCCTGCTGCGTGGAGTACAGGTTGAGCGAGCCCAGGGTGTCCTGCTCCAGGAACAACCGGAAGGACAGCATGCTGCGCACCCCCGTCTCGGCGACGGTGCGAGCGGCGAACAACGGCCAGCGCTGCTCCGCACGCAGGTCGTCGGTGACGAACACCCGGTGCTCCCGGATGGCGTCCAGGCACGGACCCTGGCCCGTCGAGTACTGGATCCGGTCCACCTGACGCGGGACCTCACCGGTCGCCGCGGGGGTGCGGAACTCCGACCCGTCGATGACGGTGATCCCGGCGTGGTCGCAGCCCTCGATCGTGGCCACGGCAAGATCGACCATCTTCTGCAACGTCGCCTGCGCCGACGGCTCCGCCTGCAGGGCCCGGGCTACTCGAGCGATCGACTCCGCCAGAGCGCGGTCGGTCTGCTGCTGCATGGGCCGACCCTAACCCCGCCCCTCAACGTGTTGCTGCGTGATGACAGACAGCGCCGCAGGGGGCGGCGACCCCCGCTACGGCCTGTGAAGTGACGGTCACGACGAGAGCAACGCGCGACGGGCTCAAAGGTGGGGCCCTGAGGGGTCTGACCCGTCCCAGCACCGGATCGACTCGCGCCCGACCTCAGGCCGCGTGATCGGCGAGCGGGCGGTGGACGCCGTGGCTGGGCGGGCGGCAGCCGTCGGCCTCCCCGACCTGACCGGCCTCCTGATGTCGTCGTGGTCGCGGCCCTGCTCTAACCTTTCGCCGATGTCGGCGGTGTAGCGGACGATGGACAAGGCACGTCACCGTGAAGGGTCCGTGCTGCACGCACGTCGTGAGGAGCGGGAGCATGACGGGTACACGCGGTTCCTCTTGGAGTCCGACGACCTCGGGTGGCCTGCTGTCGCGGGTTGTGCTCGACCTGCCGCCGGATCTGGTGGCGGCCCGCTCGGCCCGGCACACCGTTGCGGACGTGCTGCGCGCCGCAGGCAGGGACGACTGGTCAGAGGCCGCACAGCTGGCGTGCACGGAGCTGGTGACGAACGCTGTGCTGCACGCCCACAGCCCGGTGACCGTCACCGTCGAGGTCCGCCCGAGCGAGGTCTACGTCGCCGTGGGCGACACGAGCCCAGACCTGCCGAGGCAGCGCCCGGGAGACGACCGCGCGACGACAGGCCGCGGCATGCGGCTCGTGGCCCGCCTCGCGTCGGAGCACGGGGTCCGTCGTGACGACCACGGGAAGACGGTCTGGTTCACCCTCCGCACCCCGTCGGACGGCACCGCCGATGAGGAGTCGGCTGAGGACCTCCTGGCGTTGTGGGACGACACGGCAGAGCTCGACGAGGACGGGTCAGCCATGGACACCGTCGCGGCCGGTGATCGGCCGAGATCCGGCGGAGCCGTCGGCGGCTCGGGGGTCAGGCTGCTCGGTGTGCCGGCCACGCTCTGGCTGGCCGCCGAGGAGCACCACCGGACGGTGCTGCGCGAGCTCGTCCTCTACCTGGCGGAGCACCCGTGCGCCGATGTGGACATGACGGCGGCGGACACGGCCAGGACGCGGCTCAGTAATGTCGTGCACGCCGCGGTCGAGGCGGCCCGGACCGCCGGCCGGGCACGCCGGCCGCTGCCCGAAGACCATCCCGCCGAGCTGCCGTGGGTCCCGGACACCGTGGACGTCGACATCGACATCGACGTCCACCACCCCGAGGCGCCTCGACACTTCGCGGCGCTGCAGGACGCGCTCGACTGTGCGGAGCGGCTCGCCGCCGGCGGGGACCTTCTGGCCAGGCCCGGTCTGCCGGAGATCGTGGCCGTACGCGACTGGGCCTGCGAACAGGTCCTGGCCCAGTCCGCGGGCGCCCCCGTGGCCGCGTGGCCCGGGACCGACCACGAACGGTTCCTCGCCCGCGACGACGGCCCGGGCCACGTGACTGCCTGGGACGTGACGGCGTGGGACGTGGGCATCGTCCGCTCGGCCGTGCGACCGGTCGTGGCCGCAGACGACTCCAACCGGATCGTCGCCGTGAGCCCGGCCATGGCGGACCTCCTGGGCTGGGTGGTGGACGACCTCGTCGGTCGACGCGTCGTCACCCTGATCCCGCCCCAGTTGCGGGAGGCCCATGTCGCCGGCTTCAGCCGCCACCTGAGCACCGGTGAGGCCCGCCTGCTGTGGATACCGCTCGAGCTCCCTGTCCTGCGGGCCGACGGCACCGAGATCCGCTGCGCCGTGCTCATCGAGCAGGCCGCCGCGGAACAAGACCGCCGCCTGCACCTCGCCTGGTTCGAGCTCGCGGTCGAAGCCCCAGACGCGACACCGACGCACGGGTGACGATGCCGGCGACGACATGGGGTGGTGAGAGAACGTCCGAGCAACCGCGAGCAAGGGCTCAGCGCTGCCCGAGGAGTGCGTGTTCCTCCAGGGCCTGTCAGGCCCGCCCGTGCAGTTCAGGCGCGTGGGGCGTTGACGGCGGCGGGACGCGGATGACCAGGATCGCCGTATCGTCGGACTGGTGGCCCTGGCTGTAGTCCACGACGTCCGCCTCGATCCGCTCCGCGACGCTGGCAGCGGAGCCGTCCAGGCGGGCGATCAGCGCACGCAGGCGATCCTCGCCGTACAGCTCCCCGTCCCGTCGGGCCTCGGTCACCCCGTCGGTGTAGAGGATCAGCGCGTCCCCGGGTGACATGACCACCTCGACGTCGGTCAGCCTGACATCGTCCAGCACCCCGAGCACGGTGCCGACCTCGCCGACAGGCTCGACGATCCCGTCACCGCGTCGTAACAGGGCGGGGGGATGGCCGGCCAGGCCGAGCCGCACCTGGACCTCCTTCTCTCGTTGGGCGACGGTCAGGTAGGTCGCGGTGACGAACCGCTCCGAATCGGGGTGCTGCCGGCGCATCGCCTCGTTCAGCAGCAGCAAGACGTCTGCGGGCGAGGACCGAGTCACGGCCGCTGCCCGGATGGTGTACCGGGCGAGGGCGGTCACGGTCGCCGCCTCCACGCCCTTGCCGCAGACGTCACCGATCGTCAGCGCCCACCCCCCGTCGGCGGTCTGGAAGACGTCGTAGAAGTCGCCGACGACCTCGACCACGCTGGAACCCGGGAGGTAGCGGGCGGCGATCTCCAGACCGGGCACCTCGGGCAGGTGCGGTGGCAGAAGGCTTTCCTGCAGCGTCCGCGCGAGCTTGCGGAAACGTTCACCGGCCTGCATGGCCTGGTCTGCAGCAACCCGCTCCGCGGTGACGTCACGGAAGTACCAGGCCCACCCCAGGTACGTCCCCTCAGGCGAGCGCAGGGGGGTCCCGTACCGGTCGAAGACACGACCGTCACGCAGGCGCAGCTCGTCGCGGACAGGACCCGACGGGTCCTGGTAAACCTCGTGGACCCGAGCCAGGAAGGCCTCCGGGTCGACCAGGTACTGCATGGCCACCGACAGCGCAGCCTCGTCGTCGCCGGAGGCCACGACGTGGGGAGGGATCGGCCACATCTCGACGAACTGGTGGTTCATCGACAGCATCCGACCCTGCGGGGAGACCACCACCAGGCCGTCCAGGCCGGACTCGACCGCCGCGCGCAGCAGGTCACGGTCGTCGGTCTGCACGCTCGCGGGCGCGCTTTCGCGACGTGTCCTCACGATCCCGGGCTCCCACGCACCGCCGGACGCTATCGCGTCACCCGAGCTGCAACCAGACCGTGATGTCCCCGGGCAGCGCGCCGTCCTCGCTCCGGTCTCGGCCGGGGACTCGAACCCATGTAGCGGAGTGGTTCGCCGTCCAGGTACGTGGGGGCTGAAACTCGACCCCGAGACCGCGAGCGCGTCAGAGGCCCCCGCGTTCGCGCCACACGCTGGAGAAGGTGCTCATGCTCGAGTTCGAGTACTCGCCTTCGGCGTCGTCGAAGATCATCGGACCGATGTTGCCGCCCACCGTGGACTGTCGGCCGGTGGAGTTGTTGCTGTAGAACCAGCTGGACCTCCCGTCGCTCCAGCGGCTCGTGTCCGCGGCACGGTAGCTGCGCCCCTCACCGGTGAGGGTGATGTTCACCGGTGGGTTGCCCAGCGGGGTGCCGTGATCGCTGACGTTCAGCGTCCCCGTCAACCGTGCGGACGTGAACCTCTTGTCCATCACCAGGGTGACGTCACCGCCGTCGATGTCGCGATAGGCCACGACCTCACACTGCGGGCCCTTGTCCCCGCCGTCGTCACCACCGCCGTCGTCATCAGCCGTGATCCGGGACACGAAGTCACGGGCCGTCTCGGCGTTGCCGCCGTCGACACCATGGCCGCCGCCGTGGCCCGGCAGCACACCCTCCGGACACTCGAAGTCCACGACGTTTCCCCACAGGTACGTGTCCCCCGTGGAGAGCAGGTCGATGCCGAGGTAGCCGATGTGGGCGTTGCCGAGGACACCGCCGGGCAAGGTGCCGACCTCGAGCCAGTCGAGGTTCACCTGCTTGCCCTCGCGCTTTCCGGAGCTCTCCGCAGCCGCCTGTGCGGGCCCGGCGGTCGCCACCACAGCGACGCAGGCGATGGCGGCGGCGAGCGCGGTGCTGAGGGGACGGGTGGATCGGTTCGCGAGCCGGTGTGCGTGCCGTTGCTGTGTCATGGGTTCCCCTTCTGAGGTGCAGACCCCGCTGCTGCGGCGCCTGGGTGCTGCTGCTTGACGGGAGCGCGGTGGATGCCGGATCGGTCGTGCGGGACGGTGCTCAGCGACGGGTGCGCAGCCGACGGACCACGAGGTCACCGATCTCGCGCCCCTGCAGCAGGCCCGACTCGATGCCCATCGGGTAGTGGATGCCGCCGAAGAGCCGCGAACCGGCTGCCTCCAGTGCGGCGTCCTGGAAGGAGCTGAAGCGCCGCGCCGGGTAGCGGGCGCCGTGGGAGTCGTCGACGAAGCCGAAGCTGCCCAGCAGGTCGGTGAGGACGACGGCTGCCGCCGCGGAGGACACCGAATGCCCGGAGGTGTGTTCGGGGAACTGTGGCGTGTTGACGAAGCTGAGCCAGCTCGGGTCGATGTACCGGTTCACGTAGGTGACCGGCCGCAGCAGGTTGGAGCGGTACTTCTCGGTCCAGCAGCTGAGGAAGGAGTCGTGCAGGGTGACGCCGAGACGTGCCAGGGCCTCCAGCGTCTCGTCCAGCCGGAGACCGAGCTGTCGTGTGGTCCGTGAGCAGATCAGCATCCAGTGCCCAGCCGGCAGGCCGGTCGCAGTACCGGACGGGGGGGTGAACGACCCGGGGTTGTCGGTCCAGAACCGGGCGATGGCCCGCTCCTCTTCCCCGTTTCGGAGGGACTGCTCATACGTGGCAGCGGCCTGGGCGTGGAAGGCGGAGTCGGCGTCGGTCGAGAAGGGCACGTGCGGCTCCGTTTCGACCTCGCCCGTGCTCCGGAGCACGAGCGGGCGGATGTCGGTGCAGAAGGGCTCGATGGCCGGGCGGTAGTTCGGCGGCGTCGACTCCCACAACCATGGCTCACCGCTGGGCGGGGTGTACGGCCGGGAGATCGCGTCGGCATGGCCGTCGCCCCTCGCCCAGGCGCCGAGCACAGCGGCCACGGCCCTGCCACGGGCCTCGGACTCGGTGATGACCCGGGCGCTGGCCCCCGTTCGCCGACGCTCCGCCACGACGGCGTCGTGCGCGGCCACCAGGAGCGGACGCGTCTGCGCCGAGCGCAGGGGCAGCACCCCGAGGAGGCAGTCACGGGCGGCGACCGACAGCGCGACCTGCCAGTCCAGCCGACCTCTGCCTGCGTGCGGGAGGAGGCCTGAGGCCCGACCGGACAGCCCGTTCAGCTGCCCGGCGAACGAGCGGTGGTGCGGCATCCCCGGCAGAACCGCCTCGTACATGGCCATGGCGACGTGCGCGTACGCGCGCGCTGCCGTGGGCGGGGTCAGGTTCTCCAGCTGGACGGCGCTGTACGCCGTCGCGACCCAGGTGTGGGCGACGGTGGCGTCCTGCACCGCCGCGTTGCCGCCTGCCGCGGCCGCCGATGCGGCGGGGGCGACCAGCGCGGTCCCGGCCGCACCAAGCCCCCAGCCGAGCACGTGGCGCCGGGCTGGACCCGCGCCCGGGGGAGCCCCGTCGCGTTGGTCGCACGCACCCTCGCGCCCCGTCCGCCCACTGCTTCCCGCCATGGTGCACCCCCTGTCCCTGGCACCACCCGGTGGTGCGGCAGCTCATAGGAGCGCCTTACCGAGCCTGTCGGACAGGGCCGGTCGCATTCGTTATCCGATCGTTGTACGGGCAGGTCAGGGTGCACTTTTTGTCCATCTTCCTGCGTCGGGGTCCGGCTCAGGCAACGCCTCGTCGGCCGGTCGGCTCAGGACGGCCAGCAGCACCAGGGCCAGCAGGAGCTGCGCCGCGTCCTGCACGCCGCCGACCAGCAGGCCGGCGGTCGACGGCTTCGCCAGACCCACCAGGAGGGTCAGGGCGCACCGGGCTGCCTCGAGCCCGACCGCCGCGGCACGCAGCTGCGTGCGGGACACGGCGGCGACGACCAGCAGGATGCCGATCAGGGCCTGGGTGCCACCGATGACGGCGAACAGGTAGACGACGTCGGCGTTGACCACGCTGTCGGCCGCCACCCCCGCCCGGGCCGCCGCGCTGTCCTCGCTCAACAGGTGACCGAGCCCCCGGACCAGCTCGAGGACCCCGAGCACGAGCATCCCGACGAGCAGCACCCATCGGGTGGGGGACGAGCCGCGCGCGGTCACCGGTCCACCCGCATCGGGTCGTCGAGTGCCACGACGACCGGCTCTAGGTCGGGCGGCCCGGGGGCGTTGTAGGTGACCTCGGGGAACGGCTCAGGGCCGGGGCCGCCCGGGTTGTAGAACGCCGAGTAGCCGCCCTCGAGGGCGGGGATCTCCAGGTGGGTGATCCCGCGGGCCGCGGCCTCGTCACCGACGATGATGACGTCGATGTAGTTTACACGGTCCTCGACGTAGCAGTCGTCGTAGTGGACACCCGCGTCCCGGTCCTCGACCTGGCCCAGGTCCGACAGACCGACGACCCGCAGGGTGCCTCCCTGCACCTCGTACTCGGTGCCCACCTCGTCCAGGAGCACGGGCTCACCGTCGACGCCGGTGGCATGGATTCGGAAGAAGGTCTCGAAGTCGTCGGGCTTCACCCCGGTGACGCCGTCCTCGGAGAAGCCACCGGTGGTGAGCATGCGCAGCCGGAGGTCACCCTCGTCGTACAGGGCGTGCTCGTCGTTGGGCAGGTAGGCCCCGCCGAAGAAGGGCACGCCGGCCTCGCCGGCGGGCTCCTCGACGTGGTTGAGCTTGGCGCCGACCAGGACGGGGCCTTCGTCGTCGAGGCCCACGAGGCCGCCGGGGTGCCTATCGACCCAGAGCTGGCCGTAGCCACCGAATGGTTCCTGCGTGAGGACGGCCTGCGCGCAACGGCAGGTGTCGTCTCGGCAGGCACCCGGTTCGACGCGGTCTGCGCGTTCAACGACCTGCTCGCCGTCGGCTGCGTCCGGGCCCTGCACGAGGCAGGCCTGAAGGTGCCGGACGACGTCGCGGTGGTCGGGTTCGACGACCTGGCGGAGGTGCGCTACAGCGTGCCGACGATCAGCTCTGTCGCCCCGGACCGGGCGTGGCTCGCAGAGCAGGCCGTCCGGCTCCTGCTCGAGCGGTTGTCCGGTGACGCCGGATCGGCACCGCGCAGCGTGGCGGCCCCTGTGACGCTGCACGTGCGCGAGAGCTCCTGAGGTTCCGGCACCCTCAGAAGGCGCTCACGCATCCTGGCCTCCCTCGCCGAGCTCATCGGTGGAGCCGGCCGGTATCCGGTCCGGCGCCGTCCGAGCACCGGCCTCTAGAGGTCCACCTCGCCGCAGAGGTGGACCTGCAGCCCGAGGGACTCAGCCATCGCGGCCTTGGCGAGCAGCGCCGCGTCGGCGGAGGCAGCGTCTGGCGCATAGACCACGTTGAGGTGGTTCGCCTTGTGGCGGGCCATCAGCTGGTCGCGGCCAACCCCGTGCAGCACGGCGTGCATGATCGGCCACTGCGGTGTGGTGGCGTCCAGACGTCGCCGGGTCTCCTCCTCGGGCAGGTCCACGACGGTGCCGCGCCCCAGATCCAGGTGGAGCACGCCGGCCACGATGAACACCCGTGACCAGACGATCTCGCCGGGCTTGGACACCCCGCTCAAGGTCCCCCCGCCGAGCGGGAAGTACATGGGCGGCTGCCGCATGCTCCACGACTTGTCGTAGCCGCCGTTGTGCGAGGCGGGCACCGAACCGGAGATCTCGAACACCCAGACGAAGTCGTCGCCGTAGCGGTCACCCCACCGGATGTCGTGCAGCGTGGTGGCAGGGTCCAAGCCCATGGCCGTCCACAACCGGTTGGTCAGGAGGGAGTCCACGGCCACGCCCTCGTCGACCTCGTTGAAGTGCGGCAGCGGCCGCCCGGCGAAGAGCTCCCGGGAGCCGTCGCGGCTCAGGACCGGTGGGCGCTCACGGTCGTTCAGCAGCCCCTCGGCCAGGTCGCTGGCAGGGACCACGTCCTTCAGGCCCTGCTGGTACTGGATCCCGACGGCGTCCAGACCGAAGTCGTCGGACATCCGCAGCGCGGCGATGTACATCCTCAGCTGACTGAGGACCTGGGCGTCGGTGAGCTCGGTCGCCTCGTCGGTACCGATGTGGAACCTGAGCCCGGCCTCGTCCAACCAGTCGCGCGCTGACTGCGCCTCGTCGTCGGTGACGGTGGCCATCTCCGCGACCAGCGCGCTCTGCGACAGGCGCTCCTTGTAGATCCCCAGGGGGTTGAGCAGCTCGTCGTCGATGATCGCGTTGTACATGCCCATGCAGCCCTCGTCGAAGACCCCGACGATTGCCTTCTCGGTCATCAGCTGCCGCGCCAGTGCGCGCCCGAGCTCTACCTCGGGCCCCTCGGGCAGGGTCGGCAGGTCCCGGACGTGGCTCTCGTCGTGACGGAGGGTCCCCGTCTCCAGCCAGGTCCGCAGGCCCTCGACGGCGAAGTCGTCGGTGAAGTCCTCGCTCCAGAGCACGGAGTACGCCACCCCGGCCTTGGTGAGACTGCCGGCCAGTCCCAGGAGCCCGACCAGGCCCGGGAACTGCCCGCTCCAGTTGGCTACCACCAGAACTGGCCCCCGGTGCGTGCGGAGCCCGGCCAGCACGTGGTGGCTGTACTGCCAGACGCCCTCGGCCACGATCAGTGGCGCCGCTTCCGGGATGCCGGCGAACACCTCGAGCCCGGCGCGCTGGCTGTCGATGAAGCCGTGGCCCTTGTCCTCGTCGAAAGGGTGACCGCGGTGCACCCTCCACCCCAACCCGTCCAGCGCCGCTGTCAGGTCGCTCTCGAGCTGCTGCTGGGCGGGCCAGCAGATGCGGTTGGCGGCCGGTCGCAGGTCGCCGCTGGACACCAGCCACACCACGCCCGGCTCTGCTTCGGGCCGCTCACGGAGATCGGGCATGGCGTAGGTGGTCACGGGGTGCTCCTCAGTTGCCGGGCCGACAGGGCGTGGACGACCGGAGCGCTCGCACGGTAGAGCTCCCGGTACAGGTGGTAGAGCTCGTCGTAGCTCGACGACAGCTCGGGACGAGGCCGGACGAGGCCGACGGGCGGGTTCCAGACGGCGAGCAGGCTCCCGTCACGACCGACGAGCACGCCCTTGCTGCTCGCCGTCCCGACATCCACACCGACCACCGCGGGAACTGGCACACGCAGACGGTTCCAGCAATCGATTTCAGGGTCAAGACCGGACCAGCAGTCACAGCCCGACGGGGACGCCGACCTCCGGCGACTCCGCGTCGTTGGGCACCACGACGACCCGCGGCGGCCCGGACGCGCCGCGGATGCGCTCGACCAGCATGGCGGCGGCCTGCACCCCGAGCTGGCGGGAGGGCATCGGCAGCACCACGATCCCGGCTCCGTGCAGCGGGGCGTAGGGCAAGCTTCCGAACGCGGCGAGCCCCACCTCGGGTGGCGGCGTGCCGCGCTCGAGCAGCGCCCGGTAGGCACCGATCGACATCAGGTTGTTCGCCACGACGAACGCGTCGGGGGCGGGCCGGGGCGCGCCGGGGCCGTCGAGCAGGGCGGTCACCCCCGCCGCCCCCCCTCCGACGCGGTAGTCAGCGTGGACCAGGTAGTCCGTCGGGTCCAGCCCCGGGGCACGTGCACGGAAGACGGCCTCCCAGCCGTCGCGGCGTAGCCGGGCGGTCTCCACGTCGGTAGGACCGCTGATGCAAGCGACCCGCTCGAAGCCGGACTCGAACATCCGCTCGGCACCGACCCGACCTGCTGCCACGTCGTCGGCGAGGACGGTGTCGGTCGGTGCCCCGGGGATGGACCGGTCGATGGCGACCAGGGGCGTGCCGCGACGCAGCACGGCCTCGATGTCGACGTGACCGTGCGCGGGCGCCAGGACGACGCCGGCCATGTTCTGCGAGAGGGCGATGTCCAGGTAGCGGGCCTGCTTGATCTGCTGCTCGTCGCTGTTGCACAGCACCACGGAGTAACCGGCCGCCTGGGCGACGTCCTCGACACCGCGGGCCAGCGAGGTGAAGAACGGGTTCTCCACGTCGGGGATCACCAGCGCGATCACGTCGGAGGTCCGCAGCCGGAGGTTGCGGGCGGCCCGACTGGGCGTGAAGCCCAGCGCCTCGGCGGCCTGCACCACCTTGTCCCGGTACGCCGGGGACACCGCCGCCCCGTTGATCACCCGGGAGACCGTCGCCGGTGAGACGCCGGCCAGCTCCGCGACCTGGTAGATGGTGGTCATGGTCCCGAAAGGTTATCGGGCGGTTACCGGGCGGTTACCGGGCGGATGGCTGCGCAGTCACCGGGCAGGTCGGAGCCTCGACGCGCTATTGACCGCACAGAGATCGGATGTCTAGGGTCGCACCACCGCGACGGAGAGGTGACCGTGACCCACTTCACCAGCGTAGAGACGCACGACGTGCGCTTCCCGACGTCGCAGACACTCGACGGCTCCGACGCGATGAACCCGGACCCCGACTACTCCGCCGCCTACGTCCGGCTGCTCACTGACGACGACGACGACGACGGCCGCGAGGGCCACGGGTTCGTCTTCACCATCGGGCGCGGCAACGACGTGCAGGTGGCCGCGATCCGCGCCCTGGCCCGCTACGTGGTCGGCCGCGAGGTGGAGCCTGTCCTCGCGGACCTCGGCGGGCTGTGGCGCGAGCTGGTCCACGACTCGCAGCTGCGCTGGCTCGGGCCGGAGAGGGGCGTCATGCACATGGCCGTGGGCGCCGTGGTCAACGCCCTCTGGGACCTGCGCGCCAAGCGGGAGGGCCTGCCGCTGTGGCAGCTGCTGGCCCGGCTGAGCCCTCAGCATCTCGAGAGGCTGTGCCGGGAGGCCGTCGCCGACGGCTTCATCCACATCACGCTCAAGGTCGGCGCGGACCTCGAGGACGACGTCCGACGCCTCGGCATCGCCCGCGCCGCCTGCGGCCCCGACGTCGCCATCGCCATCGACGCCAAGCAGCGCTGGGACGTCGCGGAGGCGGTGGAGTGGGTGCGGGAGCTGGCCCGGTTCGACCTCGCCTGGATCGAGGAGCCCACCAGCCCCGACGACGTGCTCGGCCACGCCGCCATCGCCCGCGGGGTCTCCCCTGTCCGGGTCGCCATCGGAGAGCACTGCGCCAACCGCGTCATGTTCGAGCAGTTCCTCCAGGCCGACGCGCTGCAGGTGCTCCAGCTGGAGGCCACCCGGGTCGCCGGCGTCAACGAGAACCTCGCCATCCTGCTGCTGGCCGCCAGGTTCGGCGTCCCGGTCTGCCCCCACGCCGGTGGGGTCGGTCTGTGCGAGGCGGTGCAGCACCTGTCGATGTTCGACTCCGTCGCCCTGAGCGGGACCACCGAGGCCCGGGTCGTGGAGTTCGTCGACCACCTGCGCGAGCACTTCGTGACGCCCGTCGTGATGGACCGGGGCAGCTACCGCGCCCCCACCGCCCCGGGTGCCGGCACGGAGATGCTCCCGGCATCACGGACCGCGTTCGGCGTGGTGGCGGGTGGCTGACCCGTCGTCCCGGCTGCCGCCCTTCGGGCGGTTGTCGTTCGGTGCCGCCAACGTCGGCAACCTCTACCGGGCGATGACCGACGAGCAGGCCCACGAGCTCCTCGAGGCGGCCTGGGACAGTGGCATCCGCTACTTCGACACCGCACCGCACTACGGCCTCGGGTTGTCCGAGCGCCGGCTCGGTGCCTTCCTGACCACGAGGCCACGGGCGGAGTTCGTGGTGTCCACCAAGGCGGGGCGGCTGCTGCGCCCCACGCCCGCAGCTGGGCTGGACGAGGCGCACGGCTTCGTCGTCCCTGCCGACTCCGAGCGGGTGTGGGACTTCAGCGCCGACGGCGTCCGGCAGAGCCTCGAGGAGTCGCTGAAGCGGCTGGGGCTGGACCGCGTCGACATCCTCTACCTGCACGACCCCGAGGAGCACGACCTGCACCCGGCGCTGGGCACCGGCGTCCGCGGGGTCGTCCGGCTGCGTGAGGAAGGCCTGGTCGACGCGGTGGGGGTGGGCTCCAAGTCCACCGACGCCCTGCTGGCCGCCGCCCGGACCGAGGCGCTGGACCTGCTCATGGTGGCCGGGCGGTACACCCTCGCCGAGCAGCCGGCACTGCCGGAGCTGCTGCCGCTGTGCCGCGACCTCGGCGTCGGCGTGGTCACCGCCGCGGTCTTCAACACCGGCCTGCTCGCCACCGCACGGCCCACGGCCGGGGGGCGCTACGACTACGGCGAGGCCGCCGCCGCGACGCTGGCACGCGTGCAGGCCATCGCCGACACCTGCGAAGAGCTCGGCGTCGAGCTCCCCACCGCGGCGCTGCAGTACACGCTGCGCGAGCCCTCGGTCCGGACGGTCGTGGTCGGCGCCGCAGCACCGGAGCAGATCCGGCAGAGCGCCGCCCGGATGCAAGAGCCGGTCCCCGAGGCGCTGTGGCAGCGCCTCGCCGAGCGTGGTCTCGCGCCATGACCACGCCGACCGCGGCATGACCGCGCCCAGGCTGCGTCGGGTCGACGCCCACCTGCACCTGTGGGACCTGACCGGCGGCGGCTACCGGTGGGTGACGCCCGACCTCGGGGCGCTCCACGCGTCGTTCACCCCCGAGGACGCCGCGGCGGTGCTGCGCGACGGGGGCATGGACGCCGTCGTGCTCGTCCAGGCCGACGACACCCTCGCCGACACCCAGGCCATGCTGGACGTGGCGTCAGCCCACCCGTGGGTCGCCGGGGTCGTTGGCTGGGTCGACCTGGAGCACCCCGACCGCGCCGAGCAGCAGCTCGACCGCTGGCAGTCTGATGCGGTGTTCTGCGGTGTCCGCCACCTGGTGCACACCGACCCGCGCCCGGACTTCCTCGACCGGCCCGGCGTCCGACGGTCGTTGGCGCTGCTCGCCGAGCGTGGCCTCCCCCTCGACGTGCCCGACGCCTGGCCGCGACACCTCCGCCAGGTCCGCGACGTGGTGTCGGGCACGCCCGGGCTGCGGGTCGTCGTCGACCACCTGGGCAAGCCCCCTGACGACCCGGCGGAGCTCGGGCCCTGGCGCGCGCAGCTCGCCGAGGTGGCCGCGCTGCCGGGCACCGTCGCCAAGGTGTCGGGCCTGCAGCACCTGCACCACGGCCGGAGCTGGGACGACGGGGCGGAGGGCAGCGTCCGACCGGTGTGGGAGACGGCTCTGGAGCTGTTCGGCCCGGACCGGTTGATGTACGGCGGGGACTGGCCCATGACCGTGCCCGCAGGAGGCGACGAGCCGGCTCGGGCCGTCGCCGAACGGCTCGTCGGAGAGCTGGCCCCGGGCGAGCAGGCCAGGGTCTGGGCAGGCACGGCGGTCGAGGTCTACCGTCTCGGCACCCCCGCTGCCGGAGGCGCCCCGGTCACCGATCTGTAACGAACTCCAGCACCCGTTGACGACCGGGAAATCGGGCCGTTACCTTGCAGAAATCGATTTCAGGAGGTCGCCGACCCATGCTGACTGGCATCTCTCCCATCTTGACCGGTGACCTGCTCGCCGCTCTTGACGCGATGGGGCACAGCGACTCCGTCGTCGTGGCCGACGCCCACTTCCCCTCGGCGCGGCTCGCCTCACGCCTGGTCCTCCTGCCCGGGCTCGGCACGCCCCAGGTGCTCCGTGCGCTGCGGACCGTGATCCCGCTGGACGACTCCCCCGCGCTGGACCTGATGGCCTCGGCCGACGGCCAGGTCCTGCCGGTGCAGGACGAGCTGGTCGAGGCCGCCGGCTGCGGCACGGACGGCGCCCGCTACCTGGACCGGCACGACTTCTACGATGTGGCCGCCACGGCGTTCCTGGTCGTCCGGACCGGTGAGACACGCACCTACGGCAACGCGGTGCTGCGCAAGGGCGTCGTCACCAGCACGGCCGACGGGTCGGGCGCATGACAGCCACGGCACCCACCCGCGCCGAGGCGGAGACGCTGCTGCTGCAGGTGCGCGGCGTGACCAAGGGCTTCCCCGGCGTCAAGGCGCTGGAGGACATGCACCTGGAGCTGCGCCGCGGCGAGGTGCTGGCCCTCGTCGGGGAGAACGGGGCCGGCAAGTCGACCCTCATGAAGCTGCTGTCGGGCATCTACACCCCCGACAGCGGAGAGTTCTTCCTGGACGGCCAGCCGCTGCAGGTGAGCGGGCCGAAGGACGCGCAGGAGCACGGGATCAGCATCATCCACCAGGAGTTCAACCTCATGCCCGACCTCACGGTCGCGCAGAACATCTACATAGGCCGCGAGCCCCGGATGAGGGGGCTGCTCAGCGAGCGACGGCTCAACGGCCAGACGCGTGAGCTCCTCGAACGCCTCAGGCTGCCGCTGGACCCCAAGAGCCTGGTGGGCGACCTGACCGTGGCCAAGCAGCAGATGGTCGAGATCGCCAAGGCCCTGTCCTACGAGGCCCGCGTGCTGATCATGGACGAGCCGACGGCGGCCCTGAACGACGCCGAGGTCGAGACCCTGCACCAGCTGATCGGCCGCTTCATCCGCCCCGACACCGGCGTGATCTACATCTCGCACCGGATGGACGAGCTGAAGGCGGTCTCGGACCGCATCACGGTGATCCGCGACGGCCGGTACGTCGGCACCGTCGAGACGCGCGGCACGAGCATGCCGGAGGTGATCTCGATGATGGTCGGACGCGAGCTCACCAGCGAGGCCCGGCCCGAGGGCGTGCGCGACGACCGCCAGGTGCTGCTCCAGGTGGAGGGTCTCAGCACCAAGACGCTGCTCAAGGACGTGAGCTTCGAGCTCCGCGCCGGGGAGATCCTCGGCTTCGCCGGCCTCATGGGCGCCGGCCGCACCGAGGTCGCCCGTGCCCTCGTCGGGGCCGACCGGGTCTCCGCCGGGACCGTGAGGCTGCGCGGGGAGACCCTCGACATCGGCAACCCGCACGAGGCCGCCCGCCATCGCATCGGCTACCTGTCCGAGGACCGCAAGAAGTTCGGCCTCCTGCTGGACCAGGACGTGAACTTCAACATCGGCCTCAGCTCGCTGCGGGAACGGTTCTCCGCCGCCGGCTTCGTACGGTCGAAGGCCATGCGCGACTCCTCGGAGGAGCACGTGAAGTCCCTGCGGATCAAGACTCCCTCCGTCACCCAGACCACGAAGAACCTCTCCGGTGGCAACCAGCAGAAGGTGGTCATCGCCAAGTGGCTCGTCAAGGACTGCGACGTCCTGATCTTCGACGAGCCGACCCGCGGGATCGACGTGGGCGCCAAGGAGGAGATCTACCGCCTGCTCAACGAGCTGGCCGGGCAGGGCAAGTCGATCATCATGATCTCCTCCGAGCTGCCCGAGATCCTGCGCATGTCGCACCGCATCGTCGTGATGAGCGAGGGCCGCGTGACGGGTCAGCTGTCCGCTTCTGAGGCCACCCAGGAGAGCGTCATGCACTACGCGACCGTCCGCCCCTCGAACGCCACGGAAGCAGGACCGGAATGACAGCCACCGCGCAACCCGTCCAGACCAGGCCCCGGACCAGCTCCAGCGTCAGCGCCGGGGTGAAGAACCGGCTCCAGCAGTTCCTGGCCTTCGCCAGCCTGATCGCGATCTTCGTCTTCTTCTCCGTCGCCAGCGAGAACTTCCTCTCCTACGGCAACGTGACCGCGATCCTGTTCTCGACGGTCGTCATCGGCATCCTCGCCCTCGGCACGACGTTCGTCATCATCACCGGCGGGATCGACCTGTCACTGGGCACAGGCATGGCCCTGGCGGCCGTGGTGTCGGGCGTGCTCATCGTCAACATCGGCCTGCCGCTGTGGATCGGCGTACCCGGTGCCATCCTCTTCGGCGGGCTCATCGGGCTCGTCAACGGCATCAACGTCGCGATCTTCAAGATCCCACCGTTCATCGCGACCCTGGCGATGATGCTGGTGGCGCAGGGGCTGGCACTGGTCCTCTCGGACAGCGCACCGATCTACTTCAGCGACACGCCGGCGTTCTCCGCCATCTCGACGGGGAGCCTTCTCCCGTTCATCGACCTGTCGAACGCGGTCGTGATCTTCGCGCTCCTCGCGGTGGTCGCGTTCGTCATCCTGAACAAGTCGGTGCTCGGCCGCTACACGTACTCCATCGGCAGCAACGAGGACGCCACCGCGCTGTCAGGGATCGACACCCGGAAGTGGAAGATTCTCGTCTACACCCTCGCCGGCCTGTTCACCGGCATCGCCGGGATCATGATCTCGGCGCGGCTGGGCTCCGCCCAGCCCGCCACCGGCATGGGCTACGAGCTGCAGGCGATCGCCGCCGTCGTCATCGGCGGCACGTCGCTGGCCGGGGGCAAGGGCTCGATCGTCGGCACGGTCATCGGTGCGCTGATCATCTCCACCCTCAACAACGGCCTGCAGATCATGTCGATCCCGCAGGAGTGGCAGAACGTCATCCTCGGCGTCGTCATCCTGCTCGCCGTCTACGCCGACATGGCGCGCAAGCGCTCCACCTGACCCGGTAGGTCTCCGACCCGCCGCACCACGCACAGCCCCGTACCCCGTCGAAGGAGATGCAGATGTTCAGAACCACCAGCCGAGCAGCCGCGGTCGCAGCGGCCCTCGCCCTCGCCCTCGCCGCCTGCGGAGGATCCGACGGCGGCGGTGGGGCCGCGGCCCCCAGCGCCGGCAGCGACGGCGGCGGCGAGGGGGGCCCGGAGATCGCCATCGTCTCCAAGGGCTTCCAGCACCAGTTCTGGCAGGCCGTCCAGGCCGGTGCCGAGGAGGCGGCCGAGGAGCACGGCGCCACCATCACCTTCGAGGGTCCCGCAACCGAGGCCGACGTCGAGGACCAGGTCGAGATGCTGACCAACGCCCTCGCCCGCCAGCCCGACGCCATCGGCTTCGCCGCTCTGGACAGCCGCGCCGCCGCCCCCCTGCTGGAGCAGGCCGAGGGCGCCGACATCCCCGTCATCGCCTTCGACTCCGGCGTGGAGAGCGACATCCCGGTGACCACCGCGTCCACCGACAACAAGGCCGCTGCGGCCGAGGCGGCCAAGCACATGGCCGAGCTGGTCGGTGGCGAGGGCAAGGTCGCCATGGTCGTGCACGACCAGACCAGCGGCTCCGGCATCGAACGCCGGGACGGCTTCATCGAGTGGATGGAGGAGAACGCGCCCGACATCGAGCTGCTCGAGCCGCAGTACGGCGGCGGCGACCAGATCGAGAGCGCCAACATCACCCGCTCGATCATCACCGCCAACCCGGACCTCAAGGGGATCTACGCCTCGAACGAGGGCTCTGCCGTTGGCGTCATCGCCGGTGTGCAGGAGAGCGGCGCGGAGGACCTCGTCATCGTCGGCTTCGACTCCGGCCAGGCCCAGATCGACGCCATCACGAGCGGCCTGATGGCCGGCGCCATCACCCAGAACCCGGTCGGCATCGGCCGTGAGGTCGTCGACGCGGCCGTGGCGGCGATCAACGGCGAGGAGCTCCCGGAGACGATCGACACCGGGTTCTTCTGGTACGACGCCGAGAACATCGACGACGAGGAGATCCAGGCCGTCCTGTACCAGTGAGCGCTGCAGGTGCGGCGGTCTCCGCTACGCCGGGGGGCCGCCGCACCTCGCTCCGCCCGTTCAGGCCCGCGCGCGGCGGAGCCAGTCCTCCACACCGCTGAGGTGGACCATGGTCCTGGCCCTGACGAGCGCCGCGTCCCCGGCCGCGACCGCGCCCACGGTGGCGCCGTGCTCGGCGAGGGTGCGCTCCACCGCCTGGTCCTCGGTGAGGCCGCGCCACACCCGCGCCCTCGACGTCCAGCTCGACAGGCCGTCGAGCACGCCGACCAGGTACGTGTTGCCCGAAAGCGCTGACAGCGACCGGTGGAACTCCAGGTCGTGGGCGACCGGCCGGTCGACCGACGTCGTGGTGTCCACCTCAGCGAGAAGGGCCCGCAGCCGGTGCACGTCCTCGACCGTGGCCCTGGCCGTCGCCAGCACCGCTGCGGCCGGCTCGAGGATCCGCCGGACCGCGAGGACGTCGAGGACGTCGAGCAGCGAGGTGTCCCGATGGATCTCTACGGCGAAGGCCATGGACTCCAGCAGCAGGTGCGGCTCCAGGCTGGCTGGTGTCATACGTGCCGTCACCTCGCCGCACGTCCAGCACCCGCATGATCTCATCGCCGGGGCGCGCCTACGGCTCACGAGCTGGGTGAGCCGCACGACGTCAGGCCGCTCGTTCATCGGCGGCCAGCGCCACGGGGGCACTGTCGTCCCAGCACCGCCCGCGGACCAGCAGCACCCCGGCCAGCACGGCGACGCAGGCCATCGTCACCAGCCCGCTCCCCGGCGGTGTAGGCCAGGGCGAGCGGGGAGACGACGACCACGAGGCCCGCTCCCTCCAGCAGGGTGTTGACACTGCTGTGCGCGAAAGCGACCGGCCACACGCTGCCCGAACGGTCGAGGAGCCAGGCGTAGAAGACGCCCGCTGCTGTGAGGAGGAGCATGAACGACGACGTGACGACCCACGGGTTGCCGACGCTGTTGTAGGTCGTGGTCAGCAGGATGCCCCGACGAAGTATCCGGCCGCCGACACGGCCGTGGCACCCGAGGCGATGAGAAGCAGGCCCGCCAGTGGGCGCCGCCGCCACAACGTGATCCCCCAGGCACTGACCGTAGTGAGCACGAGGGCCGGCACGGAGGCCGGCTCAAGCCGCGGGTCGATCATCGCGACGTCGGCGCTGCGGGCAACCAGCACCGCGACGAGCACTGCTGCGGCCCCCAACAACGGGTCCACCTAGTCGGGCGCGTTTCGCGCCGTCGGCGCGTCGACACGACCCGTCAGGCCCATGGCAGGACCTTACGGACCCCGCCGGTCGAGGTCGTCGGTCTTGCGCCGTAGCTCGCCTCCGCCCGCAGACCGAGACGCCCGGCAGGAAGCGAGCCCCGGGACCGACGCCGGGTGCCGCACGGGCGCGGGACGGTCGTGTTTCCCGACGAACGGAGCTCGACATGTGCGGCGCCCCGACCGCACTCACCACCCGGCCGACACACCGAGACCTCCTCCGCGTCACCGGAGCGGCCGGCCCGGGTCGACCTCACACGCAAGAAGAAGAGCCGCAGACGGGCGCCCGTCTTACCTCGCCTGAGCCGCGCGTCCGCGCCCGACTCGAGAGACCGCGTGTGGCTACTGCACAGCCATCCACTCTGGGGCACTCCTCGGGCACGACCACGGGCCCCATCTCAGGTGCGTGCGGTGCCGGCACTGTGCAGTTCTCGTGCGGCGACCTCGGCAGAGCCGATCCGCAGCTTGGTCGGCGACGAGGCTGACGTCGCCGCTCCTGCTCACGGTCGTCGCTACCGGCTGATCGTTGTGTCGATCATGGCAAGGTGGTCTGGGTCCGCCGCGCGCCACTCGATAAGGAACAGGGTCGCGTCATCGCTGGTGGTGCCGCCCCGTTCGGCCATGAGTGCGTGGGACAGCCGCACGACGGTGACCTGTGGGGGGCCACCTTCTGCTTCGGCGCGCTCGAGCTGCTCGATCAGGCGGGACGTGCCGAACAGCTCCCCGCCCGGCAGGTGCTCCTCGATGATGCCGTCGGTGAAGAACAGCACCCGGTCGCCGGGCTCGAGGGTTT
>JAABUN010002505.1_pt1 | contig 32410 bp, 29 predicted proteins | sample 5559311 | NCBI WGS metagenome assembly JAABUN01 (sample SAMN10711877, study PRJNA513370) | rock metagenome | isolation source: Antarctica rocks | place: Antarctica: Victoria Land, Siegfried Peak sud | reverse complement strand
CGGCCCACCGCACCAACCACCGGCTCGTGAGCGTCGCGTGCGACCTCGTCGTCCACTGGTGCCTCGTGCCCGGCGCGGGGCGCATGCGCCCGCGCTGCAGGCGCATCGACGACGCTGTGCAACGAGTCGGCCATGTGGGCGTCCACCTTGTCTGTCGAGCGAGCGCGTTCGATGGTCAGCTGAGACTGCTGACCCTGGGTGAGGAGCGGGCCGGGCAGGCTGGACGTGGTTGACAACTTATAACCTAGCCTCCTACATTACCAAGAGCGAGAGGGAAGGACGACATGCCGACGACACCGATCACTGGAGCCCTTGAGGGGCTCGGCAGCGAAGCGGCCGTCCGGTTGATCTCGTTGGGTCACGTCGTGTGGTTCGGGGCGCGTGACGTCGAGAACGGTGCTGCGGTAGCGGCCGAGTTCGGCGCCCGGTTCGTCAAGATCGACGTCACTGACGACGCTCCTGCGGCTGAAGCCGCCGACGTGGTCGTCTGGCTGGACGAACTCATCGACAACGCCGGCATCTCTGGCAGTTGGCGGAAGGCGGTGGACACGGGCATAGTCCGCTCGCCTGGTGACAGGCGTCGACGAGCTGGCACCACTTCACATCATCCACCACCGCAGCGGCCCCGGTCACGAAAGTGCGCCGGTGCTGGTCGGTTCTGAGGAACGGAGTCAAGATGCGACTGGTCAATGCCGCCGGACGGCTCGGCCTGCTGACGGAGCGTGGCGTCGTTGACGTGGCGTCCGCGAGCGGCGGCCGCTTCTCGGCCGATCCCCAGGGGGTGTACGGCCGGTGGGCGGAGTTCACGGCCTGGGCGGCCGAGCTGCCGCAGTCAGACGTGACCCCGTTGGACGATCAGTCCCTCGGCTCGCCCTGCCCCCGACCTCGTCAGGTCTTCGCCATCGGGTTGAACTACGTCGACCACGCCGAGGAGGCCGGTCTGCCGACGTCGGCCACCTCCATGGTGGTCTTCACCAAGTTCCCGACGTCGATCACAGGCCCCGTCGGCGACATCGAGCTGCCCGCCGGCTCGGTCGACTTCGAGACCGAGCTGGTCGTCGTCATCGGCAAGCCGGCCCACAAGGTCGGCGTCGAGGGCGCCTGGGGCCACGTCGCCGGGCTCACGCTCGGGCAGGACCTGTCCGAGCGTGAGCTCCAGCTGCGACCGCCGAACCCCCAGTTCAGCCTCGGCAAGTCCTTCCCCGGCTTCGGGCCGACGGGTCCGGTGCTCGCGACCATCGACGAGTTCGCCGACCCGGACGACGTGGAGATCAGCTGCCTGCTGAACGGCGAGCAGATGCAGAGGGGACGCACGAGCAACATGATCTTCTCGGTCCCGCGCATCATCGCCGAGCTGTCGGCGACGCTGCCCCTGCTCCCTGGGGACGTCATCTTCACAGGCACCCCCGCCGGCATCGGTTGGGCCCGCGATCCTCGTGTGCTCCTGCGCCCAGGTGACGTCCTGACCACCACCGCGGACGTCATAGGGACCATGAACCACCGCTTCGTACCCGCCTGATCGCGGGTCAGCACGCTGCCCCGGCCATGCCACGAGAACGCTGAAGGAGATCAGAGTGTCCGCCAAGCCGACCTTTGCCCACAACGTGTTCCAGACCGCGCAGCCCAAGGAGATGCGCGACTGGTACTGCTCTGTGCTGGACGGGCACGTCGTCTACGAAGACGACGTGCTCACCTTCATCACCTTCGACGAAGAGCACCATCGGGTGGCCCTCCTCGCCCCTCCCATCCCCATGCAGCCGAAGACGACGAGCACAGCTTCCATGCACCACAGCGCCTACACCTTCCCGACACTCGACGACCTGCTCGAGCGGTACGAGTCGCTCCGGGACCAGGGCATCCGCCCCGCCGTCTGCATCGCGCACGGGGTCACGACCTCGATGTACTACCAGGACCCCGACAAGAACTTCGTCGAGATGCAGATCGACGTCTTCGACAAGCCCGACGAGGCGACGGCCTACATGCGTGGCCCGGAGTACGGTGCCGACTCCGTCGGCCCGGCCTTTGACCCTGAGGCGCTCCTCGCCGCGCGTCGGGGGGGTGCCAGCGCCGAGGAGCTGTCGAACCGGGCCTGGGCACTGCAGACCGACCTGCCCAATCCGCTGATCGTGCTGCTCGGAGCTCCCGCCGAGGCCAGCGACTGACGACGCCCGTGACGGGCAGGAGCGTCCGTCGTCCCCGAGTGCGGCGTCGTCGATCCACGACCCGCGACCTTGAGCCTTGTGCCGCCCGCGAGCGGCTCGATCCGACGGAGCAGCACCCATGACCGACCATGCGATGCCCGACTGCCTGATCTGCTCCATGGAGGACGCCCCGGCCGCCGCCAGGGTCTTCCAGGACGAGGTGTGGGCCGCCGAGGTGGTGCCTGGCTACGACGTTCCCGGATGGTTCGTGCTGCGAGTGCGACGGCACGCAGAGCTCCTGACGGGGCTTCGGGAGTCCGAGCTCGCGCTGCTCGGTCAGCGGGCGCGAGACCTGACCGATGCCGTGCAGCAGACAACGGGCGCGCCGGCGGTCTACCTGATGACCTTCGGCGAGAACTACCGCCACTTCCACGCTCTCATAGCTGCGCGTGGCACCGAGGTCCCCCCGGAGCGGCGCGCTGGGGCCATCCTCCAGCTCCGCTCGGACAGCCTCGACCGCGAGGCCGCCCATCGCCTCGTCCCCGAGGTGGCTGACGCCTACCGGCGGATCGTGGCCGGTCGCGCGGCTGCTCCTGCCTGAGACTAGGCACCTGCTCCCCGCCCAGCGCACGTCAAGACCCTGAGGACCACATGACCACGCATGCCTTCGCGGCCATCCCTGACGAGCTCGCCGTCGAGGCGAGTGGCCCGGACACCGCCGCGCTCCGCGAGATCTCCCAGCGAGTGCTGTGGCTGTCCACGTCCATCGTGGACGCCGCCAACCGGGGACGGGCCAATGACACCGGGGTCAAGGTCGGCGGCCACCAGGCATCGTCAGCCTCGATGGTGGACATCATGGTGGCCCTGTGGTTCCACGAACTGACGGCGCTGGACCGGGTCTCGGTGAAACCCCACGCGTCTCCCGTCCTGCATGCCATCAACTACCTCCTCGGAGACGTTGACGCAGCGTTCCTGCCGACGCTGCGCGCCAAGGGCGGGCTGCAGTCCTACCCGTCGAGACTGAAGGACCCAGGTACCGTCGACTTCTCGACCGGCTCCGTGGGCATCGGCGCGACCGCAGCGCTCTGGGCGGCCATGTCCCACCGCTACCTGTCCTCGCACTTCGCGGACACCCCCAAGGCAGGCAGGTTCATCTCGCTGCTCGGGGACGCGGAGCTCGACGAGGGCGCGATCTGGGAGGCCGTTGCGGACCCGTCCGTCGCGGCTATGGGAGAGCTGTTGTGGGTGGTGGACCTCAACCGCCAGTCCCTCGACCGGGTCGTGCCGGACATCCAGATCGAGCGACTGCAAGGGATGTTCGCTGCCGCTGGGTGGCAGGTGGTCACGCTGAAGTGGGGCCGGCTGATCAGCGGGATCTTCGACCGCCCCGGGGGAGTGGAGCTCCGGCGCCGCTTGGAGGAGATGCCGAACGACGAGTACCAGCGTCTGCTGCGGGCTGGGAGCGCAGAACTGGCGGCCCGGGTGATCGGTGACAGCGGGTCGGACGGGCTTCGGTCGTTGGTGTCCGATCTCCCGCCGGATCTGCTGGCCGCCGCGGTCCGTGACCTGGGCGGACACGACCTTCCGTTGCTCGTGGACACCTTCGCCGAGACGGACGCTTATCGTCCGACGGTCGTCTTCGCCTACACGGTCAAGGGGCGTGGCCTGCCCACGGAGGGGCATCCCAACAACCACTCGGCCCTGCTCACCGAGGTCCAGATGAACGACCTCGCGCAGTCGTGCGGCACTGAGCTCGCCGACCCGTGGCGCACGTTCGAGGCCCACAGCTCAGCCGCTGACCTGTGCGCGCGCCGCAGTGCCGATCTCCAGCGGACACCGGTGACCCCGTGCTCCCCGGTGCGCGTCCCGTCGACCTTCGGACGCCGCCACAAGGCAGCCATCTCGACTCAGGCCTCGTTCGGCCGCTTTCTCACCGACTTCAAGCGGGAGGCGCCCGAGGCGGCGCGGCGGGTCGTCACAACCAGTCCTGACGTCGCCTCGTCGACGAACGTCGGCGGTTGGATCAACAAGACGGGAGTCTGGTCTGTCGAGGACCGGCGGGACTGGTTCGCCGATGACAGCGAACGACTGCTCAAGTGGTCCGAGGTGACTCACGGCCAGCACATCGAGATCGGGATTGCCGAGGTCAACCTCGTCGGTCTGCTCGGCGAGCTCGGCGCGACGTTCTCGCGCTGGGGCCAGCGGCTCATCCCGATCGCCACCATCTACGACCCGTTCGTCTCACGCGCCCTGGAGCCGTGGTCGTACGGCATCTACGCCGGCGGCCAGTCGATCCTCGTCGGCACCCCCTCTGGTGTCACGCTGGCACCCGAGGGTGGTGCGCACCAGTCCATCACCACTCCGTCGATCGGTCTGGAGCAGCCGCAGTGCGTCGCCTGGGAGCCGGCGTTCGCCCAGGACCTGGAGTGGTGCTTGCTCGAGGCGATGTCGAAGGTCGGGGTGGCGGGCGGTACGTCTGCCTACTTCCGCCTGTCGACACGCCCGATCGACCAGGCTCTGGCGAGCGTGCCGGACGACGACGTCCTGCTGGATCGACGGCGCCGGCTGGCTGTCGCTGGTGGGTACCGGATCACCGAGACCAGCCCTGACGGTGAAGACGTGACTCTGGTCGGCGTGGGCGCGATGATGCCCGAAGTCCTGCAGGCGGCAGAGCACCTGCGCGCCCGAGGTCTTCGTCCGGGTGTCGTCTGCCTCACGAGCCCTGATCTGCTCTTCCGGTCCTTCCAGAGCCGGGGGAGCCTGACGGCGGGCGATGGGTCCCGGATCCTCGACGTGCTCTTCCCGGCGGGACATCCCGCGCCGATCGTGACGGTGCTCGATGGACACCCGCACACCCTGTCCTTCCTCGCCGGGGCACGGGGCGACCGCATCCGCTGCCTGGGCGTCAGCGACTTCGGGCAGTCCAGCGACCTGCACGATGCTTACCGCCTCCACGGCATCGACACCGGATCGATCGTCGCAGCGGCACTCGAGCTGCTTGGTCGCTGAGCGTCGCCCACCCGTCGACGCGGCCAAGGCGGAACCACATCTCCTTCCGAAGGGAACAGCCACGCATGGCCAAGGTCGTACGCACCGCCATCACCAACGTCCGCGTCTTCGACGGAGCGGTGCTCAGTGACGAGCCGCGCACCGTTCTCATCGATGGCGGTGTGATCATCTCCGTGGGTCCGGTCTCGATCGACCTCGACGGCGCCGACATCGTCGACGGCACGGGGATGACCTTGCTGCCCGGCCTCATCGACGCCCACGTGCACCTCCACGGCGAGCACAACCTGCGACAACTCGTCGAACACGGCGTGACGACGGCGCTCGACATGGGCACCTGGTCCCCGTCGCTCGTGGACTCCCTGCGCAGGGTCGATGCGGCCACGGACATCCGCAGTGCCGGGACACCGGCTGTCGGCGCTGCTGGCAACCACGCCCGGATCCCCGGCTTCCCGCAGGACGCCATCGTGACCGGCCCGGCAGATGCGCCGGGCTTCGTGCAGACCCGGGTGGACGAGGGGTCTGACTACATCAAGGTCGTCGTCGAGGCCTCTGCCCCTCAGGGTCCTGACCTGGCAACCCTCACCGCGTTGGTCGAGGCAGCGCGGGCCCAGTCCCGGCTCGTGGTCGCGCATGCGGTGTCCATCGGTGCCTTCGACATGGCGCTCAAGGCAGGGGTCGACGTGCTGACGCATGCACCACTGGACGCGGTGCTGGACGACGAGAGGGTCGGGCGCGTCGTCGACGACGGCAGGCCTGTGATTCCGACGTTGACGATGATGGAGGGCGTCGCGCGCAATGTGGACCGGCCTGGCCTCGCCTACCCCAACGCGCGAGACAGCGTGACTGCCCTGCACCGGGCTGGTGCAACGCTGCTCGCAGGGACCGACGCGAACGCCGCGCCAGGCGTGCCGGCGAACGTCCCGCACGGGGAGGGAATGCACCGCGAGCTCGAGCTGCTCGTCGAGGCAGGCCTGACGGCGATCGAGGCGTTGCGCGCCGCCACGAGCGTGCCGGCGCGCGTGTTCGCCCTCGAGGATCGTGGGGCCATCAGCGTGGGCCTGCGGGCGGACCTGCTGCTCGTCGACGGCGACCCCACCACGGACATCGCTGCGAGTCGATGCATTTGCGGTGTATGGGCTGCCGGAGCGCGCACCACCTGACCCGGAGCCCGTCGATCTTGCTGTCCCGGAGAGGGACGATGTCGAGAGCTCGCCTCTGGACGTGCGTTCGCCCGACTTCCCCCGGGTCCACCCACTCCCTGCTGGGCGGGGATGCGCTGCTCTACGCCGTGCTCGACCACCCGGGCCTCGGCGCGCTGCTCTCGACCGCCAGCCCGTCAAGGGTGCCCAGCCGTCGGGGCGCGCGCTGCGGGCGGCGGCCTGCTCGTGCGTGTGCAGGCGCCCGCTTCGAGCGGGTCACGGGTGCCACCTATCGGGACGGCGGCAGCACTTCACCCTGGGTCTGTGCCGTCGATGCAACAGAGGAGCACCCGCTGCCGCGTCCAGCGACCCGGCCTGGTTCAGAAGGTCACTGGCTGGCACGGCCTGCCGGTGGTGGTCGCTCGAGCACTTCGACCCCACGCACCCCGGGGCGCTCATCGTCGGTGTCTCCCACAACCGACCGGCCGACGGAGTCGACGCCGTGCGCAGCGTGGTCAACCAGGTCACGCTGGCGCTCCGGAACGTGACGGCACACGACCAGCTGACCCGAAAGGCGCGAACCGATGGGCTGACGACGCTGCTGAACAGGTCGGCGTTCCTCGCGGCAGCAGGACTGGCTGTCACGGCTCATGGCCCGGCGTGCTCCGTGCTGTTCCTGGACCTCGACGACTTCAAGCGGATCAACGACTCGCTCGGACATCAGGCCGGTGACGAGGTCCTGTCGGCGGTGGCGGCCCGGCTGCTCGGTTCGGTACGGCCGGGGGACCTCTGCGCGCGTCTGGTGGGCGACGAGTTCGCCATCCTGCTCTACGGAACTCCGACAGAGGGTGCCGTCACCGTCGCACGGCGCATCGTGCAGGTCGTCACGGCCCCGTTGGAGTTACCCGGCACCACGACGCACATCGGCCTCAGCGTGGGCGTAGCGACAGCGAGACCCGGGCAGGGAGTGGACGACCTCCTGGGCGAGGCCGACCCGGCGATGTACGCGGCCAAGGCGAACGGCAAGAAGCAGATCAGCGTGTTCGAACCGAAGACCATGTCACGTCGGCCGGTCGGCGCGAGCAGGACGTAGCACGTTCAGCAGAACCCGTGAGCCTCGACGGGTCTGCGACCTGGGTGCGAAGGACCATCAGGGTGAAGTGGGCGGTTCCCAGGCGAAGCTGCGTTCGCCCCTGTCGTGCTGCTCTTCTCGTGCGGTGACGGCTCGCGAGATCGCGGCTGCGGTCATGCGCACAGAGGCCTCGAGCTTCGGCGACGTCAGGGATCCCTCGTCGGCGAGGACAGACACCGCTGCCACGACCTCGCCGTGGCGGTAGACCGGTGCGGCCAGGGACACCAGGGGCTCGGGTTGCTTGCGGGCCATCACCGCTATTCCCCCGCGGCGCACCAGCTCGAGCCGGCGACGGACCGCGGCGGCGGTGACCTGCATCCCCTCTGGCTCGAGGAGCAACGGCTGGCTCAGCACCTCCTCGCGCGTCGCGTCGTCGACGTGGGCCAGCAGGACGAGCCCGACGCCCGTGGCGTGCAAGGGCATCCGACCACCGACGCGGTACATCAGCTTGCCGGCCTCGTGAGCCGACAGCCGTTCGACGAGGACGGATGTGTGCCCGTCGCGCACCGCCAGCAGGACGTGCTGTCCGTATGCCGCGTGCAGCGCCTGCATGTGCGGCAGCGCCGCAAGGCGGAGGCCGTGGCCACGAGGGGCGAGCGACGCCAGCTCGAGCAGGCGCAGCCCGAGGACGTACGTCCCGTCCGCGAGCTGCTCAACCGCTCCGACCTCCACGAGGCGCCGGAGCAGTCGTAGCGACGTGGCCTTCGGTATGCCGGACCGCGTGCTCAGCGAGGTGAGGGACAGAGCCGTGTCTCCGGTCCGGAAGCAGCCGAGAAGTCGGAAGGCCCGATCGACCACGGGTTCGCCTGTCACAACGCCCGACTCATTACCACTCGAAGGGCCCTCTGTCCACCGTTGCGCCCTGATGTCTCGTCTGATGAAACCACAGCATGTGACGGTCCTCACCGTCCGGACACTGCATGCAGTCGCCGATCAGCAAGGAGCAAAGGTGCTGGGATCGATCACGTCCTTCCCCGTCGTCATCATCGGCGGCGGCCCTTCGGGTCTGGCGGCAGCCGCGGAGCTCTCCTCGCACGGAGTTGAGTGCTTGCTCGTCGACCCCCGGGTCGAGGTGTCGACCGACCGGCCGCGTGCCAAGACCACCAGCGTCCGGACCATGGAGCACTTCCGTCGATGGGGGGTGGCCGACGCTGTTCGTGTCGCCGCACCCCTGACCCTCGCATGGTCGGACCGGATCGTGTTCTGCGAATCACTGTCCGGCGACCTCGTCACGCAGTTCACTGATTGCCTAGGACTTTCGGCCACCCGGCGAGAGATGTTCGCCGAGGCCGGACAGCAGGTACCGCAACCGTTCGTGGAGCGAGTGCTGCGCGAGCACCTCGCGGCGTCCGACCAGGTGCGGACAGCCTTCGGCGACAGCGTGATCGGCGTCCGGCAGACCGATGGCTCCGTCCTGGTCCACCTCCGCTCGGCGTCGGGACAGACGTACGACGTGGCGGCGCAGTACGTGCTGGCGTGCGATGGGCCCAACAGCATGGTCCGACAGGAGATCGGCATCTCCTTCGTGGGCCATTCCGACACCCGCTCCAACTTCAACATGGTGTTCCGTGCCCCGGGGCTGACCGTCGACCTTCCCGACGCGGTCCAGTACTGGATCGTGAACGGCGACACCCCCGGAGTGCTCGGACGGCTCGATCCTTCGACCGAGACCTGGTGGGCCATCGCCCCCGGCGTCGCGCACGACGTCGGTAGTGCGACCACCTCGAAGCTCATCGCCGACCTCGTTGGACGACCGGTGGATCACGAGCTGCTGTCGACCGATCCCTGGACGGCCCGCATGCTGATCGCCGAGCAGTTCTCGTCCGGCCGGATCTTCCTCGTCGGGGAGAGCGCCCACCTCAACCCCCCGTGGGGCGGACACGGCTACAACACGTGCGTCGGTGACGCCGTCAACATCGGTTGGAAGCTGGCCGCGGTGATCCAAGGCTGGGGGGGCATCGAGCTGCTGAACAGCTACGAGGCCGAACGACGCCCCGTCGTCGAGCGCACCATCAGCACCGCCGTGGAGAACATGGCTTCCTTGTCCACGGACATCGCCGCAGGCGCCGCTGAGTCTCGGGCCGACATGATCCAGCGGACCAAGTACTCCGAGTTCCACAGCCTCGGACTGACGCTGGGCTACAGCTACACGGGCTCGCCGGTGGTCCAGGACGGGCCATCGGTCGAGTGGACGGACCTGACGACGTACACCCCGTCGGCGCAGCCGGGTGCCCGACTGCCGCATGCCTGGCTGGAGGACGGCAGCTCCCTGTACGACCACCTCGGCCGTGGCCTCACCCTGGTCGGACGGTTGACGGACGACCCCGACGGCGTCCGTCGACTGCTGGCGCGAGCCGACGACGACGCCGTGCCGCTCACCGCGATCGAGGCGCCGACCGGCTACCCCTGGGCTGCCACGTTCCTGCTCGTACGGCCCGACGGTCACATCGCCTGGTGCAGCGACGATGCGGACGGCATCGACCTTCGCCGCGCCGTCGGGCGCGCTGAGCCCGCCACTGCGAGCGTGGCGTCCCCCACGCCGACGACCCTCGCCTCCGACGGAGACAGCCGATGAGCGTCGTAGCCCCTGCTCAGGCCGTCGCCGGGCGGGACGTCCAGCCGGCACCGGGACCGCGACCGAAGAGGCGGACGCGGCTCAAGCCCAAGGCGCAGCGCACCTTGCGCGGCGTGGCCGGTGTCGTCATCGCCATCGCCGTCTGGGCTGTGGTCACCGGCGCCGAGCTCATCGACACGAGCGTGTTCCCGACGATCCCGGCATTCGTGCAGGCCCTCGCTGATTCGTGGCCCGATCTGCTGCGCAGCCTCGGGGTCACGCTCCAGAGCTGGGCTCTAGGAGTCTCGGTCGCGACCGTCCTGGGAGTCGGACTCGGGGTCCTGGTCGGCCGGTCCTTCTGGGCTGACGCCTTCTCCGACGTGGTCGTCCGGGCGCTGCGACCACTCCCGTCGTTGGCGCTGATCCCCATCGCGATCCTGATCGCCGGACTCGGTGTCACGATGACGGCCTCGCTCGTGGCCATTGCCAGCTTCTGGCCGATCTTCATCAACACCCGCTATGCCGCCCGGCAGGTCGAACCCCGGCTCCTCGACTCCGGCCGAGCTGTGGGTCTGAGTGGCTGGAGCCTGCTGTACCGCGTCATCGCACCGGCGATGGCTCCAGCCGTCATCACGGGCATCCGCGTCGCGGTGGGCATGGCCATCGTCGTCACCGTGTCCGTTCAGCTCGTCGCCGGCACAGGCGGTCTCGGGGGCTACGTCGTGATGTCACAGGTCAACGGGCTGAACGACCAGGTCTTCGTCGGCGCGGCGGCCGGGGGAGTGCTCGGACTGCTGTTGAACAACGGGTTCATCGCCATCACGCGCCGGCTTCTCCCGTGGTCGGCAACGACTCGAGGTGGGGCATGACGAGCCTGACGTCAGCTGATCCCGTCACTCGCGCCCGTCGCACTCCGCCCCGGCGCCGCGAGGTCGCCCGTCGCGCGGCAGGTCTGCTCGGGCTCGCCGTTGCGCTCGGCGTGTGGCAGGGAACTGCGCTGGCCCTGGACACATATGTCCTCCCGACCTTCACAGCCTCTGCGAGCGTCGTCGGGGAGCTCGTGACCGGGCCGGTCCTGACCGAGGACATCCTGCCGTCCGTGGGACGAGTTCTCATCGGCTTCATGCTGGCCGCAGTCCTGGGCATCGTCCTGGGGCTCACCCTCGGCTCGGTCCGTTGGCTCGGAGATCTCTGCGCTCCGCTCATGAACTTCATGAGATCCGTGCCCATGCCGCTGCTCATCCCCGCCGCACTCGTCCTGTTCGGTCTCGGAGGGACGATGGTCATCGCGCTCATCGTCTCCGCGTCGACCTGGCCGATCCTGCTCAACTCCTTCGACGCTGTTCGCCGCGTGGAACCGCTGTACGTCGACACCGCCCGGATGTGCGGGCTGCGAGGGCCCACCTTGTTCTGGAAGGTCCTGCTTCCGGCCACGCTGCCTTCCATCTTCGCGGGCCTTCGGGTCGCCCTCAGCATCTCCCTGGTCGTCCTGGTGGTCGCGGAGATCCTCGGAGCGTCCTCCGGCATCGGCTATCGCATCCAGAACGCCGCGCAGACCTTTGCCATCACCAGTACCTACGCAGGTGTGATCGTCCTCGCCTGCCTGGGCTGGTTGTTCGACACGACCTTCCTTGCCGTTGAGCGCCGGCTTCTGGCGTGGGAGCAGGGCATGACAGGGAGAGCCACATGAGCAGACCGATCACGACCGACACGCCAGCGCCCATCGCTGCGCCACCCACAGAGGCAGCTCTGCTGGACGTACGACAGCTCCAGAAGAGCCTGCCCGTCGCGGATGGAAGCCTGCTGGAGGTGACGCGCGACATCAGCTTCAGCCTGCGGGCCGGCGAGTTCGTCTCGATCGTCGGTCCTTCCGGTGCGGGTAAGACCACGTTGCTGCGGGCGATCAGCGGGCTGATCCCCGTCGACGGCGGTTCGGTGACGCACCGCGGAGAGACGGTGCGCGGCGTGCCGAAGTGGATGTCGATCGTCTTCCAGGAGTACAACAAGTCGTTGTTCCCGTGGCTGAGCGTCCGCAAGAACGTGCACCTGCCGGTCCGCAAGCTGGACAAGACCGAGGCAGCAGCACGCGTCGAGGAGGCGCTTCGGCTGGTCGGCCTCGCCGAGTTCACCGAGCAGTACCCGTGGGAGCTGTCCGGCGGGATGCAGCAGCGGGTGGCCATCGCTCGGGCCATGGTCAGCCACCCCGAGGTGCTCCTCATGGATGAGCCCTTCGCCTCCGTCGACGCACTGACCCGCGCCAACCTGGAGGACATGGTCCAGCAGCTGTGGGAGCGCACCCAGTTCGCCGGACTGCTCGTCACGCACGACATCAGCGAGGCCGTCTACCTCAGCGACCGCATCCTCTGTCTGTCATCCCGACCCTCCAGCGTCATCGGGGAGGTGGAGGTTGATCTCCCGCGACCACGTGACCGGCACACCCGCGCGCTCCCCAGGTTCCACGAGCTCAGCGAGCTCGTCTTGTCCTACATCGAGAACCCCGAGCGCACCCCGGCGTCCGACTGAACCCGAACGTCCTCCTGATGACACCCGTCTGCCGACGGCTGACAGGTCCTTCACGCACGCACCGAAACGGAGTCCCGCACATGAGCACGAAGATCTGCGTTCCTCGCGAGTCGCGTTCCTTCCTCCAGCGCGGCCTGGCGGCTGCCTTCGTCGTGACCCTGGTCGCCGCCTGCGGCGGAGGGTCGGACAGCTCTGCGGATGATGGCGCACCGAACGGCGCCACCGACGAGGTCACCAGCATCACCGTGGGTGTCCCTCCGTCGCCCTCAGGAGGGATCATTCCCTACGCTGAGAGCCTGGGCCTGTTCGAGAAGTACAACCTGAAGGTTGAGACGACCCAGCAGAACGGCGGGGCGGAGTCTGTGCCGGCTCTGGAGGGCGGCGCCATCCAGATCGCCCAGTCCAACGTGCTGTCCGTCATCCAGGGCGCCAGGCAGGGCCTGGACGTGCCCTGCTTCGCCGGCACCTTCACCTTCGGTGACGAAGATCGGTACAACTACCTGACGCTGATCGCTGGCGGAGGCAGTGGCGTGACCTCGGCGAAGGACCTCGCCGGCAAGACCGTCGCCGTCAACGCGACCGGCGGGGTGAACCAGCTCGCCGCCGACGCCTACCTGGAGAGCGAGGGGGTCGACTACACGAAGGTGAAGTACGTGGCGGTCCCGTTCCCGAGCATGCCGCAAGCCGTCGCCAGTGGCCAGGTGGACGCGGCGGTCACACCGGATCCCTTCGCGTCGCAGATGCTGGGCGGCGGCGGCAAGCTGCTCGACAACAACGTCGCCGCCAGCGTCAAGGGGTCGCCGATCTTCGCCTGCTGGAACGCCTCGAGCGAGTGGGTCGAGGAGAACCCCGAAGTGGCCTCGAACTTCGTCAAGGCGATGGACGAGGCCGCCGCCGCTGCCGCCGCCGACTTCGGCTCCTTCCGTGACTTCCTCAAGACGGGACTGGGTGTCCCACCGGCCATCGCAGACAACCTCGGCGTGTTGGAGTTCACTACCGAGATGGATGAGGAGGACGTCGCCCAGTGGCAGGACGCCGCCACGAAGTTCGGCATCCTCGAGGGCGATGACATCGACCCGTCGGCCGCGTACACCCCCGTCAAGGGCCGAGTCCGCGCGGGGCCGTGTTCGGAGGAGAGGCAGGCGCTGTCGGCTGACCTGGGCGCCGTCTCTGCTCAGACCTTGATGCCCGCGCTGCAGCTCAGGCCGGGGGCCACGCGCCAGCGCGTGTGGGTGATCCATCGTCGCCCTCGGGCCGGCCCCCAGCCGGCCCGAGGGCGATCGGCCTGCATGAACTACGAGTCCCTCAGTTTAGCGCCAGGTCTCACCTAGTGGTGGGCGGCGCAGGAGGGTAGTCGGATAGGCCGCGGATCTCATGGATGACGACGGCGGCTCGGCTGGTGCCTGCCTGCCGTCAGATCGGGCTCACCGACCACCTCCCGAAGGTGGTCAAGGCAGCAGCCGGAACCGCCCTTATGGCTCAAGAAGGATTGTGACAGTGACGATCTCATGGCTACGTCGCCGGCTGTCAGCGCAGGTCGCGAGGGTGGTGCCGGCGCCCCGACGCCATTCAGGATGCCCTGCCAGACAGTGGATCCCATCGAGAACAACCGAGACATAGGGGCAGTCGTGCAGACGTCAGTCAAGCTCGGATCAGCACTGGCCAAGATGATGTGGCTGACAGTGGCCCTGTCGGCCGCTGCTGCGGTGGCGATGCTCTGGTTCGGAGCGCCCGCCGGCGTACGGGTGCATCCTGGCGCCGTCCTGGCCTGGACCGCCTTCGGCGTTCTCGTCGCGACGTTCCAGAGCATCGTGCCGCTGCTGGTGGAGCGGCAGCGCTCCGACGTCGTCGGCCACATCGTCGGGATCCGACTCCTGCTGCTCACCTCCGCCTTGACGTGGGCGACCGGGCTGACTGCCGTCACCGGCGGCGTTCGAGGACCGATGTGGGTCTGCTTCCTCGGCGTCGTGCTGTTCGCTGCTGTCAGGCTGCCGATGTGGCAATCGGCGGTCTTCGCGGTGGCAGCCTGCGGCGGGCTCGTGCTGGCGAGCGCGCTCGCTCGCACGCTGGACGTCAGCGTCATCGGCCCGCTGATCCTCATCGGCCCGACCTTCGTCATCGTGGCGTGGTTCAACGCGAAGCTCTCAGGGGTCGTCTGGGCGCTGCAGTCCGACGCACTGCAGCACACGCAGTCACTGGAGGCACAAGCCTCCGACATGTCCACGGTCCTCCAGCGGGCCGCCTCCGGTGACCTGACGGAACGGGTCTACTCCGGTGACCACCCACAGCTCGCGTCGCTGTCGACAGCGTTCAACAGCACGTTGGGCAACCTGCGGGATCTGGTCAGCGCGGTCCGGGCCGGCGGAGAGCAGATCGGCGCCAGTGCCGGTCAGCTGCTGGCGACAGCGGAGGAGCACGCGGCGTCCGCGACGCAGCAGTCGAGCGCAGTGTCGGAGACGACCTCGACGATCGAGGAGCTGGCGGCTACGGCGGCCCAGATCGCCGAGACGTCGGAGGCGGTCGCGCGGTACGCATCGGAGACGTTGCGCTTCGCCGAGGAGGGCCGTACGGCGGTCTCGGCGTCGGTCCAGTCGATGGACAACATCGCCGTCCGCGTAGACGGGATCGCGGCGCGGGCACTGTCGCTGGGGGAGAAGTCGCACGAGATCGGACGGATCCTGGACGTGATCGACGATCTGGCCGATCAGACCAATCTGCTGGCGTTGAACGCCGCGATCGAGGCGGCGAGGGCCGGTGAGCACGGTCGGGGGTTCGCGGTGGTGGCTTCGGAGGTCCGCAAGCTGGCCGAGCGCTCGCAGGAGTCGGCCGGGCAGATCCAGACGATCGTGGCGGAGATCCAGGCCGAGACCAACTCGACGATCATCGCCTCGGAGGAAGGCGCGAAGGAGGTGCGGGCCGGGACCGAGCTGGCGCAGGGTGTGGTTGAGGCGCTCGAGCGGATCAGTGGGATGGTCGATGAGACCACCACTGCGGCCAAGGAGATCTCGATCGCGACGCAGCAGCAGCGGTCGGCCTCGGATCAGGTGGTGTCGGCGATGACGCAGGTCTCGGACGTATCCCGGCAGTACGCCGTCGGGTCGAGTCAGTCCGCGGCCGCGGCCGCACAGCTGAACACCCTCGCGGCCGAGCTCCGGATGTCGATCTCCCGATTCAACCTTGTTCAGCGCGATGTCCCGTCTTAACTGATCTTTCGCCGGAGGCCGCACGGGGTCACGAGGCGGTCAGGCGAGTCGAGGCGCGCAAGTCGTGCAAGGCGGCCTCGACACGCACCAGCTCGTCGAGCATCTCGCCGGCCGCTTGCGCCGTGGCCTCGCTCGGTGAGAACACTCCGTCGGCGATGTGCTGGGCGTGGAAGGGGATGTTCACGCTCTCGAACACCGGCACCATCCGCAGCGTGGTGACGACCTGCTTGAGCTGCTGCACCGCGCGGGTGCCGGCGGCGATCCCGCCGTAGGACACGAAGCCGACGGGCGCGTACGCCCACTCGGAGGACAGGTGGTCGAGGGCGTTCTTGACCGGAGCTGGGTAGCCGTAGTTGTACTCCGGCGTCACCACGACGAAGGCATCGGACCGCTCGACTCTGGCGCTCCATGCGTGGGTCGATTCGAGCTCGTACCTGCGTAGTCGCGGGTGGTGCGGCTCGCTCAGCATGGGCAGATCGATCTCGGCGAGGTCCGCGACCTCGACGTCGAAGCGTCCGTCGGCATCGGCGACGGAGGTGAACCACTGCGCGATGGGCAGGCCGGCGCGGACGGGTCGGGTGGAGCCGATGATCGCGGTGAGTAGGGGCATGATGGGAAGCTTCCTTTGCTGTTGGTGGAAAGGGTGCCGCGACGCTGGGGTCAGCCCTGGCCGGTGTCGCCGTCGGCGATCAGGCGCGGGGACTCGTCGCGGCCGCGGGCCCCGATGGCGCCGACGAGCTGGTCAAACAGGCTGATGAACGCCGAGCGCGAGGACGGCGCCCGGGCTCGCCTCAGCGATCGGGGCGTGCTTGACGGCCGCGGAGAAGGTGCCGACCGACATGTCACAGCGCGGGCAGAGAGCCGCTTCGCCATCGGGCGCCTCCTTGACGGCACGGTGCCTACGACGTCGTTGCGGTGTCGAGCGCTACCCGTCCGCTGCCGCGCACGGTGCCTGGCGACCACGAGGACGGGCGGCCTCCCCAGTTGGCTGGCCTGGCCGACCAGGTACGTGCGGCCGGTACGTCCTGGATGGTGACGGAACCGACAGCTCATGCGTGCTCATCCGCCCCGACTTCTATGCCTACCCAGCCCGCACGGGCCGAAGTTTGGCGACGATCGCCTCCGCGAGGGCCACTGCTCGTCCACACCGCGGATGTTGGCCACCTCCTCCACCGCGCTGGCGACCTGCCTGTCCACCGTAGGACTCAACGGCTCGGGGCGTGCAGGCCCGTCATGAGGGCGGCCAGGTCATCGGGCTCGAGGAAGGACGGTGGCGGCGGCGGCCCCCAGTTGTACAGTCCCTCGGCACCGTGGAAGACCTCGCGCTCCCACAGCTCGTCCTCGGGGATGCAGTCCATGTCGGAGTAGTACTCGGAGAAGTTGCCGGCCGGGTCCTTGAGGTACCAGAAGAAGTTGGAGCCGGCGTGGTGCCGGCCCAGGCCCCACACATGCCGATCGGGGTTGCCCTCGAGCATGGTCTTGGCACCACGCCCGATGTCGTCGATGTCGTCCACCTGCCAAGAGGTGTGGTGCAGGAAGCTGACCGGTGCAGCCAACGCGAGTACGTTGTGATGGTCGACCGAGCAGCGCATGAACACGCCCTTGTCGCCGATGTGGTCGCTGATCTTGAACCCAAGGCCCTCGGTGAAGAAGCCCATGGTCGCGTCCAGGTTCGTGGTGCCCACCACGCAGTGGCCAAGCTTCTTGGGCCTGATCGGGCTGTCCCGGACAACTCCGGGGGCTCGGCCGAATCGTTCGGTTCGGCCCGGGCCGTTGTACGGCGTGCCCGCGACGGGCTGCTGCTCCAGCCGGGGCGCAACCTCGATCCGAGCCGTGAAGCCCGAGACGGGCTCGACCGCGGTCAGCACGTCCCCGTCCAGCTCACGCGAAACGCCCAGCCGCTCGAGGCGGGCGGCGATCCGCGCGACGTCGTCGCAGTCGTCGGCCCCCACGCCCAGCTCAACCAGTCGGCGGAAGGGGGCGTGCACGACGCGCAGTTGTTCGCCGCCGTCCTCGGTGGCGAGCGCACCGCCGCCCAGGTCGGTCAGCCCGAACTCCGTGTAGTAGGCGATGGTCTCCGCGACGTTGGGGACACCCATGGTCACGCGCGTCAATCGGTGCAGCGACATCTTCAGGCCTCCTCGTCCACCGCGGCGACGAAGGTCTGCCGCATCTCGCCGATGCCTTCGATCCAGCTGACGAGCTCCTCGCCCGGCTGGAGGAAGCGCGGAGGCTTGCGGCCCACCCCGACCCCGGACGGGCTGCCGGTGAAGAGGATGTCGCCGGGGAAGAGCGTGATCGTCCGTGACAGCTCGGCAACCAGTCTTGCCACGGGGTAGATGAGGTCGCGGGTCCGCCCGTCCTGGACGGTCTCGCCGTTGACGGCGCAGCCCAGGGCAAGGTCGTCGCGGTTCGGCACCGCATCGGTGGTGACCAGCCATGGGCCGACTGGAGCGAACTTCGGGAACGACTTGCCGAGACTGAACTGCGGCGCCGGACCGGCCAGCTGCGAGATCCGCTCGGAGATGTCCTGTCCGATGGTCACGCCGGCGACGTAGCCCCAGGCCTCGTCCTCGGAGACCGCGGTCGCGGTGCGCCCGATGACGGCTACGAGTTCCACCTCCCAGTCGACGTTGCCGCCGGACGGGAGGGTCACCTCGGCGTCTGGGCCGGTGAGGCTGGAAGGGAACTTGGTGAACGTCGGCGGCAGTCGGTCCGGCGCCTCGAAGCCCGACTCCGCGGCGTGCTCGCCGTAGTTGAGCCCGATGGCCACGATCTGCCGGGGCGCCGGTGAGGGCGCGCGCAGCTGAGCGCGGGTGAAGGACACCTCGGTCCCGGCGGGCGCCTCCTCGGCCCAGGCCCGGAACCCGTCCCAGTCCTCGTAGATCCCGGCGAGGTCGGGGCCGAACTTGCCAGCGGACGCCTCAGCGATGTCCAGGCCGCGGGCGTCAGCGGTCAGCAGGACTGCGCGGCCGTCCACGTTGGCGAGCCTCATAGGTGGTTCCTCTCGTTGTTCGGCGGTCATCCGATGATGGTCTGGAGTGTGGGAGCGGTCTGCTGGTCAGTGCGGCGCGACCGCCACGGCAACCTCGTCTACCGCGAGACGTCGACGGTCTCGCGGGACAACAGGCTCGCAGCGTTCGCGGCGGCTAGCTGGCGCCACGGCCCGTGGGCATCGCTGCGCCACCGCGAGTCGAGGGCGGTCAGCTGCTTGGCGACTGCCGCCGGAGGAGTCCAGCAGTAGTCGCTGCCGTAGACGAGGCGGCCGGTGCCGACCTTGCTGATCAGCGTGTCGGCTTGCGTCGGCATCGGCGTGCCCGCCAGGTCGTACCACAGTCGGTGCACGACCTTGCCCAGCTCTTCGATCTCTGCGGGATCGCCGAGACCCGCGTCGAGCGCCGTGGCGAAGAGCTCCAGCCGCTCGAGCACGAGCGGGAGGAACGCTCCGCAGTGAGGCACCACTGGCCGAATGGCCGCGTGCCGAGCGAGTGTGCCGCTCAGGAGCAACCCCACGATCGTGCGTGTGGTCTCGATCAGGAACTCGATCATTGGTCGCGGGAAGCCCAGCGCCGTGTGTTCCCACGCCGGCGGCGAGGTGGGATGCACGAACATGACGGCCTCGCGTCGGTCGAGTTCGCTGAAGAAGGGTTCATACGCCTTATCGGTGAGGTAGCGACCGCCAACGTTGGTCTGGACCACGACGCCCGCAGCGCCTAGCTCGTCAAGCGACCTCCCGACCTCTGCCACCGCTTCGTCGACGGCCGGCAACGGGACGGAGGCGAAGAATCGGAACCGGTCTGGCCGTTGAGCGCACACCTGGGCGGCAAACTCGTTCACGCGTCTGGCGAGGCTGACCGCACGTGCGTCGTTCCCGAAGTGCACACCAGGGGAGGAGATGGAGAGCACGGCCTGATCGATGGCGTGCGCGTCCATGAGCCGCAGATGGTCCTCGATCGACCACTGCGGCCACCCGGGCATGCCGTCGGGGTGTTGGTGCCCGCCGGCCACCGCCGATTCGACGTACCACGGCGTGACGAAGTGGGCGTGAACGTCCACCAGCGGCGCTCGCTCAGCAGTCATGGCTCTCGATTCGCAGTCGTGGGACGGCGTGTGCGCCCAGCCGCGACCTCTGAGGTCGCAACGAGCGCCGATCCGTGATGGAAGGTGGCAGTGGTGGGGACTCAAGTGCGGTGGATCCACCATCCCTAGACGCTGGCATCGGTCCCCACCGGCTGCCGGTCGTCGCACGAGATCGTCAGCTGCTCGCCCAGGCGCTCAACCAGACGTCCGAGCTCGTCGCCGTCATCGGCTACGCCATACACGTGGTAGTCCGGACGAACGATCGCGATGCTTCCCCCGATCTCCTCAAACCACCGGTGATACGTGCCGTCGACGTCGACGAGCGCGCCTGGCACCCGCCCGCGGTGCACGTGCACGATCTTTGCGCCGAGCGCCGAGAGGACTGCCCGGTGCTCGGTCGTGAGCCCGTCAAGTGCGGCCCGATCGCGGCTGAGAACGAACCACCCCAGGCCGAGCAGATCGTCGGCCAATCTGACCAGCTCGCCGTCGTCCACGCGCCCCTGCACGCCGAGGCGCCCCACCACGGGGTCCTCAGCATTGCGAGGTGCGATCACTCCCGAGGTCAGCCACGGCGGAGGCTCCGGCGGCGGCACCTCACCGGCTGTGAAGGCTGCATCGCGCTCCGCAGCCTTGGCGGGATCACTGATGCAGATGACCTGGCCGAGAGCCATCGACCCCTTGATGTAGGCGTCCGCGTGCGGACGACGCTCCTGTGTGTAGGTGTCGAGGATGTCTCCTGGGCTCACCTCGCGCAGGACCAGGTCAAGCTTCCACGCCAGGTTGGCGGCATCGCGAAGCCCCGAGCACATGCCCTGTCCCATGAACGGCGGCATCTGGTGCGCAGCGTCACCGACGAGCAGCACCCGGCGGTCGCGGAACGTGTCGGCCAACAAGGAGCGGAACGTGTAGACGACACGACGTACGACGCTCGCGCTGCCCGGTCCCAGACCCCATGGCTCAAGCAGCCGCCAAGCGTTCTCCGCCGTGGCCGCCTCCCCAGGACTCTCGCCTTCGAGCAGCATGAACTCCCAGCGGCAATGCTCACGGCCCAGCCAGCGCAGCGCCGTCGTCGGTCGCAGGGGATCGCACACCTGGGCCGCGTCGTACATGTCGAGCTCGACGTCGGGGTCGTTCGGCCGGACGTCCAGGACCAACCACTGCTCCTCGAAGCCGTAGTCGTCAAGCCTGAAGTCAGCCGAGCGGCGGACGAAGGAGTTGGCGCCGTCCGCACCGACGACGTATCGGGCGGTCACGGTCTTCTCGACGCCGGTGGGGTCCCAGCGTCCGTCGACCAACCTGCCTTCTGCGAACCGGACGGCAACATGATCGGCGCGCTGCTCCACGTTGGTTGCTTCCCAGCCCAGGTTCACCTCGACCGTGGGCGTCCGTTCGACCGCGGCGAGCAGGGCTGCCTCGACATCTGGTTGATAGAACAGGTAGTCGGACTTCCACGCCGACAGCGTGCTGACATTCCAGTCGAGGTGCATGAGCGTGAGGCCCTCGCCGTTGACCCAGTGGTAGTCAGGAACCGGCACGATCTTGCGCTCGATGTCCCGGGCAGCCCCAATCCCCTGGAAGATCCGCATGGCCTCGTGGTCCACATGCCCGGCACGAGGAAGGGGATACAGCAGGGGCCACCGCTCATAGACCCCCACCTTGTGGCCACCCTGCCCGAGCAGAGCGGACATGGTCTGGCCGACCGGGCCGAACCCAACCTGCAGTACGTCGTAGTCAACGGGTGTCGACATGGTCACGCTCCGAATCGTCGTGGCTGGTCATTGCGGATAGGTGGTACTGCTCGCGCAGGCGCTCGGCGCCAAACGTCTAGCGGGCTCCTCCCGGAGCCGCGATGCCCGGGAGACCTACGTTGAGGACACGGAAGCAGGGACGGGCGCGGTGCTGCGCACGAGTCCGAGGATGTGGGTCCGGTACTCGGCGAAGCGAGGCAGGCTCTTCGTTGTGAGCTGGTCGCGTGGGCGCGGAAGGTCGACCTGGACGACTTCCATGACCTCGGTCGGCCGGGCCGAGAGCACGACGACGCGATCTGCGAGGTAGACCGCCTCGTCGATGTCGTGGGTCACGAGCAGGACGGCCGTGCCGGTCTCGTGCTGGACACGAAGGACCAGGTCTTCCAGGTCGGAGCGCGTCTGGGCGTCAACGGACGCAAACGGCTCGTCCATCAGCATGATCTCGGGCTCGTAGGCGATCGCCCACGCGATCGCTACGCGCTGCTGCATGCCGCCCGACAGCTCCCACGGGTAGCGCTTGCCGAAGTCCTCAAGATTCACCGAGCGGAGGGCGTTCGACACCCTCTCCTGACGTTCGGCCTTGTCCGGGAACTTGTTCTTCAGCGGCAGTGCCACATTGCGCTCTACGGTGAACCACGGCATCAGCGACCGGCTGTAGTCCTGGAAGACGCCAGCCATCTTGATCGGGGGGCTGTTGACGACCTCGCCATCGAGAGTGACGGTCCCGCTCGTTCGACCCTGCAGCCCAGACAAGCAGCGCAGGAGGGTGGTCTTTCCCGCGCCGGAAGGTCCGACGATGCATACGAACTCGTTCTCGATGACCGTGAAAGTGACGTCGCGAATCGCTTCGATTCCCCCGCTCCGCGGATCGCCGTACACCTTTTTGAGGCTTTCGACCTCGAGCATTCTGGTCACGCTCCTGTTGCTCGGTAGTGCCAACGAAGGATTCGCTTCTCTGCAAGAACGAACAGCCCGTTCAGCGCGGCGCCCAAGACGGCGAGAAGGATCATCCCCGACCACATCTCGGCGGAGCGGAAGCTCTGCTGGGCGTTCACGGTCACGAAGCCGATTCCACTTGTCGCGCCGACCATCTCGGTGACGATCATCATGATGAAGGCCAGCGAGATCGCGGTTCGCATGCCGGCGAAGATCTGCGGTGCCGCGGACGGCATCTGGATCGCCATGACGCGCTCGCGCCGAGTGAGCCGGAACAATTGTCCGACGTCTTCAACAAGACGATGCTGAGAGGGACCAGCCCCACGCCGGGGATAGCGCGAATGAACTGGATGGTTGGCTGGAACGCAGAGTCGAGCCTGCGGTTACGTCCCAGCAGGACGCCCAGTGCGATCCCGATGACGACGGCGAGGAAGTATCCGGCGAACAAGCGGAACAGGCTTGGTACGACATCGGATCCGACATGCGCGAACAGCCACGTCTCGCGGAACGCGTCGAGGATCGTCGCCAGGGGCGGGACGTAGGGCGACGTACTGCCTGCGGAGGCGAACCACCAGGCAACGACCAGCACAGCGGGCAGGGACAGGCCGATGGCGGTCCGACCCATGCGGGTCGCGATCATGTGCTCCCCCCTCGGTGCGCGACGTGCCAGTGCAGCACCCGGTGCTCCGCCCGCTCCATGCCGAGGTTGATGATGAAGCCGAGCACACCGGTCACGGCGATCAGCCCGTACAGACCGTCGTAGACGCCGTTCGCCGCGAACTTCGCCAAGTCGGCCCCGAGGCCGGGAACGCCACCGATGAGCTCGATGGCAACAGCCACGATCAAGGCGAGCGACGACGAGATCCGAAGTCCCGTCGCGACGTACGGAAGGATGCTCGGCAGCGTGACCTGCATCAATCGCTGTCGAGGCCGCAGGCCGAAGAGCTTGCCCGTGTCTTGCAGCATCGGGTCGACCGCCCCGGCGCCGTACGCCGTCTGGAAGAGCATCGGCCAGAACGCGCCGACCGCGACGAGCATGATCGCCGTTGTCGACGTCCCGCCCCAGAGAAGGAGAACCACGGGGAGGTAGATGACCGCAGGGATCGGGCGCAGCAGCTCCAGTGTCGTGTTGAGCAGGAGGCGCACGACTGGCACCGTGCCCAACGCGAGACCGACGACGACGCCCGCGACGACGGCGATCGCCAGTCCGGCCGCCCAGTGCCACAAAGTGAGGCGCAGCGAGGTCCAGAACCCCACCGTCTGGACGTGCTCGGCGAGCCAGCCGACGATTCGTGCCGGGGACGCGATCTCCTGGGGGATCACCCCCACCACACTCAGCAGCTGCCACGCTGCGATCAGGCCGAGCGTCGTGAGCAGGGGGAGGAGCAGCCGCGCCCGTCCTCGCCGACGTCGTGGCTCGTTCGGACCGCCCGGATCGACGTTGGTGCGGGGGCTGTCGTTGTCTGCGGCGGTCTGCGCCGGCGACCGGGTCGGCTCGAGGCCCGTCATCTCGGTCACCAGCGTCTCAGTGCGTCGCGATGATGTCGTCGGCTGACGGCGCCGAGTCGACGACCCCGTACTTCTTGTGCAGCTCGCTCCACGTCTGGACGATCTTCGGGTCGATCCGGCCGCTGAAGACGGGGATCGGCGACTTCTGGAGCACCTCGATCGGCACCCCCGTCTTCTCGGCGATCGTCTTCCTGGCGACGTCCTGGTTGTCGTTGGCGTACTGCGACGACTCCTCGATGGCTGCCTGCCACTTGGCCAAGAACTTTGGGTTGTCGGCGAGGTACTTCTTGGCAGCGAACATGTAGCCCGAAGTACCGGCAGGGTTGTCGAGCGCGATCGTCATCGGGTCGCCGAGGGAGGTGAAGCCCTTGCTCGAGAGTTGCGAGGCGAACGGCTGCACGGCAATGATGGCGTCCACCCGTCCCTGCTCCAGTGCGGTGGGCTGGTCGGCGAACGGGACGGCCACGACCTTGACGTCGTTGGGGTCGCCACCGTCCTTGGCGATGCTCTCCTTGAGCTCGATCTCCCAGTTGCTCTTGAGCGTGTTCACGCCGACGGTCTTGCCCTTGAGGTCCTTGGGTGACGTGATGCTGCCGCCCGCCGGGACGATGAGGCTGTGCCCGGTCTGCCCGTTCTTGTTGTAGTCGACCGAGTAGCCGGTGATGGCCTGAACGGGAACCCCTTGCGACACCGCGGCGATGATGCCGCCGATCGATCCGGCGGCGACGTCGACCTGACCGTTGAGCAGCTGCGCCACGGCACTGGACCCGCCCGTCGCGACCGGGGCGAACTCCAACGCAAACCCGTGCTTCTCGAAGATGCCTGCCTGGTCCCCGACCCAGACCGCCCCGATGTCGGCATTGGGCTGGATGGCCAGATTGACCGTCGTCAGCCCCTCCTGAGCTGGCGCGTCGGAGGTGTCACCTCCGGAGCCGCATGCGGCGAGGAGTGTGAGCGCCGCGACCGCAGCGAGTGCTGCGCGCACAGGACCGAGAACATGGCGATCGGTGTGGTGGTCGTTGTTCCTTCGCATGGTGTTCCTTTCGTTGACGCTTGTCGTCAGCCGACGTCGACCGACTCCTTGGACCGCGAAGAGTTCGTAGGTGGGAGTGGCTCGTTCTGGCCGATGACGAGCTCGAGGTCGAGCTCGTCCAGCCGCTGCCCGCTCCACGCGATGTGCTGGTCGGGCCGGACCAGGAGCAGCTCGTCTCCCCAGGGGCGGCCTTGCGGCGCTTCGAGAAGTCGGAGCGGGACCCCTGCTTCCGCAGCGCGCTCGACGAGCGCCGCGACCTGGTCGCCTCGCTGGTCGGTCAGCGGACCTACCAGCGTCATGCCGCGCCCGAGCGCGTCGTACAAAGAGGTGCCGTCAGGTAGCCACACGTGCGGGAGCCTGGCTCCGGGCGATGTCGACGGCACGTAGGTCGAGATGTCGGGATCGTCCTGTGCAGGGCCGCCCTGGACGACAGGGGAACCGCCGTAGGAGTAGCCGAGGACCAGCCCGAGGCTGTGGAACTCGGGGCGCTTGGCTTGCTGGATGGCCTCTGCGACGTTGTCGAGGTCACCGGCCAGGGTGCCCATGTTCTGCTCCGCGATGGCGACGGTGCGCGTCACTGCAGGCCGGCGCTCGGCCTCGTAGCTGGCGAGGAGCGCTTCCCCTCCCCAGCCGTGCACCACGGCGGCGATCTTCCAACCGATGTTGACGGCGTCGCCGACGCTCGTGTTGTAGCCGTGCCCGCCCCACGGCGGGTTGAGGTGGGCCGCTTCGCCGACGAGGAAAACCCGGTCGGTCTGGAACCGGTCTGAAATCAGCATCCGAGCGGTCCACGGGTCGATGGCGACCACCTCGTGGTCGACAGCGCGTCCGACGAGGTTCTCGATCAGGCGCCCGACGTTCTTCTCGCCGTACGCGGCGTCGACGCCCGGGAAGATGGACCACCAGGTCCCGTCGAGGTCTAGCCGCCCGATCAGGCCGGGGGTCTCGGCTCCAACTACCCAGTACTGCACCGCAGGCGGTAGGTGGGTCCGCAGTCGCGGCGCACTGAAGACGACGTTGAAGTTTGGACGTGGGTCGGAGTGCCCGAGCAGGGTGGCCCCCATCCGGCGACGTACGACGCTGTTCGCGCCGTCGCAGCCGACGAGGTAGCGGGCTCGCACCTGCCGTGACGCGCCACCCTTGCTGAGTACGGTCGCGACGACGTGGTCGCCTTGCTCGTCGAGGTCGACCACCGAAGAACCGAGCTCGAGGCTGACCGACCTTCGACTCAGGAGATGCTCGCGCAGCACCGTCTCGACCACGGGCTGCGGGATAACCTGACTGCTCTCGGCGAACCGGTCGTCGCGGGTCGTCGTCAGCCCGAACGCACCTGGAAATGAGGTGATCTCGCGCCCGGACAAGGATGTGCAGAACGTCACCCGGTTGGACCAGGAGAGCGGGATGGGAGCGGCTTCGCGAAGCGCCTTCGCGACGCCCCAGCGTCGGAAGTGCTCCATAGTCCGGACGCTGGTGGTCTTCGCCCGCGGCCGCAGGTTCGACACGGTCTCGCGGGGCTCGACGACCAGACACTCGATCCCGTGGTGATTCAACTCAGCGGCGCAGGCCAGCCCGGCGGGACCGGCACCGGCCACGAGGACCGTCGTCTCGAGGACGGGCGTGCCGGAGGAGTGGGCGTGGGTCGTCATCGCGGACTCAGAACGGGTAGTGGCCGGCGTCGCTGGTCACGGTCGTGAGGCGGATCTCGGTGAAGTCCTCGATCGCGTAGTGCCCCGACCGCCCCCAGCCGCTGTCCTTGACCCCGCCGTTGGGCAGGTGCGGCTCGCCCGCCATGGTCGCGCTGTTGACGTGCACGATCCCGGTGTCAAACCGCTGAGCCATGTCTAGCCCGCGCTGCTGGTCACCGGTCATGATCGCCGCGCTCAGGCCGTACGGCGTGTCCTGGGCCTTGGTGAGCGCCTCCTCCGCACTGTCGACGGCTTCGACCACGACGACCGGCCCGAAGGTCTCGGCGCAGCCGTCGGCGACCGGGGCGTCCGGCGGGACGTCGGCAAGGATCGTGGGCGCATACACGGCGCCATCGCGGGTGCCGCCGGTCACCAGGCGCGCCCCACGTTCCACCGCGTCGCGTACTCGCTCGTCGACCTGGCCGAGCGCGCGTTCGTTGATGAGGGGGCCGATGATCGTGGCCGGGTCGCGGGGATCGCCGACGGGAAGGGCCCGCGTCCTCGTCGCGAGCTTCTCCACGAACGCGTCGTGCACAGCGCGCTCCACGTAGACCTTGCGGGTGCACATGCAGACCTGGCCCTGGTGGAGAAACGCCCCGAAAGTCGCCGCATCGACGGCGTTGTCGAGGTCAGCGTCGTCGAGGACGATCAGGGGGTTGTAACCCCCGAGCTCCAGCACGATCGGCTTCAGCGCCCGACCGGCCCGCTCTGCCAGCATCCGGCCGATCTTGTCCGAGCCGGTGAAGTTGATGCAGCGTACGGCGCGGCTCTCGAAGAAGACGTCGGCCACGGCGGTCGCGCCGCCCGGCGCGTGGGTGACCACGTTGAGGGTGCCGGCAGGGAACCCGGCCTCTTCCAGGATCGCCGCCTGGAGCAGTCCGGCCGAGATCGGGGCCTCCTCCGAGGGCTTGACGACGACGGTGTTGCCGAAGGCCATCGGGAGGGCGAAGGTCCGCCACGCGAGGTTGAACGCGCCGTTCCAGGGGGTGAACCCGGCGACCACGCCCAACGGCTTGCGCACCGCCATCGCGAAGCGCCCGGGCGTGTCGCTGCGCAGCACGTCGCCCTGCGGCAGGTAGCCCCAATTCGCGGCCTGCCGCATCAGGCTTGCCGACCACGACACCTGGAAGTTCCCGAAGGTCGCGCTGGACCCGGTCTCCACGGCCAGGATTGCGACCGTCTCGGGCCGGCGGCGCTCGATGATGTCAGCTGCCCGGAGGAAGAGCCGCTGGCGCTCACCGGGGGACGCCGCGGCCCACGCGGGGAAGGCCGCCGCCGCTGCGGCGACCGCCTGCTCGGCCTCAGTGCGCCCGCCGGCGGCGATGTCGGCAACCAACTCGCCGTCGTAGGGGTTGCTGTCGGGGAAGGTGTGCGCCGACTCGACCCACCGGCCGTCGATGAAGTGCGTGGTCGGCATGCCGAGGGACTGGGCAGTGGACGGGGTGGTGGTCTGCAACATGGAGATCTCCTTCAAGAACTGGGGCGTCGAATGCGGTCGGGTCGGAGGGGTGCAGTTGAGAATCGAGCCACGGTCGACGACGACGAGTTGACCGGTCATGACGTTGCTCGCCTCGCGACGGCCGTCTCATCTGGGGCCGGGACGCCTTAGATCTTGAGCAGCGCTTCTGCGTTGCGATGGGCGAGCTTCGCGCGGTCTGGGGCGCTGATAGGTGCCTCGCGCAGGAAGGTGGTCGCCGCGACGCTGTCGGCGAACGGGTGGTCGACGGAGAACAGCACCCGGTCCGCCCCGAAAGCCATCAGCGCGCACAGCAGCGGTGTGGTGGTGTTGTAGCCCGAGGTGGTGATGTGGAGGTTGCGTCGCAAGGTCTCACCGACGGTGAGGTTGTGGTGCCGCACCAGCGGGCTCAGCATGGTCTCGATGCGGTCGAGGTGGAAGGGAATTCCCTCACCCATGTGCCCCACGATCAACTGCAGGTCCGGGAACCGCTCGAAGACCCCGCCGACCACCATGCGCAACACGTGCATCCCGCACTCGGCGTGCCAACCCCAGCCCGCGCCCGCGAGCCCGGCCGCCACCTCGGGCTCGAGGCCGGAGAAGTACACCTCGTGCACGGCGGCCGGCGGCGGAGCGGGGTGGAGGTAGATCGGGACGCCGAGCCGCTCCGCGGTCGCCAGGATCGGCCGGACGGAAGGGTCGTCGAGGAAGACGCCCCGCGTCTGCCCATGCACCATCGCGCCGAGGAACCCCAGCTCCTCCACCCCCCGACGAAGCTCCTCGGCGGCGGCCTCCGGGGCCGTCATCGGCAGCGTCGCGAATCCCTTGAACCGGTCGGGGTGCTTGGACACGGCGGCGGCCATCTGGTCGTTGAGCTCACTGCTCACCGACGTCGCCTGCTCGGGATCGAGATCCTGAACGATGTTGCCCAGGATCGAGAGCACCTGCACGTCGACGCCCGCCTCGTCCATCACGCGGATCCGGCCTTCACCCACCTCATCGAGAGCAGCGGCGCGGCGACCAGCGCGGGGACCGAGATCAAGACCAGCGGACTCCAGCACGTCGCGGGGGAACATGTGCTCTTCGAGGGCGATGACCTTCATGGGGGAGCTCCTGACTGCGACCGAAATGACCTGTTGAGTCTTACGTCGCAGGAGTGCAAGCGTCCAACGCATGGTTGTAACATTGACTATGCACCGCAAACATCTTGGCAGCGTTGACCTCAATCTCCTGAAGGCCCTCGAGGTGCTGTTGGAGGAGCGTCACGTCTCGCGCGCTGCTGACCGGGCCCACCTGACCCAGTCGGCCATGAGCCGCACCCTTGCCCGGCTCCGAGAGACGTTGGGCGACGAGCTGCTGGTGCGCTCGCGAGGGGGCTATGAGTTGACGCCGCGAGCGCGGGCGATCCAGGACGAACTCGCGGTCGTGATGCCGCGGCTGCGCATGCTGGTCCGCGGCAGCTCCTTCGATCCCGCGACCGCGGCCGACACGGTCCGCATCGCGGCCTCTGACTACGCCGCCACCGTCATCGGTGACCAGTTCTTCCCCCAGTTCGTCCAGCAGGCGCCGCACATGTCGCTCGAGGTGACCCCGGTACTGCCGTCCACGTTTGCCGACCTCGACCAGGGAAGAGTCGACCTCGTCCTCACGCCCATCGAATCCCCCGACCACCTCACCAGGCAGGACCTGTTCACCGAGGACTTCGTCTGCGCCCTGTCTCGGTCGCACCCGATCACGGCGACCCGGCTCACACTCGAGGACCTGGCGTCGTACCCACACGTGACGGTCGGTGGCATCAATCCCCAGCAGCAACTGGTGACTCGTCAGCTCGAGCGGGCCGGAGTGCGCACGCGGACCGGCATCCGAGTGCCCTACTTCAGCACCGCAGCAACCGCCGCAAAGGGCACGGACCTGATCGCGGTGCTGCCGCGCAGGCTCGCTTGGCGGTACGCGGATGCCGCGCTGCGGATCGCCGAGGGGCCGCCTGAGCTGGCCGGGTTCACCTATCCGATGGTCTGGCATCCAAGAGTCACGAACGATCCCGTGCACCGCTGGGTCCGATCCCTGCTCTCCGCCGCCGGCGCGGCTCTGCCCGCCGCCGACCCCGCTGTGCCGTAGACACCCTGCTGCGGTGAAGGCATCTGGCTGTTCACGTGTCGATGCTGTGGCGACCGCCCGGGTTTCGGGTTGACAGGTTGCCTGTGAGGTTGCGGCCTCGCTGGTGCGCTCGCCCGTGACCGCAGTGTGATGTGACCGCTGCGTGATGGCCTTCGGGTCCGCCGCACGGAGTTTGCCCTCTGGGACTGCATAAGTTATATCTTAGTGCCCTTGGACGACGCCCGCTTGTTGCTCCACTCCCTTCGTCGCAGTTCGTCATAGACCACCGCGAGGTAACGATGCGTGACCAGCCGTCGAGTCGCCCGGACACAGGTGCCCCGTCCCGAAAGCGCAGCAGTCGGCTCTGGTGGAGCCGCGGCAGGTTGCCTGTTCTCGCCGTCCTCTCCTTGCTCTCCTTGGTGCTCGCAGGGAATGCGGTGGCGGTGGCGGCTCCGGCCATGCCCACGCCGACGTCCGAGACGGCGTCCCCGTCCGGTCCTGTCCCGGCTGTCCGGCAGACAGCGGACGGTGGCCGCTCGCCAAGCGGAGCCACCTGCCGCAACTTCTACATGCCGGTCACAGGACACCCGACCGACCCGGCGACTCACCAGGTGTGGGGACAACTGTGTGCTCGGGGGACGCTGAGCGGCAAGACGGTGCAACTGCTCGTACCCGGCGGGGCTTACACCCACGTCTACTGGGACTGGCCAGGCCAGCCCCGTACGTATTCCTACGTGGACTACGCGACACGCCACGGGTACGCGACGCTCAATCTGGACAAGCTCGGCTATGGGCTGAGTGACCACCCCAACCCGGTGCTCCTGGATTTCCGGACGCAGGCCCACGTCGTGCACCAGGTCGTGCAGTACCTGCGCAACGGGAACCTCGGCACCCGATTCGACACGGTCGTGACCAACGGGCACTCGATGGGCGGCCTCACCATCGAGTACGAGGCCTCGAAGTACCAGGACGTCGACGGCCTGATCGTCTCCGGCTTCGGCCACGAACTCAACGTTGCCACGACGGACAACCCGTTTGCCCGGAATACGACTCCCGCATCGACGGACCCAGCATTCGCAGACCAGCCGTGGGCGCCCGGCTACTACACCACCAAGCCCGCAAGTCGCTGCGCCGTCTTCTCCTATCCCGGCGACGTCGATCCACGCAACTGCACCGTGGAAGAGCAGACCAAGGGCACTTTGACGCAGGGCGAACTGGACACCATCGTGCCGGACTCGTACGACCAGGTGAACACGCGGCAGATCACCGCACCGGCGCTCTGGTCCCTCGGGATCCACGACATCCTCTGGTGCCCGGAGACCAGCGATTGCACCACCGCTCCCGCGGCCGATCGAGAGCGGGGCTACTGGCAGCCGGGTCTGCTGACCCAGTACATCACCCCGCAGGCGGGACACTCCGTCAACGTCGGCTACGGTGCCCCGCAGTTCTATGCGAGAACGATCGAATGGCTTCGACAGAACGCTCTTTGAGAGCGATGGGACCCAACAGTCGCGACAGACCGCGAAGAAGCGGCGAGCAACGTCAAGACCTGTCGTCGGACCCCGGAGGGGGTAGGCGTCAGCGGGCGCACCTCCCACGGATGATCGGACGTCCGGACGGCGGGCGGGTCGTGCACGTCGTCACTGACCACGAGGGCGCGGCGGCGTGCCCAGCGTGCGGGGTGCTGTCGAGCTCGGTGCGGCAGCGCCGCACGACCCGGCCGACGGGATCTGCCCTACGGCGAGCAGCTGCTGGTGGTGCGTCAGCACAAGGTGCAGTACTCCTGCCGCGAGAGGCTGGGCACGCGGCAGGCGTTCACTGAGCAGATCGCTGAGCTGCCGGCCGGGGCGAGGCTGACCGGCAGGCTGCGCCGGCACGTGGCCAGGACGGTCGGTGACGGGGCCGCGGTCAGCGTCGCGTGCCAGGACGTGATGAGCTGGCCGATCGCGCACGCCGCCGAGATCGACGACACCGCGCCCACGTTCAAGCCCAAGGCCGAGCACATCGTCCGCGTCACCGACATGAACCCCGACAACCACCACAACATGATCATCAAGAACGCATGATCACCGAGAGTTGGGCCGGGTCCGGGCCTAGACCTCGGCGCTCGTGGCGAAACGTCCCCAGGCGCGGTGCTCGGCTAGCAGCTCGAGCATGCGCGGCGC
>JAABUN010002504.1_pt1 | contig 32413 bp, 32 predicted proteins | sample 5559311 | NCBI WGS metagenome assembly JAABUN01 (sample SAMN10711877, study PRJNA513370) | rock metagenome | isolation source: Antarctica rocks | place: Antarctica: Victoria Land, Siegfried Peak sud | reverse complement strand
GGGCAAAGTCCCCGGTCTCCGCCTGGGTGGGCCGTGGCAGCGGAGTCAGGTCGAGCCGGTGGACCGGGTCGTAGGGGATGCTCTTGAGGATGAAGTCTCGTCCGGCCCCGGCGAAGTCGAACTCAGCGACCTGCTCGGGGGTGGTGACCCGGTGCGACTGCGGCGTCGGCAGTCCCAGGGAGTCGGCCAGAGCGGTGAACGCCTCCTTGTCGTCGAGCCGCGCGACCAGGTCGGGGTCGGCGTGCACGACCTCGCAGTATGCCGACAGCGCCGCCTTGGCACGGGCATCCGCGTGGCTGGCAGCCGGGCTGGAGACGGGCACGTAGACGTCGACCCCCTCGGCCCGCACGATCCGCAGCAGCGCCTCGGCATACTCGGGGTCCTGCGGGTCCGGGACCGTGTGGAAGCGGTCGACGGCGCGGGAGAACCGGTGTCCGGTGAGCCGGTACTTCGTCGACTCCACCAGCACCACCCGGTGGCCGGCCGCGTGGAAGGACCGGGCGAGCTGCAGTGCCTTGGTCATCTTGCCCCCGCTGACCAGCACGGTCTTCGGCTCCGTAGCCACAGCTCTGGGCGCCGAGACAAGAGCCGATCGGGCGAGCGCGACGGCCGTCACCGCGAGGTTGACGGGCAGGGCGAGCTGCAGGATCGCCAGCATGCCCAGCGTCCGCAGCACCTGGACGGGGTCGGCAGTCGTCTGCTGGGCCCCCGGATCGCAGCGTGCGCCGCTCACCCCGCCACGGCGGTCATGCCGACATCCGCGATGTCCTCGGCGGCGTAGCCGAGCACCATGCCCCGGTGCATCACCCGGTCGCCGACGACATCGGCGTGGTCGGCGCGGTGCAGCACGCACCCGTTGTCCCACATCACCACGTCACCGGGGGACCAGGCGTGCCGGTAGGTCAGCTCGGGCTGCGTGGAGTGGGCGTAGAGGAAGTCGATGGTGTCGCGGGCCTCCTGGCCTTCCATGCCGCTGACGTCGGCACATCGCGTGGGCGTGGTCAGATAGAGGGTGGTGCGACCGGAGACCGGGTGCCGGCGGAAGATGGGGTGGCGGGCGGCCCGCTCGTCGTCCTCGCCCAGGTCCAGCCCCGTCACGACGTGCTCGATGGTGCGCCCCTCGAGCTCTGCGCGCACCTGCGGCGCGAGGGTCTCGTAGGCGCTGTACTGGTCGGTGAACAGCGTCTCGCCGCCCTGCTCAGGGATGGTCACGGCGCGCAGCGCGGTGTAGGCGGGCGGGTTGCGGACATAGCTGGTGTCGACGTGGAAGGTGCTGCGCGGGGGAGTGCTGAGCCCAACGTTGCTGATCACGTTGAGGTCCGGGAAGTCCTCGACGGGGGTCTCGCCGGTGCTGAAGGTCAGCTCTCCGAACCGGCCGAGGAACGCGACGAAGGTCGCATCGTCGATGTGCTGATCGGGCAGTACGACGACGCCGTGGTCAGCGAGCAGGTGACGCAGTCGCTCGATGACCGCGGCATCGACGTCGGCGAGGTCGACGCCGGTCACGCGTGCGCCGACAGGCTCCAGAACGGTGGCTTCCATGGGAGTGTCCTCTTCTTGCTGGTGGTGGTGGTTTCAGGCCGGGGCGGCTACGCGCCGGATGAGGGTGAGGCCGTCGCGCAGGGGCAGCAGCACCTGTTCGACTCGGGGGTCGGCGGCCAGGGCCCGGTTGAAGGCGGCGATGGCGCGGCCGTCGGGGGTCGGCTCGCCGGCGCCGTACGGTAGGCCCTGCATGAGCGTGTTGTCGACGCAGACGAGGCCGTGCGGGGGCAGCAGGCCGCAGTCAAGCACCGCATCCAGGTATGCGGTGTAGCCGGCCTTGTCTGCGTCAATGAACACCAGGTCAAAGGTCGCGCCGTCAGCGGCGAGGTCCTGCAGGGTCTCCAGGGCCGGTCCGAGCCGGATGGTGACCTTGCGGCCATGCGCAGACTGCGCGACGCAGTCAGCGGCGAAGGCTGCCACCCCGGCGTCGATCTCGCACGCCACGACCCGGCCGTCGAGGGGCAGGGCCTCGGCCATGGCCAGGGCGGAGTATCCGGTGAACATGCCGATCTCCAGCACCCTCGTGGCCCGGGTCGCGTGCACCAGGATCTTGAGCAGCGCTCCCTCGACGTGACCCGACAGCATCTCCGGCTCGAGATGGCCGGCCCCACGGGTCGCCGTGGTTGCCCAGTCCGCGGTGCGAGTGCGCTCGCCCAGGGACGAGAGCTCGGGTGACTCCGGCGTGGTGCACGCGGCCAGGTAGGGGTCCAGCCCTGCGGCCAGCGCGTGGGCCGCGCGGGCTCTGCCGAGCAGCTCCGGGGTGACGTCAAGATCCGCCAGCTCACGACATACCTGCTCAAGCTGGTCCGCGAGGATCGCCAGCGGGCTCACCGGCCGCAGGCTCATCGGCCGCATGCTCACGCTGCGCTGCTCGCAGCCTCAACACCGCTGCCGTCGATGAACATCTGCACACCGGCGCCGCCGCGTGGGTACTGCGCGCTCACCTGCCGATGGATGGCAAGCATGGACTCCATCTCCTCGACACCCAGGTCGTTGAGGAACAGGCAGCTGCCGATCGGGTTCGGGACGGCCGCCCGCAGCGACCCGTCGCGGGTCTGCAGGATGGACTGGGTGGCCTGTCGAAGGAGCTCGGGCGTCAGGTGCGGGGTGTCGAGCGTCAGACCCAGCCGGCTCATCAAGCGCAAGATCCGGTCCCGCTCGCTGACGGTGAGGTGACCGCGCTGCGCAGCGATGGTGCTGGAGAGCGCCATGTCGATCGCGATCGCGTGGCCGTGGAAGAACGGCACCTCGGGGGTCAGCTCCAGGGTGGGGCTCCAGGTGTGGCCAAACGCGATGACGCGGTCGAGGTCGAGCTCCTGCAGGTTGCCGACCTCCAGACGCAGCATGGTCTGGATCGCGTCGTAGGTGATCCGGTGCGCGATCTCACGCTGCTCGGAGGTGCCGTCGAGATGACCGAAGTGGGTGACCAGCAGGTCCTCGCCGTGCTTGTCCAACAGGTCGAACGTCGCTGCGTCGGCGACCGTCGTGATCTTGATCAGCTCCGCCATGCCGTTGCGGACCTGGTCCGCCGGCAGCGTCCGAAGGAAGGAAAAGTCCAGCAGGACGGTGGATGAGGCGTGGTAGGCGCCGAGCCGGTTCTTGTACGTGCCGTGGTTGACGCCGACCTTGATGGAGACGCTGGCGTCGATGAGCCCGATCAGCGTCGTTGGGATCCTGATGTAGTTGGTCGAGCGGCGGAACGTCGCACACGCCAGACCGGCGACGTCGGTGCTCAGACCGCCACCGACCACAAGCACGGGCTCCTTGCGTACCAGCCCGAAGTCGGCGAACGCGTCGACGATGCTCTCCACCGTGGCCCACGTCTTGCGGGTCTCGTCGATCACAAGGGGCCGCACGGTGAGGTCGATGTCGTAGTGCGTGAAGTAGGCCCGGATGCTGTCGCCGTAGAGGTCAAAAACCGTGGCATCCACCACCATCAAGCATCGACCCCAAGCTCGATAGCTCTCGGCCAGCTCGGGGTTTGCGGTGTTGAAGACGCCGTCCACGTAGCGCAGGGTGTAGTCGACCTTGTGGTAGGCCTCTACGTGAAATGCCCTGGCCGTAGCGGTCAGGTTGGTCCGCGAATCATGGGTCATGGTGAGCTGGCTCCCGTCTCCAGGGTGTGCAAGGACTTCGCGGTAACCAGTGGTCTCAGACCGCGATCGGTGTCGGGCCAGCGAGCTTGGTCAGCTCCGCGGCATCGAGCTCCTCGACGCTCGCATCAGCGTGCGTGAAGTTGTGCCCCACGGTGTTCTCGTTGGGGAAGGCCACACAGGCCAGGCCGGCCTTGAGCGCGGACTCGACTCCGCCGAGGTTGTCCTCGATCGCCACGCACGCACCCGCCACCTCGCCGAGGCTGGCCAGGGCGTAGCGATAGGCGGCCGGGTCGGGTTTGGGGGTGTCGATGTTGGTGGCGTCGACGACGAGGTCGAAGTCGTCGGCCCGCAGGCCTGGGCTCAGGGCCTTCAGCAGCGCCGTGACATTGGCGGGGGAGGTGGTGGTAACCAGCGCGACCTTCATGCCCTGACGCTTGGCAGCCGCAATCGTCGCGAGGACACCCGCCCGCGGTTTGACGGCCGATGCGGCCAGACTCTCTTGGAAGAGCGTGGACTTGGTGGCGTGGACCGCCTCGACGTCTACGTCCTGGCCCTGAGCCCGCGCATACGCGGCGATGCGGTCCTGTCCGCCACTGCTCTCCAGTAGCGAGGTGTAGCCCTCGCGGTTCCACGTCCACCCCAGACCGTGGGTCTTGAAGGCCTGGTTGAAGGCCTCGCGTTGCAGCTCGGAGGTGTCGGCGACGGTGCTGATGGAGCCGAAGAGGAGAGCGGGCATGTGAGGACCGATCTGGATGGGCACAGATGAATTTAATTCAACAGGTTTATACGTTTGATAATCAAAGTATACATCGTGCGGTCGACCGGTCCTGGCGGGTCACACTGACCTATCCACTGGCAGCCCGGAGCGGGCGACGCAGAGTATGCCGGACCCGCAGTACGCTAGAATGTAGGTACAAGTACTACTACGCTGAGCGAGGTGTGTGATGTCGACCGTCACCGGCAGGGAGTTCAACCAGCGCCCGAGTCAGATCAAACGCGCGGCCGAGCGCGAGCCGGTGGTGATCACGGAGCACGACCGGCCCTCATTCGTGCTGATGACCTACGACGAGTACCAGCGTCTGCACAACGCTCCGGAGGACCTTGCCGCGTGGCTGGAGATGGACAGCGGCGAGGCTGACATCGACTTCGACATCGAGCCCATCGGGCTCGAGCTGCTGGCTGCCGATCTGCAATGAGATACCTGCTCGATACCAACGTCGTCAGCGAGCTGCGCAAGCGCAGTGGCGATCGCACCGTCAAGTCCTGGGTATCCGGGCAGAGTGCGACCGACCTGGCGATCAGCGTGGTCACCGTGATCGAGATCGAGATCGGCATTTTGGGAAAGAGTCGCACCGACCCCGAGCAGGCTCAGCTCTTGACCCGATGGTTCGAGGAGCGCGTGCTGGCCGGATTCCGCGACCGTATTCTGCCCCTCGACCTGGCCGCGGCTCGACGAGTCCCTCCACTGCACGTCCCCGATAGGGCGCCGCAGCACGACGCGCTGATCGCGGGCACTGCTTTGGCAAGGTCCCTGGTAGTGGTGACCCGCAACACCCGAGACTTCGAGGGCACCGGAGTATCACTGGTCAACCCCTGGCCGAGCGACACGCCGCCGGCGTAGGCGCATCGGGCATAGGGGCGGATGCGCGCGACGTCGCGTATCGGAAATGATACATTCATCCGGTGGATGAGCAAACTTCACTCGATGCGGTGCTGGCCTCTGCCGCCCATCTGCAGGAGCTGGTCCCGGACGCCGTGCTCGTGGGCGGATCGGCGGCAGCACTTCACGCCCACCACCGGATGTCCTTCGACCATGATCACGTCCTGGTGGACCTGGCCGACCGTTATGCAGAGATCGTGGCCGCCGTCGAGGCGAGTGAGGGGTGGGTCACCAGCGTCCGGGCCAGCTCGCCTCCGCTGACCCTGCTCGGGTCGCTGGACGGCATCGAGGCCGGCTTGCGCCAGCTGCGTCGCACGCGCCCCCTGGAGGTTCAGGAGTATGCCGTCGCACCCGGCCGCTCGGTCCGGGCACCGACCAGCGGGGAGATGCTCCGGGTCAAGGCCTACCTCGTCGTCCAACGCAACGCCGTGCGCGACTACCTCGACACCGTGGCTTTGGCGGATCATCTCGGCCCGGAGGTGGCAGGCGGCGTGCTCGCTGGCATCGACGACTACTACGCCGATCGCTCCGACGAGGACGACTCAGTGCTGACCGCGCTGGCGATGCGGCTCTCCGAACCCTCGCCCCGGGACGTCCGGGTGACCCGACAGCTGGGCAGCTACAAGGGGTTGGACCCACGGTGGCACGAGTGGTCAAGCGTCGTTGATGCCTGTCACGCGCTCGCCGACGCCCTGGTCGCAGGACGCGCGGAGGGGGACCAGCCATGACCGTCGCCTTCCGCAACGTCGACGTCGATCCTGCATCGCCACTGCATACCTGGCCCTACGAGGCTTTGGTCACGCTCATCGAGCGGGGCTCGATCACCGACTGGGCCCGGGCGACGGCCGAGATCCGATCCGACCCGTGGGGACCGGTGGCCCGGCAGGTCGAGGACTACCTCGCCTACGCGCGTCCCGTTGGGGTGGCCGGCATCCTCGAACGGGCGATCGCGGCCGCCCGACAGTGCGCCGAGCAGGCGGAACGGGCAGCCGTCGCCACGCGTGTCGGCGAGCTGGTCGCCGACTCGGGTCTGACCACGGCCGAGTTCGCCTCGCGCATCGGCACCTCACGCACCCGGTTGTCGACCTACCGAAGTGGCCGCGTCATCCCGTCCGCGGCGTTGATGGTCCGGATGGAGCGAGCGGTGGCCTCCAAGCCACCCCTCGTCCCGGACTTCACGGGCACGCCTTGACCGTCCGCGGGTGGCCCTCAGGAAAGTTCGGGCCGTAGTGTCCTATCCGGGCACACGCGTTCGTGGAGAAGGTGAAGGGCGACTTGCCCTCGGATCCGTTAGACCGGACCACACCGCATACACAAAGGATCACCCCATGGCTCAGTACCTGCTGTCCGTGCACAGTCGCGACGAAGACCACGTGACCGGCCCCGTCCCGGACGACATCAAGGCCATCTTCGCGGCCGTCGACCGGTTCAACGACGAGCTGCAGTCTTCCGGGTCGTGGGTCTTCGCCGGCGGTCTGCACCCGGCCAGCACCGCGACCGTCGTCGACGGCACCGGCCCCGGCGACCCGGTGGTCACCGACGGGCCCTACCTGGAGTCCAAGGAGCACCTCGGGGGCTTCTGGATCGTCGACGTCCCCGACCTCGACGCTGCTCTGGAGCTTGCCCGGCAGGGGTCCACGGCCTGCCAGGGCAAGGTCGAGGTGCGCCCGTTCAATGATGACCCAGGCGCCTGAGCGACCCGCGAACGGTGGCCGCGACGCGCTCGACCGAGTGTTTCGAGAGGAGCACGGTCGGGTCGTCGCCACCCTGGTCCGCCACCTCGGCGACATCGACCTCGCCGAGGAGGCGGCCCAGGAGGCTTACCTCGTCGCCGCTCAACGTTGGCCCGAGACCGGCCCACCACCGAACCCCGGCGGCTGGCTGACCACGACGGCCCGCCGCAAGGCGATCGACAGGATCCGCCGCGAGTCAACCCGCGACTCCCACCATGCCGAGGCTTCCATGCTGATCGACCCCCACTCAGCTCCCCAGCCCGTCTCCGGCGTCGTCGACGACCGGCTGCGGCTGATGTTCACCTGCTGCCACCCGTCGCTGGCCACCAGCGCCCAGGTTGCGCTGACCCTGAGGCTGCTCGGTGGGCTGAGCGTCGCCGAGGTCGCCGCGGCCTTCCTGGTCGAGGAGGCGGCGATGGCCAAACGGCTCACCCGGGCCAAGCAGAAGATCAAGGCCGCCCGCATTCCCTACCGGGTCCCTACCGACGCTGAGCTCCCCGGCCGCCTGCGCGCAGTGCTGGCCACGCTCTACCTGGTCTTCAACGAGGGCTACCTGCCCGGCGACCCCGATGGGGAGCCCATCCGCGCCGACCTGTGCGCCGAGGCAATCCGGCTGACCAGGATCCTGGCCGGGCTGATGCCTGATGAGCCCGAGGTCCAAGGCCTGCTCGCCCTAGTGCTGCTGACCGAGGCGCGACGACCGAGCCGGGTGCAGGGTGGGGTGCTCATCACCCTGCCGGAGCAGGACCGCTCCCGCTGGGACCGCGACCTGATATCGGAGGGGCACGCCCTTGTGCGTGCCTGCCTGCGGCGGGGGCGGCCCGGCCGCTACCAGATCCTTGCCGCGATCAACGCTGCGCACACGGACTCCGACAGTGCCGAGGAGACCGAATGGCGCCAGGTCGTCGCGCTCTACGACCAGCTGTATGCCGTGGAGCCGACTCCCGTGGTCGCGCTCAACCGGGCCATCGCGCTGGCCGAGGTCGAGGGTCCCGCGGCGGGGCTGCAGATCCTGGACACGCTGGTCGCGCCGGATCTGGAGGGCTATCACCCCTATCACGCAGCCCGAGCCGACTTGCTGCGCCGGGCCGGGCATGCGGAGGCGGCGGCGGCGGCATACCAGCGAGCTGTTGGGCTCGCCACCAACCCGGCCGAACGGGTCTTCCTGCACGGGCGACTCAGCGAGTTGCGCGCCTAACCCTGAGGTGGCCTGGCCGGGCGGTGGCTTAGCACGGCTTGGCGGCCTCGACGAGGACTCGGGAGGAGTGGGCGATGAATGCGCCTTCGCGTGGGATGTGTCCGTGGATGCCGTGCAGCTGATGAGGCACCGGGCATGGCGCTGTGTCTCCGCGCGTGCCTACACTCAGCCGTGTGGTCCCCAACGACGGAAGGGCCCTGGTGAACGCACAGATCGACACGGGCACACGAGCCGAGACCGTCCGCGCCATCGCACAGGGGTGGGTGCAGGAGCGCGGACCGCTGCTGCCGATCCTGCATGCGGTTCAGGCTGAGCTCGGGCACATCGATGCCACCGACGTGCCGGTGATCGCCGACGTGCTCAACCTGTCGGTCGCCGAGGTGCACGGAGTGGTCTCGTTCTACAAAGACTTCCGCACCAGCCGGGCCCCCCGGCATACCGTGCAGGTATGCCGTGCCGAGGCATGCCAGTCGGTCGGCGCCGAGCAGCTGTATGCCGTCGCGCAGCGCACCCTGGCAGCGCGGGAGGACGTGGAGGTAGAGCAGGTGTTCTGCTTCGGCAACTGCGCCCTCGGCCCCACGGCCACGCTCGACGGGCGGATCCACGGGCGGCTCACCGAGGAGCGGCTGGCCGAGCTGACGAAGGAGTGGGCATGAGCGACAGCAGGCACCTGCGACTCGTCGAGGACACCAGCGACACCGGCGACACCAGCGACACCAGCACCGTCGTCTACGTCCCGTGTGACTCCAGCGCACTCGCTGTCGGCGCCGACGAGGTCGCCGAAGCCCTCGCAGCCCACGACGACCTCACCGTCCTGCGCAACGGCTCTCGCGGGATGCTCTGGGCCGAGCCGCTGGTGGAGGTGGTCACCGACCACGGCCGAGTCGGCTACCCCAACGTGGCCGCGCAGGACGTGCCCGGTCTGATCGAGGCCGGGATGCTCACCGGGGCCGACGTCGGCGGCTGCCTTGGCGTCGTCGACGAGCACCCGTGGCTGGCCAGTCAGCACCGGGTCTCCTTCACCCGGGTGGGGCTGATCGAGCCGACCAACATCACCGCATACGGTGAGCACGGCGGCTGGGAGGGTCTGCGCCGGGCGCTGGCGATGGACCCGTATGACGTGGTGGACGAGGTGATCGAGTCCGGGCTGCGCGGTCGGGGCGGCGCTGGCTTCCCGACCGGCATCAAATGGCGGACCGTGCGCGACGCGGAGTCCGACGTGAAGTTCGTCTGCTGCAACCTCGACGAGGGTGACAGCGGCACCTTCGCCGACCGGATGCTCACCGAGGGCGACCCGTTCACGCTGATCGAGGGGATGCTGATCACCGCGTATGCGGTCGGTGCGGCCGGGGGCTTCGTCTACATCCGCTCGGAGTATCCCGACGCCGTCGCCACGCTGCGCCGAGCGATCGAGATCGCCTATGCGCACGGCTACCTGGGTGAGGGCATCCGAGGCAGCGAGCTGACCTTTGACCTGCAGATCCGGGTGGGCGCCGGCGCCTACATCTGCGGCGAGGAGACCTCCATGCTGGACAGCCTGGAGGGCAAGCGCGGCGAGGTCCGTGCCAAACCGCCGATCCCGGCGTTGTCCGGGTTGTTCGGCAAGCCGACCGTCGTCAACAACCTGCTCAGCTTTGCCGCGATCCCGATGATCCTGGCCGACGGCGGGACGGCGTATGCCGCACTCGGCACCGGCCGCTCCCGCGGCACCCAGGTCTGCCAGCTCGCGGGCAACATCGCCCGCGGCGGCATCGTCGAGGTCGACTTCGGCATCAGCATCCGCGAGCTGATCGAGGGCTACGGCGGGGGCACCCGCAGCGGGCGGCCCGTCCGCACCGCCCAGCTCGGCGGGCCGTTGGGCGCCTACCTGCACCCCGACCAGTTCGACGTCCCGATGGACTACGAGGCGCTGGCCGAGGCCGGCGGCATGGTCGGCCACGGTGGGCTCGTGGTGTTCGACGACACCGTGGACATGGCCGGGATGGCCAGGTTTGCGATGGAGTTCTGCGCCGCCGAGAGCTGTGGCAAGTGCACCCCGTGCCGGGTCGGGTCGGTGCGCGGCGTCGAGACCATCGACCGCATCCGCGCCGGGCAGGACCGCGACAAGAACCTCGTGCTGCTCGAGGACCTGTGCGCCACGATGACCAAGGGGTCGCTGTGCGCCATGGGTGGGTTGACCCCGATGCCGGTGACCAGTGCGCTCAAGCACTTCCCTGAAGACTTCGATGTGGCCAAGGGCAGCGACCTCGCCGATGCGGCGCCGGCGCAGAACCTGCAGGCAACCCAGCACGAGAGCATCTCCGATCGGAGCACGACATGACGATGCAGATCGACCGAACAGCAGGCCGGGCCGACCCCGAGTCGGCGGAGCCGACGCCCGAGGCCAGGCCGGGCGGTGCGCCCTACGCTCCAGAGATCGACTACGGCACCCCCGCGGTAGCCGGGCCGGCCGACGCGACCGTCATCGTCGACGGTATCGCCGTGCAGGTCCCGACCGGGACCTCGGTGATGCGCGCCGCGAAGCAGGCGGGTGTCGACATACCCAAGCTGTGCGCCACCGACTCGCTCAAAGCGTTCGGCTCGTGCCGGCTGTGCCTGGTCGAGGTCGAGGGCGGCAAGGGGACGCCGGCATCGTGCACCACCCCGTGCGCCGACGGCATGGTGGTGCGCACCGACACTGAGCAGATCGGGGATCTGCGGCGGGGCGTCATGGAGCTCTACCTGTCCGACCACCCCGTCGACTGTGCGGGCTGTGCGCGCGGCAGCTGTGAGATGCAGGACCTGGCCCGGCGCACCGGGGTAGCCGAGGTCCGCTACGGCCTGCCGGCCAGCGAGACTCACCACCACGTGGACGAGGGCGCGGCGCGCGATGCGTCCAACCCCTACTTCGACTACGACCCGCAGGCCTGCATCGTCTGCTCCCGGTGCGTCCGGGCGTGCTCCGACACCCAGGGCACGTTCGCGCTGACGGTGACCGGGCGCGGCTTCGACTCGCGCATAGCACCCGGGCCCACCGACTTCCTGGGCAGCGAGTGCGTCTCCTGCGGTGCCTGCGTGCAGGCCTGCCCGACCGACGCGTTGACGGAGAAGTCCGTGATCTCGCTCGGTATGCCGACCCGCTTCGTGGACACCACCTGCGCCTACTGCGGCGTCGGGTGCAGCTTTCGCGCTGAGGTTAAGGACGAGCGCACCGAGACCGGGACCACGACGACCGTCGTGCGGATGACCCCGAGCAAGACCGGCGGGGCCAATGAGGGGCACTCCTGCGTCAAGGGCCGGTTCGCCTACGGCTACGCCAAGCACGACGACCGGCAGATGCACCCGATGGTGCGCGACACGATCGACGACGAGTGGCGGGTGGTGGGCTGGGAGGAGGCCATCGCGCGGGTGGCGGAGGGCTTCCAGGCCATCCAGGCCGAGCACGGCGTGGGCGCGATCGGCGGCATCTCGTCCTCTCGGTGCACCAACGAGGAGGTGTATGTCGTGCAGAAGATGGTGCGGGCGGCGTTCGGCAACAACAACATCGACACCTGCGCCCGGGTCTGCCACTCCCCGACCGGCTACGGCCTCAACCAGACCTTCGGCACGTCCGCGGGCACCCAGGACTTCGCCTCGGTAGAGAGCACCGACATGGTCCTGCTGATCGGGGCCAACCCGACCGATGCGCACCCGGTCTTCGCCTCGCGGATGAAGCGGGTGCTGCGCAAGGGTGCCGGCCTGATCGTGGCCGACCCGCGGGCGATCGACCTGGTGCGCAGCCCGCACGTCCAGGCGCAGCACCACCTGCCGCTGCTGCCCGGCAGCAACGTAGCCTTCATCAACGCGATGGCGCACACCATCGTCACCGAGGGTCTGCACGACGAGGCGTTCCTTGCGCAGCGTTGCGAAGACGTCGAGCGCTACCTGACTTTCCTGCGCAGCGACGAGAACAGCGCCGAGTCCACCGAGGCTTCGACCGGCATACCGGCAGAGCAGCTGCGAGCGGCCGCCCGGGCCTTTGCCGCCGCCCCCAACGGTTCGATCTACTACGGCCTGGGCGTCACCGAGCACAGTCAGGGCTCGACGATGGTGATGGGCATGGCCAACCTGGCGATGCTGACCGGCAACATCGGTCGCCCCGGGGTCGGAGTCAACCCGCTGCGCGGGCAGAACAACGTGCAGGGTTCGTGCGACATGGGTTCCTTCCCACACGAGCTGCCCGGCTACCGGCACATCGCGCTCGACGCCGTCCGCGACATCTACGAGTCGCTGTGGGGGGTCGACCTCGACCCCGAGCCGGGCCTGCGCATCCCCAACATGTTCGACGCAGCGATCGGCGGCTCCTTCAAGGGTGTGTTCGTGCACGGCGAGGACATCGCCCAGTCCGACCCCAACCTCAACCACGTACGTGCAGCGCTGGGCTCGATGGACTTCGTCGTGGTGCAGGACCTGTTCCTCAACGAGACCGCGAAGTTCGCGCACGTCTTCTTGCCCGGCAGCAGCTTCTTGGAGAAGGACGGCACCTTCACCAACGCCGAGCGACGGATCAACCGGGTGCGCCCGGTCATGCCGAGCGCTGTTGGCAAGGACGAGTGGCAGATCGTCTGCGACATCGCCACGGCGATGGGCTACCCGATGGATTACGACAACGCGGGTCAGATCATGGACGAGATCGCCTCGACGACACCGACCTTCACCGGAGTGTCGTTCGCGCGGCTCGACGCCGAGGGGTCGATGCAGTGGCCGGTCAACGAGGCCGCGCCGCACGGCACGCCGACGATGCACGTGGACGAGTTCGTGCGCGGCAAGGGCCGGCTGATGCCGACGGTCTTCGTGCCTACGACCGAGACCACCAACCGGCGCTACCCGCTGATCCTGACCACCGGGCGCATCCTGAGCCAGTACAACGTGGGCGCGCAGACCCGCCGCACGCCCAACTCCACCTGGCACCCCGAGGACATCCTGGAGATCCACCCGGCGGACGCCGAGCCCCGCGGCATCCGCTCCGGCGACCGGGTCGAGCTGTCCAGCCGGGTCGGGACGACCGCGCTGCACGCGCTGGTCTCTGAGCGGATGCAGCCCGGCGTGGTCTACACGACCTTCCACCACCCGGTGACCGGCGCCAATGTCGTGACCACCGAGAACTCCGACTGGGCCACCAACTGCCCGGAGTACAAGGTGACCGCGGTGCAGGTCGGCGTGGCCAATGCCGGCGAGCCGCGCCGGGACGTCGAGGATGCGCACGCCGGCGACGGGGTCGATGTGGGCCGCGACCAGTCCGGTGACCTGCGGGACCGAGCCACCGAGCTGCAGGAGACCGGGCGACGATGAGCAGGCTGCGATGACCGGACACGGGGATCTGCCCCCGGAGATTCGGCTGGGCGAGGACATCGCCCGCCACCTTGCGCACCTCCCGCCCGAAGACGCTGGTGAGCAGATCGCGACGCATCTGCGTAAGTTCTGGGACCCGCGGATGCGCCGGGCACTGATCCAGCGGGTGCGGGATGACGATCCGCGGGTCGACTCGTTGCTGACCCGCGCCGTGCACGACTACCTCGACGGGGACATCGACCGGGCCGAGGTGGCCAAGCCCTCCGGCGGCTGAGCACAGCTGGTGTTTGTAGCAGGCGCGCTTCCATCAGTGCAGCACGGGTTCAGTGTTACGCTGATCAGGTGGCGAACCTCACGATCACGGTGGACGAGGACGTCTTGAGGCGCGCTCGGATACGGGCCTTGGAGCGGCACGAGTCGGTGAACGCCTACCTGGCCAGAACTCTCGAGCGGTACGCCGACTCCGGGGTCTCCGCTCGGGCCGTGTTTGCCGAGATCGGTGCACGGGCCGATGCCTCACAGGCGGGATCGCAAGGCTCCGGTCGCACCTGGTCCAGGGACGACCTGCACCGTGGCTAGCGTCTTCGTCGACACCAACGTCATCGCCTACCGGTTCGACGCCTCCGAACCGGTCAAGCGGGAACGAGCCGCGGCTGTGCTGGACTCTGACAGGGACTTCGTCATCAGCACCCAAGTGATGCTGGAGCTGCACTCTGTGCTGACTCGCAAACTGCGACCCCCGCTTCCTCCCACCGAAGCACGGCGGATCCTCAACGACCTCGCGGCGCTTCCCGTCGTTGCCGCCGACGCACAGCTGGTATGTCGGGCTGCAGCCACGAGCCACGAGCACCAGCTGTCGATCTGGGATGCCATGATCATCGAGGCGGCAGCCGAGGCCGGGTGCGCTGAGCTCTGGTCCGAGGACTTGGCCGGGCGGGGTTCGCTTAAGGGCGTTCGCATCGTCGATCCCTTGGCCTGAGTTCTCAGCGAGACTGCACCAAAGGTCTGACCGGACAAGAAGAGCCTTCCGGCACCACCGGTGGCGGGCAGCGAGGTAGGCACATTGCCCGGAGCGCTGGATCGGCAGCGCTGCACCAGGGCCGAGTGGTGGCGGGTGCACCGGCCCGCCGCGGTCGCCCGGTGGGGCATCCTGCTGCGAACCGGGCTGGTCGACGAGCTGCACCTCGTGCTGCTGCCAACCCTGGTCGGCGGGGCCGACACACCGACCACCTTCGACGGTCCACCTCTAGTGCTCGATGAGTCACCGACGCCGTTGCGGCTCGTCGACTCACGCGCTTCCTCCGACGGCGCGGTGTGGCTGCACTATGAGGTGAGCTAGCGGCGTGCGCTCCACTGCCGCCGATGCTCAGCCGAGGATGAGGTTGGCGATCACCAGCAGCGGGATGGAGCCTGCCCAGACGGCGGTGGTGATGCCCGACCAGCCGCGCAGCGCAGCGGTGCCCTCAAGCCCGGTGAAGCGGGTCACCACCCAGAAGTAGGAGTCGTTGAAGTAGCTGAAGACCATCGACCCGGACGTGCACGCGACTGCCGCGATGACCGGGTCGATCCCCAGCGAGGTCACCAGGGGCGCGGTCACCGACGCAGCGGTGATCATGGCGACGGTGCCGGAGCCTTGAGCGATCCGGACCAGGGTCGCAACCAGGAACGGGACGAGGAACGCTGGCAGCGCCGTGGCGGCGATCGCCTCGGCCAGCGCGTCGCCGACCCCGGAGTCGCGCAGCACCTGGCCGAGTGCGCCACCGGCGCCGGTGATCAGCAGGATTAGCCCCGCTGAGGCAGCGGCCTCGGCAAACCAGCCGTGCACCTTGTTGCGAGGGGTCCAGCGGGGCAGCAGCAGGTAGACGGCCAGCAGCACCCCAATGACCAGGGCCACCACCGGGTTGCCGATGAAGGCCAGCGGGACGACCCAGCTCGATGGCTCGTAGTCTCCGCCCAGCACACCCTGGTTGCTCCGGTCGATGGCGCCGCTGACGGTGTTGAGGATGATCAGCACGAGCGGGACGAGCAGCGGGAGTGATCCCATCAGGGCACCGACCTTGTGCTCCTTGGCGCCCTCGGGTCGCCGGCCCAGCACATCTGACTGGTCCGGCTCGTCGTCGCCATCGCGCCGCGAGTCCGCGATGTCGTCATCGGCGAAGGTGGTGGCGGTCGCGCCGGAGGACCCGGCACCCCGCTGCTGGGCGGTTGCCGTCCGGCCGTAGACCGCCGCGCGCACCTCCGCGGTCACGTCCGCCTCCAGCTTGGGGCCCATCCACCGGGCGAAGAAGACCACGATGGGCAGCAGCAGCACCGTGAAGATGAGGCCGAGCAGGATGAGCGCGCCCAGGTCGGCGCCCAGAATGCCCGCGACGGCGAGCGGACCGGGGGTGGGCGGCACGAGGTGGTGGGTCAGCGTCATACCGCATCCCAGTGCCAGGGCCAGGGTGACGTAACCGGCACGCTTGACCCGCGCGATCGAGCGGGCCAGCGGGTTCATGATGACGTAGCCGGAGTCGCAGAAGACCGGGATGGAGACGAGCGCACCGACGCTGCCCATCGCCCACGGCTCGCGCCCTTTGCCGAAGACCTTCAAGAAGGCGTGCGCCAACGCGTTGGCTGCTCCCGAGACCTCGAGGATCTTGCCGATGATCACCCCCAGCCCGATGACGATGCCGATTGTGGCCAGGGTGTTGCCGAAGCCGGTGGTGATGGAGGAGACGATCTCCAGCGCTGGCTGCCCGGCGACGGCGCCGGTCACGATTGCCGCGATGAGCAGGGCGACGAACGCATCCAGGCGGGTCCGCAGCACCAGCAAAACGATGGTGGCGATACCGATGACCAGCGCGAGCAGGAGTTGCACGTCCATGAGTTTCTCTTTCGGTAGCCGCAGGCAGCCTCGACGCTGCCCGACGACATACTCCGGCAAGACCGAACGGTCGGCAAGCGACCGGCCGCAGGCGAACGCACCGTGTATGACGACCGCATCGGTTGACGCCCCCCACGCCAGGCGACACACTGCACCGGAATGCCTGTCGCACCATCAAACAGAGGCCCGTGTGCATGCCATCAGAAGCCGAGCTGCTCGCTGGATACCCGGCGGAAGTGAGCGTGAGTGCGCACTCGGTCGCGACCTGCGTGACGCAGACGGGGCGCGTGCTGGTCGTGCTCGACGACGATCCGACGGGCACCCAGTCAGTCTGCGACCTCCCGGTCCTGACCCGGTGGGAGCCCGAAGACTTTAGGTGGGCTTTCACCCACCAGATCGACGGCAGCCCGGCACCGGCGGTCTACGTGCTGACCAACACCCGCAGCTTGGGGCCGGTCGAAGCCGAGGCGCTCAATCGCGAGTGCGTGGCCAACGCGCTCGCCGCCGCCACCGAGACGAACACCATCGTGGGCTTCGTCAGCCGCAGCGACTCCACCCTTCGCGGGCACTACCCGCTGGAGACCGATGCCATCGCCGACGCCGTGCGCGAGGCCACGGGGGAGGCGACGGATGGTGTCGTCATCGTGCCGGCTTTCCCCGACGCTGGGCGGGTGACCATCGGGGGAGTGCACTACATGAGCGACGACACCGGCGGCCTGATCCCGGTGGCCGAGACCGAGTTCGCTGCCGACGCCACCTTCGGCTACAGCAGCTCCGAGCTCGCCCTGTATGTCGAGGAGAAGTCGCAGGGGCGGTTCGCCCACACCGACGTGATGGTGCTGGATCTCTGCCTCGTCCGCGGGGGAGCCGACGCCATCGCCGACGCGATCTCGCCCGCCACGGACTCCACGCCCATCGTTGTGGACATCGTCACCGAGCACGATCTGCGCGTCCTGGCCCTCGGGCTCATCGAGGCCGAGCGCCGGGGCAAGAAGCTGCTCTACCGGGTGGGCCCGCCGTTCGTCCGCGCGAGACTTGGGCAGGAGGAGCATGCCCCGCTGTCCGGCGAGGAGCTGTACGCCGGGATGAACCCGGCTCCCGGCGGGGGGCTGATTGTGGTGGGCTCGCACGTGGGTCTCACGACGCGTCAGCTCACCAGGCTGACCGATGAGCACCGGCACGCTCACGTCGTGGAGCTGTCCGTGGAGTCCCTGCTCGATCCGGAGCATGCCGGCGACCCGATCGAGGAGACGGTCGCTGCGATCACGAACGCGCTCGCCGACGGTGACGTCATCCTGCACACGAGCCGCCTCCTGGTCTCCCGTACGGACCCCGCCGAGAGCCTGCAGATCGCGCGGACCGTCTCCGCGGCCGTGGTCGCCGTGGTTGCCCGGACCCTGGAGCGGGCAACGCCGCGCTTCGTCGTCGCCAAGGGCGGCATCACCTCCTCCGACGTCGCCGCCCACGGCCTGCAGATTCGTCATGCCATCGTGCGTGGCCCGATGCTGCCTGGTCTGGTCTCGGTGTGGGAGCCGGTCGACGGCCCCGCGGCGGGGATCCCGTATGTCGTGTTCGCCGGCAACGTCGGCAACGACCACTCGCTCGTGGACGTCGTCCGCAAGCTCAGCAGCACATTTTGATACGACACCAGGAGTCAACAGATGAGCGACATCACCCCGTTCCCTACTGAGCGCACCGCCGTCCTCACCGGCGCCGCATCAGAGCGCGGCATCGGTCGAGCGACCGCGGACACTCTCGCCCGGCAGGGGTGGAGCATCGCCATCCTCGACGTCGACGGTGATGGCGCCGAGCAGACGGCGCGGCAGATCGCCGACGAGCACGGCGTCGCAGCGCTAGGCCACGAGGTCGACGTGTCGCAGCAGCAGTCCGTCGATGCCGCCATCGCGAAGGTGGACAGAGCGCTGCCGCCCATCGTCGGGCTGGCCAACATCGCCGGCATCAGCTCGCCCACGCCCTTCATGGAAGAGACCCAGGAGATGTGGGACAAGGTCTTCGCGATCAACATGACGGGCACCTTCCTGGTCACCCAGCGCGTGCTCGAAGGCATGATCGAGCGTCGGCTCGGACGGGTCGTCAGCGTCTCGTCCATCTCGGCCCAACGCGGGGGAGGCACGTACTCGAAGGTGGCCTACAGCGCCTCCAAGGCAGCGATCATCGGATTCACCCGGGCCGTCGCACGCGAGATGGGCGAGCACAACATCACCCTGAATGCTGTGGCGCCCGGCCCCGTCGACACCGACATCATGGGCGGCAAGCTGGACGACGACCGCAAGGCAGCCATGTCCAAGGACATCCTGGTCGGCCGCGTGGGCACTGTCGGCGAGATCGCCGCGCTGATCGCCTTCTTGATGGGAGAGAACGCCGGCTTCATCACGGCCGCGACCTACGACATCAACGGTGGTCTGCAGATCTCCTGAGCTGCGGCCGTCGGCCGGGTCTCAGTGGTGCGACTGCGCCGGCGGAACATCGTCAAGCTTGAAGGTGAGCCCGTCGGGGTAGCAGTAGAACCACTCCTCGCGGGGCTCGAAAGACCGGATGAGGGGGTGGTCGGTCTTGTCGTGGTGAGCGGTCGCGTGCTTGTGCGGCGAGCTGTCCCAGCACGCCACGTGGCCGCAGCTCGAGCACATCCGCAGATGCACCCATCGCCCGCCGATGGCCAGGCAGTCCGGGCATCCGTCGAAGGAGGACGGCAGGCGGCTGTGGTCGATGCTGTCGAGGTGGGTGCAGGTGCGAGCCATCAGGTCTCCTCGAGCGGGCACCGGGCCGGTCGCGCCGGTGCGGGTCGGCCGGGTCGGGTCGGGTATGCAGTGTCTCAGTGGGCGATGGTCGCGCGCTCCCGGCGGGGGATGACGTGCATGATCGCGACGACAGCGGCCCCGACGACCAGGCCCACGAGCGCGGAGGCCAGGGTGTTGACGCACCAGGCGAGTACGCCGCCCAGTGCCCCTGTCGCTTCGTGCACGAGCTCCTCGAGGTGATGCACCAGCTCGTAGGGGGCGTGCCAACCGAGCTCGTCCACTCCGACCAGCAAGATGTGGCCGCCCACCCACAGCATCGCGAGGGTCCCGACGACGGCCAGGGCGGCGAGCAGCTTCGGCATACCGGTCACCAGGGTCCGGCCGACGGTCTGCGCGACCGCGGATTCGCGCTCGGCGAGATGCATCCCGATGTCGTCCATCTTCACGATAAGGCCGACCACGCCGTAGACCAGCAGGGTGATGGCGATGGCGACGACCACCAGGATCAGCGCGCGCGACACGAACGGCTCGTCGGAGACTTCGTTCAGGGCGATCACCATGATCTCGGCCGACAAGATGAAGTCGGTGCGAATGGCCCCCTTGACCATCGTCTCCTCATGGTCCTTGCCCTGCACGGCGGCCGGCTGGTCGCTCTCGGGGTGGTGGCCGCTGATCTTCTCGTAGATCTTCTCGGCGCCCTCAAAACACAGGTAGGTCCCGCCAAGCATGAGGATCGGGGTGAGCAGCCACGGGACGAACTGACTAAGCAGCAGGGCGGCCGGCAGGATGAAGAGCAGCTTGTTGCGCATCGAGCCGACGGCGATCCGCTTGATCATCGGCAGCTCCCGCTTGGCGGCGAAGCCGTGCACGTAGCGCGGGGTGACTGCAGCGTCGTCGACCACCACCCCCGCCGCCTTGGCGCTCGCCCGGCCCGCTGCCGCAGCCACGTCATCGACCGACGCCGCAGCCAGCCGGGCCAGCGCGGCGACGTCATCGAGCAGCGCGACCAGCCCGCCGCTCACCGGTCCACCTGCTGGGGGCGACAACCCTTGGTCAGCATGGGCTGCAACCTACCCGACACGGGTGGCCGCTTATCCGCACAGCGAGTCGATCAGGCCTAAAGATAGGCTGGGCGCCGACGGCCCGGACGTGGTGGCTGGAGTCAGCATTCTTCGTGGTGTCGAAGGAGGGCGTGCGTGATCTCCGCCTTGCGTCGGATCGACCTAGGGTCACTGGCACATGGTGCGCGCCGGGTGCAGTTGGGGCAGCCGGTCCTGCCGCTGCTCATCACGACTGGTCGGCTGACGACGGCCGCGGTGATCTCGTACCTGCTCACGCTCTGGTTGACCGACGGCCCCATCGACCTGACCGGGGCGCTGACGGCCATCCTCGTGGTCCAGACCTCTGCATACTCCACCGTCCGGATGGGCATCGTTCGGGTGGGCGCGGTGCTCACCGGCGTCCTGGTCGCCGTTGCGCTGTCGTCGTGGTCGGGCCTGACCTGGTGGAGTCTCGCGATCGCAATCGCCGCGTCGCTGCTGCTCGCGGCCATCCTTCGGTTGGGTGACCAGGCCCTGGAGACACCGATCAGCGCGATGTTGATCCTGGCCGTCGGCGGTCAGGAGATCGGTGCCGAGACTCGGGTGATCACCACACTGATCGGTGCCGGAGTCGGCGTGGCGTTCAACCTCCTGCTGCCACCGCCGGTGCCGACCCGACAGGCCGTCGCCGAGGTGCGGGGGGTGGCCCGGCGGCAGGCGGAGTGCCTGCGTGTGGCCAGCGAGTCGATGGTCACCCGGCCGGTCACCCGGGGAGAGGTCTCGGCCTGGCTCGACGAGGCCCGCGGGGTCGCCAAGGCCGCCGAGCGGGCCCACGAGATCGTGGGGGCGGTCAAGGACGTGCGTCGTCTCAATGCTCGGGCGATCGGCACCCCACAGGTGGAGCCGGTGCTGCGCGCAGGGCTGGAGGCCTTGGAGCACTCGCTGTTTGCCGTGCGTGCGCTGTTCGTCACCATGGGCAAGGACGCTCCGGAGCACCCGACCCCGGACGACGGGTACGGCGAGGAGGTCCGCCCGGCGCTCGCGGTCGTCCTCGCCAATGTGGCTGACTGTCTGGACGCCTATGGCGCGCTGGTCGAGGCGGAGGCGCAGGAGTCCGAGGCGGAGGTGGAGCGAAGTCTTGCCGAGAGCCTGGAGGTGGCGCGCGAGGCCCGGGCCATCCTCACTGACCTGCTGATGGTCGACGCGCAAGCCCAGACCTCGCTGTGGCTGCTGCGCGGGTCCACCCTGGTGGCGGTCGAGCAGGTGCTCGCGCCGCTGGACCTCGAGGCCCGTGCCAGGCTGCGCAGCGAGCAGCGGCGTCCGGTCACGACGTCGATCGCCGCCACGACCCTGCTCATCAGAGACATGCTCCCCAACCCCATGAGCATGCTCCCCACCCCGGCCCTGCCGCGGCTACGCTCCGTGCCTCGGCCGGCCCGCGCCGAGTCATGGAGGGCCTCCCGGCGCCGCGTCCGGCGGCTGCGCAGCAAGGTCGCCCGACGCAAGGCACGCTGATAATGCAAAACACTCGCAATAAGTGACATTCTGGCATACCATCCAGAGCATGCGGCTTCGCTTGCACGGCCTCGGGTCGCAACCAGGACCCTCGCTCTGGTTGACGGGACTCCTCGGAGTCCTGGGGCTGGGCAGCGTGGCGGCCTGCGGGTCGACGGCGGGCAACGCGTCGCCGGAGTCGGACGATGAGCCGCTGCAGGTGGTGACGACGGTAGCCCCCATCACCTCCATCGTGGCCGCCGTCGCGGGGGACCGAGCCGACATCACCGGCCTGGTGCCGGAGGGGACCAACTCGCACACGTTCGACCCGCCCCCCAGGGCCGCGGCGTTGCTGTCCGAGGCGGACCTGGTCTTCATCAACGGCCTGCAGCTGGAGGAGCCGACAAAAGAGCTGGCGCAGGAGACCATGCAGCAGGAGGCCGTGCTCGTCGAGCTCGGCACGCAGGTGCTCCCCGAGGGCGACTACATCTACGACTTCTCCTTCCCGAAGGAGGACGGCAAGCCCAACCCGCACCTGTGGACCGACCCGACCTGGGCGATCAAGTACGCCGAGGGTGCCCGAGACGCACTGACCGAGGCAGACCCCGCCGGCGAGACGACATACCAAAACAACTTCGCGACCTTCCAGGAGCAGGCCACCGCGTTGTCGGACGCGTTGGTCAGTGACCAGGAGAGCATCCCGGCCGGCAACAAGGAGCTGCTGACCTACCACGACGCCTACGCCTACTTCGCCAAGACTTATGGGTGGACGGTGATCGGGGCGATCCAGCCGCAGAGCTTCGAGGACCCCACGCCCCGCGAGGTTGCGGCCCTGATCGACCAGGTCGAGGCGCAGGACGTCCCGGTCATCTTCGGCTCCGAGGTCTTCCCGTCCAAGGTGCTCCAGGAGGTTGGCCGGGCCACCGGCGCCCGTTACGAGGACACGTTGCGCGATGACGACCTACCCGGCGAGCCCGGTGAACCCGAGCACTCGTGGCTGGGGCTGATGCGCTACAACTACGTCACCATGGTCAACGGACTGGGCGGTGACGCCGTGCAGCTGGCGACCCTCGACACCACGCCCGCAATGCCGGACGACGCCACCTATCCGCAGTGACTACTCCATGAGTGCTGACGTGGTGGCGGGCAGGAGCGCGGGTCTGGTGCACCTCGAGGGCGCCGGATACGGGTATGACGGCACGATGGTGCTGCAGGACGTGACCCTGACTGTGGATGAAGGTTCGTTCACGGGCGTCGTCGGCCCGTCGGGGTCGGGCAAGACCACCCTGCTGAAGCTGCTGCTGGGTGCGGCCACCCCGCTGCAGGGCACGGTGACACGTCGGCCCGGGGTCAGCGTGGGCTATGTGCCCCAGCTCGAGACGGTCAACTGGAACTTCCCGGTCAGCGTCACCGAATGCGTCCTGATGGCCCGATCGGGGCGCAGGTGGCCGTGGGCCAGCCCGGCGGAACGGGCTGATGTGGCCCGGGTGCTGGACCGGTTGGGGATTGGTGCCCTGGCAGGGCGCCACATCCGAGAGCTCTCCGGCGGCCAGCAGCAACGCATGTTCGTGGCCCGTGCCCTGTTGCGCCGCCCCGACCTGCTGCTGATGGACGAGCCGACGAGCGGGGTCGACGTCAGCAGCCGGCACGACATGCTGCACCTGCTGGGTGAGCTGCATACCGAGGGGGTGGCCATCCTGCTCACCACGCACGACCTCAACGGGGTGGCCGCGCACCTACCCCGGCTGGTGGCGCTGCAGCGCACCGTGGTGGCCGTCGGCACACCCGGCGAGGTCATCAACGGGCCGGTGCTCAGCGCTACCTTCGGTGCCCCCATCGAGGTGCTCGAGCACCTCGGGATGCCGCTCGTGCTGGACCGCTACGCCGGGGCGACAGCACGTCGGACCAGTCCCTGATGGAGACGCTACTCGATCCGTTCGGCTACGCCTTCTTCGTCAAGGGCCTGGTCGTGGCGACTTTGACCGGAGGCCTGTGCGGGCTGATCGGCGTCTACATCACGCTGCGCGGGATGAGCTATATCGGCCACGGACTGTCGCACGCGATCTTCGGGGGCTTCGCCGTCAGCGCACTGATCAACATCAACTACTACCTGGGAGCGGGTGTCTGGGGGCTCGCCTCAGCCCTGCTGATCAACAAGGTGACCCGCGGCCGACGGATCGGGGCCGATGCCGCGATCGGAGTCATCACCACCTCGTCGTTCGCTCTCGGGGTCGCGCTGCTGACCCGCTTCGGCAACAAGGGCCCCAGCTTCGACGCGGCCCTGTTCGGCAGCATCATCGGCGTCTCGGCCCTCGACGTGTGGGCACTGGTCGTCGTGACCGGGGTGACCGCGGCGGTGATCTTCCTCAACTACCGCGCGCTGCTGTTCGCGACCTTCGACCCCGACGTGGCCGACGTCAGCGGGGTCCGGGTGGCTCGCACCGATGCCCTGCTGATGCTCGTGCTGTCCCTGGCCATCCTGGCCACCCTCACCGTCATCGGCGTCACCCTCGTGGCGGCGACTCTGGTCATCCCCGCAGTCGTCGCTCGCATGCTGACCAACCGCTTCTCCAGCATGCTGTGGATCTCGACCCTGGTCGGGTCCGCGAGCGGCTTCGTCGGGATGAACCTCAGCTATCACCTCGACGTCCCCTCCGGCACGATGATCGTGCTCACCGGCGCCGCCGTCTTCACCGTGGCGTATGCCGTCACCGGCGGTCGTCGACTGGCCCGCTCCCCGCAGACCGTGGCGCAGACCGATCCAGCCGTGGTCTCGAGCATCTGACAGTGGGTGCGTGCCAGGCTACTGTTGCGGCACGCGATCGCGCCGATCACCGAGGAGCACACGATGAGTGAGCCGACGGAGTACCAGGACAGCACGCAGCAGCCGCCAGTGCACGAGGCGGCGGCCCATGAGGCGGATGCGCGGCACCGGCCCGGTCTGGACGGCGACGACGGGGTGCCCCGCGATATGCAGACGTCTGAGGGCAACTTGCTCGAGCTGCCGGATGGGGCGACCTTTGGCACGCAGGAGCAGCCCTCGGACCAGGAGCGGGAGCGGCTGTTGCGCCGTGCTGCGCTGACTGAGCAGGAGATGCAGGGCGGCGCCGAGCAGCGACCGCAGAGCTAGGTCGCCTTACCGAGTGCCCGCAGGTATCGGTGCCGCGGCAGCCGCTCAGCTGTCGCGCTGCTGGGTTGCCTCGTAGCGAGCGTCGAAGCGCTGCAGCCGCTCCAGCGCCATGACGACCTTCGCGCTGTTGTTCGAGCGCAGGTCCTTGGTGATCTTCACGATCTGCCGCGGGTTGATACCGGCAGCCTTCGCCCGCTCCAGGTTGGTGGGGCTGTCCAGGTCCATGACCAGCACATAGCGCGCCAGCACCAGCGGATCCGCGCTCTGTGGGGTGGTCATGGTTTCCGGTGCCTCCGTGACGGTCGCGGACGATTCTTGTCGTGCCGTCGTCGCCGTCACAGCAGGCAGGAACACGTTGGCGTAACCCACGTTGCCGGCCCGGTTGGGGTGGTAGGACTCGGTGACCGGATAGCTCAGCCCGTTGACCCACTCGACGTCGTCGCAGACCGCGTGCCCGGCGAAAGCTCCCCGGGGGTCGACGAAGTCGAAGCCGGCTGCCGTCGAGGTCGTCCGGATCAGGGAGTCCAGGTCGTCGGTGGCGCTGTTGAGGCTGGACATCTCCGAGCCGGAGAAGAAGGTGGCCAGGTTGCAGTCCTCGCCGTTGAACAGCCGGGGGTAGCCACCGATGACGACGTCCGCGTCAGGTGCCCGGTTGCCGATGGTGTCGAACAGGGTGCGGTAGCGCCCTGGCATCTGCTCGTCGAGGATCGTCCGGGCAGCGGAGATGGCGCCCTTGCAGTTGCTGATCCATCCCGGTTGGGCACATTCGGTGATGACCGTGGCGAAGCCCACGTCGTTGCCGCCGATGGTCATGGTCACGTGGCCGGTGGCTGTCGTCAGTGCCCCCACCTGTTTGGTGCTGACGTCGCTGGTGTCCGCGCCGCTGCACGCCTGGTAGCTCAGCGCCAGCCCTTGCCGCTGGGCGATCAGCACCGGGTAGCCGTAGGGCGAGCGGTAGCAGCTGTCGGTGGGGGCGTAGGTACCCACCCCGGCGGAGAAGGAGTCTCCCAGCGCTACGTATGTCGTGTCGGCGGCCTGTGCCTGCAGCGGCACGGTCAGCGCGAGCAGGCTGGAGGCGGCCAGTGCGGTCAGGGTCTGTCGTCGCGGGCTCACCGACCGAGTGTTGCCGGGGCTGGGCCAGGGCGCAACCACCGTTGGGCCGGGAGTAGGTAAAGATGTCGCCTAGGTATGCCGACCGGTCTCGGCTCGTCCGCGGTGCGGGGGCAGCCGCACCGGCAGCTCGCTGACGTGGCCGTGCTCCGGACGGCTCGGGTGCACCGACGACATACCGGCTCCGTAGCGCGCGCTGACCCGGGCGGCGGTCATCCCGTGCAGGAAGACACTGAGCAGGATCGTCCACCCTCCCACCAGCAGGATCTCCTCGGCATGGGCGACCCCGGTGGTCGAGGCGATCAGCACGGCGTAGACGATCGAGGCGAGGCCACGCGGACCGGCCCAGCCGATGAAGGCGACGGTCCGCATACCGACGCCACTGCCGAGCAGCGAGATCGCCACGGCCAGCGGGCGCACGACGAGCAGACTGACCAGCGCATAGAGCACGTAGCGCACGTCGAACGCGGCGACGATCTCACCCACCATCACCGCGCCGAAGAGCAAGAACGTGAGCAGGGTCAGGAGCTGACCTTCGCCCTCGGCGAAGTGACCCGCTCGCGCCACGAGGGGACGCGCGGTGAAGCCGATCACTATCCCGGCGACGTAGGCCGACACGAAGCCGTTGCCGCCGGCCAGCTCCGCACCGGCGTAGGCGATCGCGGCCACCGACACCGTGGCCAGGCGCTGGGTGGTGTCGGTGGTCCAGCCCCGCTCGACGCACCAGCTCAGCCCGAGTCCACCGAGCCAGCCGGACAGCACGCCCACCGCCACCCCGACCCCGACGATCTGAACCAGCAGCACCACATACCCCGCCGTCGACCCGGTCTCACCAAGAGCGATATCCAGCAGAATGATGACGAAGGGCACCGCCAGCCCGTCGTTGAGTCCGCTCTCCACGTTGAGGGTCTGCCGGATGCGGGCGGGCACCGTCTGGTCCTCGACGAAGGACTGACCGAGCGCGGCATCGGTCGGGGCCAGGGTCGCCGCCAGCAGCGCGACCGCGACCAGGGACATCGTCGGCAGGAGCAGCAAGCCTGCCCCCGTCCCGATCAGGACGGCCAGCGGCAGGCCGAGCAGCAGCAGCCGTAGCGCGAGGGCATGCTCGCGCAGCACGGTGCGCAGGTGCAGCCGGGAGGCGTCGGTGAAAAGCACGACCACCAGCGTTGCCTCAGCCAGCACGCTGACGACCTCGCTGTCGACCCCGAGGTCGAGCACCCCCAGGGCTCCCGGGCCGAACACGAGCCCGACCGAGGTGAACAGCATCGGCATCGTCAGCGGTGTCCCGCCGATCCGCCCGGCCAGCATGCCGAACACCAGCACGGCCAACCCCACGACCAGAATCTCAGACTCCACCCGTGAACCCTTCTCCCGGAGCGTGCTGCAGGAGCGCCTGCCAGCACCGTCAGCGCACGCTACCTCCGCAGATCTGCACCTGCGAGCGCAGCGGCATAGGTGGTTGCAGCCTCTGCCCAGGGTCCGCGCCGGGCGACCAGGTCGCTCAGCAGGGGGGTGAAGTCGGCCGAGAAGTCGATGCTGGCCTCACGAGGCAGCAGTGAGGGCAGGTTGTCGATGGCGATCACGTCGAGTGGCGCCGGCCCGTCGTGCACCCGCCGCACCGGGGCGGCCCAGGTCGTGACTTCGGTGTTGACCGGCAGCAGGTTGTGCTCGGAGGTCACGTCGCAGGTCACATCGGCGATGACCGTGAGGCGACGTCCCGACGTCTGCACGTCGTCGGTCTCCACGAACGGCTGCTGCGGGCGTGAGGTCACGACACAGTTGACCAGCAGGTCGTGGGCCAGCAGCGCCCGCTTGCCCACGACGCGGGTCTCCTGCACACCCCACTGCGTCACTGAGCACCCGGCCCGCTGGAGCGACTCAACGGCCCCGCGCCCGCTGCGCCCTCGCGCCCCGATCACCAGCGCTCGCAGGGGAGCCGACGGCCCGGCGCCGAGCCGCGCATCCAGGTCCGGCTGGGTCATCGGCGCCAGCGGGGGATCCAGCACACCGCGGTGCGCCAGCACGCCGAGGCCGGCCCCGACATACCCGGCCCACCGACCGAAGGCGACGCTGCGATGGCCACCGACGGTGAGGTACTCGATGTCCAAGAGACGGCCCCCGCCCTGGGCGAACCGCGCCAGCAGCTCGTCGGCTCCGTGCTGGCCCTTGAAGGCGTGGGCAAAGAAGATGTGGGTATGTCGTAGCGCCTCCGGAGCAGGGGGGAGCTCCTTGATGCCGACGACATAAGCGTCTGCTGGGGCTTGCGGCCAGGACCCGGCGGGGGCGATCTCACAGCCGGCCTGGCGGTAGTCGGCTGCGGCAAAGACGCGCTGTGCCGACTCCTCGACCGTGATCCGGGCGCCTTCAGCGATGAGCCGGGCGGCGTCGTCGGGCACGATCGGCACCCGCTGCTCGGTCGCCCGCAGCTCGCTGCGGATCCACAGATGGAGGGCGCTCACAGCCCACACCCTACGGTCGTGCGGCCACGGGGCCCGGCGCGGCCCAGGTATGGACAAGCCGGCGCTGACCCAGCACAGTTGACCTGGGCAGATCCCCCTGTCCGCACCGTCCGGAGCAGACCCGGCAACGACGCCGACGCAGGAGCAGAGATGGCTGAGCAGACCCCAGCGCACCAACCGCCCGACGAGCCCGTCGACCTGCAGGTCGATACGAGTCGCTCCGACGCCCGACCGGCTCCGAGCGAGTCGCCGGGTGTCGACGGCGAGCGAGCACAAGAGCTGCTGACCCGCCTGCTGCGGGTGGCCTACCCGCACGAGTCGTTCCCGGACGGGCCCTACGAGCGGACCGCGACCGCGGTGCTCGACGCAGCCAAGGACGACCCGGCCGGTCAACGAGCGCTGCAGCTGGGGCTCCAGGGGCTGGACCGTGGAGCCGGTGGTGACTTCCTCGGCGTCGACGACGCCGCCGCCGAGGCCCTGCTGCGCGACCGCGCCGACGACGACTTCTTCCGCCGGATCCGCAGCACGGCCGTGGTCGCGCTCTACGACGACGAGCAGGTATGGGGTGTGCTCGGCTACGAAGGCTCGGCATACGAGCAGGGTGGATACCTGCATCGAGGGTTCGACGACCTGGACTGGCTGCCGGCGGCCCGGATCGAGGAGTACGACGGCGAACCAAGAGACGAGCTGGTCAGCACCGAAGGAGAACAGGCATGAGCGAGCGCACTTCGCAGCAGGCATCGACGCACGGCACGCCGATCGAGCATGACGACCCGGTCGTGGTCATCGTCGGCTCCGGTGCCGGTGGCGGCACCCTGGCCCACGAGCTCACGGCCAAGGGCGTGAAGTGCGTCGTCCTGGAGGCCGGGCCCTACCTGACCCAGGACGACTGGGTCAACCACGAGTGGCAGGCGTTCGGCCAGATGGCCTGGCTCGACATGCGCACCACCTCGGGTGCCTGGCGGATCACCCGCGACTTCCCCAACCTGCCGACCTGGATCGTCAAGGCCGTCGGCGGCACCACGACCCACTGGGCCGGTGCGACGCCGAGGTTCATGGAGCACGAGTTCCGGGCGCGGACCACATACGGCGACATCGAGGGCGCCAACCTGCTCGACTGGCCGATCACGCTCGCCGATTTGGCGCCCTACTACGACCGGGCCGAGCAGGCGATGGGCTCCACGCACCGGCACGGTCGGCCGCCGCTGCCGGCCAACAACAACTACACGGTGCTGGCCAACGGTGCCGAGCGGGCCGGCTACAGCTACTACGCCACGGGTCCCTACGCGACTAACGCCGAGCCCTACGACGACCGGCCGGCCAGCATCCAGGACGGTTTCAACTTCCAGGGCGACAAGCACGGGTCCAAGTGGTCGACGCTGGTCCGGGAGATCCCGCGGGCCCTGGCCACCGGCAACCTGGACCTGCGGCCCGACTGCCAGGCCGTGCGGATCACGCACGACGACGCGGGCACGGTTGACGCGGTCGAGTACCTCGACGGCGAGGGCAACCTGCACAAGCAGGCCGCGCGGGTGGTCTGCGTCGCGGGCAACTCGATCGAGACGCCGCGGCTGCTGCTGATGAGTGACTCCTCGAAGCACCCCGACGGCCTGGCCAACTCCTCCGGTCAGGTGGGCCGCAACTACATGCGGCACCTGACGGGCACGGCATACGCCCGGTTCGAGCAGCCGGTGCGGATGTATCGCGGCGAGACGATGGCCGGGATCGTGGCCGACGAGGCGAGGCACGACACGTCACGCGGGTTCGCGGGCGGGTTCTATCTGGAGACCCTGTCACTGGGGCCGGCTTTTCTGGCCAGCTTCATCGAGCCGGGCGGATGGGGTCGGGAGTTCACCTCGTGGATGGAGGCCTACGCCAACATCGCGGGCACGTGGATCGTCGGTGAGGACATGCCGCAGGCCGGCAACCGGGTCACCCTCAACCACGACGTGCAGGACCAGCACGGACTGCCGGTGCCCAACGTGCACTACAGCGACCACCCCAACGACGTCGCCATGCGCAGCTACGCCTACGGCGTCGCCGACCAGATCTACGGCGCGGTCGGCGCGCTGGCCGTGCACCACACCCCGCCCTATCCCTCGACACATAACCTGGGCACGTGCCGAATGAGTGCCGAGCCGGCCGACGGCGTCGTAGACAAGTGGGGGCGGGCGCACGACGTGCCCAACCTGTTCGTCAGCGACGGCTCGCAGATGACCACCGGCGCCGCGGCCAACCCGACACTGACCATCGTCGCGCTGGCGATCCGCCAGGCAGAGCACATCGCCGAGGAGCTCGCCGCCGGCAACCTCTGAGTTCTTCGTCCGTCGATCGCCTGCCGATCTGAGGAGTCGCCGTTGGAGGTCTCGATCTTGCGCGGCTTGGCCTGCGCCGCGACCGGGATGCGTAGGGTCAGCACGCCGGCCTCGTAGCTGGCCTGCACCTGCTCGGTGAGCAGCCGGCCCCGCGCACGGGTCGAACCGGGGCGTCTACGGGATCTCGGTGACCGCCGAGCTCGTCGGCATGGGCGTGCAGAACCTTCGCCTGTATGAGGCTCGCGGCCTGCTGATGCCACAGCGCACTCCTGCCGGCACTCGGCGCTACAGCGGCGATGACGTCGAGCGACTGCGGCGCATTGGCGTGCTGCTCGACTCCGGTCTCAACCTGGCTGGCATCGCCATGGTCCTCGACCTCCAGGACGAGAACACCGCGTTACGTACGTTCGACCGAGGCACCGGTCTCCTGCCGGGCATCGACGCTTCCTCCAATGCCGCGCTCCTGGACGCTGCGGATCAGGAGAGACGGCCGCGGCGCACTCTCTCTGTGCGGGACTGCGCCAGGACATTCGTCCCTTCGCCCACCCCGAGCGCGCCACAGCGTGCTGCACACCGCCCACTGTGACGCGGGTCCGGGCGCCCGGATCTGCCCATGGTCGTGACATCGCTGTACTGCCGATGTGCGGACATGACCGTTGCTCCCGCATCGGTGCGCCGACCCCTCGTTGCAACAGCCGCGTGAGACCGCGCTTCAAGGCGGTAGGTTGAAGCGTTGCTCAACTAGGGTCGGTGGAGGCCACTTCGATGGACGTGCGGCCGACACCTCGTGCGGTGGAGCCCACATCAGCCGATCGTGCGCGGACCGCGATCGCCAGGCGGCCGATCCTGAGTGCGGTTCTGCTAAGCCTGGCTTGGTATGTCGTGCTGTTCAGCCTGGCCGAAGCGATAGCTTCGTGGCAGCCGCACTGGTTCCCCGACCTCGGGTACACGCTGATCAACCTTGGTGCTGCGGCGGTTCCGATCGGGGTCATTCTCTGGCTCGGTTGGGCCCGTTCGGCAGGACTGATCTGGCGGCGTCCGGACCGGTCCTGGTGGCTTGTGGCGCCGCTGGTGCTGGAGGCGGTGTCCTACTCGCTCCACGGAGTGCCGGGCACCGCCCGCGTACTGCTCAGCGCCGCCGTCCTCTACACGGCGCTGGGGATCTCGGAGGAAGCGCTCAGCCGCGGTCTGGTGCTACGCGTACTGGCGGTGCTGGGCCCGGTTCGGGCAGCGGTCGGAGTGGGTGTGCTGTTCGGGCTCGGCCACACGCTCAGCGGTCTCTGGTACGGACACGCCGTGGATGACACCATATTTCTCACCATCAATGCCGGGGCATTCGGCTTCGTCTGCGCCGCATTGCGTTGGCACCTACGGACCATCTGGCCACTCGTCTTCGCGCACGCCCTCGGCGACTTCCTCCAGATCCTCAGCCCGGACTACCTACCGTTCGCAGTCCGCGTCACTTACCTGTTGGCCTATATCGGCTACGGGTGGTGGTTGCTCAGGCGGTTACCTGAGAGTGCGACCGGTGTCACCTCAGAGATGGACGGCGGCAAGGCAACCGCAGGAGCAGACCCCGCTTCAGTGTCTTGACGCCCGGATCGTCTCACCACGAACGTCTCGCAGGACGTCCGCTCATGCGCGTGAGGCGTTGTATGTCAAGTGGGGGCCGGTGCCCGTGGCCCGTCGTCGTCCCTGCAT
>JAABUN010002503.1_pt1 | contig 32417 bp, 24 predicted proteins | sample 5559311 | NCBI WGS metagenome assembly JAABUN01 (sample SAMN10711877, study PRJNA513370) | rock metagenome | isolation source: Antarctica rocks | place: Antarctica: Victoria Land, Siegfried Peak sud | reverse complement strand
CCCTCGATGCCGTAGCTGTTCGACCCCGCCGCCGTGGCGGTGCCGTAGACCCCCGCCACGTTGGTGCCGGTGCTCACCCCGTAGACGCCGTTGCCGTTCTGCGACACCCCCAACGTCCCCGTCTGGCTGCCGGAGGAGCCGTAGACGCCGGTGTACCGGGTGGAACTCCCGTAGACGCCGACGCTGCCCTCCCCTTGGGTGGTGGCGATGGCGGCGTACCCGGCGGGCGAGCCGACGATGTTCGCGTAGAGGGCGACGCTGCCGCTGCCGCTGTTATTGTGGGCGTGCACCCCGTAGCTGTCCGCCCGATTGGTCTTGCCGTACACCCCCGCGCCGCCCACGATGCCGTTCGAGAGTTGTTCTCCGAACACGCCATACGCGGTACCCTGTCCCAGCACCCCCAAACCGTTGCCCCCGGCTGTGCAGTTCCCTATCAGCGCGATGCCGTTGCCTAGCGTGCTCGTGATGCGCACAGCGACAGTTGCCGTGCTCGTGATGCTCGTCGTGCCCGTAGTCGAGTTACTCGCGCCAAGCACGACATCGTTGGGATCGAGAGCAGCCACGGGTGCCGCCGCTCGCACCGCGAGCAGGCCCGCCACCATCGCCGCCGCCCCCGCCACCAGCCCCCGCCGCCGCACGCCGCCCACCACGGGTGCCGCCGTCTCTGCCGTCACCGCCGCCGCTGCCGTTGTCGTCGTCGTGTCGTCCGCCATGTCGCACCCTCCGTTCCTTGCCGCTGTCACCGGAGGGGAAATTATACCCGGTATACCTTTATGTGCAAGGGAAGCTACGCGCAGACGCCGTGTTCACCGCAAGCACTCAACCGTCCTACCGTTCATGCAGCGCGAGGTGGCGGAAGCCCTCGAAGCTGCGATGTTCGGCACGGCCTAAAGAGCGAGCGCGTCCAAACTGCGTTCAAGCACCTGAAACGCAAAGAAAACGCCTCTTTATAGAGGAGCGTTTTTGCTTATGTAGTTAAGGGGAAAGGGGTGGTGCCAAGAGGCGGGATCGAACCGCCGACACTGCGATTTTCAGTCGCATGCTCTACCGACTGAGCTATCTTGGCAGAAGGCTTTCGGATAATACCCGCTCCCGCCCGCGTTGTCAAGGCCGATCTCTGCGCCTTGCCCGCCGCCTCAAGCCCCCGTAGAATACGCCTCGCGCCCCGCGACACCGACGCCGCGACTTCGGTGCCGCGACGGGCGCGTGGTGGAGTCATGGAGGGGAGCACACGATGCGCACGAATGTCCTCAAGGAGAAATTGTACCGGGGTGAACCGGCGATGGGGCCGTTCATCCCCCTGCCCGCCCCGCTCGTGATGGAAATCACCGCCCTGAGCGGCTTCGACTTCGGCATCATTGATTGCGAACACGGCTACATTGATTTCGAGAGCGTCTACACGATGACGCTCGCCGCCGAAGCCCGCAACATGACCGCCCTCGCCCGCTGCAATGTGCGCGACCCGCAGGTTATCCTGCGGTATCTCGACCTCGGCGTCCACGGCCTGCACGTCCCGCAGATCAACACGAAGGAGGAGGCCGAGGCGTTCGTGACCGCGTGCAAGTACCAGCCACGCGGCTGGCGCGGCAGTGCCTCCCCCCGTGCGGCGGATTACGGCCTCAGCGGCATGGGTGCGTACGACTCGATGCAGGCGATCAACGACAGCGTGCTCACCATCGCCCATATCGAGAGTCCGCTCGCCGTGCAGAACCTCGAAGCGATCTGCGAGGTGGACGGGCTGGACGTGCTGTTCGTCGGGCGCGGCGACATGAGCCACGCCCTCGGCGTGCCGAATGAGTTCGAGCATCCCCTCGTGGTCGAGCAGATGGAACTCGTGCGCGAGCGGTCGAAGGGGAGCGGCAAAATCCTCGGCACCATCGTGCGCACCGCCGCGCAGGCCCGCGAGGCGATTGACATGGGCTTCCTCTACATCGCCTGCGGTGCCACGGGTTTCATGGCGCAGGGGATGAAGCAGTTCGTCGCCGAGGCGACCGCGAAGAAGACGACATAACTCCGTCGTTGTGCGATACTACGCCCCGTCGGTGGCGCGGACGGGCGGGGCAAGAACCCGCGCCGCCCGCGTCTGGGCGAAGAGGAGGCGCGGCGTGGTGGACGTGCGAACAGCGAGGCGAGGCGGCGCGAGGGGGATATCTCTCCTCGTCGCGGCGGCGATAACGGTCGCAATCGCTGCCCTCGTCGCGTGCGGCGACGCCACGGGCAACGCGGGCGACGGCGGCGTGCGCGTGGTCGTCACCTTCGCCCCGCCCACGGCCACGCCGCCGCCGCGCAGCCTCACGCAACCTGCCACCCTGCCCACCGTGTCGCCCGTTGCCTTCTCCACGGCGGCAGGGACGATCACGAACGTCGCCAACACACAATTGATGGCGGGCGTCAAGGTCAAGGTGCGCGACAGTGCCGATGGCGCACGCCTGCGCGAAAGCCCCTCCACGACCTCGCGGGTCGTGGATACGCTCGGTGCGGGTACGGCACTCGATGTGCTCTCCGATCCCGCAGACGCCGAAGGGCGGACGTGGGTGAAGGTCGCCTTCGGCAACAAGCAGGGGTTTATTGCGACAGAACTCGTGGAACGGACGCGATGAAGCGCAGACACTTCCTCCGCACCCTCGCCCTCCCCGCAGCCCTCGCGCTCGCCGCGTGTGCGGGCGACGACGACGGCAGGCAGGCTCCGCCCGTCACCCTCGCCCCGCCGCCCACGGAGTACCCATCGGTGGCACCGCCGTCCCCCGCCGCCCGCCCCGCGAGTGGCGGCACGGCGGGCGCGACGACCGGAACGGCGACCGTCGGCACACCGGGGGGGACCGGGACGAGCGGCACCGCATCCGTGCCGCGCCCGACGATGCCGGTGCCACGGGCGATGCAGGCGATGCAGGCGAACCCGAACGCGGCGACCGCCACCCTCACCGAGGTCGGCACGAGCGACGCGAAATCCCTCAACCCAATCCTCATCGGCGATCCCGTGTCGGACGCGATCAGCCGCATGTTCTTCAGCGGCCTCGTGGCGATAGACCCGCGCACCGGCAACCCGACGCCCGATCTCGCGGAGTCGTTCACGGTCTCGGACGACGGCCTCGCCTACACCTTTACCCTCCGCAACGGCGTGAAGTGGAGCGACGGTCAGGCGATGGTGCCGGAGGACATCGTCTTCACCTACAACCTCTACCAGAACCGCGACGCGAACTCGCCCCACTACACCACGATCTTCGCGGCGGTGGAGGGCGTGACGACGATCACGAACCGCGCCGTGCGCTTCCGCCTGCGCGGGGCGGCGGCGAACTTCCTCACCGACATCGCCACCTTTCCGATTGTGCCGCAGCACTCGCTCGTCAACACCGCCCCCGCCGACCTGACCACGAGCGATTTCGGCACCACCGCGAACATCGTCGGTACCGGCCCCTTCCGCGTCACGCGCTGGCTGCGCGGCGAGCGCATCGAGGCCGAGGCGAACCCGACCTACCACCTCGGCAAGGTCGCGGCGGCGCGGTACGTCCGCCTCGTGCTGCCCACCGATGACGCGGTGCGCGACGCCCTCGCCACCGGCGCGGCGGATTTTGGCACCGTCTCCGGGGTCGTGCAGCGCGGCCTGATGGGCAGGCCGGGGCTGAAGGTACTGCCGTACGACACCTATACCCTCACGTATGTCGGGCTGCAACTCGACGCGGCGCGGCAGGACGCCCGCCCCGCCACCCGCTTCCTCACGAACCGCGACGTGCGCCGCGCCCTGATGCTCGCCCTCGACCGGGAGATGATGCTGCGCGACGCCCGTGGCGGCCTCGGCTTCGTGGCGGACGGCATCGAGCCGCCCCCCTCATGGGCGACGACCGCCGTGGACCCGCGCTACCGCCCCGACCCCGAAGGGGCGAAGCGGCTCCTCGACGCGGCGGGCTGGCTGCCGGGGCCGGACGGCGTGCGCGTGCGCGAGCGGCAACCGCTCACCCTGACGCTGCTGACGAACAACAGCGACCCCGCCCGCGAGGCATACGCCCGTTTGCTGCGCGAGGCGTGGACGCGCATCGGCGTCGGTGTCGCGGTGCAGGTCGAGCCGTGGTCGGCCTTCCGCGACCGCGTGACGCGCACGCGGGACTTCGACGCCTTTATCGCCGGTATCACGGGCGACGCCGACCCCCACGGGCTGGAATCGTCGCTGTTCTCGACCGACGCGGCGCGGGGTGGCCTCAATCTGGGGCGGTATCTCAACACCGAGATGGACGGCTGGCTCACCCGCGCCCGCTCGCTCTACAAGCCGGAGCAGCGCAACGAGCGCAGGGAGCTGTACGTGCGCGTGCAGCAGAAGGCGATGGCGGAGTTGCCCATCCTGCCGCTCGATTTCGCCCGCGCCTTCGTGGCGGTGAGCGACCGCGTGACGAACTTCGGCCCCAGTGCCGGTGATCTCGGCCTGCGCTACCGCCCGCTCGCGTGGCAGTGGGGCGTCAACGACAGCGCACGGATGCCTTGAAACAGCGGCGAGCCGTTAGCCGTTAGCCGTTAGCCGTTAGCGAAATACGGGGGACGCGACGATGCCGGAGAGTGACGCAGATGCATTGCTTGCCGCTCGCCGCTCGCTGCTCGCCGCTGGCGAGAGCGCGTTGGCGCGGTTGGAAGCCGTGAACGCGGCGCGGGAGAAGACGCTCACGGAGACGCGGCAACTGACGCGCCTCGCCGCGAACGCCATCCGCGCCACGCACCGGGGCGAGTTCGACGAGGCCGACCGCCTCCTGACACTCGCGGAGACGCTGCACGCGGGCCTGCACGCATTGCGCGACAGTTTCCCGCCGATCTACTGGGCGGGATACGTGCAGGACGCCCAGAAGGAGTACACCGAGGCGCGGCTCGTGCGTGCGCTCATCGGAGTAGCTCCCCTGCCCACGGCGGACGATCTCGCGGTGGACGCCCCCGTGTACCTGAACGGGTTGGGCGAGGCGGCGGGCGAACTGCGGCGGCACCTGCTGGACGTGCTCCGGGCGGGCGACCTCCCGGCGGCGGAGGCGACCCTCGCGCTGATGGACGAAATCTTCGGCCTGCTCGTCGCCGTGGACTACCCCGACGCCGTGACGAACGGCCTGCGCCGTACCACCGACCTCGTGCGCGGCGTGCTCGAACGCAGCCGGGGCGACCTCACCCTCACGGCGCAGCAGATGCGCCTCGAAGCCGCCCTGCGTCGCCACGTGGGGGAGTAGCCGCAGGACATGGGGATGATGGGGACAATGTGACAATGCAATCCGAGACGCCCTTTTCGCCCGTCGAGATTGCCGGTCTCACACGGCTGTTCGCAGATGCGCTACTCTCGAAGGAAGTCGTACCCCTCGCATCTATGCGAAAGGGCGGCGAGTTCGCGGGTGCAGGAATCTACGCGATCTACTACACGGGCGACTTCACGCCGTATGCGCAGATCGCGGAGCGGAACCGAAACGGTCAATTCGCGCAGGCAATCTACGTGGGAAAGGCGGTGCCACCGGGAGCGAGGAAGGGCAATGCCCTCGTCTCATCGAAGCCCCTGTTCCGTCGTCTCGGTGAGCACCGGGGATCAATCGAGCAGGCGAATACCCTTCGTGTCGAGGACTTTCATTGTCGCTACCGCCTCATCGCCGACGATTGGATAACGGTAGGCGAACGCTTGCTCATTCGGCACTTTCGCCCGCTCTGGAATGGCATTGTTGACGGTTTTGGTCTCCATGATCCCGGCGATAAGCGGTACACGGGCGAACTGTCCATGTGGGACACCATCCATCGGGGTCGGAGGTGGGCGAGCAAAATGCCGACGCCCAACCCTCTCTCGGAGCAGGCGATTCTCGGTTCGATAGCGAAGGCGTTGCGGGGAGACACCGAAGCGGCAATCTCCCAGGCGGCGCAGGAACAGGAAGCGGATTCCGACCGGCAACCGCGCTAATCTGCCACATCGAGCAGAGTACGTTCATGCTTCTCTCTTTCACGACCATCCACACCGTCAAGCTCGTCGCGCACCCGCGCCGCGAACACTTCCGCAAGAACCACGGGTACGGCGTTCCCCAGTTGACGGCGGCTCTCCGTCCACGAGTTGGCGAAATGCCACTCGTCCGGGAATGTCTGGAGCCGTGCGAGTTCGCGCACCGTGAAGTAGCGCACGGTGTCGTCGTCGCGGCGCAACATGTTCTCGCCGCCGGGGTTGCCGTGGTCGCCCGCCTTGATCGCCTTGGCGGGCGCGTCCCACGGGCTACCCGTGTGGCCGGGGTACGGACGTGCGTCGGGGATGCCAACGTGGTTGTCGTATTCGGGGTGCGGTGTGTGATCTATCGGTTCCGGCAGATCGCTGATCGCATCGCGCACCGTACGCCAGCGAGATATCAGCGGTTTGGGCTTCGCTGCAAGGCGGGCAACGCGGCCCGTGAGACGCGGAGGGGCAGGGCAAGGAGCGAGATCATGTTCGCACCAGTACGTCCCGTCCACGTATTGCGCAAAGAGCAGCGCATCCTCCGAATGCGTGGGGGCGGGAAACGACCAGCGCACACGCAGATCACTGCGGAACGCCACGATGAACACCCGGTGCCTCTGCTGCGGCACGCCGAAATTGGCGGCATTGACGACTGTATGCGACACGTCGTACCGATCAGGGGAACTGGCGATGTGTGTCCCGTACTGTGCGTCCAACCGCTCTTTGTGCGCTTCCCATGCCTCTCCGGGAAGCGGCGCGACGAATGGGCAGCGTGCCTGCGCGAGGATGTAGTCGAGGTAAGGCCGGAACACCTCCCGCGTCATCCCCCGGACATTCTCGATGAGCAGGGCGCGGGGGCGGAGTTCGCGCACCATGCGGAACAGTTCGGGGAACAGATTGCGATGATCGTCTTTGCCGCCGTGCTTGCCGCCGAGCGACCACGGTTGGCACGGTGGCCCGCCCGCGAGGAGATCGAGGCCACCGCGATAGGGTGCGCAGTCGAACGCCGCGATGTCCATCGGTGCGACGGGCCACACGACATGTGTCTGCGCCTCGCGCCCGACGTTGAGGCGCAGCGTGTCGCACGAGTTGCGGTCATTCTCCACCACGGCAAGGTGATGGAAACCCGCACGGTGCGTCCCTAGTGCCAGTCCGCCTGCCCCGGTGAATACCTCGATGGATCGCATCGCTCGCCGCCTTCCTCCCCGCGCACCGGAGCATCACGGAATGTACCACGACGAGAAGCGTACGTACAACGATGCGCGGCGACCTTCCGGTCCCGCGCATCTCGCTCGCCTGTTCGCGTCCGGTCGCGGTGCCGCGTCACCCCTCGCGGGCGTTCCGCGAACCGGGGGGCGGGACGGACAGGGAGGGTGCGTTCGCGGCGGTGCGGGGCGGTTGCCCTCCGGTGATCGTGTAGGCGAGCAGCAGGGCCAGCCCCACGAACAGGGGGATGAACCCCGCCACCATCCACGGCCCGATGCCGAGCGGGAAGGCCACCGTGCCGCCCGCATTCACGGCGAAGCCGATGGGCCACAGGGCCAGCGACAACGCCACCCCCACCCCCGCGAGGATGCACCCCCACACGAGTTGCGTCCGGTTGCCCCGATACGCCTGCGGCAGCGATGGCGCGGTGGGCGACGGATACGGCGGCGCGACGGCGGGTGCCTGCGAGGCAGGATACGCGGGGGGCGGCGCGAACGCCCCCGCGAAGGGCGACGGATCGGGCGCGAACGGTGCGAAGGGCGCGAGGGGCGCGAGGGGCGCGGGTGCCTGCGCGGCGACCGGGGGCCACGCGGCGGCGGGCATGACCGGCGGGCGATACACCCCGCCCCGGAGGGTGTCGGGTGGGTAGCCGTGTTCGATCAGTTTGATCGTCTCGCGGTGGCGCATGTAGCGATGGGCCGTGATCGAGCCGAAGATGATGGCGAAGATGCCCACGGGCGTGAGCGCGTCGAGGATTGCCGTCATGCGCCGTACCCCCGCTTTCCGGTCGTGCGTTCGCCGAACGGTACCGCCGTTGGCGTCGCTTGTGTGGCGTTCCCTTGTGTACCGTTCCCGTGGGCAATCGTGATGCCGCCGTTGCCGGTGCGCACCGTGAGCGTGGCGTCCGGGCGTCCCACCGTGCCGCGTATCGCCTCGCGGTCGTTGTCGTCGCCGTACCCACGGCTACCCACGGGGGCGGGCGAGCGCGTCACGGGGAAGGCGACCTGTACCCGCCCGTGATGCGACTCGGCGTCGAGCGCGAAGCCGCTCTCCGGGGGCAGTTGCACCGTCACGCTGCCGTTGTTCGTCTCGATGCGCGTGTCGGAGCCGGGGGCGAGCGACCCCGCGAAGCCGACGCGCCCGTTGTCGGTGCGCACGTTCAGGCCCGCCGCCCGCACGTCGCGCAGGTCCACGCTGCCGTTGTCCGTGACCACGCGCACCGACCCGACGCCGTTCGCCAGCGTCACCCGCCCGTTGTCGGTGCGGGCGGCGAGCGTGCCGTCGAAGTCGCGCACGATGATGCTGCCGTTGTCCGTTTCGAGGTCGAGATTGCCCGCGATGCCGCTCACGCTCACCGCCCCGTGATCCGTGCGCAGGGGCGCGATGTTCGCCCGCCGGGGCAGTTGCACCGCATACTCCACGCTGCCGCGCCTTCCGAATGAGAACGACCTGTTCGCGCCCCCCTCGCGCACGCTGATTGCGTCGCCGTTCTGGGTCATCTCCACGCGCAGGCGGCGCAATTCCTCGTCGGACGCGCCGCGCTTCGTGACGCGCACGATCACCGCCGTGTCGCTGTCGCCCCGCGTGATCGTCACGGGGCCGTTGTCGCCCGCGAGCGCGAAGGTCGGCACGCCCGCCACGACGAAGGTGCGCTCCTCGGTCTCGCTCTGCGTCGGCCCCCCGCTCCGGTACGCCGCGCCCATCGTCTTACCCGCACTAAAGGCGAGGGCAATGCCCGCCCCCACGACCACGAGGGCCAGCGAAAGCCCCCAGATTGCGAATCGTCTGCCCGTTCTGCCCGTTCTGCCTGCCGTTTCCCGCATATCTGCCCCTCCGTCCGTTCGCGTTCATCCGTCGTTCACGCCGCTGTACCCGATGAGAGGGCGGGAAGGACGCATTTGTTTCGCGTTTGTTTCGCATCACGCACTCGCCGGACGCCGTTGCGGTCGTACGGGCACGGAACCGGGCGATCTGCCGCCGCGTCTGTAGAGCGGGGTTCAATGCGGTTGTGACATCTATCGGGGCCGGTGGAGGGTGACACAACCTCGCGCAATACTGCCTGCCGCGTGTGCGCGGGGGCGGGCGCGGCGGTGTGATAGACTTGGCACGCGGCGTGCGCACATTTCCTCTCCGAGACGACCCCGTGACCCGCACTCCCCCGGCCTGCAGGAGGGACCCGATGCCCCGAACGAACCCGGTTTCGCGCCGCGCCGTGCTGTCCGCCCTCGTGGGCTTCGCCGCCGCGCCGCTCGCCGCGTGCAGCACGCCCGACATACCGGGCGCACCAAGCATCACGCCGCCGACGCCGACGCCTGCCGCGCCGGGTGCGGTCGCGGGGGGAACCGCCGGGGCATCTTCCGCCGTCGCTGCGGTGCCTGCGGCCCCGGTCGCCCCGGTTGCGTCGTCCGTCGCGCCCGTCGCGGTGCTCGCGCCGACGCCGACGCTGCTGCCGCCCTCCACGTCGGTTTCCGCCACACTCGCGGCCCTGAGCAGCACGAGTGCGTCCCTCTCCGCCACCGCGACAACCGAGGCGCGGGCCACGCTCGGTTCCTTTGGGGCAACGAGCACGGGCCTTACGGCGAGCGGCGGCACCCCGGCGATCAGCACCCCGCCATTCGCCGCCCCGGCACCCGGTATCGCCACGGCGAACACCCCCGGTAGCCTCGCCACTATCCCGGTCGTTGCCGCTCCTGCGTCGGTCACGACCACGGTGACGACGACCACGACGACCACGACGACCGCGACCGCGACCGCCCTGCCTACCGCCGCCGCGATCAGCACCGCCGTGCCGACGGTCGCACCCGCCCCGGTGATGAGCACGGTCGCGCCCGCCGTGCAGATGACGGTGAACGCAGCCCGCGCCCGCTTCGACCGCGTGAACACGCTGCACTTCACCCTCGCGGTGGACGGCTTCGTGTACCTCGACGACGCCCGTTCGCAACGCCTCACCGCCGCCGATGGCGACCTCGTGCGGCCCGACCGGGTATCGCTCGCGGCCCGCGTGGCCATCGGCTCCATCGTGGCGCAGGTGCGGTTTGTGCAGGTCGCGGAGGCGGCGTTCCTGACAAATATCCTCACCGGGCGGTGGCAAACGGCCCCCTCCGGCTTCTCGTACGATCCGCGCATCGTCTTCGACGCGAACCGGGGCGTCTCCGCCGTGATGGGCGGGGTACAGTCGTGGACGTTCGTGGAGAATGTGCGCATCGGGGCCACCGACACGCAACACCTGCGCGGGGTGGTCGCCGCCGCCATCGCCGCGCCGCTCGTCTCGAACTCGCTGCGGGGCGACACGGTGGACATCGCCATCTACGTCGAGGGGCGCAACAGCGACGTGCTGAAGCTGGTCCTCGCGGAGCAGCCCGCCGCCATCCCGGATGGCTCCCCCGTGTCGAAGTGGACGCTCGACCTCTCGCGCCAGAATGACAATATCACCATCGCCGCCCCCGTGATCGGGGCGACGCCGACGCGGTAATCGGCGGTCGGGGGGGAGAATTGAAAAAATCACCACAAAGGCACAAAGGAACGCAAAAAGGCACAAAGAAAGGATTGAAATAGAAACACAATCTGTTTTTTCTTTGTGTCTTCGTGTCTTCGTGTCTTTGTGGTTTAGTTTGCCGATTCCTCCGCGCCCTTCGCGTTTCTGCCGACTGCAAACGGAGTGAGCCAATGATCGAGAGACCGCGCACGACGAAGGATACCGCCCCGCCCGGTGTCCCCGCATCATCCGACGGCGAGGTGCCGATTCGCGTCACCGAGAAGACCGCGACGACCGACACGTCCGCGACGACCGCGATGACAACGGCAACCGCCGCGTCGGACGCGCCCACGACGGCCCTGCCCATCCCGCCGCATTCCGCTCGTGCGGCCCTTGCCGCCCGCGACGCGCCGGATGCCGCGCCGGTTGCCGCCTATGATGCGCCGAGTGCGCCGAGTGCGCTGGACGCGGAGATCACCGAGTCCTTCCCGGTGGGGTCGCCGTTCGCGCCGCCCGCCCCCGTGAGCGACGCCCCGGTGTCGCCCGATGCCCCGCAGGTGTCGCCGGGGCGGGCGCACCTGATCCTCGCGGCGGCGTTGCTGGCGGTGTTCGTCGGGTCGCTCGACCTCACGGTGATCGCCACGCTGCTGCCGCGCATGGTCTCGTCGCTGAATATTCCCACGGCGGACCTCGACCGCTACATCTGGGTGGTCTCCGGCTACCTGCTGGCGTACATGGTGACGATCCCCGTGTTCGGGCGCATCTCGGACATCACGGGGCGGCGGGCGGTGTTCGCGGCCTCGCTGCTGATCTTCGTGGCGGGGTCGGCCCTGACCGCCGTGGCGGGCGACCTGCCGACGCTGATCGCGGGGCGGGTGGTGCAGGGGTTCGGGGGCGGTGCGCTCGTGCCGGTGACGATGGCCCTCGTGGGCGACCTCTACCCGCCGCGCAAACGGGCGGCACTCGTGGGCCTCGTGGGGGCGGTGGACACGCTCGGCTGGGTACTCGGCCCGCTCTACGGCGCGGCGTTGCTCAACCTCACGGGGGATTGGCGGGCGGTATTCTGGGTCAATGTGCCGCTGGCCCTCGTGACGGCGGGCATACTGCTGCTGGCGTGGCGCGGGGTGCCGCAGGTGCGCGTGCGCGAGGGGATTGATGTCGCGGGGGCGGTGCTGCTCACGGTGGCCCTCGCGGGGCTGAACCTCGCGCTCTCGACGGGCGGCGAGGCAGGCGGCGGCGGCGGGCAACTGGGCGGCACGCCGAACCCGCTGGCCCCCTATCGCCTGCCGCTGCTCGGTGTGGCGGCGGGGGCGTTCCTGCTGTTCCTGCTGGTGGAGTGGCAGACGCGCTCGCCGCTCGTGCCGCTGTCGCTCTTTCGCCGCCCCGCCTTCGCCGCCGCGACGCTGGCGAACCTGCTCGTCGGTGCCGCCCTGATCGCCGTGATGGTGGACGTGCCGCTGTTCGCGTCGCTCACGGTGGCGGAGCGCGACGCGAGCACGGTCGGTGCGCTGCTACTGACGCCGTTCACCCTGACGATGGCCCTCGGCTCGGTGCTCGGCGGTGCGCTGAGCGGGCGCATCGGCGGGCGACCCGTGGCGATGCTCGGCGTGCTGGTCGCGGCGGTGTCGCTCGTTGCGATGCGCTGGTGGCCCGACGCCGTGGAGTGGCAACAGATGGGCGGCACGCTGGCGGGGGCGGGGTTCGGCTTCGGGCTGGTGATCGCGCCTATCGCGTCGGTAGCGATTGGGGCCGTGTCGCGGCAATTCTACGGCGTCGCCTCCGGCCTCGTGGTCGTGACGCGGCTGATCGGCATGACGGTCGGCCTCTCGGCCCTCACCAGTTGGGGCGTCGGGCGGCTCTCGGCACTCTTGCAGATGACCGGCCCGGTGCAGGCGGCGGGCGAGGCCGATCTCGCCTTCCAGACGCGCCTGTTCGACTACGTGGGGCGGCTCACGGTGCCGTACTCGCTCGTGACCTTAAAGGAGACCTTCGTGATCGCGGGGGTCATCTGCCTCATTGCCCTCATCCCGGCCCTGTTCCTCGGCGGGCGGGTGCGGGAACCGGCGCGGGGGATTCACCGCCAAGACGCCAAGGACGCCAAGGGGGGACGACAAAGAGGAACCCTGTAAGGGGAATCGGAAGGATATACCACAGAGGCACGAAGGAAAACAGGATTGTAGGGAGAGAATTAACCGCCAAGACGCCAAGGGGAACCGGAAGAATGTACCACAGAGACACAGAGAACACCGAGGAAAGCAGAGAATCAAGAAAATGGTTTTTCTGCATGTTTCCTGCTCGGTGTTCTCTGTGCCTCTGTGGTGAATCCTTCCGATTCCCCTTAACGTGTCTCCTCTTTGTCGTTCCCCTTGGCGTCCTTGCGGGTGCCCTCTGGGCAGTATTGGCGGTTCAATTCCCTCTTCGTGTCTCTGTGGTTCAATCCCCCGGTTCCCCGCCCATCGCCCGCATGAGGGCCGTCATGTTGTCCGCGACGCTCGCTTTGGCGTTGAAGACGGCGGAACCGGCGACCACGAGGTCGCACCCGGCGGCGGTGGCTTCCGCGATGGTACGAGCGTTGATGCCGCCGTCCGCCTCGATGAGGAAATCGTAGCCGCCCGCCTCGCGCATCTGGCGCACACGGCGGATGCGCTCGGTGCTGCCGGGAATGTACGCCTGCCCGCCGAAGCCGGGGTTGACCGTCATCACGAGGACCACATCCACGAGCGGCAGGATTTCTTCGAGCAGCACGAGCGGCGTGGCGGGGTTGAGCGTAACGCCGGGGCTGGCCCCCTCCTCGCGGATCGAGGTCAGGGCGCGGTAGAGATGCGCCGTCGCCTCCACATGCACCGTGACGATATCCGCCCCCGCTTTCACAAAGGCGTGGACATACTCCTCCGGTTCCACGATCATCAGGTGCGCCTCTATCGGCAGCGACGTGCCGCGCCGCACGGCTTCCAGCACGGGCAGGCCAATGCTCAGGTTCGGCACGAAGCGACCGTCCATCACGTCGAAGTGGACGGTGGCGGCACCCGCCGCTTCCACCGCCGCGATCCCCTCGCCGAGGCGCAGGAAGTCGGCGGAGAGGATGCTCGGCGCGATGCCGGGGCTACGGGCGAGACGGTCACGCAACGATGCAACACGGTTCATCGGCACCCCTTCCGCTGGCACGCGCCGTCGCGTCAAACCCCCCGATTCACCACCCTGTAGGGGGGGTTGACGCTTGGCATTGCACGAAATGCACCCACCCCCCAACGACCGCGAACCTCGCACCCGCCGTCACGTCAGTCCCCCCGATTCACCGCCCTCACGGGGTGACTGACGCGGCGGCATCCATCGCGGGGGGGGGACAAACCCGGCACCGCTCCGCGCCAGTGTACCCCACGGCGACGCATCTCGCGCTGAGCCGCGCACCCGGCACCGCCCCCTCTGTGTGCAGTAGCCGGTAGCCGGTAGCCGGTAGCCGTCAGAAGATGCAAGACGCGGCGTGAGGCATCTCGCTATCGGCTACCGGCTACCGGCTACCGGCTACCGGCTACCGGCGTCAGCACACCACCCGCCACCGCGCAAGCCTCCCCCTCTCTCTCCTCTATTCTCTTTATCCTTGTGTCTCCGTGCCGCTCTTGCGGAGCCACAGCGGTACCCACGCCGCATACGCACGAGGGACTGCGTGTGTAACGCGATGACTGCACCGAGAAGGGGGCGCGGGGCCACCGGCACAACCCCGAAACCGCACGCACGGACATCCTTTCATGGGTGCCGTCGCGTCACCCCCCCCTACAGGGTGGTGAATCGGGGGTTTGACGTGACGGCGCGTGTCACCCTTGACGGTTGCTGCTTCCCGCCCGCACAATACCGGGGTAGTCGCTCGGTGGCTACGTGAAGAGGCACATGCGTTCCTGCATGGACTCGGCTACGTAGCGACTCAGCAACTCAGCGACTGCCAAGCAACGAGCGAACGGAGCGTGTCGTGAGCAGCACCACCACGACGACGGAGACCACCGGGGCAACCGCGACGGCGACCGACCGCCGCACGCCGCTGTACGACGAACATCGGCGGCTCGGCGCGAAGATGATCCCCTTCGGCGGCTGGGAGATGCCCGTCTCGTACCCCACCGGGATCATCGAGGAACACCGGGCGGTGCGCTCTCGCGCCGGGGTCTTCGACCTCGGACACATGGGGCAGATGCAGGTGTCGGGGCCGGATGCCGAAGCCTTCATCCAGCGCGTCGGCACGAACGACCTGACGCGCATCCCCGTGGGCCTCAGTCAGTACAGCGTCTTGTGCCGCGAGGGCGGCGGCACGGTGGACGATATCTTCGTCTACCGCCTGCCGGGGCGGATATTCGTCTGCCTGAACGCCGCGAACACTGCCAAGGACCTCGCATGGCTGCACGCGCAATGCGAGGCGGGCGGGTTCGATTGCCGCATCGAGAACCTGTCGGACACGCTGGGGATGCTGGCGGTGCAGGGGCCGAAAGCCGTGGGCATCGTGCAGCGGCTCACGGACACCGACCTCGCCGCCCTGCCCCGCTTCGGCGCGACCGAGGCGGACGTGGCGGGGGTGCGCACGGTGATCGGGCGCACGGGCTACACGGGCGAGGACGGCGTGGAACTCTACCCGCCCCTGTACGCCACGCTCCCCCTTTGGCGGGCGATTCTCGATGCGGGTGCGGCGGACGGCATCGTGCCGGTGGGTCTGGGGGCGCGGGACACGCTGCGGCTGGAAGCGAAGATGGCGTTGTACGGTCACGAACTGACCGAGGACATCAACCCGCTGGAAGCGGCCCTGTCGTGGGCGGTGGCCTTCGACAAGGGCGACTTCATCGGGCGCGATGCCCTGCTTGCAGCAAAGGAGGCGGGCGTGTCGCGGCGGCTCGTGGGCTTCCAGTTGACAGGACGCGGCATCCCCCGCGCCGACTACCGCGTGCAGGCCAGCGGCGAGGACGTGGGCTACGTGACGAGCGGCGGCTACAGCCCGACGCTGGACGCGACCATCGGCCTTGCCCTCGTGCGGCGCGACGTGGCGGGCGTTGGCAAGCCGCTGGACGTCATCATCCGCGACAAGCCGGTGCCTGCGGTGCAGGTGAAAACCCCGTTCTACAAGCGTGAGAGTGCATCCGGTTTCCCTACCGGGTAAACTGTTCCCGCATCGCACCCGGTCTCTGCGCCGGGTGAGGATTGAAACTACCGCAAGCCGGACGCGCCCACGGGGTTGTGAAGTCGAAGAAGGGATGAACCACAAAGGCGAACGCGGTTGAACCGCCAAGACGCCAAGGACGCCAAGGGGAATCGGAAGGACGTACCACAGAGACACAAAGGTCACAGAGCAAGAGATATACAGAGAAGTTTATTTTCTTGATCCTCTGTGTTCTCTGTGCCTCTGTGGTACATACTTCCAACTCCCTCACGTGGTTCCCCTTTGTCATTCCCCCTTGGCGTCCTGGCGGTTCAATCGCATTTGATTTGGTGGTCCGATTCGTCTTTGTTGAGGGGAGTGCGCAGCGTGGAGACGCCTTCGGGGTTGCGGTACAGCGAAGATCACGAGTGGCTGAAGGTCGAGGGGGACGAGGCGGTCGTGGGCATCACGGACTACGCGCAGGACTCGCTCGGCGATGTCGTGTTCGTGGAGATGCCCCCGGTGGGGCGCGTGGTCGCCGTAGGCGAGGCGTTCGGCGTGGTGGAGAGCGTCAAGGCGGTGAGCGACATCTACAGCCCCGTGGCGGGCGAGATCGTGGCGACCAACGAGGCACTGACCGACGGCCCGGACGCGATCAACACCGCCCCCTACGGCGACGGCTGGATGGTGCGCATCCGCCTCTCCGCCCCCCCGGACGACACCAAACTGATGGACGCCGACGGCTACGCGGCCTTCACGGCGCATTAGCTGTCAGCCGGTAGCCGGTAGCCGGTAGCGAGATGCAGATGCCCAACGCCGAGTCTTGCATTTTCTGGCGGCTAACGGCTAACGGCTGACGGCTTTGAACGGAGTGAGCCTTGAGTTACGTCCCCACGACCGACAACGACCGCCGCGAGATGCTCGACGCCATCGGCGTGGCGAGTTTCGACGACCTGATCGCGGCGGTGCCGCCCGACCTGCGCTACCCCGCCCTGCGGCTGCCCGCATCGCTCACCGAGATGGAGATCGTGCGCACGCTCGGCGACTACGCGGCGCGGAACGCGGACGCGATGCAGTTCCCGTGCTTCCTCGGTGCCGGGGCGTACGACCACTTCACGAGTGCCGTGGTGCGCCACACGGGGCTGCGCGGCGAGTTCTACACCACCTACACGCCGTACCAACCGGAGGTGTCGCAAGGCACCTTGCAGGTGATCTACGAGTTCCAGACCTTCATGGCCCAGCTCTACGGCATCGAGGTCTCGAATGCCTCGATGTACGACGGGGCCACGGCACTGGCGGAAGCGGCCCTGATGGCGACGTACAGCACCAAGCGGCAGAAGGTCGTCGTGGCGGACAGCGTGCATCCGGCCTACCGCACCGTGATGGGGACGTACACGGGCGGGCGCGGCGTGGAGATCGTCACGGCCCCGATCATCGGCGCGGGGCAGATGCACGTCACCGCCGAAGCCGTCGCGCCGTATCTGGATGAGAGCGTCGCCGCCCTCGTGGTGCAGTACCCGTCGTTTGTCGGCACGATAGACGACCTGCAAGGGCTGGCGGATGCCGCCCACGCGGTCGGTGCGCTGCTCGTGGTCAGCAGCTACCCGGTGTCGCTAGGGATGCTGACGCCGCCGGGGGCGTTGGGGGCGGACGTGGCGACGGGCGAGGCGCAGTGCTTCGGCAGCGGCCTGTCGTTCGGCGGGCCGTACCTCGGCGTGCTGACGTGCAAGCAGTCGCTCGTGCGCCTGATGCCGGGGCGCGTCGTCGGGCAGACCACCGACACCACTGGGCGACCGGGCTACGTGCTGACCTTGCGCACGCGGGAGCAGGATATCCGCCGCGAGAAGGCGACGAGCAACATCTGCACGAACGAGGGGCTGAACGCGCTGTTCGCCACGATCCAGATGTCGCTTCTGGGCGATGGCGGCGTGCGCGAACTGGCCCGCCAATGCTACCACAAGGCCCACTACCTCGCGGCGGAGATAGAGAAGCTACCGGGGTACACCGTGCGCGATCCCGGCGGGCCGTGGTTCCACGAGTTCGCGGTGCGCACACCCATCGCCCCGGCGGAGGTCAATCGGCGGCTTCTGGAGGCGGGCTTCATCGGCGGCTACGATCTGGGCCGCGACTACCCGGAACTCGACGGGCATCTCCTCCTCTGCGCCACCGAAACCAAAGACCGCGCCACCTTGGACCGCTTCGTCGCCGCCCTCGCCGTCGCCGGGGAGGGTTGAACGGGAGGGGAGGGACGGGAGGGGATTGAACCGCCAATACTGCCCAGAGGGCGCCCGCAAGGACGCCAAGGGGAAGACAAAGAGGAATCACGTAAGGGGGGTCAGAAGGATGTACCACAGAGGCACAGAGAACACAGAGTAAGAGATATACAGAGAAAAATAGCTTCTTGATCCTCTGTTTTTCTCTGTGACCTCTGTGCCTCTGTGGTACATCCTTCCGATCCCCCTTGGCGTCTTGGCGTCTTGACGGTTCAATCCCCTTCCCCTCCCATTCCCCTCCCCCGCGTGGGATAGGTCGCGTTTTTCGCACGTCGGCGATGCGCTTCGCGTATACTTGCACTTGACGTAATGTGCGGAAACGGTCGAGGCGGGGCGTGGAGGGGGCGAGAGATGCGCACACGCGGGATGCGGGCGACGATGCGGGCAGTAGTCGTCGCGGCACTGGTCGGGGCGGTGGGGCTGATCGGGCTGGTGACGCCGGACGTGGGAGCGATCAGGGCGGCGAGTAGTTACGCCGATCCGAAGTTCGAGGCGCAATGGAAGGTGGGCGAGGCGATCACCCCCAACTTCTGGGGGCCGCTGGCGAACGCCCGCGAGAAGGGGACGGAGCCGTACGGCGGGGCGATGCGCACGGTGCAGTACTTCGACAAAGGGCGGATGGAACTGACGGGCAGCACCGTCACGAACGGCCTCCTCGCCACCGAGATCATCCGGGGGCGGGTGCAGACGGGCGACGACACATTCGAGGCGAAAGCCCCCCCCGCCATCCCGATGGCGGGCGACGCCACAAACCCCGGCCCGACGTACGCCGCCCTCAGCGGCCCCGCCGCCGCCCTGATCGCCCCCGCGATGTCGAAGGTTTCGGAGAGCGACCGCAGCGGCGTCACGACCTCCGTGGAGGCGAACGGGATGATCGGCACCTTCGCCCCCGGTGCCAGCTACGCCCCGGCCTCGCTCGGTGCGTTCGACGCGATCACGCGGCACAATGTCGCCCGCACCTTCGCCACCTTCCGCGACAAGGCGGGGCTAACCACGGTGGGCTACGCCATCGGCGAACCGTTCTGGGCGAACGTCCTCGTGGGCGGGGCGAGCAGGGCGGTGCTCATCCAGCCCTTCGAGCGGCGCGTGCTCACCTACACCCCGACGAACCCCGCCGGGTTCGAGGTGGAGATGGGCAACATCGGGCAACACTACTACCGCTGGCGGTTCGAGGGGAGCGGCCCGCAGCCCACGACCGCCGCAACCCCCGCAACCCCCGCAGGAACGCCCGGTACGACCGCCGCCGCGAACGCCAGCGCGACCACGAGCACGGGCCTCGTGCCGATCCCCCGCGACGCGGCGAACGCCACGGCCTTCGCCATCTCCACGGCTCAGGCGAACACGATGGCGGCGATAGGCGCACGCCTCACCGCTATCCCCGGCGTGCCGCGTGAGGAGCCGACGCCCTCGCTGATCCCGTCCTTCGCCACGATAGTCGCGGGTACGGGTACGGCTGCCGCCGGGGGGGCAAGCATCGCCCCCGCCTCCACCGCCCCCGTGACGAGTTCTTCCCCCGCCCTCACCTTCCAGACCGCCCCCGCGAGCGTGACGCGAGGCAGCAACGCCACGGTCGCGGCGAACGCCCCCGCTGGTGCCTACTGCATCATCAACGTCACGTACGCGAACGGCCCGACCCGCGTGGAGGGGTTGCAGGACAAGGAAGCGGACGCGAACGGCAGGGTGAGCTGGACGTGGCGCGTCGGGGTCAGTGCCGCCACGGGTGCCGCCCCCGTCGAGGTGATCTGCACCGCGAATGGGCAACGGCTGGTCGCCACCGCGACGACGTATGTGTCGGCCTAAAAGCGATGGGCGGCTATCCTGTGACGGACGGAAAAATAGGGAAGGGTCTAGCGAAGACGCGGGGTGGTGCGGTATAGTACGCACAACCGGGGGTTGCCTGCTGCCCGCGCTGCCCGCTACCCGGCGCGGGGCGGCGAACGGGGGCTAGACGAGGGGCTATGTCCACAACGCCGCTTCCGCCCGACGAGACCGAACGCCTGCACGCGGTGATCTCGTACCATATCCTCGACACGCCCCCCGAAGAGGCTTTCGACCGCATCGTCGCCCTCACGGCGCGGTTCTTCGACGTGCCGATTGCCCTCATCTCCTTCGTGGACAGCGACCGGCAGTGGTTCAAGGCGCGATGCGGCATGACCCTGACCGAGTTCGGGCGCGAGTCGAGTTTCTGTACCCAGACGATCCTCGCGGAGAAGGTCTTCGTGGTCGAGGACACCTTGCGCGACCCGCGTTTCGCCGGGAGTCCCCTCGTGGTCGGGGAGCCGCATGTGCGCTTCTACGCGGGCGCACCGCTGATCTCGCCCGACGGTTACAACCTCGGTGCGCTGTGCGTGATAGATCACAAGCCGCGCACCTTCTCGGAGCGGGAACGGGGCGATCTCGCCGAACTCGCCGCCGTCGTGATGGACCTGCTGCGGATGCGCCTCGCCACGATGAAGATGGCGATGACCGAATCGGTGTTGCAGGAGGTGACGCGGCGCGTCTCCGCCGCCACGGGGGTCGCCTTCTTCCACGCCCTCGTGCAGCACCTCGCCACGATGCTCGGCGTGCGCTACGCCCTGATCGGCGAACTGACGCAGGCCGACCTCGGCGTGGTCGAGACCCGCGCCATCTGGGCAGACGGGCAGACGCTGGAGAATCTCTCGTTCGGTGTGCGCGGGTCGCTGATCGAGAAGGTGCTCGACCAGCACTTCCGCTACGTCGCGCATGGCCTCTCCGCGTACTACCCGAACGATCCCCTGTTGCGCGTGGGCGGCAGCATCGAGAGTGCGATGGGCGTGGTGCTCGAAAGCAACGACGGGCGACCGCTCGGCTTTCTCGCTGTGATGGGCGACCGCCCGCTCGCCGAGGACAAGCTGATCGCCTCGCTGTTGCGGCTGTTCGCGGCCCGCACGGCGGCGGAGATGATCCGCCTGCGGGCGGAATCGGCCCTGCGCCAGAGCGAGGAGAGCTACCGCACGCTGTTCGAGAGTGCCAACGACGCGATCCTCATCTTCGAGCCGTCGGTCGGCATCATCCTCGAAGTGAACGACAAGGCGTGCCAGTTGTACGGTCACTCGCGCTCGGACCTCGTGGGGCTGAGCGTAAACGCGCTCTCGGTGGACGCGAGCGGCGACGAGGAGCGCATCTGGCAGGCGTTGCAGGGGCCGCACCAGCAGTCGTTCGAGGCGCGGCAACGGTCGAAGGATGGCACCGTCATTGATGTCCTCATCAGCCTGAGCGTGGTCGCCTACGCCGGTTCCATCGCTATCCTGAGCATCAACCGCGACATCACCGAGCGCAAGCGCACCGAGATGCGCCTGCTGCACGACGCCCTGCACGACGCCCTCACGGGGCTGCCGAATCGCTCGCTCTTCCTCGAACGTCTGGGGCAGGCCATCGCACGGCGCGACGCGAACTACGCCGTGCTGTTCATGGACCTCGACCGCTTCAAGAATATCAACGACAGCCTCGGTCACGACGTGGGTGACCAGTTGCTGATCGCCACGGCGCGGCGGCTGGAAGCGAGCCTGCGCCCCGGCGACACCGTGGCCCGCCTCGGTGGCGACGAGTTCACGGTGCTTCTGGAGGGCATCGAGAGCGAGGCCGAGGCCGAGGAGGTGGCGGGGCGCATCCATCGCGCCCTCGCGGTGCCGGTGAAGCTCGACCGCCACGAGGTCTTCACCGCCGCGAGCATCGGCATCGCCCTCGCCGACCTCGCGTACACCTCGCCGGACGAGGTGCTACGCGACGCCGACACCGCGATGTACCGCGCCAAGGCGCGGGGCCGGGGGCGGCACGAGCTGTTCGACACGGGGATGCACAAGAACGCCGTGAAGCTGCTGCAACTGGAAACCGACCTGCGCCGCGCTATGGAGTGGGAGGCGTTCCAGTTGCACTACCAGCCCATCGTCGCCATCGCCACGGGACGCATCATGGGGTTCGAGGCGTTGGTGCGCTGGATTCACCCCCGGCGCGGCCTGATCGCGCCCGCCGAGTTCATCCCCGTGGCGGAAGAAACGGGCCTGATTATCCCGATAGGGGCGTGGGTGCTGCGCGAGGCGTGCTACCAGATGCGGCTCTGGCGCGAGACGATCCCCGGTGCCGCCGATCTCACGATGAGCGTCAATCTCTCGATCAAGCAACTGATACAGCCCGATTTCCCCGCGCAGATCGAGCGCGTCCTCGCCGAGACGCGCCTCCCGGCGGCGGCCCTCGAACTGGAGATCACCGAGACGGTCATCATGGATCAGGCCGAGGCGACCGCCGCCATCCTCAACCGGCTGCACGACATGGGCATCGGCCTCTGCTTCGACGACTTCGGCACGGGCTACTCGTCCCTCAGCGTGCTGCATCGCTTCCCGATGGACACGCTGAAGATAGACCGCTCGTTCATCAGCCGCATGGGCGAGAGCGACGAGAACATCGAGATCGTGCGGGCGGTGGTGACGCTCGCCCGCAATCTGGGGCGCAAGGTGGTCGCGGAGGGGGTGGAGACCGAGGAGCAACTGGCGCAGCTCGCCGCGCTCGACTGCGACGCCGTGCAGGGCTTCTTCTTCTCGCGGCCCGTGGATCGCGCCGTGGCGGAGACGCTGATCGGTGCCGACGCCCCGTGGACGCAAGTGGCGTGGGGGCGCGACGAGAACCCGTCCGCCGTGCGCTGAAGCGATAGGCAGTCGGCAGCCGGGGGAGAAATGCGAATGCGGGGCATCTCGTGTCCGGCATCTCTCCGCCGACTGCCGACCGTTTGCGTCACACTCACGGTATCGCGGCGTTCAAACAGGTGATACGATGCGTGCGACGAGAAGGGCGACGGGAAACAACCACGAGCAGGAGGGTTTCGCATGCCGCGTGAATTGGAACATGCGATCATCGAGTTTCTCACCAACCTGTTCCAAACCTTCGGCTGGGGTGGGGTCTTCCTCGGCATGGCGATTGAGAGTGCCGCCATCCCGCTGCCGAGCGAGGTTATCATGCCACTGGCGGGGTGGCTGCTCATTCAAGCGAAGGGCGACCCACTCTCGTACACGCTGATCGCGGGGTTGGCGGGGGGTTTGGGATGCGTGGCGGGGTCGCTCCTCACCTACTACATCGGGGCCATCGGCGGACGACCGCTGCTGCTGAAGTACGGCAAGTACATCTTCATCAACGAGCACCACATTGACCTTGCGGACAAGTGGTTCGCGGAGCGCGGCGAGGTGACGGCGTTCGTGAGCCGCCTGCTGCCCGTGGTGCGCACGTTCATCTCGATTCCCGCCGGCATCGCCCGGATGAATGTGCTGCGCTTCACTTTTTATACCTTTATCGGCTCGTTCATCTGGTGTACCGCCCTTGCGGCGGGTGGTTGGTATTTCGGCAGCAAGTGGGAGGACCTGCGCAATGTGATGCGTCCGTTCGACTACCCCATCGCCGCCATCGTGCTCGCCGTGCTGATCTACGTCTTCATACGCGGACGGCAGAGCGCGAAGCGGCGGGCGGTTCACGTCGCGCCCGTCGTCGCCGCGCCCGTTGCCCCGATGATGGGAGTCTCCGATGTGCCTGCGATGCCCCCGGTCGCGCCCGTGTCCCCGTCCCGCCCCCCACGTCTCCGCCCCGGTGACACCCCGAACGGGAGCACACCGCTCGGCTTCAACCGCCCCCGACGCGACGAGGTACGTGCCGAAACCGCCACCGGGAGCGACGCGCCGCCCGTACCGATAGCGGCGACAACGCGCACCGGGACACCGCCCGACGCGCCACCGGCAACGATGCGCATCCCCAACGCTCGCCCCGTCGTGGCCTCCCCTCGCCCCCCTAGCGGCCCCGCGAAACCGAGGGTTGTGCCGCCGCCGCCGATGTCGCACGATCCGATCACGGAAACCGCCCCGCCCGCCCCCGGTACGCCCGTCGGCAACCAGAAGCCCGACAACGGCGACATCTACAGTTGGTTCGGTGGTCAGACCCCGCCCCCGAAGCGGTAGATGCGCCCGAAAGCACACCTCACCTACCGTTAGGGCGGCATGTATCGGGTCGGTGGAGGGTGGGGTGCATCTACTCCGTCCGCCGTGCTACCATAGCCCCCACACGCAACGAGGAACGAGAACGCGCATTCCGCCTGCGCACGGCGCACGGCGGACAACGGGAGGCTTCGCGTATGGCTACCCTTGCACCCACCACCACTGGCACCGGCAGCACGATGACGCACCTCGAATGCACCTACTGCGGGGCCACCTACGACGCAGAGACGCTCCAAACCCTCTGCCCGAACGACGGGCGCGTGCTTGCCCCGCGCTACGACCTTGCACGCGCCGCCCGCACGATGACGCCCGAAGCCCTATTGCACCGCCCCGCGAATATGTGGCGATATGCCGAGATCATGCCCGTGCGCGACGCGGCAAACGTCGTCACATTGGGCGAGGGGTGGACGCCGCTCGTGCCGCTCCCCGGCCTCGCGCCGCTCGTCGGCCTGACGAACCTCACCGCGAAAACCGAGGGGCGTAACCCCACAGGGAGTTTCAAGGATCGCGGCCTGTGCGCCGCCGTGTCGCGGGCGAAGGAACTCGGCGTCACGGCGGTGGCGATCCCGTCGGCGGGCAATGCGGCCTCGGCGATGAGTGCCTACGCGGCACGGGCGGGCATGGAAGCGTACGTCTTCATGCCGCAGGACACCCCGGAGGCGATGAAGGCGGAGTGCGCGGCCTACGGGGCGCACGTCTTCCTTGTGGACGGCCTCATCAACGACTGCGGCGCGATCATCCGGGGCGAGAGCGCGAAGCGCGGCTGGTTCGACGTGAGCACGCTGAAGGAGCCGTACCGCGCCGAGGGCAAGAAGACGCTCGGCCTCGAACTCGCGGAGCAGCGCGGCTGGCGGCTCCCGGAGACGATCATCTACCCCACGGGCGGCGGCACGGGGATCGTCGGCATGTGGAAGGCGTTCGCGGAGCTGGAGGCGATGGGGCTGATCGGGCCGGAACGCCCCCGGATGGTGGTCGTGCAGGCGGAGAACTGCGCCCCTATCGCCCGCGCCTTCGCGGAGGGCGAGCGGCACGCCCGCCTCTGGGAAGGGGCGCACACCGTGGCGGCGGGGATGCGCGTCCCCGTGGCAGTGGGCGATTACCTGATCCTCGACGCGGTGCGCGAGAGCGACGGCACATGCGTCACCGTGACCGACGACGAGATGCTCGACATGATCCCGCAGGTGGCCCGCCGCACGGGTCTCTGGCCCTGCCCGGAGAGTGCCAGCACGGTGGTCGCCGCGTCGAAACTGCGCGAGATGGGCTGGCTGCGCGACGATGAGGATACCTTGCTGTTCTTCACGAGCAGCAGCATGAAGCGTCTCGACCTCGCCGCCGTGCCGACCGAGCCGGTACTGACGCCGGGGGACGCCCGCATCCCGCAACAGATTGACGCCGCCATCGCCGCACACACCGCCCGCCACGGGACAGGGACGGGGGCATGAGCGACGCGCCCGTCCCCGAATCGCCCGCCATCCGGACGCTGTTCGAGCGCATCATCGCGGGGGAGATTCCCGGCGACTTCGTCTACCGCGACGAGCGTTGCGTCGCCTTCCGCGACATCGCCCCCGTCGCGCCCGTGCATCTCCTCGTCGTGCCGGTGCAGCCAATCCCCGACCTCGACGCCGCGACGGAGGCGCACGCCGCGCTGTTGGGGCATCTCCTGCTCGTGGCGGCGCGGCTGGCGCGGGAGCAGGGCATCGCAACCGGCGGCTACCGCGTCATCACGAATGTGGGTGCGGACGGCGGGCAGACCGTGCCGCACCTGCACCTGCACCTGATCGGCGGACGGCCCCTCGGTGCGCTCGTGGGCGATAGTGCCTCACAGGCGGAGTGAATGCGCCCGCAGGGTTTATGCGCTTTCGTGAAATGCACCTAACCCCCCACCTGCCCATGCCGCCCAGAGGGCACCCGCGCCCGCCTTCCCCGTAGGGAAGGGGGAGCAAGAGAGACCGATGCCGCGCATCCCCCTCTACGCCTCGATCTCCCCGTGCGTCACCCCCTTCCCTACGGGGAAGGCGGGTGCGGGTGCGGGTGCCCTCTGGGCGGCATGGGCGGCATGGGCAGGTGGGGGTTAGGTGCATCTGGCCCTGCAACGACCGACTATGGGGAAACGCATACGCCCGAAATGCGCCTGTGGTGCGATTGACGAAACGACGGAAGGTTCCTATACTGCGAGGACGCAGCACGCACGCGGGGCGGCCCCGCGTATTTTCGTGCGAGATGGGGGTGACGGCAGTTGACCGAAGTTCAGGTAGGCGAAAACGAGAGCTTTGAGGCCGCGCTCAAGCGGTTCAATAAGAAGGTGCAGCAGGAAGGCATCCTCGCGGAGGCGCGGCGACGCGAACACTACGAGAAGCCCAGTGTGAAGCGCAAGAAGAAGGAAGCGGCGCGTCGGCGTAAGCTTCTGAAGAAGACACGAGTGATCTGATGATCTGATCTTCCTCGGAGATCGTGCCGCGAAAGGTAGGGAACACATGGCGGTTGCGTCGGTTGCCCCTTTGGCGGCACGCATCGAAGACGACGTGAAGGTTGCGATGCGGGCGGGTGACACCGCCCGCCGCGACGCTTTGCGCTTGTTGCGTGCGGCGATACGCAACATCGAGATCAAGCGGCAGCAGGACGCGATTACCTACGAGACAATCACCGACGAAGACGGCGACGCGGCAAGAACCCCCGTTGCCGGTGTCGCCGCGCCCCTCACCGATGGCGACGTGATCGGCATCGTGCGCACGCAGATCAAGCAGCGGCGCGACGCCATCGCGCAGTTCGGGCAGGCGAAGCCGCCGCGCACCGACCTCATCGAGAAGGAGGCGGGCGAGATTGCGATCTTCGAGACATACTTGCCCGTGCAGATGGACGAGGCGGCGATGCGCTCCATCGTGGCGGCGGTGATCGCCGAGACGGGTGCCTCCGGCCCGAAGGAGATGGGCAAAGTGATGCCCGTCGTCCTCGCACGGGTGGGCGATGCCGCAGATCGCGGTACCCTGAGCCAGATCATTCGGCAGATGCTGTCGGTATGACGGCCTCGCCCGCGCCGCAGCCCACGATGAGGGCCACGATGCAGACCCCGACCGCGCAGCCCGCGCAACACGCCACGCCGCCTGTCGGCTTCCCGATTATTCCCCCGCAGCCACGCCCGCCCGCGCCGGGGCGGGGCAAGACCTTGCGCTCGTTTCGCCCGCGTGCGTTTGGCACGCGCCTGCACCGGGTGTTGAGTGCGAAGCCGTGGCGATACCCTGTGCTCATGATCGCGGTGCTCGCCCTCGCTACGAGCGGTATCCTCTTGTGGCGGTATCAGGCGGGGGCGATGGACTACCGCGACGGGGCCGTCGCCGACCGCACGATCAAGGCGAACCGGCAGGTGCAGTACGTGAGTGCTTCGCGCACCCTCGCGGCGAAGCGCACCGCCATCGAGGACCCCACCCACCTCGTCTATGTGCAGGACCCGCGCATCGCGGACACGCAGGTGCGCAGACTCGACGCCTTTCTCGTGGCGGCGGACGAGGCGCGGCGCGACGGGCCGGTCTCGCCGGAGGCGTTCCGGGCGCGGATCGCGGGGGCCGCGCCGCCGAATTTCTCGGCAGCGAGCATCGCCACGCTGTACACGCTCGAACCACTCGCCCGTGTGCGCGTCGGCAACGCGGCGCGGCAGACGCTCCGCACCATCCTCGCCGACCGCAAGGTTTTCCCCGGCAACGAGGCGGCGTTGCAAGTGCAATTGAACATCAACAATGTCGTCTCCACCGACCTCCTCACGGGGCCGGAGGCGACGGTGACGCTCGACCTGCTGCGGTCATATGTGGTACCGAACATGGTCACGGACAGTGCCGAGACGCGGGCGGCGCAGGCCCATGCCGCCGCCGCCGTGCCGGACGTGACCGTGACCCTGTTGCAGGGCGAGGTGGTGGTGCGCGAGGGCGAGATCGTCACGCCCGAAGCGATGGAGAAGATGCAGGCGTTGGGGCTACGCGCCCCGAACCTGAACACCGAGCGTGTGTTCGGGCTGCTCGGCATGGTCGCGGCCCTGCTCGCACTGTTGGGGGTCTTCCTCGTGCGCGGGGTGCCGGGGGGCTGGCGCGGCAGTCAGGTGCTGCTGCTGCTCTTCGCGCTGATCTCGGTCACGGCCCTCGCCCGCTTCCTGCTGCCGGGGCATCCCGTGTCGCCGTACCTCTTCCCCATCGCGGGGGTCGGCATGGTTCTCGCCCTGCTCATCAGCACCGAGATCGCCTTCGCCAGCACCGTGTACCTCGCGCTGCTCGCCGCGTTCGTCACGGAGTCGCTTGCCTTCGGCACGATGTTCCTCGTCACGGGCCTCGTGGGGGTGGTACTCGCGGAGCGGGCGCAGAGCACCGTGGCGTTCCTGTGGAGTGCCGCGATCATCGCCGTGGTGGGGATGGCGGTGGCGATCTCGTGGGGGTTGCTCTCCGGGGCGTCGGATGTCCTCGGCCTCGCGCAGCGGGCCGGGTTCGCGGCACTGAACGGCGTCTTCTCGGCGGGGCTGGCGTGGCTCGGCGTCACGCTGCTGGCACGGCTGTTCGGCATCGTCACGCCGTTCCAGTTGCTCGAACTGGGCCACCCGCGCCAACCGCTGCTTGCCCGGTTGGGGCAGGAGGCTCCCGGCACGTACTACCACAGCATGATCGTCGGCAACCTCGCGGAGAAGGCGGTGGAGGCCATCGGCGGCGATCCGCTCCTCACCCGCGTCGCGGTCTGGTACCACGACATCGGCAAAGCCCTGCACCCCGGCTACTTCATCGAGAATCAGGGCAACACGGGCAATGTCCACGACACGCTCAACCCGCACACCTCGGCCCGCGTCATCATCAACCATGTGCGCGACGGCGTTGCCCTCGCGGAGCAGTACCGCCTGCCGCAACCGATCATTGACGTGATCGCGCAGCACCACGGCACGATGCGCATGGATTACTTCTACCGCAAGGCGCAGCAACGCGACGGCGACGCAACCGACGCCGCAGATTTCGCGTACCCCGGCCCCATCCCGCAGAGCAAAGAGGCCGCCGTGGTGATGCTCGCGGACGCTACCGAGGCCGCCACCCGCGCCGCGAACCGCGCCGGGAAACTGAACCCGCCCGCCGGGGCGGTGGGGGCGGACGCGAAGCAGGCCCGCACCGCCGTGCTCCGGCGCATCATCGAGAACATCGTCAAGGAGCGCATGGCGGAGGGGCAACTCGCGGAAGCACCGATCACGCTGCACGACCTCACCACGGTGCAGCGGACCTTCGTCACCGTGCTCGACGGCATGTACCACCCGCGCATCGAGTACCCCGAACCGGGGGGGCAGTCCGGCACCGACCCCGCGACAGTCACAGACACATGGCCCATTACCGCCGCCGCCGCACAACCGTCCGCCTCCGATCCCGTGCCGTTGCCCTCGCCGCCCTCGGTGCCGCCCGCGTCGCTCCCGTCCCTGTCGCCACCCGTCGCCGTGCGGGAGTTGCCGACCGCGCCCGCCGCTGCGGTGATCGCCCATGACTGATATGCACGCCATTCATGGGGACGCCGACGACGCCGGGGGCGACGCGATCACCGTGATCGTGGAGAGCGACGCCGCCGAGGTCGCGGGCCTCGATCCCGGCTACCTCGCCCGCCTGCTCGCCTATGCCCTGCGGCGGGAGGGTGCGCCGGTGTCCGCCGCGCTCTCGCTGCTCGTCACCGACGATCCCGGTATCCAGACCTTGCACCGCGACTTCATGGGCGACGACACACCGACCGATGTGCTCTCGTTCGCGGCGGAATCGCCCGAAGCCTTCCCGATGGACGCGGGCGCGGGTCGCTATCTGGGAGACATCGCGGTGTCGTGGGATACGGCGGCGGCGCAGGGGCCGGAGGCGGGCATGAGTGCGAAGGAGGAGGTCGCGTTCCTCGCACTGCACGGCCTCTTGCACCTGATGGGGGCCGACGACGAAACGGCGGCGGACCGGGCGGCGATGCTGGCGCGGCAGACCACGCTGCTCGCGGACTTCGCCGAGACGGAAGCGGTGTAGGCGGTGCGTATCCTGTTCGTCACGCCGTCGCCGCCGCACCCCACCGAGGGCGGGGCCGCGATCCGCAACTATCACCTGATCGAGGCCGCAAAAGACGCGGGCCACGCGGTAGATGTACTCGCCGTGGCCCGCGACCGCACGCCGATCTCGCCTTTCTCGCCGGATGGATTCGACATCGCATTCGTCACTCGCGCATCCGACCCCTCGCGGGTTGACCGCCTCCGTACGCTGGCGATCAGCCCGCAGCCCGACCTCGCGCACCGCCTGCGCGACCCCGAATTCCTGCGCGAGGCGGGGCAGAAATTGCGCGACGCCGTTCGGCACGGGCGACCGTACGATGCCGTGCAGGTGGAAGGTCTGGAGATGTGGGGCAATGTTCCCCATCCTCGCAACCTCGGCAACCTCCGCAACCGCGTTCCGCTCCAGACGATCTACGACGCGCACAACGCGGAGACGACCTTGCAACGGCGCACCGCCCTCGTCGCCGCACGGACGGGCGACGCGGCGGGGGCAGCGTATTCGGCGGTGCAGTGGGCGAAGTTGCGGGCGTACGAGCGCAACGCGGTGCGGGCGGCGACGGCGACGCTCGCCCTCTCGCCGGAGGACGCCCGCGCCTTGTCGCGCCTCGCGCACAAGGCCGTGGACGTGGTGCCGGTGGGCGTGGACACCGCGCACTACGACCGCGACGCCCCCGACCTGCCCGCGCCCATCCCCTTCGACGCGGTGTTCAGCGGCACGCTCGATTACCGCGCCAACGCCGACGCCGCCCGCTGGCTCGTGACCGAGGTCTGGCCCTTCGTGCGGCGCATCCGGCCCGACGCCACGCTTGCCATCGTGGGCAAGAACCCGTCGGCGGCATTGCGGGCGCACCACGGGCGAAACGGCGTGACGATCACGGGGGCGGTGCCGGACGACCGCCCGTACATGGCGGGGGCGGGGGTCTACGTGCTGCCGATCCGCTTCGGGGCAGGGATGCGGCTGAAACTGCTGAACGCGATGAGCATGTCATGTCCCGTGGTCGCCACACCCGTGGCGGTCGAGGGGGTGGAGGCGATGCACGGGCGCGACCTGCTGATCGCCCCGCCCCGCGTGGACAGTTTCGCGGCGGGCATCATCATGCTGCTGCGCAATGCCGAGGCCCGCCCCCGCTTTGGCGAGGCCGCCCGCCGCCTGATGACCGAACGGCACGACTGGCGGCACGTCGCGCCCGCGCTGCTCCGCGTCTACGACCGCCTCGAACGCGACCGCCATGACCGCCACTGACCCCCGCCCGCCGCCCGCCGACATCTCCGTTGTCCTCACCGTGCTGAACGAGGCCGCGACGATTGGGCCGCTTTTGGCGAGCCTCGCGGCGCAGACCGTGCGCCCCCGCGAGGTGATCGTGGTGGACGGCGGCTCGCGGGACGGCACGCAACTGCACGCGGAGTGGTGGCACGGGCGGCTCGGCGTGCCGTTGCGCATCGTGGACGCGCCGGGGGCGAATATCAGCCGGGGGCGGAACATCGGCATCGCCGCCGCGACGGCACCGCTCGTCGCCGTCACCGACGCGGGCGTGACCCTCGAACCGGGCTGGCTGGCGCACCTCGTCGCGCCGTTCGCGGACGCGGGGGTGTCGGTCGTTTCGGGGTGGTTCGTGCCGGACGCCCGCACGACCTTCGAGACCGCGATGGGGGCGACCGTGCTGCCCGCCCTCGCGGATGTACAGCCCGACCGCTTCCTGCCGAGCAGCCGCAGCGTCGCGTTCCGCAAAGAGGCGTGGGAGCGCGTCGGCGGCTACCCGGAGTGGCTCGACTACTGCGAAGACCTCGTGTTCGACCTCGCGCTGAAGGAGGCGGGTGCGGCTTTCGCGTTCGCACCGGGGGCGGTGGCGCGGTTCCGGCCCCGGTCGGGACTGCGGGCCTTCTGGACGCAGTACTACCGCTATGCCCGTGGCGACGGCAAGGCGGGCCTGTGGGCGAAGCGGCACGCGATCCGCTACGGTACCTATATCGCCGCCCTCGCGCTCCTCGTCGCGGGGCGGCGCGGTCGCCCGCTGTGGCCCCTTGCCGCACTCGCCGCATTCGGCTACGTACGTCGTCCGCTTGCCCGCCTTCGCGCCGCCTCAGGGGATATGCCGCTTTTACAGCGGGCATATGCGCTGCCCCTCGTGCCGGTCATCCGCGTTGTCGGGGACGTGGCGAAGATGGCGGGCTACCCTGTCGGCCTCCGGTGGCGGTGGCGGCAGCACACCTCCCGCCGGTCGTGGTGGGACGCGGGAAGTATCTAAGTAGGTCGGCAGCGAAATTTGGACGGAATCGGCGGGCTTTCGCCTGCGGGTTTCTCCCGATGCGGCGGGCTTTCACCTGCCGCTATCCCGTCCAGAATCAGTTGCGGACCTACTTAGTCGAACCACCAAGACGCGGAGGACACCAAGGAATACACGGAGA
>JAABUN010002502.1_pt1 | contig 32427 bp, 27 predicted proteins | sample 5559311 | NCBI WGS metagenome assembly JAABUN01 (sample SAMN10711877, study PRJNA513370) | rock metagenome | isolation source: Antarctica rocks | place: Antarctica: Victoria Land, Siegfried Peak sud | reverse complement strand
CGGCGACCCTCCCCTAAAAGGGAGGGTGGGGGGCGAGGTGGGTGGAGGGGGGCGGGATGGTCGTGCTTTACGGCATGGGTGGGGGTGACCCTCCCCGACGCGGGGAGGGTGGGGGCGGGGCGTGGGCGGTGGGTTCGTCGAGGCGGAGGATGACGTGTTTGACGGTCGGTGTCTGCGGGGCTACCGCCACGCGGCTTCGTCGATGCTGACGACGTTGAGGTGATTATAGTTGAGCGCGGCGAGTTGGCTGGTCGCCAAGTAGTTGGAGAGCGGGAAGTCGATCGTGAGGATGAGATGTCCTGACCGGGCGAGGATGATGATGCCGGCGTCGGTCAGGCCGTATTTGCGGAACTCGGGCGTCCCCACGGTGGCTGCGGTGGGGACATCGCGGATATCGAGGCGGTGGATACTCCGGGCAAAGAGATCGTAGAACGATCCCCGATCGCGGCCTTCCAGTTGTCCGGCGAGGTTGCTCACTTCGGTCAGTATCCCGACTGTCGTTGTCAGGCGGTCCAGCGAGAGGAGGAGTTCGGTCAGGCGAGTGTGATCCGCACCGAGAAAATGGCTTCTCGTGCGTTTGAAGGCCTCGACGCGGTCGATGTGCCAGGTGCCGACGAGGAGCAGCAGGAGGAGGTTCGTGTCGAGTACCACGCCTGGCGCGCGATGGGTGCGGATGAGTTCGTGGGCATAGGCTCTCACGGCACGCGAATTTTCATCGAGCGTACTTCGCCGCTGCGAGCCGCGACCATCACGGTTTTGTACAGGCGCGTTCTGTCGCCGACTTCGGGCGTTGGCACGATCGAGAATGCTTGCGGCGTATGCGGCGGTTCTTGGCGAACGAATCCGAAGGTCAGCAGCCAGTGTGCGTCGTCTTCGGTGCGATCGATTTCTTCGAGTTGGAGGCTTTCGAGTCCGTGCGGGTAGGTGTCGTGTATGAACGCGCGGGCGATTTCGACCGCCTGGCGCATGCCGATGCCGCCGTTTTCCTGCTCCGCCGCCGCCACGGTATTGGCTGTCGCCATCGCGCCCTTCCTCCCGACTGCTGCATGTCCGTTGGGATAAGTATGCGAGGAGTGAGGTGGTTTGGCAACGGTTGGAGACGGACCTCTCCCCGGCCCCGTTCCTCTCGCCCGTTGCGATGGGCCTGACGTGCCCTTGCCGCCTGTTGGCGGCGACCCTCCCCGACGCGGGGATGGTGGGTATGGGGGTTAGGTCGCGATCAGGGTGGTGTCGCGCCACTTCTCGCCTTCTTCGAGGAGCATCACGGGGATGCCGTCGTCGATGGGGTAGCGGTTGCCGTTGCGGCGGTTGATGAGCCAGCTCTTGCCGGTGTCGTCGGTCAGCAGCTCGATCGGGCCTTTGTCGCCGGGATCGACGAGGATTTCCAGGAGTTCGGCGCTGAGTACGGGGTCGGACATGGGGTACCTCCGGGTGAGTCGTAAGACGTAAGGCGTAAGACGTAAGGGGGGTGGTTGTGGGCGCGAGGCTGGATGCCCTATGCGCGGGTACTCATGCGGTGGCGGCGTAAGGCGTAAGGCGTAAGGCGTAAGGCGTAAGAGAGGTTCGTTGCGGGCGCGGTGCCTGAGTACTACCGCGTAGGCACTTACGACTTACGCCTTACGTCTCTCGCCTCTCGTCAGGCCCAATCGCTGACGAGGTTGTCTTTGAGGTAGTCCCAGTCGATGTCTTCGCCGAGGCCGGGGCCTTGGGGGATGGCGACGGTGCCGTCGCGGTCGATGGCGTCGATGGGGGTCTTGAGCCAGGGCTTCTCGGCGTCGAAATCGACGTGGGGGTGCAGGAGGCCCTTCTCGTACATCTCGCCGGGGATGCCCATGGCCCCGAGGACTTGCAGGTTGGCCGCGCCGCCGCCGTGGACTTCGCAGCGCATGTGGAAGGACTCGCAGAGGTGGACGACTTTCATGGCGGGGGAGATGCCGCCGACATCGGAGATGCCGACGCGGGAGAGGTCGGCCGCGCCGCGCACGATCCATTCGGCGCGGGTGTAGAACTGCCCTTCGGCGGTCTCGGGGCCGCAGATGGGGAGGCGCAGGTTCTCGCAGAGCCAGACGTAGGAGGAGATGCTGTGTTCGTCCATCGGCTCTTCCATCCAGGCGAAGTCGAGTTCCTCGATGGCGCGACCGAGGTGGAGGGCTTCTTCGCGGGAGTAGTGGTGGTGGGGGTCGAGCATCAGCTTGATGTCGGGGCCGACGGCATCGCGCACGGCCTGGCAGGCGGCGATGTCGCGCTTGAGGTTGGGGCCGTAGGGGGACATCCAGGTGTGGAGCTTGAAGGCTTTGTAGCCGTCGGCGACGCACTGAGTGGCGAATGCGGCGTAGTCGGCGGGGGAGCCGAGGCCGCCGGCGATGTCGTCGCCGCACATGGTGCTGGCGTAGGCGGGGACGCGCTCGCGGGAGCCGCCGAGGAGTTTGTGGGCGGGGAGTCCGGTGAGTTTGCCGGCGAAGTCCCAGAGGGCGCAGTCGATGGCGGCGAGGTAGCGGTCGAGCATGGCGCGCGGGTCGAGGCGCTGGACCTGCTGGAGCTTCTGCCAGATCGGCTCGCGGAGGAGGGGGTCCATGCCGACGATCATGCGCTTGGCGGTGGCGGCGGTCTCGGTGGTGCCGCCGAAGCTGTAGCCGTCGAGGCCGATGCTGGTGCGGATGCGGGTGAGGAGTTGGGTCTTGGTATGGGCGGGCGCGGGGTGGCCGTGCCCTTCGTCGTCGCGCCCGACATGGGACTGGTACGTGAAGGTCATGGTCTGGATGTCGGTGATGGTGACGCCGCGCGCGGCGGCGGTGATCTGGGCGGCGGCCTGGGCGAGGGTGTCGGTCATGGGGACTCCTTTCGCGTTGGTGTGCGGGCCTCACCCCGCCGCCTGCGGGCGGCACCCCTCTCCCACTGCGGCGGGAGAGGGGTGGGGGCCGACGTGCGCTGCTGCGGCCCGGCATGGCGGGTGCAGTATACTCGCGGCGGTGTGTTTGCGATATGGGGGAGGCGTGAGGCAGGGAGAATGCGTCTTCGGTGTGTCGAGGCGGGGAGGCCGGTGGACTGAGGCCCCGCCGGGCTCTGCCATCGTCCCGGCTGGGGGCGGCGGCCACGAAGTCCGCCTACGCGGACTGGGGGGATGAGGTGGGCGGGGCCGGGGCGGTGGTGTCTCGGTGCGGCGCTTGGCGGCAGACTGCTCCTACCGACGACCGACTACCGACGACCGACTAGCCCCTACTGACGACGCGACAAGGAGGCGGCGATGACGGGCGGGTGGCGCGGGGTGTTCACGATTCCGGTGACGCCGTTCGATGAGCGGGGGGAGTTGGACGAGGTGTCGCTGCGGCGGCAGGTGGATTGGTGTGTGCGCGCGGGGGCGCACGGGATCGTGGCCCCGGTGAATGCGAGCGAGGGGCCGTCGCTGACCGATGAGGAGCGGCGGCGGGTGACGCGGCTGGTGGTGGAGGAGACGGCGGGGCGGGTGCCGACGGTGATCGGGGTGTCGGCGACGGGGATGGCGTCGTCGGTGCTGTTCACGCGCTGGGCGAAGGAGGTGGGGGCGTCGGCGGTGATGGCGATGCCGCCGTATGGGGCGCGGCTGGTCGATCCGGAGGGGATCTTCGGCTTCTATCAGGCGGTGGCGGAGGCGGCGGACGGTTTGCCGGTCTTCATCCAGAACTGGTCCGGCCCGGCGGGGACGCCGATGGGGGTGGCGCAGGTGACGCGGCTGTTGCGGGAGATCCCGAACGTCAGCTACTCGAAGGAGGAGACGACGAACGCGAGTCACATGATGACGGCGACGCTGGCGGCGGCGGGTGCCGATTGCCTGGGGGTGATGGGCGGGATTGGGGGGCGGTATCTGCTGGATGAGTATCGGCGCGGGGCGTGCGGCACGATGCCGGCCTGCCAGGTGACCGATGTCCACGCGCAGGTCTGGAATCTGCTCGATGCGGGCGAGGAGGAGCGGGCGCGCGAGGTCTTCAATCGCTTGCTGCCGCTGCTGAATCTGGAGGCGTTGTTCGGGGCGGCGATGTACAAGGAAGTGCTGAAACGGCGCGGGGTGATCGCGCACACGACGATGCGGGGGTACAAGTCGTCGTCGCTGGATGCGCTGGACCGGCAGGAGTTGGACGCGGTCTGGAAGGATGTGGAGGGGCTGTTCACGGTGTAGGGGGATGCGCGCGCGCCACTCAGGCTCCGCAGGGCGCGTACCCGTGAAGGGGGGTTCCGTGCCCCACTCTGGAGGGAGAGGTGAGACGGCGTATGGGGTGACCCCTCCCCGGCCCCGTTCCTCTCTGCCCTTGCCGCCAGCGGGCGGCGACCCTCCCCTGAAAGGGAGGGTGGGGGATGAGGTGGGGGGAGGGGGCGACATGCCGCGAATCGAGACGGAGTTGATCGCCGCTGTTGAGCGGTCGGCGTCGGAATACGAACTCTTCCCGGATCTGTTCGTCGAGCCCGTGAACCGCCACTGGCTGGCGGGGGGCCGCGTCGTGCTGCGCGTCATGCTTCAGCAGCAGGACCACGCCAGGCCCCAGTGGGCCGAACTCGGTCGCCGCATCACCGCCGAGATCCTGGCGGCGGGGACGTATGCGGGGCTCTGCTTCGATGGCGACCCGTCCTTCGACGAGCAAGCGGAGCGCTGGGTGGTGGCGACCGGGGACATGGTGCGGCGGCAGGGCGTGTCCCACGGCGTGGTGGAGCTGAAGTGGATCTTCTCCCCGCACGGGAGTGCGGCTGCGGGGGCGACCGCAACACGACCTGGACGTCGATCCTGGCGTTCGACGACGCCCCGTGGCTGCGGGACCTTTGGGCGGAGGTCGTCGGCGACCCGTTCCATTACGGGTGCAACCGCATCCTGAGCGCCTACGCGGCGAATCCGTGGGAGGGGAACCCCCGGGAACAGCCCCTCACCATCGGCGCTTTCCTGACGACGCTCGATCGCGCGCACGGCTGGCTGATCCCGCTCGACAACGACGCCGGCTTCCTGGTCGGGCTGCACCAGGGGTCGGCGCTCGACCGCGCGCTGAGGAGCGGCACGATCTGAACGCCCGAACTTGAGCGCTCCATGGAGTGGAACCGGTCGTACATGTGGCCCCCAACCGACCCGGTTGGGGGCCACACGTTTCCTGCCGCGCACGGGTCGGCAGGCAGAGTGCGGGGGTGTTGCGGGGGCTATCGCCGCACTGCGACGACTTCCAGGTATTCGGAGGGGACGACCATGGTGGCGTCGCCCGAGGTGTTGTGGCGTCCGATGAGCGCGGTGAGGTCGGCGGTGAGTCGCTCGCGGCCGGGGGCGTCGAGCGACTCGAACGCTTTGAGGGTGGGGCCGTAGTGGGTGCGGAAGTAGTCGATCCAGAAGATCGGTGAGGGGAAGCGGAAGGCGAACATCCGCCGCGTCATGGTCAGTTCGGCCACGCCGTCGCCGAAGAGTTCGCGCAGCCGGTCCTCGTTGCCCCAGAGCATCGGCGAGCGGACCCCGGCGGGCGGGGGGACGTGCTTGCCCATCGTGCGGAAGAAGTCGCCGAGGTAGCCTTCGGGGGTCCAGTTGACCATGCCGATTTTGCCGCCCGGTCGGCAGACGCGCAGCAACTCGCGGGCGACCTGCGGCTGGTCGGGCGCGAACATCGCCCCGAAGGTCGAGAGGACCACGTCATACGACGCGTCGGGGAAGGGCAATTGCTCGGCGTCGGCCTCCTGGAAGGCGATGGTCAGGCCGTCGGCCTCGGCGCGCTTACGCCCGTCCGCCAGCAGCGCGGGGACGTAGTCGGTGGCGGTCACGTCGCAGAAGCGGCGGGCGGCGGCGAGGGCGGCGTTGCCGCTGCCCGAGGCCACGTCGAGTACCCGTTGTCCGGCGTGCAGATCGATCGCTTCGCATAACTGCTCGGCGGTGATGACGAGGACGTTACCGACTCGCGTGTAGTCGCCCGCGCCCCAGGTGAGTTGCTGGCGCCCCTTGATCGCGACGAGGTTTGGTTGCGGCGATGCTACGACCATCGTGATTCCTCCTCTATACGATGAAATATGGCGTACTGGCGGTATCCGGGCATGGACGGTACGCCGCCTGCCGACACCCTCACCCCCGGCATCGCTGCGGCTCGCCACCCCCTCTCCCCATCCGAGGGAGAGGGGGGAGGGGACCCCACACGCTCTTGTGAAATCGACCATCAGGGCATGGCGATCGGCCTGGGCAAGCTGCGTTTGCCGGTGGTTCGCGCTGCATGGTGCGGCGCCTCGCGACCGCGTTAGCGCATGATGGTCACCTCCTTTCGCGTCGGGCAATGGTGCCCGCCCGACTTCGCCATGCCACCGAGGCGCGGCAGTCCCTGCCGCAGGCAGCGACTCTCCCTCCGGGCGGGTGGTACGCCCGGCAAACGTGGCCGATGGGGTTCGTCGCGTCGTCAGGGGGCTACGGCGGCGGATGGCGGTCGAGGTCGCCTGCGGCGATGACGGGGAGTGCGCCCCGGTCGAGGTGTTGGCGGAGGAGGTTTCCCAGCACGGCGATACCCTGCTCGATCTGCGCCTCGTCCACGGCGGCGAAGTTCAGCCGCAGGAAGGGCTGGTCGGCGGGCACGGGGTAGAAGGCGGCCCCGGCGACGAAGGTCACACCCGCGCGTAGCGCGTCCTCGAAGAGGGCGGCGACGGAGACGCCCGGCGGCACGCCCACCCAGAGCACCAGGCCGCCCTCGACCCCGGTCCAGGTCGCGCCGGGCGGGAAGTGCCGTTCCAGCGCCGACAGCATGGCCGCGTGCCGCCGCCGATAGACGCGGCTGACGTGCTTCCAGTGGCGGCGGATGGCCCCGCCCTCCAGGTAGCGGCAGAGCGCGCGTTGCAGGAGGGTCGAGGAGAAGAGGTCGGCGGCGCGCTTCAGGGTGATGAGCCGGTCGCGCAAAGGGCCGCGCGCCACGATGTAGCCGAGGCGCAGCGCGGGGATGAGCGATTTGGTGAAACTGCCGGTGTGGATGACGGTGCCGTGGGGGTCGAAGGCGGCCAGGGGTGGCGGGATGGGGCTGCCGAAGCGGACCTCGCGCACATGGTCGTCCTCCAAGATGGGCACGCCGTGTCGGTGCGACAGGGCGACGATTTCGCGGCGGCGGGCCGCGCTCATCACGCCCCCGGTCGGGTTGTGGAAGGTGGGCACGGTGTAGATGAGGCCCGGTCGCGCCCGTTCGAGCGCGGTCGCGAGGGCGTCCGCGCACATCCCGTCGCCGTCGAGCGGCACCCCGACGACGCGCATGTCGCGGGCTTCCAGGGCGTCGAGCACACCCGGCCAGGTCGGGGCCTCCACGATGACGGTGTCCCCCGGACGGAGGAGCGCGTCGCAGACGAGGCCGATCGCCTGCTGGGTGCCGGAGGTGACCAGGATTTCCTCCGGCCCGACCGCCAGGCCGAGTTGCCGCAGGTAGCCCGCCAGCGCCGCCCGCAGCGGGGGGTAGCCGTCGCTGTGTTCCGGGCCGAGCGCGGCCGCGCCGTCGGCATCGAGGACGTCGCCGAGGAGGTGCCGGAACTCGCCGATCGGCATCAGGCGGGGGTCGCCCGCCCCCCAGGCGAAGGAGATGGTATCGTCGACGATCGGCCCGCGCAGCACCTGGCGCAACATCTGGTCGCGCACGGAGGGGACATCGGTGGCGAGCCGCGCCTGCCAGGCTGGGAGCGGTGCCGCGCTCGCCGCCGCGCCGGTGCCGACCGGTGCCCACGGCGGCAGCACGAAGGTGCCGGTCCCGGCGCGCGCTTCGAGGAGCCCTTCGGCGATCATCTCGGCGTAGGCGTTGTCCACCGTGATACGGCTGACGCCGAGGTCGCGGGCGAGTTGGCGGGACGAGGGGAGGCGCGCGCCCGTGGCGACCGCGCCGGCGGCGATCTCACTGCGGAGCCCTGCGGTGATCTGGCGATACAGGGGGGTGGCGCTTCCGGGCTGCAACGTGAAGGCCATTCGGCACCTCCTCTGCGCGCGGGCATCGTTGTCGGGGTTCGGTGGTCTGGCTAGTATCGCGCAGTGGGGGCTGTTCCGGTAGAGCCACTTCCTATCGAGTATGGCAAGGCCACGTTGGGGGCGGGGGCGGGTGGGGTTGGCAGGGGTGCGACGGTGTCCAAACTTTGGACACGGTGTTTGCGGCCTTGTGTGGTCGGCCTGCTCGTTGCTTGGCGGTGTCCAAACTTTGGACAGTGGGGGTGGGACGAGGTGCGTGTCCAAAGTTTGGACAGTGGGGGGCGGAGACGGCGGGGGTGACCCCTCCTCGGCCCCGCTCCGCTATGCCCTTGCCGCTGCGGCGGCGACCCTCCCCTGAAAGGGAGGGGAGATCTGGCTGTGGCTATCCCACACGCGTTTGCGAAACGCGGCAACGTAGGGGTATGTTGCACGATTGCCTGTGGGGATGCGGGCGGTGCGCTGCCTGCCGCCACCCTCACCCCCGGCATCGCTGCGGCTCGCCACCCCCTCTCCCACTGCGGCGGGAGAGGGGGGAGGCCACCCCAGACGCCCTTATGAAATTGACTACTTCGCGCGGTTTGCAGGGGTTTGTCGAGGCTTCCCTGGCGTAGCCGCTGGGGAGGCTACCACCGAAGATGTCTGTTCGGCACATAATGCTCCGCTGCGAGCAATGTGCGGGGAGGGTGCGGGTGCGGCTTGGTGGTGGGGCGATCGTTAAGCTCCGCGCCGTGCGACGTACCAGCTGAGTGTCGCGCCGTATAGCCAGTGGGCGGCGAGCATCGTCGCCGGTCGCCCCGGTCGGTCGCGATGGGCCGGGGGCATAATCCCCAGCGCGGGCGCCCAGCCCTGATAACTGACGAACCAGACGCCGCTGGCGAAAAGCGGCCCGCGCGCCAGCGGTCCAGGCGACGCGGGGAGACGGCGCTGGACCAGGGCGAAGGGGATCCCCAGCGCCGTCCCGAAGCCGAGATGGCCGGCCACCGCTAGCGCGTTGCGCCAGCGCGTCGGCGGTCGCCCCAGTCCGGTCGCGTGCAGGACGGCGTCCGTTACCCGGCGGGGCGGCGGGGTTCCGAGCGCCCCGGCGCGGTGGGCCGCGAGCATGAAGGCGCTCATCGCCGTGGTCGCTATCAGCCCGCCGACGGCCCCATCGACCGCCGCCCGTGTATCCCGGCCCATCGTGCCCTCCTTGATCGTGTCGCCGCCTCGTGCCTTGCCAGGTGCGGACGCGTCAGCGCCCGCGCCGCCGCAGGGCACCTGGGAATCGAGGATACGTGCGGCGCTCCTGTGGCTTGCGCCGCCCGGCCATGCGGCGGTCACGCTGTCAGCCACGGCGCGAGAGTCGCGGGTCGAGCGCGACGCGGAGCGCGTCGCCGAAGAAGTTGCACGCCAGCACGGTGATGAAGATCGCGCCGCCCGGCGCGAACGCGAGGATCGGGTTGATCTCCATATACTGATAGCCGAATTGCAGATCGACCCCCCAACTCGGGCGCGGCGGCTGCACGCCGACGCCGAGGAAGCTGAGGCCCGCCTCCGTGGCGATCGCGCCCGCGAACAGGAGGCTGCCCTGCACGATCAGCGGCGCGGCGATATTCGGCAGGACGTAGCGCGCGATGATGCGGGCATCCGAGGCCCCAAGCGCGCGACCGGCGGTCACGTAATCCGCCTCGCGGGCGGAGAGGGTCGCGGCGCGGGCGAGGCGCGCGAAGGCGGGGATGCTGACGATGCCGATCGCGATCATCGCGTTGACGATGCCGCGCCCGAGCGCGGAGGTGATGGCGAGGGTGAGAATCAGGGCGGGGAAGGCCGAGATCGCGTCGACGCAGCGCATCAGCAGGGCGTCGGCGGCACCGCCGAAATAGCCGCCGACCACGCCGACCGCGGTGCCGACGACGAGCGCGATGCCGACCGAGATGATCCCGACCGAGAGGGAGACGCGCGCGCCGAAGAGCAGTCGGCTGAGGATGTCCCGGCCGAGGTAGTCGGTGCCGAGCCAGTGCTTGGCCGAGATGCCCTGATTCGCCTCGACGTAGATCTGGTCGGTGATCGGGTCGAACGGCGCGAGTTGGCCCGCGAAGACCGCGCAGAAGACGAGCAGGATGAGGACCACGAGCGCGGGGATGGCCATGCGGGTCCGCGCGAGATCGCGCAGGAAGGCGAGCGGGCGATTGGGTCGCCGGGGGAGCTGCGCGCCGCGCCGCGCCGTCGCCAGGGAGCCGCCGATGGTGGAGCGTCTGGAGGTGCTCATTTCTTGCGAATCCTCGGGTCGATCACGGCGTAGACGAGGTCGGTCAGCAGATTCGCGGAGAGGACGCCGAGCGCCAGGATGAGGCACACCGCCTGCACCACAGGGAAATCGCGCTGGAGGATCGAGTCCACTGACCAGCGTCCGACCCCGGGGATGGAGAAGATGCTCTCCGTGAGGACCGCGCCGCCGAAGAGCAGGCCGATTTGCAGGCCGATGATGGTGATCACGGGGATGAGCGCGTTCTTGAGCGCGTGCCGCAGGACGACATGGCGGGCGGCGAGGCCCTTCGCGCGCGCGGTGACGATGTAGTCCTGTTGCAGCACCTCGAGCAGCGAGGAGCGCGTCTGCCGCATCAGCACCGCGGCGAGGCCGAGGCCGAGCGTGATCGCGGGGAGGACGAGATGCCTGAGGTTCTGCCCCGGATCGTCGGCGAACCGCACGTAGCCGGAGGGCGGGAGGACCTTGGCGAAGATCGCCAGGCCGTAGATCAAGAGGATGCCGAGCCAGAAATTGGGGATGGCCACGCCGGTGAGGGCGAGGACGCTGAAGACGCGATCCCACCAGGAGTTCGGGCGCACCGCCGAGATGATCCCGGCGGGGAGGGCCAGCACGAGCGCCAGGGTTAGCGCGAGCGCCGCCAACTGCAAGGTCACCGGCAGGCGGTCGCGGATACCGGCGAGGACCGGCTGCCGATCGCGGGTCGAGCGGCCGAGATCGCCGCGTAGCGTCTTGCCGAGCCAGTTGAGGTATTGGATCGGCACCGGTCGATCCAGCCCCAACTCCGTGCGGAGCGCCTCGTAGGCCTGCCGGTTGCTCGCCTGCTGATCGCCGAGGATGAGGAGGGCCGGGTCGCCCGGCAGCAGGAAGAGGAGCGCGAACGAGATCATGCTGACGAGCAGCAGCACCGGGACCATCTGCAGCACGCGTCCGACGAAGTATTCCCCCACTGGCACCCCCTCGCGTCGCGTCGGGCGCGGGCACGATCAGTCGGGCACCATTTGTGCCCGCGCCCGACGGCCTTACCCGAGCCAGTTCTCGGTGAAGAGCCAGAGATTCGTGACCGGTTCGCGGAAGTTCTGGAACTTCGCGGCGTAGGCCCAGTTCCAATTCTGCTGCCACATGAAGCCGTACCACGGGTCGTCGTAGGCTTGTTGCGCGAGGTCGCGGTAGAGCTTCTTGCGCGCCTCGCTGTCGTAGCTCGCCGACGCCCGATCGAGCATGGCATCCATCTCGGGGTTGGCGATATGCGCCACGTTGAAGGAACCCTTCGAGTGGTAGAAGGTGCGCCACTGGATGTCGGGATCATCCGCCGTCACGGGGTTGCGCATCGTGGCAATTTGGAACTCGCCGCCCGGCTGACCGGGCGTGCGGACCAGCTTGGCCGTCCACGCGGCCCGTTCGAGGACTTCGATCGTCAGGTCGAAGCCGACGCTGTCGGCGAATTGCTTGATCATCTCCGCCTGCTGCTGGTCCACGGCGCGCTGGATGACGGTGAGGGTGACGGGGATTTTCCCGTTGGCGCTCGCGAGCGCGGGATCGGCGGCGACCGCTTCCTTGACGAGCTGGGTCGCCTTGGCCTTGTCGAGGCCGTAGGTGGGGACGCCTTCCGGGTAGGCGAAGGAGCCCTTGGGGAGCAGATAGGTGCGCACCGAACCCGCGCCGAAGCCGAGCGTCTGGAGCATCGCGTCGCGGTCGAGCGCGTAGAGCAGGGCCTTGCGCAGCTCTTTCCGCTTGACGAATGGGCTATTCAGGTTGGCCGAGTCGAAGATCAGGCGGTAGTTGTTGCCGGATGTCTCGGACTGCACGAGGGTCAGACCCGAGGACTTGATCCCGGCGATGTCTTTCCCCTGGATCAGCTCGGTGAACTGGATCGTGCCGCTCTTGAGGTCGAGCAGGCGAACCGAGTCGTCCCTGATCAGCCGGTAGACGATCTTCTCGAGGTGGGGCAGGGGCTTGCCATCGGTGCCCATCTGCCAGTATTCGGGGTTGCGCTCGACGACCACCTGATTGCCCGACTGCCACTCCGTGAAACGCATCGGCCCGGTCCCCACGGGGTTGCGCGCGTAGGCATCCTTCCCGGCCTTGTTGTAGGCGGCGGGGCTGACCGGCATCGCGGCGGCACCGCTCAGGACGGAGGGGAGCGAACCCAGCGGGCTTTTCAGGCGGAGGCGCAGTGTCGTCTCGTTCACGACCTCCACGGCCTTGGAGACGAAGGTGAACGGACCTGTGGCGTTGGCGCGCAACGCGTCTAACTGGGCCTTGTCCTCGCCGGAGGAGTCGATGCCGGTCAGATTGGCTTGCGCGCTCGACGCGGGGTGGAAGATCATCCGGTCGAGGTTCCACTTGGCCGCCTGGGCGTCCCATGGCGTCCCGTCGTGGAACTTGACCCCTTTACGGAGGGTGAGTTTGGCCTCCGTGGGTTGCAAATCCCACGCCTCGAGGAGCCATGGTTGCGGCCCCCACACGCCGGACGTCGGGTCCTTGCCCCAGCGAATCAGGCCGTCGTAGATCATGGCGAAGCCGGTCGGCTCGGCGGTGTTGAAGAGCGGGTCCATCGTCACCCAGTCGTTCTGCACCGCCACGGTGAGCGTCCCGCCGCGTTTCGGGCTTCCTGCGGCGGGCGGCGGGGCGGACTGCGTGCCCGACACGCCGCCGGGCGCGGTCGGCGCGGGTGTCGCGGACGCACCGCCGCAGGCTTGCAGCAGGCCGGCTGCGGCGATCCCGGCGAGCAGTCCCGCCGTCCGCGTGAGGAGGTCGCGACGTGAGATCGGACGGCGAATGTGTTGGGGGTCCATGGCGCTCCCTCCCGGTTCGTGGCGGCGACCTGTCCGGCGGCGCACGTCGGCCCGATCGCCGGGCCGACGCGGAAAACCCTATCATGGGCAAAAAACCTTGTCAATTGTCTGGTTCGACAGCGGATCTGACCCCTCCCCGCTGCGGCGACCCTCCCCTGAAAGGGAGGGTGGAGATGGGGGGCAAGGCGACGTGCGTCTGCGAAGCGCGGCGCTTGGGTGGCGCGAATCCGCCCCTACCCTCGGGGGGCAGGGGCGGGGGCGGCGAGGTGGCGATGGCTGCGACGTGCTGGTGGTGGTCGCGCCGTGCGGTCAGGTGATGCGGTAGGGGGCGAGCGCGGCGTAGTTGGGGTCGGCACCGATGCCGGGCACATCGGGTGGGCTGACGGTGCCGTCGTCGTTGAGGCGCAGGGTGTGTTCGTAGACCTTGCCCCACATCGGATCGACGCTGTCGCGGTAGAACTCGAGGATCAGGCCGTTCGAGATCGCCGCGACGAGGTGGATGTGGATGTCCTGCGAGCCGTGCGGGGCGATGTCGAGGTCGTGCGCCTGGGCCAGCGCCGCGACCTTCATGAACTCGGTGACGCCGCCGAGGACCTTGGCGTCGGCGTTGAGGATGGCCGCCGCGTTGTGCGCGATCAGGTCGCGGAAGCCGTAGCGGGTGTACTCGTTCTCGCCGGTGGCGATCGGGATGCTGGTGGCCTCGGCGAGCTTGCGGTGGCCCTCGTAGTCGTCGGGCTTGACCGGCTCCTCGAACCAGTAGGGGTCGAACTCCTCGATCCGTTTGGCGAAGCGGATCGCCTCGTAGTAGCGATAGGCGCAGTTCGCATCGACGAGCAGTTGCACGTCGGGGCCGATCGCCTCGCGGACGGCCTTGACACGCGCGACATCCTCGCCGAGTGGCACGCCGCCGACCTTCATCTTGATCGCGCGGGCACCCATCTCGACGTTGTCGGTCATCTCTTTTTGGAGTTCCTTGAGCCCCTTGCCCGCCTCGTAATAGCCGCCCGCGATGTAGGTGGGGACGCGGTCGCGGAAGCCGCCGAGGAGCTTGTACAGGGGGAGGTTGGCGGCCTTGGCCTTGATGTCCCAGAGGCCGATGTCGATCGCGCTGATCACGCGCGTGGTCAGCCCGCGTCGGCCGATCAGCTTCGGCACCCACATCTTATGCCAGAGGCGTTCCACGTCGATCGGGTCCTCGCCGATCAGCAGGGGGGTCAGGACGTCGATCGTGGCGCGGCCGATCGGGCCGCCGCCGCCGAGGCCGATGCCGGTGATGCCCGCGTCGGTCTCGATCTTGACCAGGTCCAGCCCGGTGTGGGTGTAGGTGTGCAGGCCGTTGGAGATCGGGGTGTGGCGCGGCCACTTGTATTCCTCGGTGGTGATGCCGGTGATCTTCACGGGTCCCTCCTCTGTCTGTTGTCGGATATACGTTCGGTCGCGTCATGGCGTGGCCCGGCACGCGCGGGTCGCCGATGCGGGACTACTCGCTGATCGACCATTCCTGTTCGCGGAACGAGCCCCAGATGGTCTCGGGGAACCCTTGGACGCGCTTGTGGACCAGGAAGTTGCCCTGCTCGAACCACATGTAGCCCATCCAGGCCGACTCGTACATCAGCGTCTGGGCCTTGACGAAGAGATCCTGGCGTTTCGCCTGATCGTACTCGGCGTCGGCGGACTTGAGGGTATCGAGGAGGCCCGGCACCTTGGCCCGGCTGTAGGCGGAGTTGCCCTCCTCGGCCCAGGTGATCAGCAGGTCGTCGGTCGGATCGATCTTGACGTCGGTCTGGCGCGTCGCCATCTCGAAGTCGTTGTTGAGGCGGACCTTCTCGCCCCAGGCCGTGCGCTCGACCACGTCGAGGGTGACCTTGATCCCGACCTTGTCGAGCATCGCCTGGATCAACTGGGCCTGCTGCTGATCGACCTCCCGATTATGGACCGTCAGGCGGACCGGCACCGGCGATGTGAGGCCGGCCTCCTTGAGGAGCGCCTTGGCCTTCTCGGGGTCGTAGGCGTAGGCGGGCACCTTGTCGCTGTAGCCGAGCTGACCGGGGACCAGTTCGTAGGGGATGACGAGGCCGAGGCCCGCCCCGAGCGCCTTGGCGATCGACTCGCGGTCGATCGCGTGCTGCACCGCCTGGCGGAGCTTCAGATTGTCCTTGAACGGCGGCTTCAGCGCGTTGAAGAAGAACTGCCGCTTGACGCCGTTGAAGGGAGAGTCGACATAGCGCGCGGTGGCGATCTGCTTGGCGGCGGGGACATCGCGCCCGCGCACGTTCGCCATGAGATCCGACGTGCCGGAGCGCATCTCGTTGAACTGCGTGGTCGACTCGATGATCACCCGGTAGGTGATGCCGTCCACGTATGGCAGCGCCTGCCCGCCCGGCCCTTTTCGCCAGTAGTTCTCGTTCTTCGTCACGACGAGCTTGTCGCCGGAGTTGAAGCTGACGAACTTGAACGGGCCGGTCCCGATGGCGGCCGCTTGGATTGCGGCCTCGCCCTTGTCGTCTGCGGTCTTCTTGGAGACGATGAAGGTGTTGGTATTCGCGTCGCTGAGCGAGGTCAGCGCGGCGGAACTCGGGCGCGTCAGGTTCACCCGCACGGTCAGCGGGTCGATGACCGTGGCCGGGTTCTGCTTGTCGACCGCGAGCAGGTAGTTGGCGGCGAAACTCTTCGGGTTCTGGACCATGCGCCCGATATTCCAGGCGACGACCTCGGCGGTCAGGTCCGAGCCGTCGTGGAACTTGGCCCCCGGTCGGAGCTTGAAGGTCAGCCCGGCGGCGGTGGTCTCGTAGGACTCCGCGAGGAGCGGCTGGAGGCCATACTGCCCCTGGGCATTGGGTCGCCAGGCGAGCAGGGACTCGTAGCAGGCCGCTGCGGTGGGGCCGCTGGCGAAGATGGGGTCCAGCGAGACGAAATCGTTGATCTGCATGATCCGCAACTGCCCGCCACGTTTCACCGCCGCCGCCGGGGCGGCGGCGGTGGCCGTCGGGGCGGTAACGGTGGCGGCGGGTGCGGCGGTCGAGGCGGCGGTCGAGGCCGTGCTCGCCGCCCGGGCGGCGGTCGTTTGCGGCTGGGCGGGCGGCGCGGTGGGGGGGATCAGGGAGCCGATCGTCGCGGGTGGTGCCACCGCGCCCGGTGTGGGGGTCGCGGGGCCGCCCCCGCAGGCGGCGAGCAGGCCGATGGCTGCCAGCCCCCCGCCCCTGGCGAGGAAGATCCGTCGCGTGGTCCGTGCCGTTCGTGCCATTGGGTCGCTCCTTTCGTGTGTTCACGGGTCGCGTGTCCAAGGGTCGCGTGCTCAGGGGTCGCGTGCGCGGGTGTCTCGGGGCGTGGTGGCCTAGCGGCGACCGCCGAGTCGGGGGTCCAGGGCCTGCCGCAGGCCGTCCCCCACGAAGTTGAAGGCGAGCACCGTCAGGAAGATGGCGACACCGGGCGCGAAGGCCATCCACGGCGCGACCTCGAGATATTGCGAGCCGGTCCGCAGCATCGCCCCCCAACTCGCGGTCGGGGGCTGGACGCCGACGCCGAGGAACGACAGGGACGCCTCGGTGACGATCGCGCTGGCGATCAGGAGGGTGGCCTGGACGATGATCGGGGCGGTGACATTCGGCCAGATGTGCCGCGCCATGATCCGCAGCGGCGGTGCGCCCAGCACCCGCGCGGCCTCAACGAACTCCCGCTCGCGGATCGACAGGGTCTGGCCCCGGGTCAGCCGGGCGATGGCCGGGGTGGAGACGAAGCCGATCGCGATCATCGCGTTGCCGATGCCGGGGCCGAGGGCGGCGGTGATCGCGAGCGCGAGGATGAGGCCGGGGAAGGCTTGCACGGCGTCGGTGAAGCGCGTGATCACGGTGTCGGTGGCGCCGCCTGCGTACCCCGCCAGCAGCCCGAGACTGACGCCGACGGTGACGGCGATCCCCACCGCGATGATGCCGACCTGGAGCGACACCCGCGCGCCGTAGATCAGGCGCGACAGGACATCGCGCCCGAGGTCGTCGGTGCCCAGCCAATGTGCCGCGCTCGGCCCCTGTATGAGCACCAGGTAGTCCTGGTCGTTCGGGTTGTTGGGGGCCAGCAGTGGTGAGAAGAGGGCGGCGACGCAGACGAGGCCCAGGATCGCCAAGCCGACGCCGGCCAGACGGGTCGCCAGCACTCGCCTCACGAGGCGGAGCGCGCGCGACTGCCAGCCGAGGGTCAGGTCGAGCGAGCGCCCGCGCGCGGCCTTATCGAGTAACGGCGACGATCGCTCGGTGGCCTGCCGCATGTCCCTCTCCCTGTTGTCGTCGCGCCGACGGGGCGCGCGACGCGTTAGCGGACCCGGATGCGGGGATCGACATAGCCGTAGGCCAGATCGGTCAGCAGGTTGGCGAGCAGCACCGCGAAGGTGAGCATCAGGACCGCGCCCTGCAAGACCGGGTAGTCGCGGTAGAAGATGGCATCGACGGCCGCCCGGCCGACCCCCGGGATTGCGAAGACCGTTTCGACGATCGCCGCGCCGGAGACCAGGCCCCCGACCTGTAACCCGAGGATGGTGATGACCGGGATGAGCGCGTTCTTCAGGGCGTGCAGGGCGACGACGCGGCGCTCGGCGAGGCCCTTGGCACGGGCGGTGGTGATGTAATCCTGGCCGAGTACTTCGAGGAGCGCCGACCGGGCCTGGCGCATGATCACGGCGGCGGAATGGGTGCCCAGCACGATCGCCGGCATCAGGAGCATCTTGAAACTCAGCCAGGGATCGGTCAGCGGGGGCGTGTAACCGCTGGGCGGCAACCAGCGCAGGAGGACGGCGAAGACGTAGACGAAGAGGAGCGCCTGCCAGAAGCTGGGGATCGCGACCCCCCCGAGCGCCAGGATCGTGCCGACCAGATCGATCTTGCTGCCGGGACGGAGCGCGGAGATGACGGCGATGGGCAGGCCGATCAGGATGCCGACGAGCAGCCCCGCCACCCCGACGTAGAGGCTGATCGGCATACGGCGCAGGAGGACGGTGGTAACCGGCTCCCGCGTGCGGATCGAGCTGCCGAAATCGCCGCGTGCGACGCGCCCGAGCCAGCTCGTGTACTGCTGCCAGAGGGGCCGATCCAGCCCGAGTTCGCGCCGCAACGCCTGGTAGGTCTCCGTGCTGCCGACATTCTCGCCGAGGATGGCGATGGCCGGGTCGCCGGGTAAGACGTAGAGGAGCGCGAAGGAGATCATGCTGACCAGGAACAGCACCGGGATCATGCTCATGAGCCGCCGCAGGATGTATTCCCGCATTCCTCTCCCTCCCGGCATGGCCCGTTAAACGGTGTCGTCGCTGCGCTGTCCGCGCGTCGCGTCGACCGCCGTTTGTCCGTCGATCATGCACTGACGCGAGCTTCAACGAAGTTGACGAAGTTGACGATGTTGACCGACGATTCATCGTATGAAAGATCGTATTGGCTGTCAACTGGTCTATCGCATAGGAGGGGAGTGACGAGGGGGGGAGGTGGGAAAAAGCGGGAATGGGGGCGGCAAGGGGCGTGCGGCGTCCCGGCGCAGACCGGGACGCCGCGAGGCACGATGGCGAGCCGGGTTAGTAGCCGCCGCGCGTGGCGACTGGCTCGCAGAGGGCGGTGATGCGCAGGCGGATACGCCCTTGCTGGCCGGGTTGTCCGCTCGCGGTCAGGCGCACGGCCCCCGGATGCTGCTCCGAGGGCACGACATCGAGGCGCACGAACGCGCCGAGTGAGGGGAGGTTGTCGATCGGGGTGTGCCAGGCCCCGACGACCCGGCCCGCCGCGTTCCCCGGGGCGACGAGCGGCACTTCGTAGGCGGCGACCTGGCCGCTCGGGGCCAGGAACTCCTCCGGGCTCTCCGGCCCGGCTCCTTGCGTGTAGACCACAATGGTCGCGCTCAACACTTGCAAGCCCGCAGACATCGTTCGGTCCCTCCCGCTCGGTAACGCCTTGGCGACGCACACGCGCCCGCCCGTGTCGCTGCGTGCGCAGTTGGCGTGCCAGCGGGGGGCGGGGGACGTGAGGCGTGAGACGTGAGAGGGGGGTGGGGGGCGGTGGACGGTGGGGGTAGTCGTGAGTCGTGAGTGGGGGGAGGGTTACTGATGTGGCGGCGACGGTGTGCTGGCGCGGGATGATGTGGGCGTGGTATGTGTTGGTGGGTGGTCGGCGTGGGGTGGTTGTGCTGCGGATTTGGAGGGGGGATGGCCGATACACAGGGGGGTGTCGAGGGCGGAGCGTTTGTCCTTCATTTGCGCCCGGCACTTGAGCTGGACGATCGGCAGTTCGCCGCCCTCGCCCGGCAGAATCCGGAGCTGCGGCTCGAGCGCACCGCGGAAGGGGATGTGCTGGTTATGGCACCGACCGGCGGGGAGACAGGGTATCGCAATGCGGGGATTACCGCGCAACTCTGGACTTGGGCGGTGCGCGACGGGACCGGGGCGGCGTTCGACTCGTCGACCGGGTTTGTGCTGCCGAACGGTGCTACACGCTCGCCCGACGCGGCCTGGGTGCGCGGCGGGCGGTTGCGGGCGCTCAGCGCCGAACAGCGGGAGCGTTTCCTGCCCCTCTGCCCCGATTTCGTGATCGAATTGCGTTCGCCATCGGATAGTTTGCCAGCGACGCAGGCCAAGTTAGATGAGTATCTGACGAACGGGGCGCGGCTCGGCTGGCTCCTTGATGTCCCCAACCGGCGTGTGTTCGTCTACCGACCCCGCACGCCGGTCATGGTCGTGGATGGCCCGGCGACCCTCTCGGCCGACCCGGAGTTGTCGGGGTTTGCGCTCGACTTGGCGATGGTCTGGGAGCCGCGTTTCTAGCGTTGCAAACGGTTGTGGGATGGCCGGGGGCTGTGGTCATTATTGAGGCAGGGGGTGACCGCCAGCCGTCGTCGAGCGGCTGCCCGACGCGGCCAGACGGACCGCCCGAATCAGGCGATGCGAGACGTTAGACCGCACCTGTTGGGGGGGCGGTTGAAGCGGCCCACGCCCTTTTCTGATAGACTGGCGGCTTCGTGGACACTTGGCCTGATGTTTGCCAGTTAGGGCGATGTGGGCGGGTCACGGCGTGTTAGCAGGGGTGGGGATGGGTTCTTGGGCCGACCACGCGCGATGAACGCGCAGGGGAATAGCGACAGCGCTGGGATAGTGTAGGTACGGAGGTGATCGATGACTGACCGACAATCGCGCGAGTTTCTGCAAGAGGCGATCGAGCGGCGCTATTCGCGGCGCCAGATCTTAGGCCGCGCCGCGGCGCTCGGGCTTTCCGCCCCGGTGATCGGGATGGTCCTCGCGGCGTGCGGCAACACCGAGCCGCTGAATACCGGGGGTACGGGTGGGGCGGCGACGACCGCTCCGACCGCCGCGACTGGCGGATCGGCATCGGCCGCCCCGACCGCCGCGACTGGCGGGTCGGCATCGGCCGCTCCGACCGCCGTGGCCGCGCGCGGCACGGCGTCGGCCAGCGCCACGGGCGGCGGCGCGGGCGCGCCGATGCTGCCGACGGGCGAGGCGCTGAACCCGCTGAAGGTGAAGGACGATCAGGCGCTCGATGTGGTGATCTTCAAGGGCGGCTACGGCGACGATTACGCCGTGAACGCCGAGAAGATCTACAGCGCGCTCTTCCCCAAGGCGAAGGTCGGCCATCAGGGGATCCAGCGTCTCGGCGAGCAGTTGCAGCCCCGCTTCGTCGGCGGCAACCCGCCCGACATCATCGACAACTCCGGCGCGGGCAACCTGGACCAGGCGAGCCTGGTGGCCGACGGCCAACTCACGGACCTCGCCGACCTGATGGAGGCCCCCGCGTTCGACTCGCCGGGCAAGAAGTTTAAGGACACCCTCATCCCGAATTCGCAGGAGACGGGGCAATACGGCGGCAAGCAGTTCTCGCTGGAATATGCCTACACCGTCTACGGCGTCTGGTACAGTTCGTCCGCCTTTAAGCAGAAGGGCCTGGAGTACCCGAAGACCTGGGACAAGATGCTGGCCGTCTGCGAGGATCTGAAGAAGGCCGGGCAGCAGTCGCCGTGGATCTACCAGGGCAAGTACCCGTATTACATGCGCGCGATCATCGAGCAACTGGCCTACAAGGCCGGCGGGGTCGACGTGATCAGGAAGATCGACAACCTGGAGGCCAACGCCTGGAGGCAGCCGGAGGTCAAGTCGGCGGTCGAGGCGGTCTACATGCTCGCCGACAAGGGCTACCTCTACCCCGGCACCGAGGGGCTAACGCACACCGAATCGCAGGCGGAGTGGCTGAAGGGCAAGGCGGCGTTCCTGCCGTGCGGCAACTGGCTGGAGAACGAGTCGAAGGGGCTGATCCCCAACGGCTTCGACATGGTGGTCGCACCGACCCCCTCGCTCAATGCGAGCGACAAGGTGCCGTTCGAGGGGATCAACGCCTACGCCGGCGAGAACTTCATCGTGCCGACGAAGGCGAAGAATGTCGCGGGCGGCAAGGAACTGCTGCGGATCCTCTTCTCTAAGCAGGGGGCGCGCTTCTTCTCGGAGAACACCAAGGCGCTGACCGTGGTCCTCGGGAGTACCGACGGCCTCGTCCTCGGCCCGGCGTTCGATTCGGTGCTCAACGCGGTGAAGGCGGCCGGGCAGAACACCTTCGTCTCGCGCTATGGGGACTGGTACAAGCAACTGGCCGATGAGGGCGACAACCAGACCGGCGCGCTGCTGACGAAGAAGCTGACCCCCGCCGAGTTCATCGACAAGATGCAGGCGAAGGCCGACGCGGTGGCGAAGGACAGTTCGATCAAGAAGTACACGCGGTAGCAAGGCGCGCGACGCCCCGTCGCCCGGTGGCGGGCAGTTGCAGGCCTGTGGTCGGCAGCCGCCCGCCGTCATAACCGCGAGGAGCGCACCCATGCAGCACCAGAAGTATCGGCTGATCGTGCCTTTCCTGGCCCCGGCGGTCCTCCTGTACGCGGTGTTCGTCCTCTGGCCGTTCGCGCAATCGTTCTACGTCGCCCTGACCGAGTGGCGCGGGGTGTCGCAGAACAAGCGGTTCATCGGGCTGCAGAACTTCGAGCGCCTGATCCGCGACGAACTCTTCTGGAACGCCCTCAAGCACAACGCGCTGATGCTGATCTTCCTGCCGCTCGCGATCATCGCGCTGTCGCTCTTCTTCGCGGCGTTGTTCACGCAGGGCGGGCGATCCGTGCCCGGCTCCGGTTTCTACCGGGTCGTCTTCTTCTTCCCGCAAGTGATGTCGGTCACGATCCTCGGGATCCTGTTCAGCTTCATCTACCACCCGAATCTGGGCCTGCTGAACGGGGCGCTGCGCGGGGTCGGACTCGGCCAATTGCAGCGGGTCTGGCTCGGCGACACGGCGACCGCGCTCTGGGCGGTCGCGGCGGTGATCGTCTGGCAGGCGGTCGGCTTCTATATGGTGCTGTTCATGGCCGGGATGCAGTCGATCCCGGTCACGTATTACGAGGCGGCGACGATCGATGGGGCCACGCCGCTGACGCTCTTCTGGCGGATCACGCTGCCGCTGCTCTGGGATAATTTGCAAGTGGCGTTCATTTACATCGGGATCGCCGCGCTCGACCTCTTCACGATCGTCCAGGTGATGACCGGGGGCGGGCCGAACCGTTCGACCGACGTGGTCGCCCGCTACATGTACGCGACGGCGTTCCAGTTCGGGCAGTTCGGCTATGCGACGGCGATCGGGGTGGCGCTGCTCTTCCTGACGCTGACCCTCTCCATCCTGACCTTGCAGGTGACGCGCCGCGAGCGGGTCGAACTGTCGTAGGGGGGCGGGGCGGACGGGCGGTGCGTGGTCGGGCACGGCGAGAGCGAGTAGCGGATACGGAGGTTGCCATGGGGGTCGAGCGTGTCCCCGATCGTACTCCGGGCATGTCGCGGGCGCGCGAGGTCGCGGCGGCACGCCCGATGGCGACGGCTGGCCCGTCGGGCCGTCGCTTCGGGCGCGGGTGGCTCTTCGTGGGCTTCTCGCAGGTTTTCCTGATTTTCTGGGCGATCCTGGTCCTTTTCCCCATCCTCTGGATGGTGATGACCGCCTTCAAGACCGACCCGGAGATCTTCTTCAGCCCATGGCAACTGCCCGCCGCCTTGCAGTGGGACAATTTCGCGCGGGCGTGGTCGCAGGCGAGCATCGGTCGCTATTTCCTCAACAGCGTGATCATCGTCACCGGGTCGGTCGCGCTGACGTTGCTGCTCTCGTCGATGGCGGCCTACGTGCTGGCGCGCTACGACTTCCCCGGCAACCGGATCATCTATTACGGCTTCCTGGTGGGGCTGATGTTCCCGATCTTCCTGGCGCTGGTGCCGCTCTTCTTCGTGGTGAAAGACCTCAATCTGCTGGGCACCTATCACGGGCTGATCCTGGTCTACACTGCCTATTCGCTGCCGTTCTCGATCTTCTTCCTGACCAGCTTCTTCCGCTCCCTGCCGAACGAGATCGCCGAGGCGGCGATCGTCGATGGGGCCTCGCCGTACACCGTTTTCTTTCGGGTGATGCTGCCGATGGCGCGGTCGGGGATCATCAGTATCGGGATCTTCAACGTCCTCGGCCAGTGGAATCAGTTCATCCTGCCCCTGGTGCTCAACCCGAGCGAGGACCATTACGTCCTGTCGCAGGGTCTCGCCTTCCTGGCGATCAATCAGGGGTACCAGAACGATTGGAGCGCGCTGTTCGCCGGGCTCTCGATCGCGATGGTCCCGGTGCTGGTGGTCTATATCCTCTTCCAACGACGCCTGGAGCAGGGCCTGACGGCGGGCGCGATCAAGTAGCGGTTTTGGCGGCGGCGCTTTGGCCGACCCGGATAGCGCGGAGGGGCGATGAGCGGACAGGGTAATCCCGTGGGCGGTCGCTTGGCCGGGAAGTGGGCGCTGGTGACCGGGAGTACGCGCGGCCTGGGGCGCACGATCGCGGAGTGGCTGGCGCGCGAGGGGGCGAATATCGTCGTCGCCGGGCGGGAGGCCGACGCCGTTGCCGCGTCGGTCGGGGCGATGGAGGCGCTCGGCGTGCGGTCGATCGGGATCGCCGCCGACCTCGCGCACGTCGCCGACGCCCACCGGCTGGCGCGGGAGGCGTTGGCGGGGGCCGGGCGGCTCGACATCCTGGTCAATAATGCCGGGATGAGCAGACGCGGCAACTTCTGGGAGGTGACCGACGCCGACTTCGAGTATCAGGTCAATGTCAATTACCGCGCGCCGTTCATTCTCTGCCAGCACATCGCCCGACATTTCATCGACCGCGCGGCGCGGGGCGGGCGGATCGTCAATATCAGCACGATCGGCGCGCATAGCTGCCACCGCGACGCGGCGGTCTACGACTCGGTGAAGGCCGGGGTGGAGGCGATGACGCGCAACATGGCCTACGAACTTGGGCCGCATGGGGTCAGCGTGAACTGCGTAATACCGGGCGCGATCCCGGAGCGACCGGGCGGCGAGGGCAGAGCGGTTGGCTCGTCAGCCGCGCGCTTCATCCCGTTCGGGCGGGCGGGGCGGGCCGAGGACATCGCCGCCGCGACCCTCTTCTTCTGCTTGCCGGAGTCGGAGTTCACGACCGGCCAGTCGCTGTTGGTCGATGGGGCGCACCGCGCGTATCTGCAAGAGTAGTGGGGCTGGGGGCACCCTCACCCCGGCATCGCTGCGGCTCGCCACCCCTCTCCCCATCCGAGGGAGAGGGGGAGAGGGGTGGCGACGCTACAGGTTATGGGGGGCGCGGGAGGCGGTACTGCGGCTGCGTGAACACTGCGCGGAAGTCGGCGCGGGCGAGGGGGCGTGGCGATGATGGTGCCCGCCTGTCAGGGCCGGTCAGCTCCCCTTCAGGCCGAAGTCCTTGAAGATTTGGACGAAGCGGTCGTGGTAGGCCTTCACGACATCCTCGATGACTTTGCCTTGCAGGACTTCGCCGATCATGTCGGTGAAGTAGTTGCCGCCGCCGATCGCGTCCACGGCGGCGGAGGGCGGGCCGGGATCGCGCAGGCCGGTGAAGCGGTCGGTCGGGTAGGCCAGCGGCTCGGCGCGCTTCGCGTTCTCGTTGCCTTGGATGAGCGGGCTGGCCCAGGCCTTCTTGTAGGGCGGGATGACGAAGCCGGGGGAGGTGCCGAGCAACTGGTTCAGCACCGGCTCCGAAACGAGGTGGCGGAAGAGGTCGTAGGAGGCGTCCTTGTTTTTGGTGCCCCGGATGAGGTGGAGCCGCGCGCCGGCCAGCGAGTCGAGGCGCTTGCCGTCGCTGCGCCGTTTCGGGCTGGGCAGGAAGAGGATGTCCTTGGCGTGCGGCACTTTGTCGTAGACGGCCTTGGCGTACATGGTACCGCCATTGTGGGTCATGGAGATGGACCCGGCCAGGAAGGCTTCGTTGTTGCCGAGGTCGGTCCAGGCGAGGATACCGGGTGGCAGCATCTTGGCCCACTTCGGGTCGGTGTAAGTCTCCTTGAGCCACTTCACGGCGTCGATCGTCTCCTTCGAGTTGAAGGTGACGCGCTGCCCTTCCTTGTCCTGGAGCTGGCTGCCGAAGTGGGTCAGCATGTTGACGACGGTGTTGGTGCCGTCGCCGGAGCGGTTGACGGTGATGCCCCAGCCCCAGGTCTTGTTGTCGGGGTCGGACAGCTTCAGCGCTGTCTCGCGCATCTTGTCGTAGCTCTCGGTGTCGCGGTCGGGGTCGAGGCCGTTCTTGGCGAAGACGTCCTTGCGGATGTAGAGGCCGACGGTGCGACCATAGAAGGGCAGGCCCCACCACTCGTTGCCGAAGAAGGTGCCGTCGATGTAGCCGGGGTAGGTCTCGCCGTACTTCTCGATCGTCTCCTTGGCGAGATCGGTGACCTTCTCCAGCACGTTCTGCGACTGATACTGGAAGACGCCGATGTCGTGGTACATCGCGTCGGGCGGGTTGCCGGCCTGCACGGCGCCGATCAGGGCGGTGAGGAGGTCGCCGCTGCCCTGGAAGCCGGCGGCGTAGGTGATGTCGAGGTTCCAGCCCTGGGTCTTGCAGAACTCCTGAATCTCGGCGCGGAGGAAGGCGTTGTGGTCCGGGTGGAAGTCCTGATACTGGACGAACTGGTACTTGCCCGTGACCTTCGCGTTCGACTTGGCGCGCGGGATGCCGGCGATGGCGGTCGGTGTCGGGGCGGCTGATGGCGCGGCCGACGGGGCGGCAGACGGGGCACCGGAGGCGACGGCCGAGCGTGTGGTGGGCGCGACCGAGGCGGGTGCGGCTGAGGCGGGTGCGGCTGAGGCGGGCGCGGCGCTCGCGGAGGGGCGCGGCGCGGCGGATGGCGCGGCGCTCTGCGCGGCGGCCGGGGCGAGCGAAGGCGCGGGGATGGCGGTCGCGGTCGGGGCGGCCCCGCCGCAGGCGGCGAGGAGGGGGACGGCGGCGAGGCCCGCGCCCGCGCCGATCAGTCGGCTGAGGAAATGCCGCCGGGTCAGGGACATCTGGTGCTGGTCACTGTCGTGCATGTCGCGCCCTTTCTCTACGTCGTCGCCTGCGATCAGGCGCGAGGAACACCTCTTCCCGGTGGGTGGATCGCCGGACGGCGTTGTCGGTGGGGGGCGGCATCGCCCCGTGCTGCGTCGGGCAGTCGCCAGTGTTCGCTTCTCGACTTCGAGGGTTCCACTATAGGGGCTGTCTGCGGCGGCTGTCAAGCTTGTGTGTGGGGGTGTCTGACGTGTGGGATGACAGGGGGTGGGGGGATTGAGTGGGGCGGGGTGCCCCGGATTGAAACCCTGCTACTGTGCAGGACAGGTCCCCGGCTAGGGGCTGCATTTCACCAATACCTGTCGGATTGCCCGGCGGAGCTTGACCCCTCCCCGCCGCTGCGGCGGCGACCCTCCCCTGAAAGGGAGGGTGGGAGACCCCCGGCCAACCCGACGAGCGATGGTGAAACGCAGCACGAAAGGCGGCGGCCACGACGTCCACGGCAGAGCGCAGCGGGGCCGACGGCACGTAAGGCCCGTCACCAGTCGCGGCCACCAGTCGCGGTGGTTCAGAAATGCTCCAGAGATGCACCAGAGATGATTCAAAAACCTGCGCGGACCGGGGAGCGAGGTGGGAGGCCAGGGATTGGCGTGGGTGAGGGGCGGTGTTGGGTTCGGCGGGGTGTTTCTGGCGGTGCGGTGCGCTCTGGGTATGTGGCTGCGGGGTTTGGCGGGAGGTGCTGGGGGCGGGTTGTTATTAGGATGGTAGGGTCGCTTATGGACTCGTCGAGAAGTACGTTGGCGTGGGGTTGCGCAACGGTCGCGCACTGTATATGCTCTTGTCGAAGATAATGGCGGGACCGAGCAGTGGCAATGCGGGTGTGGGGTGTAGGGCAGGTGGTCCGATAGGGGAAGGAGCGGGTGTATGTCTGGGGAGTTCGAGGGGCAATCGCGGGTGCCGCAGGTGCGGCGGCGTGTCTTCTTGGGGGGTGTGGCCGGTGGCGCGGCGGCGCTGCTGCTGGCGGCCTGTGGCGGGACGGCCACCCCGACGCCGGGGGTGGTGACGGGGGTTGGCGGGGCGGCGACAACGGTCGCGGCGACCGCCGTCCCGGCGGCGGCGGGGAAGAAGAAGGATCTGCTCTTCTGGGGGCGGCAGCAATTCCTGGCCGAGTCGAACGAGTATCTCGGGGAGTCGGTCAAGCTGGCGGCTCAGAAGGGCAATTTCAACGTCAAGGTCGAGCTGTTCAGCAATGACGAGCATGCGCAAAAAGAGGTCGTGGCGATGGAGTCCGGCATCGTGCCGGACATCACCTATACCTATGCGCCCGCCCTCTGGAACCAAAATGGCTACGCGCTGGAGGTGCCGGACCTGTTCGATACGATCGGCAAGACGGGGGGCGGCTGGCTCGATCTCGCCGATCCGGCCTCGAACGTCGCGGGCAAGCGGATCTCGATCCCGATGAACAACGAGCCGTGGTTCCTCCATCTCCGCAAGGACCTCTTCGAGGAGGTGGGGGTGAAGCTGCCGCTGACGACGTTCGACCAGATGTTGGACGCCTTCAAGAAGGTCAACAAGCCCGACAAGAATTTCTTTGCGTTCGATGGGCAGATGACCGAGGCCGACTGGACTGGCAACTGTCTCCAGTTCATGTGGGCCTTCGGCGGGCGGCTCTTCGATAAGGCGGGCAACCCGACGATCGACACGCCGGAGAACCTGAAGGGGCTGACGGCGTACACCGATCTGTTCAAGAACAAGATGATGCCGCCGGGCGTGGTGCAGCAGCAGGCTTCGGGCAACAACGAGGCGTGGCTGAGTCAGCAGACGGCGGCGGTCTCGAATCCGGGCAGCATCGTGCTGGCGATGCGGAAGGACAACAAGGCGCTGCTGGACAAGACCTACTTGCAGGCATTCCCGTCGGCGGTGACCGCAGGGAAATACAATCAGGCCGGTGGCAGTGCGTCGCTGATTATCAACAAGAAGGGGCCGGCGATCGAGGAGGCGAAGCAGATCGCCATGATGATCCTGGCGCCCGATCGCTATCCGACGCAACTGGAGAAGGCGGGGTCGTACTGGTTCCCGATCCTGAAGAATTACCTGACCATCCCCTTCTTCGTCAACGATCCGCAGAACAAGCAGATCGTGGAGAACATCGTGCCATGGGTGCTGACCGCCAACTCGGACACCGGCCTGACGCCGATCCTGGATGACATCGCGGTGAAGGCGACCGGCGACATGCTCCAGGCGGTCGCGGTGCAGGGGAAGACGCCGCAGGAGGCGTTGAAGGGGCTGGCGGACGCGGCGGCGAAGGCGAAGGAGAAGTTCAAGAAGTAGGCGTAAGGCGTAAGACGTGAGTCGTAAGGGGTTGCGCGGTGGCAGCTTAACGCTGCGGCCAGGGGCGGAACCTACTTACGTCTTACGCCTTACGTCCTACGACTCGCCAGGGGGGCAGGATGGCGACGCCTTCAATCACGCGGTCGCAGACGGCGGTGCGGTCGATCGTCGGGCGGCGGCGGCAGGCGATGCGGGACGCGCCGCTGGGCTACGCGCTGCTCGCGCCGACGGCGACACTGATCCTGGTGCTGATCGGCTATCCGTTCGTGCGCGCGTTGTGGCTCAGCTTCCATAAGAAGCTGCTCGGTCAGCCGATCGCGCCCTGGGTCGGCTTGCAGAATTACGAGGCGCTGCTGCGCGACCCGCGCTTCTGGGCGGCGGCGAAGAACGCGCTGGTCTTCACCGGGGGGTCGGTGGCGATCAAACTGGCGCTGGGGTTGCTGGTGGCGCTAATCCTCAACGAGGCGCTGCCGCTGCGCAATCTCTGGCGGTCGATCATCCTGCTGCCGTACGCGATGCCGACGCTGGTGTCGGTGCTGGTGTGGAAGTGGATGTACAACGACACGGCGGGGGTGCTGAATTACCTCGTTAACGAGACCAACATTCAGCAAGGACCGATGTTGTGGCTGGCCGATCCGGGCAAGGCGATGGGGTCGGTGATCGCGGTCAATGTCTGGCGCGGCTTCCCGTTCTTCGTGATTACGCTGCTGGCGGGGCTGCAATCGGTGCCGCAGGACCAGTACGACGCGGCGAAGGTGGATGGGGCGGGCATCTGGGCGCGCTTCCGGTACGTGACGATCCCGAGCCTGATGCCGACGCTGGCGGTGGTGACGCTCTTCTCGACGATCCTGACCTTCAACGACTTCTCGATCATCTGGGTGCTGACGCGGGGCGGGCCGGGCGGCGCGACGGATGTCCTCTCCACGCTGACGTACAAGATCGCGATCCCCGGCTACGAGTTGGGCAAGGGGGTGGCGGTGTCGGTGATGATGCTGCCGATCCTGGTGGTGCTGATCGTGTTGCTGGGGCGGTTCGTGAATCGCCGTGAGGAGGCCGCATGACCGCCACACCGTTGCGGAAGGATGTGCCCCGCCGCCGCATGGGGTACAGCGCGCAGAAGCTCGTCGTGCGGACGTTCGGCTGGGCACTGTTGGCGCTGGTGCTGCTGATCGCGCTTTTTCCGGTCTACTTCATGGGCATCACCGCGTTCCACCCGCCGACCCTCAGCTTCAGCAGCAAGCCGACGCTGTTCTCGACCGATCTGACGCTGAAGGCGTTCCAGGATTTGCTGCGCCAATACCCGTTCTTGATCTGGCTGCGGAACACGTTCCTGGTGTCGATTTGCAGCACGGTCCTCAGCGTGACCTTCTCGACGTTCGCGGCGTACAGCCTGTCGCGGCTGCGCTATCCGGGGCGGCGCGCGCTGTCGAACGCGGTCTTCCTGGTCTATCTGTTCCCTTCGACGCTGCTGTTCATCCCGATCTACATCCTGTTGAGCGACCTGAAGTTGCTGGATAATTTCTTCGGGCTGATCGCGGTCTACCTGACCTTCACGATCCCGTTCTGCGTCTGGTTGATGAAGGCGTATTTCCTCAACATCCCGATGGAGTTGGAGGATGCGGCGATGGTGGATGGCGCGACGCGCTTCCAGAGCATGACCCGCGTGGTGCTGCCGCTGGCGACGCCGGGGATCGCGGCGTCGTCGGTCTACGCGTTCACGCTGTCGTGGAACGAGTATCTGTACGCGTTCACGCTGCTGAGCGACAGTGAGAAGTTCACCCTGGCACCGGGCCTGACGAAGCTGATTTTCGGCGATGTGTTCCTGTGGGGGATGATCATGGCGGGCGGGGTGCTGATGAGCCTGCCGGTGCTGCTGCTGTATTTCTTCGCGCAACGCTATATCGTCGCGGGGCTGGCGGCGGGGGCGGTGAAGGGGTAGGGGGCGGGGGCGTAAGGCGTAAGACGTAAGGCGTAAGGGGGGCGAGGGCCTTATCCGGGCGTCGTGGCGGTCGGCGGGGCACCCTCACCCCCGGCGTCGCTGCGGCTCGCCACCCTGCCGCCCAGGGGGCCCCCGCCCATCCGAGGGAGAGGGGGAAGGGGGCCGAGGCTGGCGACGATCGCGGAATGTGGCGCTGGGGCCGACGGGGTGATTGCCCGGTCGGCCCCCTTTACGTTGTGGGGGTGGGGGTGAGGGGGCGGGCGCGGGGTTATTCGTAGGTGGCGTCGGGCTCGAAGGGGTAGAGCGGGCGGCGGCGGTGGGCGTAGGTGAAGGTGGCGAGGTCGGCGGCGGCGGCACCGGGGGTGTTGACCATGATGATCTCGGCGGCGATGGGGGTGTAGACGGGGCGGGGGGAGTGGACGCCCTTGGCGACGACGACCTGGTAGTCCTCGGGACGGATGCCGAGTGAGTACATCTGCTCGATGCTGGTGTTGCCCGCGCGGTGGCTGGTGAGGACGATGGTGTGATCGTCGGTCGTTTCGATGACGGCGCGGATGCCGTCGTCGTAGAAGCGCCAGCCGCCGTGCGTGGTGCGCGGCTCCTCGTATTTGCCGTCGGCGATCAGGCGGATGCGGCCGGTGACGGTGACCGGCTCGCCATGCAGGCCGTCGGTCTTGCCGCCGATGTCGAGGGTGATGGTCCGTCCGACCCCTTCCTCGACGCAGGCCCCGACCGCTTCGGGGTCGTAGAGGGTCTGGAGGTAGCGACGGACGCCGAGGCGTTGCGCGGCGGCGAGGAGGACCGTGGAGTCGGCCGCGCTGCCCGCGCCGACGTTGTCGCCCACGTCCATCAGCACGATCGGCCCGGCGGGCGCGGCCATGGCGTGGCGCAGGGCGTCCTCGGGCGAGGGGGCGTCGAGGAGGAATTCGGCGCGGCGGTCCCAGGCGTGGTGGGCGAGCCAGCGGGCCGATTCGCGTGCGAGGGCGGGGTCGCCATCGGCCACGACGATGAAGGACATGCCCATCTCGGGCACATCGGCGTAGGGGTAGCCCTGCACGATCGAGGCGGAGAGGATACCGGGGCGGGCGATCAGCGCCTCGCACTCGGCCATCAGGCTTTTGAGGGGTTCCGCGCCGGTGAATTGCTTGACGATGTTGATGACGAGCGGGGGTGTCTCCATGGCCTGAACGGGGCGAATGTCGCCCCGGACGGCGCGGATGATGATCTCGGCGCACTCGCGCGCGCGCGGGCGGGCGTCGATATGCGGGTTCTCGCGGAAGAAGACGACGGCGTCGGTGCTGTCGATCAGGCGCTGGGTGTTGTTGCCGTGGAGGTCCATCGCCACGCCGATCGGCACGTCGGGGCCGATGGCGGCGCGGACGCGGGCGGCCAACTCGCCGTCGGCGTCGGGGTGGCCGTCGGCGACCGCCGCGCCGTGCAGGACGAGGAGGACGCCGTCCCAGGGGCCGTGCTGGCGCAGGAGGGCGATCAGTTCGTCGGTGAGGCGGGTGTAGGCATCCAGGGTGATGGTGCCGGAGGGGCCGGTGTTGGCGAACATCAGCGGCACGAGTTCGACGTCGGGCTGGTCCCCGGCATCGAGGAAGCCGCGGAGGCTCGATTGGGCGGTGCCGTGCTGCTGCGCGATTTCGTCGCCGCGCAGGATGCCGTCGCGGAGATAGAGGTCGTAGGTGGTGGGGGTGGCGGCGAAGGTGTTGGTTTCGTGGTAGTAGCCGAGGAGGGCGAGACGCATGGGGCCTCCGGGGGCGAGGGGCGAAAGGCGTAAGGCGTAAGGGGGGTGGGTGTGGTGGGAGGATAGCATAGGTGGGGGGGAGGGGGGAGGG
>JAABUN010002501.1_pt1 | contig 32442 bp, 25 predicted proteins | sample 5559311 | NCBI WGS metagenome assembly JAABUN01 (sample SAMN10711877, study PRJNA513370) | rock metagenome | isolation source: Antarctica rocks | place: Antarctica: Victoria Land, Siegfried Peak sud | reverse complement strand
GCTGGAAATATTTTTTTGTCATCGCAACACAAAATTAGGTTTTCAGTTTCACCCCCCTTTGAGCGGGCTAGCCCGCTCAAAGGGGGGTGAAACTCCCTGTTGCACTTATGACTTGAACTTACAAAATAGATAAAGAAAAAATACTATTTGGGTCGGAATGTTTCTTTTGGCGGGACTTGGAGCAAATCACTCTAATGCACGAAAAGCCTTCTGACGAAAAAAAAGATTTCCTGGAACGGGAAGGAGTGAAATTTGTATTTAACAACGGAACAGTGAAGTATATGTACGACCAATACTACACAAATAGTGAGATGGCGAAGCTTTTCCTGGAGCAGGTAGTTTATAACAAGCAAGACGATGTTGTAATTCCGGTAATTGATGTCGCAAGCAACTTAAAGGGAGAAACCTTTACTACTTTCAAAGGCGTTGCTCTCCACTCCTTTACACCTATCGTCCTGTTTGTAGCAGTAATATATTTTATTGTTGATTTCAGTGCTATAAATTCAGGAAATATATTCTTATACATAAGTAGCGCTTCGGCTATCATTTCAGTGGCACTAAACATGAACTACTTCTTAGTATCTAATAGATTTATTGTAATTAAAAAGAATTATATCCCTTGGGTAAAGAAGATTTACAATCTAAAAAATATTAAGGAAGTGGTTATCACAAAGCAAAACGGGATAGATTGTTTAAAGATAATCAGGACAGATTTTGTTAGTGAAACGTTTTACGCTTTTGGTTTTTCGAAAGAACAGTGGCATGCATTACAGCAACAGTTGGAGGCTGCGGGTGTAAAGGTTGAAAGCTTAATAGATCTTAAAGTTCAATAATAGTAATTATATAAGCAAATTCTAAGAACACAATTTTTGGGACATAAAGCATGAATTCAGCAAATCTGATAATAAACAGTAATTCTCCTTACATATCCGTAGTTATCTTCTTATAACTTGCTGTCAATCCTTTTATCAAAGATGAACTGAAACCCTGATGTTCCATCTCATTGAGGCCGGCAATTGTACAGCCTTTTGGTGTAGTCACTTTGTCAATCTCCTGCTCAGGGTGAGAATTATGTTTTAATAAAAGATCAGCAGCGCCCTTAACCGTTTGTGCTGCTATTAAAGAAGCTACTGCAGCACTGAAACCTATTTCAATTCCTCCCTGGATGTTTGCACGTATATAACGCATAGCATATGCAGTTCCGCAAGCACCTAAAACAGTTGCTGCATCCATCAGTTTTTCATCAATAGTTATTGTTTTTCCTAACTGGTCAAAAGCATTCTCAACAAACCGTTCCTGTTCCTCAGTTGCAGATTGATTACAAATACATGTCATGCTTTCTGCAATAGCGATGGCGGTATTAGGCATAGCGCGAAAAACAGGCAATTGTTTTTCTATAATTGAATAAATGTCTTCTATATACACGCCTGTCACAACAGAAACAAGGATATGTCTTGATTCATCAAGTGCAGGTTTTATACCAAGCAGTACTTCCTGGACCTGGAAGGGTTTCACAGCAACAATAATAACTTCACCAAAATGAGCAGCTTCATTATTATCACTACTGACAATTGCTCCTTTATCTTTTAATGATTGCAGTGTTTGTACATTACGTTTTGTGATCATAATGTTTTCAGGAGAGATAAAGCCGCTGCTCATAAGCCCTTCAGCTATAGCTGTGCCTAAATTTCCTCCGCCGATAATCGAAATTTTTTTACTCATTTTAATTTTATATACGCATCGAATTTTTACGAAACCAGATTACAATTACTTCAAAAGAAATACCGGAAGAACTAACCTGGATTACAAAATCATAAGCCTTTTCTTTTGAAGCGACTAATTCAAATCTATATTTATGTAGAAGTGCATAAGCAGTAAGAAAACCTGTGCGTTTATTTCCATCAATAAATGGTTGGTTTTTTATGAGACTTTCAAAGATTGCAGCAGTTTTTTCAAAAACGGACGGATAAAGTTCTACATCTTCAGAAGATTGAAAAGGTCTTGAAACTGCACTTTTTAGTAAATTAATATCGCGGATACCCGGACTTCCGCCAAAATCTTTAATAGAATTTTTATGAAGCTGCACAACTTCTGCAAGAGTAATCAATAGGCTAACTTTTTAAGTGTTTCGTTATATTTCTTTTTTGCCTCTCTATAAATATTTTCAATAGAATTTGTTGACTCTAAAGAAATTTTTTTAATTAGAACATCTACCTCTATCAGTTTATCTTTTGGTAATTCATTTATGGTTTCAATTATTTTTAGTCGCATTTCCTCAATTTCATTCATAATAAACATTTTATCAAATTTAATAAAATCTTCTTTTTTCCGACATGACAACTAACCTGTTTCTTGTCCTGCGATCAATAAATTTTCTCCTTACATAAATAATTCCTTACATAATCCTCTATACCTTCTTCGAGAGAATAAAAATCATTGGTGTAACCCGCATCTCTTAATTTTTGCATGTTCGCTTCTGTAAAATACTGGTATTTATTGCGTATATCTTCAGGCATATCAATATACTCAATATTTGGTTTCATGTCCAGACCAGCAAAGGTTGCTTTCACAAGGTCTTCAAACGTTCTTGCTGTGCCGGTCCCAAGGTTGTAGATACCGGAGGACAGATGACGGATAAGGGATGACGGTTGATGGTTGACAGATGACGGACTATAGTTGACAGATGATGCATTTGAATTCTTTTCTGTCAACTCTGAACTGTTAATCGTCAACTTCCATTTCTCCATCATCCATACGATTACTTGTACAACATCTTTTACATATACAAAATCACGGAGTTGCCTACCATCTTCAAAACCTTGTCTGTGACTTTTAAAAAGCTTTACAATGCCATTTTTTTTTATTTGATCATATGCATGAAAGATAACACTTGCCATTCTTCCTTTGTGATATTCATTTGGACCATATACATTGAAGAATTTTAAACCTGCCCAGAAAGGAGGGCTCTTTTTCTGTTGAAGAACCCATTTATCAAATTCATTCTTACTTATTCCATAAGGATTAAGGGGATGTAAATTCTCAAGTTCCTTCTCGTTGTCATCATATCCTGTTTCACCGCTCCCGTAGGTTGCAGCAGATGAGGCATAAATTAAAGGCACTTGTTTAAGGGTACAGTAATCCCAGATGTTCTTTGAATACTCAACATTCAGTTCCTGATGGATAGCATAATCAAATTCAGTAGTATCAGTTCTTGCTCCAAGATGAATTACAAAACTAATTGAAGAATTATGCCTGTTTAACCAATCAAATAAATTATAACGCTCTACAATTGTTTCAAACTTCTTGCTTTCCCAGTTTTTCCTCTTTTCCTCTACCCCAAAATCATCCACTAATATTAAATTTTCAAAACCTTTTTCATTTAAATATTGAATAAAGCAACTGCCAATGAAACCGGCTGCGCCGGTAATAATAACCCCCCCCCTCCCTACAGGGAGGCTTAACCCCTCCGCCCCTGAAGGGGAACTGTTAAAAGGGGTCCTATTTTTATTATCGTCAATTAAGTCCACATTCTTCCGTTTACTTCTTCTTTTGCGGTTAACGTTTTTCTAATTCTGCTTTATATCTTTTGCGACCTGCGCTTTCTCCTCCCTTTAGGGGCGGGGCTTTCATTACACTCCTTTCACTTCTCCCTTTAAGGTCAAACCCTCTTTTTCTGCTTCCTGCTTATAATTTTTTTCTTTTTGGCTCTCTTCTCCCTTTAGGGCTGGGGCTTCTCCCCTCTCTTCTCCCTTTAGGGCCGGTGCTAGCATTCTTTCTATTGCTGTATCATACAGTTCTTTCCACTCATAAATGTGTCCCCAATATTCGCCTTCCATATCAATGCTGCTATCTGTAACTATTCCTAAATATTCATATGGTACATTCAGCTCTTTCAACTGAGACAAAACTTCTTCAGCATTTTTAAGTGTGCAACTTACCACAGCCCTGCTTTGAGCTTCACCAAACCAATAAGCATCTTTACGGATATTGGTAGCGCTTTGCTGAACATCGAAGCCAAGCTCCCGATGAAACCCACATTCCAGTAGTGCTGTAATCAATCCACCTTCACTTATATCATGCACACTTTGCAGCAGCTTTTTTTTAATTAATTGCTTAATGGTTTCCTGAAGTTCAACTTCCTCTTCAAGATGGAAATATGGGGCGGGTGAATATTCAATATCATTTAACTTATGCACGTATTCCGATGAGTTAATATCATTTCTGCTAGCACCTATTAAATAAATTACATCGCCTGTTTGCTTGAAATCGAGAGTCATCTTTTCTTCCGGATCATCGAGCACCCCAACCATTCCTATGGTAGGAGTTGGATAAACTGCACCATCAGGATTTTGATTATAGAAGCTAACATTACCGCCGGTTACAGGTGTATTAAACCTGCGACAGGCTTCACCCATTCCTTTGACCGCATATACAAACTGGTAGTACACTTCGGGATTAAACGGATTTCCGAAGTTCAGGCAATTGGTAACGCCCAGAGGCTCTCCGCCTGAACAAACAATATTTCTTGCAGCTTCCGCTACGGCTATCATTCCGCCTTTGTATGGGTCTGCAAATACATATCGGCTGTTGCAGTCAACAGTCATGGCAAGGGCTTTACCGGTACCCTTAGCCAATACAATTGATGCATCGCCCGGAGCATTTGTGCTTAAGTTTGCTGCACCTACCATACTATCATACTGGGTGTAAATCCATTTCTTATTTGCAATGTTTGGAACTTGAATAAGCTTTTTAGCAATTGTTTTTAAATCATCAGGAACGGGTATAGTTTGCGGGTCAAAAGCTTTAATTTTTTCGAAGTAAGCCGGTTCTTTGTATTCCCTGTCATTTTGTGGAGCACCGCCTCCGAGCACAAGACTTTCGGCATTTAGTTCAGCTTCCAGTTGTCCATTCATATAAAACTTCAAAAGGCCTGTACCGGTAACTGTGCCTATCTGGCTGCAAGGCAAATCCCATTTTTCGAATATATCTAATACGATTTCTTCTTTACCCTTTTCAATAACAATAAGCATTCGTTCCTGGCTCTCACTCAACAACAGTTCCCACGCTTTCATATTTTTTTGTCTTGTAGGCACTTTGCTAAGGTCTATCTCCATACCGACACCACCTTTTGCACCCATTTCGGAAGTAGAGCAGATAATACCGGCAGCACCCATATCCTGCATACCAACCACAGCACCTGTCTTTATTATTTCAAGACATGCTTCCAAAAGCTTTTTTTCCTGGAAGGGATCACCTACCTGTACGGCAGGTAATTCTTCAACACTTTCTGCTGTTATATCAGCACTGGCAAATGAAGCACCTCCCATTCCGTCCTTACCAGTTGCGCTTCCTACAATAAATACAGGATTGCCGATACCTGCTGCAGTTGCACTTACTGTTTCACCGTTTTTTACAATACCTACACTCATCGCGTTCACTAATGGGTTGGTATGATAGCGTTCTTCAAAATATGCTTCACCGCCAACGGTAGGTACGCCAAAACAGTTACCATAATGACCAATGCCACTTACAACACCCGCCACTAAATGTTGGGTTTTAGCTTCTCTAAGATTGCCAAATCGAAGACTGTTAAGAGCAGCAATGGGCCTTGCGCCCATAGTAAAAATATCGCGGTGTATACCGCCAACCCCGGTTGCTGCACCCTGAAAAGGCTCAATAGCACTGGGATGATTATGGCTTTCAATTTTAAAAACAACACCAAAACCGTTTCCAATATCCATAATCCCCGCATTTTCTTCCCCCGCTTTCACAAGCATTTTTTCTCCTTCACGGGGAAGAGTTTTAAGCCATTTAATAGAATTTTTGTAGCTGCAATGCTCACTCCACATAACGCTGTAAGCACATAGCTCTGTAAAGTTGGGAGTGCGACCCATTATTTTTTTAATAGATTCAAATTCTTCTTCGGTAAGGCGAAGCTGTTTGGCGGTTTGTGCGTTTATTTCCATAACGCTGCGAAGGTAAGAAAGTGCAGCAAGCATTTGAGGCACAAAGTCACTAAGTTACACTAAGACTTAGTGAACCTTATGCCTTTATGGTTTGGAGGTTCCTTAGTTACGCTTTAATAATCTTTCCGCTGCCAGACGATTTTAAATTAATGTTTGTAGCAGACCCTTTATAGTAAACATTACCGCTGCCGCTTACCCTGGCATCTATACTTTTATTTGCGGAAACCTTTATGTTTCCACTGCCACTGACATGGGCAAAAACATCATTGCAACTAACATTACTGCAATCAATGTTGCCGCTTCCGCTGACGGTTGCATCTATATTGTTTGTGCTGTTTCCTTTTAAAGTAACATTGCCACTTCCGGAAATGGCAATATTAGTTTCGTTGAATGAATTTATTCCAACATTAATATTACCTGAGCCGGATACTGAAATATTGGTTTTGCCATCATTGCTAAAATCGCCGGTACCGCTAATGTTTCCGCTTCCGGTAACCCTTAACCCGGTAAGCTTTGTTAAGCTAACATATACCATTAACTTATTTTTCGCTTTAAGACCAACTTTATCCTTGCTTTTTACTACAAGATTGCCATCTTCTACCTTTGTCTCAATGTAGGGCAAAAGGTTTTCATCGCCTTCTACAATTATACTGTTAGAGGTACCGTAGGCAAGCTGAACATTCATGTTTCCTGATAAAGAAACACCTGTAAAACTTCTAACTTCACGCGTTTCTTTTTTTATGTTTCCATTGCCTGTTATGGTGTGCCATTGTGAGTAGCTGCTAAAGGTGATCAAAGCAAAAAATGAGAAAAGTAGTTTTTTCATAACCTAAGTTTTTTTGTTTGGAATAATATTTCAATAGCTAAACGAAGGAAGAAAAAATAGGTTACAACTTACACTGATTTTTTGATAAGTGGTAACTATTGTGATAAGCGCCGGAGAATTAGTAATATTTTTAAAATTACTGAGTCGTCTCAGTTTCTTCATTATAGTATGATGTCATGTATTAGGCTATTTCTAATAATTTAGAAAGTTTAACGAGTTCCGGTTCCTTATATTCCTTTATTTTGCTGGAAGGACCACAGCCAGGTTAGGAATGATTTTTTCCTTCTTACTATAAAAGGTATTACTCCTAAAATGCTTTAAACTTATTTATTTGATCTTGCCAGGTTTTATGGGTGTAATCCGGGGAGGCATTGTTTTTCTCCTACCTGCGTTTTCATACAAGGAGTCAAATAAAATTTTTTGAATATCCGGATGCTGCTGGTAATATTTATAGCTTGTATAAAATTCTTTTCTGTTAGTATTGTGTAATCTAAAAACCTGTTCATAAAAAATACTACGCTTCTTTTTTATGTCATCCAATGAGTCTTTAATAGCAAAGCTGTTTAAGTATTCATCAACCTGCATGAGATCATAAACCACCTTTTCCATTTTGTCAACGGTAAGAATGTCTTTAGGCACAGGGCTTTTAGAGCAGCCAATAAAAATAAATGACAAACATATATAAGCAGCTTTTCTCATTTCAACTCCTGTTGATATTTAGATATATTCGCTACATCTAATTTTTGTAAGGCTTCAATTGCCCTTGCTTTTTCCTGTGGTGTTGCTTTTTTAAATATCCGGCTTAATTCCTGTGATTTGCCTGCCATAAAAAATGCAACAACCATAGAGTTAGGATTATCCTGGTTGACCGTCTGCAACTGTACCAAAGCATTTAAAACCCCGCTTCTCGCATTTGCTTCGTTTTCATACATGTAATCAAGACCCTTCCGGTAATAGGTATAAATAACATCATGCACCAAATTATAGCGGCTATTTAGAAGGTTTTCAGTAAGCCAATACCTGTTTCTCGAACCATCAAATGCTTTCCACCCACTTATATTTTTATTTTCTGGAGCATTATTTACAATGTTCTGGGCTTTTTGAAAATATGCATCTCCGCCTTTTGCACCAAATGAGTCGTAATCTAATCCTAATATAATGTTTACATAATAAGCAAATGTTGCAGTCAGGTTACCGGCAAGAGCATCAGTCCCTTGCACCCTATTCTCATTAAATTCGACCGGCTGGTATTCAACATAACGAAAAGTGACATCTGCATCCTGAAAGTTTATGAGCGGAGTTGAATAGGAAGAATTGAAAACAGGCCGTGCCGCCTGTACAGTTAAACTTGCTTTATAAACATTTGTTTCTACAACACTTTCTATATTTAACAAAAAGCTGCACTCAATTCTTTCCTGTGGCTGAAAAACCTCGGGCGTCCATTTACGATTGTTTATAAAATTAGTTAGCTGCGTTTGCAGTGTCTGAAAGATCTTTTTATCTACTGTATTAGGTACACGCGCTGCTATTACTGTTACTTTCGACTGCAACTCCTGGGCATAATTTACCGCGTGAAAAACAAACGTGAACAATAGCAAAAGAAGATTAATTTTTTTCATTTAATTTTATTATTATTAAATCAATAATATCATTAGCAACAAGCTTTTTGGTTTTAGCTTCAAAAGAATAAGACTTACTGTTTCTATCAAAAATAATCACTTTGTTTGTGTCTTTTCCAAACCCTGCATTTTCATCTTTAAGACTGTTTAATACTATTAAATCTGCATTTTTTTCCGAAAGCTTTTTAATAGCGTTTTCCTTCTCGTTGTCAGTTTCAAGGGCAAAGCCGACTAGTATTTGATTTTTATTTTTTATTTCTCCAAGGCTTTGTAAAATATCTCCTGTTTTAGTTAATTCAAGTACAAGTTCCCCATTATTCTTTTTTATCTTTTGCGAAGAAACTGTTTTAGGCGTAAAATCAGCCACTGCGGCAGCCATTACGGCAACATCAGAAGAAACAAAAAGCGACATACATTCTTTGAACATTTCTTCAGCAGAAGTTACCCTGGTAACTTCAATATTTCTAAAGCGAACAGTCTCATTTACAGGACCACAAACAAGATGAACCTTTGCCCCATGAGAATACAAAGCTTCCGCAATTGCAATTCCCATTTTACCACTTGAATGGTTGCCTAAAAATCTTACCGGATCCAAAGCTTCATAAGTAGGTCCTGCGGTTACCAATGCCTGTTTACCTTTTAAAATTTCTAACCGAAAAAATTTTTCTTCTATATATGTAACAATGTCTTGTGGTTCTGCCATTCTACCTTCCCCATAAAGCCCACTTGCAAGCTCACCACTTATAACAGAAATTACGGAATTTCCATGTTGCTCGACTGTCTCAATATTTTTTTTTGTTGCCGCGTGCTGCCACATATCTTCATCCATTGCCGGAGCAACTACAACCGGACAGGTTGCAGAAAGATAAGCGGCAATCAGTAAATTATCACAAAAACCATTGGCTATCTTAGATAAGCTGTTACAACTTAAGGGAGCGATTAACATAACATCAGCCCATCGTCCTAACATTACATGATTTGCCCAGGTATCTTCATCAGCAAGATAAGAAAGAACTTTGTTTTTACTTAAAGTAGCTAAGGTGAGGGAAGAAACAAAATCTTTAGCTGCCGGTGTCATTATAACCCTGACTTCAGCTCCAGCGGTCACTAACAACCTAACAAGAAAAACAGATTTATAGGCAGCAATACTTCCTGTTATCCCTAAAAGAATTTTCTTGCCTTCTAACATAAAAGTAAAGTAACAAAAAACGACAGTCTCAATAACTGTCGCTTCTAAAAAAATAAAAAACAATTATTCTTAGCTAAAAAGATCAGAGTCATTTTTACGATAATAGATTTTCTCATCCATAAACTCCTGGGTAGCAAGAATTGCCGGGTTTGGCATCTTCTCGTACGCCTTAGAAATTTCAATCTGTTCTTTATTCTCGTGTACTTCTTCGAGGCTATCTGTATGCGTTGCAAATTCTTCCAGCTTATTATGCAATTCTTCCTTTAAAGTAATATTGATTTGATTAGCCCTTTTTGCTATAATAGCAATAGATTCATATAAATTTCCTGTTCTGCCCTTGATATCAACAAGGCTTTTTGTCTCTACCACACTTGCCGTGCTTGAATTAAGCTGCCTTCTTAATTTGCTCATTTTTTGATTTTATATTGTTTGAAGATTCTGTTCTATAATACTCAACTGTTTTACCTAATTTGCTTTCAGGGTATCTATCAAGAAAATCAGTGCATTCAGCTATTACTTCGTCGTATCTCTCTGCCTGCTTTTCTTCCACACTATTTTTCGCGTATAAGTAATAAGACTTTATCACCATTAATTTATATTCGTCGCTTTTATTACTATCAGGATAGTTATCAATTAAAGCACTAAAAGCTATAGCTGCGGCCTTATAAAAGCCAAGGTTATAATATAATTCTGCACTTTTAAAATCCTTAACTTCAAGTTTAGCTCTTGACTCATCAATAATTTTATTAGCTTCTGAAACCTTGGGAGATTGAGGATGTGTATTTATAAATGCTTGCATCTGGCCCATAGCTTTTGTTGTATTTGTCTGATCTAACTCAGCTTTAGGAGATTGCTTATAATAACAAATTGCTCTCATAAAATCTGCCTCTTCAGCTTTGTTACTTGTAGGAAAGGTTTCAACAAAAGTTTTGAATAAATTTTCTGCATTAGAATAATCATTGAGGTAGTAGGCAGAATAAGCATATTTATAATATAAATCTTCAAACCTGGCTGTTCCCTTAAAAATCGGGAAAAGATCTTCAAATAGTACCTGTGCATTATTATATTTTTTTTGTGCATAATAATTTTCAGCAACTTTTAATTTATAATCGCTGTCAGTACTCTTAAGCGTTTTACTAAGCTTGCTTGCACAGGAAGAAAAAAAGACAACAAACAACAATAACATGCAATATCTGATCATAAAGGATGTAAGATAAACTTTTGAGGGGCAAATTATAAACTTGAAATTAAAAAAAGCAATAAGTTTAGTTAATTCTTGTATAACAAAAACCCTCATCAAAAAACTGCTAATAGTTTTCTTTTAGTCTTTTAGCACCTATTATTATTTATTATTAGTTTTCTCATATAATTCGGCATTTCCCAAAATGGCATGTTTCATTCAATTATTCAAAGGTGTAACATGCTTAGAAAAAATTAAATTCAATAAAAAAACCCTTCGATTTCGAAGGGTTTTTTTATTGAATTTATACATGATAGTTGTACTATCTTCTTTGTAAATTAGGATGCGGAGCAGGCACTGTGCTAGGTCCTGTTTCAGTAGTACCTTCCAGGTCTACTGTATTTGGATCGCCTTCACCCTGATCCTGGTAAGAGAAGATCAATCTGTCTTCACTAATACCCTGCTCTTCTACAAGATACCTGATTACAGTATTTACTCTGTCCCAGCTAAGTTGTTGAGCTCGTTTACTGCTTTGACCTGCACCCATGTGACCTATAACTCTAACCCTGCAATTAGGACTGCCTTTTATCTGAGTAGCAGCACTCTCTAGTAATGCCGTTGCATCAGTACTTAATGTTGCTCTGCCGGCCCTGAATTGTAGGCTTGGCAAATTAGTAAGCGTACAGGTAGCAGCTGCTGACAAACTATCTACTCTGGTTCTTAACTCTGTGCAACAAGCAGGCTCAGGACAGTTACCAACACCATCTGCGTCAACAGGGAAACAATTTTGAGGGGTAAGGAGTTCTTTATCTTTATAATCAGGCACTCCGTCTCCATCAGAATCTCTGGAAACACCACGCGCATCAACAGGCGCTCCTGCAGGTGTATTTGGCTCCATGTCAAACTGATCCGTAACACCATCACCGTCAGCATCAGGTAATACCGGAGTTGGTATTTTCATATGTTGAGGACGGTTTAGCTCGTTATATATAAAGTTATTTCCATTAAGCCACCATAATGGTTCAACTCTTAAGCCTCGATTGCCTAAATTAATATTAAGTCTTGCACTTGTAAAACTATAAAAATCATTGGTTTTACCACCTCTATAACCATCAAGTCCATCGTATGAGCCTGCGGTAAATCTTTGTTCTAAACCTATATTTACTTTTGTGCTCAATCTTACTGCCACACCGGCACCTGCACTTGCTGCATTCAGCAAAGACCAGCCCTTTCTTTCACCCACCTGTATACCGCCAAAAGTCTCAAGTCCGGGGAAAAGTCCTGATCTGTTATTAGGTTGATTACCTCCATAAAAAGTATTATAGCCCTGATCGATCTGAGTAAAGGAACCCCCACTTTTTGTATATACTTTTGCTGCCACAAGACTATAGCCAGCTAATAGGTATACATTAGTTCTGGGGTTTCCTCTGTAATGACTATTTGGATTAAGAGAAACAATAAAATCCAAAGCACCCATATGAGTCCAGTTTTGATATGCCACCTTATCAGTCATTGACTGGTAGCCACTAGGATAACCCTGATTGTAAGACCCAAAATATCCTAATCTATAAGAAAAGGTATGAGACAATGCTTTTCTTAATGTTATACCTCCTCCCAAATCAGCTTTAGATTTAATATCTCCAAAAATCATACTATTGCCAGCGCTAAAACCCAACTCCCACATACTCCTGGGTTTAGCAGGATAAGGATAATTATTATTCACAAACTCACTGTGTTGAGGGAGTCTTCTAGTTGGAATTTTAGTAGAGTCTCTCCAATCATATCCTGCATCACCAATTATAAAAGTTCCTGTACCTGCACCACTCCCAGCACCTGCTCCTGTACCCATACCTGCTCCGGTACCCATACCAGTCCCTGCTCCGGTACCAGTCCCGGCATCTGTACCAGTTCCTGTACCTGCTCCAGTTCCAGCATCGGTACCAGTTCCTGCTCCTGTACCAGGATTTGCATTGCCTGTTGTATCTGTTCTTTGTGCATTGCCTGTTGTATCCGTTACCTGGGCAAACGAGGCAGAGGATAAAAGGCTTATTAAGCCTAACATTAATACGTAATTTTTACTGGACATAGAAGTGTTTGTATTTTTTGTAATAGAATATATTGTTAGGATTCCCTGCAAAAGTATGCTATGAGAATGAATAACCAAATAATTACTCTTTTTTTTGTTAAAAAAACTATACCATACTTATAACGAATTAATTAGACAAATATTCTTCGTTTATGCTGCTTCCTTAGGTGTAGATTTTTTTTCCCAAAGAATAGGTAGTGAAAATGCTAAGACAATATGTTGGTAAATATGAGAAAAGTGAAAGATTATTACTTAGAAATTTTTTACATATCATCATAATTTTATCTATATAAGTAGAATAGCTTTACCCTTAAAAAAACTTTTCTTTCTAACTCTACCGATAAAAGTTGTGCCTTATCTATAATTACAATATTCAACTCTTTTAACGGGTATATGGGTAATTCTCCGAATACAATTATCTTGCGGGATAACAACGAGAATGGAAATAGCGCAACGTATAATATCACAGGAGCTTAAAGAGTTTGAAACACATTTTAGACAAGCTGTTAAGAGCAATGTATCTCTGCTAGATAAAATAATGCAGTTTATCGTAAAACGAAAAGGAAAGCAACTGCGCCCAATGTTCGTTTTACTAAGTGCAAAACTGGGAGGTGAAATAAACGACCAGACATATCGTGCAGCATCTCTTGTCGAGTTGTTGCATACTGCTACTTTGGTACATGATGATGTTGTGGACGAGTCTTTGGAAAGAAGAGGTTTTTTTTCAATTAATGCATTATGGAAAAATAAAATAGCAGTGTTAGTAGGAGATTATCTGTTATCTAAAGGCTTGTTATTATCACTGGATAATAATGATTTTAAAATATTGCAAATACTTTCAGAGGCTGTTAAACTGATGAGTGAGGGAGAATTATTGCAAATTGAAAAAGCACGAAATTTGAATTTGAAGGAAGATATATATTTTGAAATAATAAAAAACAAAACTGCATCTTTAGTTGCCTCTTCTTGTGCGGCAGGCGCTTCAACCACCTTTGACAACGATGATTCAATCAATAAAATGAGAATTTTCGGTGAGAAAGCTGGTATAGCTTTTCAAATTAAAGATGACCTCTTCGATTATGGAAATACAGATATAGGAAAGCCGACAGGAAACGATATTAAAGAAAAGAAACTCACCTTGCCATTGATCTATACCTTAAATAATGTAAATTATGCTCTTAGAAGAAAGCTAATTTATATTGTAAAAAATGAAAATACAAAAAAGGATAAGGTAAAATTTGTAATAGAAGAGGTTCAAAAGGCAGGAGGGATTGATTATGCGAGAGAGAAAATGTTTACTTATCGTGATGAAGCCCTTGCGATACTATATCATTTTCCCGACGGTGAAGTAAGAAAAGGATTGGAAGAACTTGTAAGATATACTACAGATCGTAACTATTAATACATGCAAAAACGTTGGAAAATACTGAATGCCGAACAGGAAAAAATAACTTCTTTACAAAAGGAATTAAAGATTAATAAGACAATCTGTAAAATACTGGTGCAGCGCGGCTTTGATACTTTCAATAAAGCAAAAGAATTTTTCAGGCCCGGTTTATCAGATCTGCATAACCCATGGACGATGAAGGATATGGAAAAAGCTGTTGAACGTATATTAAAGGCTATTAATGAAAAAGAAAAAATTTTAATATATGGAGATTATGATGTTGACGGCACTACTGCCGTTGCCAGTATGTATCAGTTTATTACTCAATTTTATCCTAATGTTGAATATTACATTCCCCATAGATACAGGGAAGGTTATGGAGTCTCAAAGGAGGGGATTAATTATGCAAAAACAAATGATGTAAGCCTCATAATTTCACTTGATTGCGGCATTAAATCCATCGATTTAATCGCTTATGCAAAAGGTCTTAATATCGATTTTATTGTTTGCGATCATCACCTTCCTGAAGATAAGATACCACCCGCGATTGCTATTCTCAATCCCAAGCAACCTGGTTGCGATTATCCATACAAAGAATTGTGCGGGTGCGGTGTAGGCTTTAAGTTAATGACAGCGCTGGCTCAAAAGTTAGGCTTATCTGATGAAAGTTATTTATGCTATTTAGACCTTCTTGCTACTGCCATTGCCGCTGACATTGTGCCTATGACCGGAGAAAATCGTGTAATGGCATATTATGGGCTACAAAGAGTGAATAAAAATCCATGTAACGGCATAAAAGCTTTGATGCAATTAGCCGGTGTACAAAAAGAAATGTTTATTACCAACCTTGTATTTATAATAGCACCGAGAGTAAATGCTGCAGGAAGAATGGACGATGCAAGAAAAGCTGTGCGGCTTTTTATTGAAAGAAATTGTGATAAGGCTATTGAATTTGCAGAAATGTTGCATATAGATAATACAGACCGCCGAGCGGCAGATTTAACAATAACCGAAGAAGCGCTTGCACTGATAAAAGAAAATGAGTTAATGGTCAATCGAAAGTCTACAGTTGTTTACCAGGAACACTGGCACAAAGGCGTTGTGGGAATTGTTGCTTCAAGACTGATAGAAAGCTATTACCGCCCTACCATCGTACTGACAAAGAGCGGAGAAGTAGCTGCAGGAAGTGCCCGCAGTGTCGCCGGCTTTAATCTGTATGAAGCCATTCATACATGCAAAGAACACTTGCTCGGTTATGGAGGGCACTTTGCTGCTGCGGGAATGACATTGCTGCCAGAAAATATTGCAGCTTTCTCAAATAAGTTTGAGCAGGTCGTGAGCGAAACAATTCTGCCGGAGTCGTTAACCCCTGTCTTAATTATAGATGCAGAAGTTTCATTTAAAGAACTAACCATGTCTTTTTATAATATTATCCACCAGATGGAGCCTTACGGGCCTGAAAATATGCGTCCTGTTTTTATGGTCAGAAATATCGCTGATTCCGGAAATTCAAAACTTATAAAAGAACAGCATATTAAGTTTTGTTTAAGGCAAAACAATTGCAGCTTTAAAGGTATTGGCTTTAACATGGCTGAAAAATTTCATTTAATAGAAAGCAAGAAACCTCTTGATATCGTTTTTACTTTAGAAGAAAATGAATGGAATGGACAAAAAACGCTGCAACTGAAAGTTCATGATTTCAGGCTTTCAAAAGCTGAAGAAAAAATCGATTTTAACTAATCCTACTTTTACATAATTAAAAAAATATTATAGGTATTTGAAAGTTATGACAAGGTTGCATTATTAAAAGATATCTTACTGTGTATTCGGATTGCTCTACATAAACCTTGTAAACTAGAATTAAAAATTGTAAACAGTTTTTATAAGAGAAGACCATACTTATACTTATATTTAAATTATAAATTCTTTATTCATGTACAGAACTTTCTTAATTGCTTCATTTTTCTTGTTTACTATTGTTGTCAGCTTTGGTCAATCTCACATTACCGATCATAAAAACGGAGCTGGCTGTTTAAAGTTTATTAAAAAACAAATTGCTTCAGAAAGTTTTGAATCAGCAGAAGTATTTGATGCAAATAATGATAAAATTCCCGACATTGTATCAGGATCATTTTGGTACGAGGGACCCGGTTACTTTAAGCGGCATTACATTGGGGCCGGTAAACAATTCGGTGAATATTGGGATGATTTTTCTACTATACCTCTGGATATTAATGGCGATGGCCGACTTGATTTTATAACTGGTGGCTGGTTTGGCAAAATCCTCGTATGGAAGGAAAATCCGGGCAACGATAATGAGTGGAAAGAGCATATTATTGCTGAAACTGGTAACGTTGAAACTACTCGTGCCTGGGATATTGATGGTGATGGTATCCTTGAGATAATACCAAATACACCCAATAACCCTTTAGTCATATACAGGCTTGTTAAAGATAGTCGCGGTAAAGGAACTGGTAAATTTGAACCTTTCAGAATTATGAATGATAAGCAGGGCCATGGTTTAGGTTATGGTGATATAAATGGCGATGGCAGAGGCGATTTTGTTGTTAGTACAGGTTGGCTTGAAGCCCCTGAAAATCTCTATAAAGATCCCTGGGTTTTTCATAAAGATTTTAACCTTGGCACTTCCAGTGTTCCGATAATTGTTACCGATGTAAATAAGGATGGCAGTACCGATCTAATAGTAGGGCAGGCGCACGATTATGGATTGGACTGGTATGAACAAAAAAAGGATAAAAAAACCAATACCTCATCCTGGACAAAACATGCGATTGATCCTTATAATTCTCAGTTTCATGTAACGCAATGGGCAGATCTGGATGGGGATGGAAAGGAAGAATTGATTACCGGTAAACGTTATCGCGCTCATAATGGAAATGACCCGGGTGAAAATGACCCGGTGGGTATTTATTATTATAAATGGAATGGAGAATCCTTTACAAAGCAGATTGTTAGTTATGGCCCTTATGGAGAAGGAAAGGGCTTAGGTATATATTTTAGTGTTAGCGACTTAACAGGATCCGGAAGAAAAGATATTATCGCAGCAGGTAAAGACGGACTTTTTATATTTTATAATAAGGGATACGAATAAATTTGAGTCAATAAACAGATATGGCAGGATAGCTCAGGACAGCTAAACAGAACCAAGTGTTTAAGTTTATAAAAATTTAAACGATTGCTGAATGAAAAAATTGTTTGCTGCTATTAAATTTGTTGTGATCCCATTACAACGTCTTCTTTGTTTAATTTTCTTACTTATCTTTAGTGCCGGTCTGGATACTTCGCATTTCAAATTTTTTTTATAATTTAGTAATAGGTATGACAGGTTTAATTTCTTGAATCAGGCATATTCAATTCAATGGAATTACGATGATTATTAAACAAATGACTATTAAACCATTTACGATGGGTAAAAATTTTTTTTCAAAACTTTTTTTATGAGTAAAAAACTACAGGTTCTTGCAGGTGTTATGATTTCTATCGTTTTATTATTGTCTTTTAATTATATAAAGAAACCGGGAGCAAACGCACCGGGAGATGTAAATTCTAAAGTTCAAAAACTTAAGCTGCAGGCAAACTTTCAGGCAGAACATTTATACAGCCCTTCAGCAGACAGTAACGGATCGTGGGTATCCATGACCTTCGATGATAAGGGCAGGATGATCACCTCGGATCAATACGGCTATTTATATCGCCTTACAATTCCTCCAATTGGTGCAGATACCAATACAACCAAAATAAAAGTAGAAAAACTTGACATCAAGGTTGAGGGAGATACGTCCTCAAGTAAAATAAAAATGGGATTTGCACACGGGTTATTGTATGCTTTTAATAGCCTGTATGTAATGGTCAATAATAATCCTACTCCTCCTGCAACAATGGGCAGAGGCAGCGGTCTTTATCGTCTTCAGGATACAAACAACGATGACCAGTTTGATAAAATTACCTTACTTAAAAATCTGGTAACCCCTGGTGGTGAGCATGGACCACATAGTATTATATTAGCTCCTGATAGGAAGTCTATTTATGTAATTGCAGGAAATCATACCGATGTTCCTGAAATGAATGCTTATCGTTTACCTAAAACCTGGAAAGAAGATAATTTATTTCCATTAATAAAAGACCCTAATGGTCATGCCAATGATCGCTATGCTCCCGGCGGGTGGATTGCACACATTGATTCTACAGGCACAAGTTGGGAACTGGTCAGTGCAGGTTATCGAAATCCTTTTGACATTGCATTCAATGAAGATGGCGAACTGTTTACTTACGATGCTGATATGGAATGGGATTTTGGTATGCCGTGGTACAGACCAACCAGAATTAATCACGTAACAAGCGGCAGTGAATATGGATGGCGCACGGGTAACAGCAAATGGTCACCCACTTACCCTGATAATTTACCCGCAGTATTAAATATTGGCCAGGGATCTCCTACTAACCTGATAAGCGGAAAAAATGCCAGGTTTCCTGAAAAGTACCGGCGTTCTCTTTTTGCTTTTGACTGGAGTTTCGGAATTATCTATGCTATTCAACTTCATCCGGAAGGATCTTCTTATAAAGCAAATGCAGAAATGTTTGTTTCAGGCTCACCTTTGCCTTTAACAGATGGCATTATCGGACCTGACGGAGCTCTTTATTTTCTTACGGGAGGACGAAAGTTGGACTCAGATCTTTACCGCGTTTATTATGGCAATAACAATGAATCCAATGCACCATTAACCTCATCTTTGTCAGCCTCGCAAATAGAAGCACAAAACACCAGGAAGCAACTGGAAAAATTTCATGGAGATCCAAACCCACAAGCTGTAAATACTGCCTGGCCGTATTTAAAAAACAGTGATCGTTTTATTAGGTATGCCGCACGTATTGCAATAGAACACCAGCCCGTAAGCGAATGGCAGGAAAGAGCATTGTCAGAAAAAGATCCGCAAATCTTAACCCAGGCTATCATTGCATTAGCCCGTACTGACAGCTCAGATATTCAGCCAAAAATGATTAATGCTTTAACGTCTATCAACTATAATCAATTATCTGAATCTCAGAAAATAGATCTTTTAAGGGCATTTGAACTAACTATTTTGCGCATGGGGAAACCTGAAGGCGCTGCAAATACGAAATTAATTTCTTACCTTAATCCTAATTATCCTGCAAAAAGCAATGAATTAAATCGTTTATTAAGTAAGATTCTCGTATATGTTGATGCGCCGCAGGCGGTAGTAAAAACAATGGCCTTAATGGCAACTGCCAAAGATGATGATAATGCAGGACAAAAAACCTTTACCAGTTCTGCCGATCTTGTAGCCCGCAATCCCCAATATGGACTTGACATTGCCGGAATGCTTGCGAAAACACCACCGGCACAGAAAATATATTATTTAACAGTCTTAAGTGAAGCTAAAAGTGGATGGACTCCAGCATTACGTGAAAAATATTTCAAAGGGTTTAATACTGCCTTTGGCTACAAAGGAGGTAATAGCTATATCGGTTTTATTGAGAAAGCCAGGAAAATGGCTCTTGAAAATGTGCCTAAAGAAAAAGTTGAACACTTTAATGCTATCTCAGGAAACGCTTTATTGGAAACCAATGGAAGGAGCGTAGCTGTTGTTGGTAATCCAAAGGGTCCCGGTAGAAACTGGACTATGGAAGAAGCCCTTGAAGTGGTCAATAACGACTCAACAGACCGCAATTTTATGCAGGGCAGAATGTTGTTTAGTGCAACTCTTTGCAGCACCTGTCATAGTATGAAAGGAGAAGGTGGTGGTGCAGTAGGCCCTGATCTTTCACAATTGGGGACCCGTTTTTCTAACAGGGATATTCTTGAAGCTATCATTGAACCAAGTAAGGTAATATCTGATCAATATGCTGCTACAGATTTCGTAATGAAAGACGGCAGTACTATAACAGGAAGGCTTAAAAGCGAGGAAAATGGAAAATATTCTATCTCTATGAATCCTTTTGCACCTCAGACGCTCCAGGTAATTTCAAAAAAGGATGTTGCGAGTACAAAAATTTCTAATGTATCTATTATGTTTCCAGGTACAATCAATAGATTGAATAAGGAAGAATTGAAAGACCTGATGGCTTACCTGACTTCCGGCGCCAATAAAAATAATGACGTGTATAAGCCAAAAGCAAATAAACCAACAGCATCAGCGGTTAAGTAATATTTTATTAAAGGGATTTCAGTTTAAAGTTGAATAATCATGATTAGTAAAAGCGATTGTGACAGCGATGTTGGAAGATGTTAGTTAGCTGGTGGCTAAATCATCTTTAAAAAAAATGATTTGAACCCTTGGTTTTTATTGCGACAACTTGAACAAATACTAAAAGGAGGAACAGGTTTGATGAATCAAAATTGGGGGAACAAAATATCAAACCATGCACAACTTGGAGGTATAGAAACGGCTGTCATGGATAATGGGTTAGGTCGGGGAACCCGTATAGCATGGATTAATACAGGATCAGGCCTTCGTTATAAAGTTGTAATTGACCGGGCGATGGATATAGCTGATGCATTTTATAACCAACAAAGTATAGCCTGGTTGAGTCATTCAGGTATAACCTCTCCTGAACGTTTTTCAAATCAGGGGATAGATTGGCTTAGGACATTTGGAGGAGGATTACTTACTACCTGTGGTCTAACTCATGTAGGGGGTCCCGAAAGGGATGCTTTTGGAGAACGCGGTCTTCATGATCAGATCAGTAACCTTCCGGCAGAGATTGAATCTATTATTCAACCAGACCCTGTAGCCGGCAAAATGGACATGAGCATTACTGGAAGAATAAAGCAAACGCAGGTGCTTGGACCTAATTTGGAATTGAAACGGACAATATCTGCAACACTTGGTGAAGCAGCCATACGAATTCATGATGAAGTTATAAACCGCGGAAATATGCCGGCTCCTCACATGTTGCTTTATCATTTCAATTTCGGCTGGCCCCTGGTGGATGAAGGAACAGATATCATCTGGCAAGGCGAATGGCAACCGCGTGAGGGAGGTATAAATAATAAAATTTTCAGAGAAGGATATAACTTTCGTAAATGCCCTCCGCCTTTAGAAGAACATAGCGGTAATGGCGAGGCAGTTGCTTTTATCAATTCTGTAGCTGATAACTCTGGTCAATGCACGTGTGGCCTCTATAATTCGCAGATAGGTATTGCGGTGGTTTTGAGGTTTCAGAAGAAACAATTGCCATGGTTAACGAACTGGCAACATTGGGGCAAAGGAGAATATGTCACGGGCATCGAGCCTGGAACCCATCCGCCAATAGGACAGGCAAAAGCAAGGGAGCAGCAGGAGCTTATCTTTCTGCAACCACGAGAAATCCGGACCTATGATGTCAAAATTGAAGTGTTAGAAAATGAAGCGAAAATTAATGAATTTCTAAAAAATACTATGTAGGTTAATTTTTAAAAATAAAATTTAATGGAAACAGCCGAAAAAATCAGTATAGCACAAAAAGCCTTAGACCAGGGGCAAGGAATTCTGCGTTTGGCTCCGACCTGGGTACCACGATCATTTTGTGTACCGGGACGAAGAATAAAGTTACATCCTGACGACTACTATGTGCTCGGCGGACAACGTGGTGGCATTGATGAACGTTGGCTATCTTCAACCACACCTGCAAAAAATGGCCCTTTAACAGGAGAAAATGAAGGATTAAGTGCTGTGGTTTTTAATGATGGTACTAATGAGGTGCAGGTATTATTGAAGGATGCAATAGACGAGCTTAAAGGCGAACTGATTGGTGACCGGTTATGGAACGAGCATCAAAGCTGGCCGATGTACTCTAAATTTTTTGATAATATGGGGCCCTTGCCGCACCATATTCACCACAATGATGAGCATGCAGCATTAATCGGTCAAATGGGTAAGCCTGAAGCTTATTACTTTCCGCCCCAATTAAATAATCATGGCGGAGATTTCCCTTATACTTTTTTTGGGATAGCACCTGGTACGTCAAAGGAACAAATTCGGGAGTGCCTTGTAAACTTTACAAAAGGTGATAATAAAATAACGAGCTATTCACAAGCCTTTCAATTAGATCCCGGAACTGGTTGGGATGTTCCCCCGGGAATGCTTCATGCTCCTGGCAGTATGTGTACTTATGAACCTCAAAAAGCTTCTGATGTATTTGCCATGTATCAATCCTTAGTCAATGAAGCTATCATTCCTGAAGAATTGTTATGGAACGGCACACCCGCAGACCGGATTGGTGATTTTGATCAGTTAATGGAGGTAATTGATTGGGAATTGAACACTAATCCCAATATTTTGGAGACCCGTTTTATGAGACCTAAGCCTGTAAGACCGGCAGATGAAATGCAGGCAGAAGGATATATAGAAAACTGGGTTTGTTATAGATCAGATGCATTCAGTGCCAAAGAACTTACCATTTTTCCCGGAGAAACGGTAACTATTAAAGATAGCGCAGCTTATGGTTTGATAATGATGCAGGGCCATGGAAAAATGGGCGTGTGGCATATAGAAACACCTGCGTTAATCCGTTTTGGACAGTTGACCAATGATGAATTTTTTGTAAGTGAAAAAGCTGCTCTTGAAGGTGTTACCATCGTTAATGCCTCTACCGCTGATCCAATCGTAATGCTTAAACATTTCGGTCCGGGTAATCCTGACCTTGTTTTATAATTAGAAATCATTGTTTTAATCGCTGGCACTCTTATGTTTAATAAAATAAGCAATTTTACTTATGATTTTTAGCCCCTTTAGGGTTGGGGTATAAACAATTTTATTCATGACTTTAAGCCTCTTTAGGGGTTTGGGGTATAACTAACGATATGCAAGAAAATAATTATCCAAAACTTCACAATGCTACCTGGCCTGGCATTGTGGGTAAGGGACCTGGCTCTGAGCCAGTCATTTCTTTTGATGATATGCTTAACATGACCGCTGCTGCTGAGGTAGATGGGGTTAAGTTTGATGGTATTGATATCGGCCTTATGGAACCTCATATCAATATAGATAGTACAGATGATGATATAAAAAGACTGGCGGATAAAGTTGCTGCTTTCAATCTTAATATTGGCAGCATGGTTGCACCGATTTGGGGTGGTCCGGCTATGGGCAGTAAAGAAGAGCGTACACAATTTGTTGAGATGGTACGTAAGTCTTGTCATTTTGGTCAGAAACTGCGCGAATTCGGTGTTCGGCCTTACGGGATTATCCGTATTGATTCTGCCAGTTCCCCCCAAAGTTGGGATCTTGACCCGGTAAATAGTTCACGACTTATAGTTCAGACCTTTCAGCAAGCCTGCGACGTTGCTGCAGATTATGGCGAAAGATTGGCTACCGAGGGAGAAATCTGCTGGGGCGGTATGCACAGTTGGAAAATAATGGTTGAAACCCTTGAGGCTGTTAATCGTCCCAACATTGGCTTTCAGGCCGATATGGCCCATACCCTGCTGTACCTGCTAGGCTACAACAGACCACAAGACCGTATTCTGCCCGAAAACTTTGACTGGAATGACAGAGAAACATTGGAGGAAGGCCTCAAAACTATTACTAAAGCCCTTAGACCCTGGACAATTGATTTTCATGTTGCTCAAAACGACGGCACAGTATTCGGCTCAGGTTCGCACGATATTACAGGCCGACACTGCCAGGCAAATGATCCGAATGGAAAACTTAACATTGCCCATGATGCCGGTTATTGGCTGCGCGACGAAAATGAACAACTCACCAAAGCGTTCAAGCATATGTGTTGGGACGGATGCATGTTTGCAAACGAGGTGATGATGCGTCAACAGACCTGGAACGATGTGCTGGCTACCATGATAAAAGTTCGCCGCCAACACGGTTGGTATGAACCGGAAAAACAGGCTGCAATGGCTGCTTTATAATGATTATTAAGATATTGAATAATATGAGTAACAAGAAAGCATTAAGAATTGGATTAATAGGCGGGGGTTTTATGGGGCGGACACATTCTAACGGTTATAACCGGGTAAGTAATTTTTTTCCTGAGCTGCAATACCGTCCCGAACTGAAAGTGGTTTGTTCGCGCCGTGAAGATAAAGTACGGGCATTTGCAGACCAGTGGGGTTACCAATCTATTGAAACAGATTGGAAGCAGGTTATTTCCCGTGATGATATAGATGCTATTGATATCTGCACTCCCAACGATATGCACGCAGAAATTGCTATTGCTGCTGCAGAAGCAGGTAAAATGGTCCTTTGTGAAAAACCCCTTGCCCGGACATTAGCTGAAGCACAGGGAATGGTTGATGCTATTGAAAAGGCTGGAGTTAACACCACAGTTTGGTACAACTATCGTCGCATTCCGGCCGTTACTTTGGCTAAACAAATCATAGATTCAGGTAAGCTTGGACGAATCTTTCATTACCGCGCCAACTTTTTGCAGGATTGGACCATCAATGCCGATCTTCCCCAGGGCGGAGAAGCATTATGGCGACTGGATGTGGATGCGGCTGGTTCCGGCGTAACAGGTGATCTGCTCGCCCATTGTATTGATACTGCTATGTGGCTCAACGGTGCAATTGTGGATGTTTCCGCCGTTACAGAGACTTTCATTAAAGAAAGAGTGCACCAGGCCAGCGGACAGGTGCAGAAAGTAGGCATAGATGATGCCTGTATTTTCCACTGTCATTTTGAAAACGGAGCTTTAGGATTGTTTGAGTCCACCCGTTATGCCAGGGGACATAAAGCTTTATATACGTTTGAAATTAATGGCGAACATGCTTCCATTCGCTGGGATTTGCATGATCTTAACCGCCTTGAATATTTTGATCACGCTGATGATTCTATCGTTCGCGGCTGGCGTACTATTCATGTTACAGACGGTGATCAGCCTTATATGGATAAATGGTGGGTGCCGGGCTTGTCAATTGGCTACGAACATTCTTTTATTCACCAGGTGGCAGATTTTCTGAAAAGCCTGGAAACAGGAGAACGTTGCGCACCAACTTTTAAACATGCATTTGAAACACAAAAGGTCTGTGAAGCGGTACTTGATTCAGCAGCTGCTAAAAGTTGGAAAGATACTGGTGTAACAGGTTTTAAAAATTAAACTGCTTTTAATTGAATATTGGTTTGCAAAAACCAAATACAGACTTAAAAAAATAAAAATGATAAAAAAAATCAGCTCTGATGTAATGCAGTTTGGAATAATGCTGGTCGTTTTAATAATGGCCAGTTGCAAAACATCAGGACAAAATCAGGGTAGTAACGATGGATTTGTACAGATATTTGATGGTAAAACACTTACAGGATGGGAAGGAGACACTACATACTGGAGAGTTGAAAATGGTAATTTAGTAGGAGAAATCACACCTTCTACGCTTTTAAAAACGAATTCATTTATAATATGGCGCGGAGGCAGGCCCGCAGACTTTGAACTGACACTGGAATTTAAAATAACCAAAACCGGAAATAGTGGTATTAATTATCGTAGTGTAGAGTTTGAAGGTGTACCCCACGCTTTAAAAGGATCCCAGGCTGATATAGACGGGGCAAACCGGTACACCGGACAAAACTATGAAGAACGTGGCAGAACAACATTGGCATACCGCGGGGAGAAAGTAACAGTAAAAGCACTTGAAAACTCATCTGACTCATTAAGGGCTCATATTAAAAGCAATGCGTGGACAGAAAGAACAGTAACAGGCTCCTTAGGCAATTCAGATACCTTACAGACTAAAATACATGCAGAAGATTGGAATACATGTCATTTAATTATAAAAGGCAATCATTTGCAGCATTTTATTAACGGTATTTTAATGAGCGATGTCACAGATAATGATACAGTTAATAGAAAGTCAGAGGGATTATTAGGTGTACAGGTTCACGTAGGCCCGCCAATGAGGGTAGAGTATAGAAACATTCGCCTAAAGCAATTACAGTGATTTTAAAGATCGATCTATTCGGCAACAGGACTGCCAAAAATATTATTGCTTATATATTTACAATACCTAATATTCTCCTTTATAAAAATTGGTAAAATCAACTTGAAATAAGAATTGACTATTACATTAAAACCTCTAAAATTATTTCTTAACTCTTCATACTAATTATTAATTTTAATTGTTCTTAACTCACATTAACTCTCACTAAATGACTGCAATTATGAAAAAAATTCCACTTACTAAGATTAAGTATGTATTTATGCTTTATCTTTTATTAATCTTATCTCCTCAAACCTGGGCGCAGACAAACCAGGTTAAAGGAAAAATCACAGATGAAAATGGTGCAGGTCTGGCAGGCGTATCTGTCCTTTTAAAAGGAACCAGTAATGGCACCGGCACCGATGCAAATGGAAACTTTTCGTTAAATGTGCCCAATCTTAATGGAACTTTAGTTGTTTCTTCTGTAGGTTATAGTACACAGGAGATACCCATTAATAAACGTACTACTGTTAATATACCTCTAACCTCCGGGGGTGGGCAGGCTTTGGGAGAAGTAGTCGTCGTAGGCTATGGTAGCCAGTTGAGAAAGCAAGTAACCGGATCTGTTCAGACCATAAATACGAAAGAGCTGAAAGACATCCCGGTTTCTCAGGTAACTCAAAAACTGCAGGGGCGTTTAGCAGGTGTACAGATTAATCAGACGACAGGTAAGCCAGGACAAGGCATGTCAGTTAGAATTCGGGGTCAATTTTCTATTTCAGCAGGTAGCGATCCTTTATATGTAATAGATGGCTTTCCTATTACAGGTAATATTGGCGCTCTTAACCCCGATGAAATACAGGATATTTCAATATTGAAAGATGCAGCTTCTACCTCTTTATATGGATCAAGGGCTGCTAATGGAGTGGTTTTAATAACTACTAAAAAAGGAAGGAAAGGGCAAACAAGTGTCAGTTTTAACACCTTTGCCGGCGTGCAACAAGTACCGGAGAGAGGAAGAATACAAATGATGAACGCAGTTGAATTTGCTCAATTTAAAAATGAATACTACACAGATGCTGGTCAGCCTGTACCGGTAGAATTTCAGAACCCTTCTCAATATCAAGGTAAAAATAACGACTGGTATGGTGCTTTGTTAAGAAAGGCTCCATTGCAGAGCTATAACCTTACTGTTACGTCAAGTACTGATAAAGTTCATACAGCATTAGTTGCGGGAGTTTATAACCAGGAAGGAGTTGTATTAAATAATGCTTACAAAAGATATTCTCTGCGGATGAATACGGAGTACGCGATATCTGATAAAGTAACAGTAGGGTTTAATGTCGCTCCATCTTATGTTTTTGACAATACACCAAGAACAGATGGAGACAGAGGAACAGGAATTCTTTTTAATGCGCTTCATACCTGGCCGGTAATGCCCATTTATGACCAAAATGGCGAACTAACCAGGTTTAACCAATTCCCTGGAAGCACAGGAAACATTTTTGCGTATCCCAACTGGGTAAGAGCAGCAAATGAGTTGGTTAATGAAACAAAAACAACCAACCTTATATCGAATGCCTATCTTCAATACCAGCCTATTAAAGGATTAGTTCTTAAATCGACGTTCAATGTTGAATATTTGAATTCTAAGTTTTTCTTTTTCAATCCTTCGACAGCTACCAATTTTATCAATGTTCCTATACCAACCACAGCAGTTTCAGTCAGGCAAAGCACTGAAAACGTGACTTGGCTAAATGAAAATCTAGCTACTTATTCAAAGAGTTTCAATGACCACAATTTTGAGCTGTTAGCAGGGTTTACCAATCAAAAATTTCGGCAGGATTTTACTCGCATCCAGGCTGACACTTATACCGATGACAGGCTTCCTACTATCCAGGGTGCGCTTAACATAAATCGTGGTGGCTCATTCAATGGAGTGAATGAATGGAGCCTGACCTCCGCTCTTTCCAGGTTAACCTATAATTACAAGGGTAAGTATTTGTTTACTGCTGCCGTGCGTAGTGATGGTTCTTCACGTTTCGGCGCTGCCAACAGATGGGGTACTTTTCCCTCTGCTTCAGCAGGTTGGGTTATTTCTGATGAGGACTTCTTTCAGAAATATAGAAAAATTTCTTTTGCAAAACTTAGAGCTAGTTACGGCGTGATTGGCAACAACAACATTGGTAATTACACTCAATATGCGCTTGTCAATAATACTGTAAATGCCGTTTTTGGTAATAACGTCGCTACAGGTGCAGTGGTAACAACGATGGCCAATCCTAATTTAGGATGGGAAACCACCAGGCAATTTGATGCTGGATTAGACCTGGGGTTGTTTAATGACAGGATACAATTTATTTATGACTTTTATGTAAAAAACACTACCAATCTGCTTTACGGTGTTCAGGTTCCGCAGGAGTCCGGATTTACCAATTTTATTGATAATATTGGTGAAATTAAGTTTTGGGGACATGAATTTGCGGTTAATACGAAAAATACAACTGGCAAATTGAGGTGGAACACTAACGCAAATATTTCATTCAACCGCAACAAGGTAGTAGCACTGGCCGAAGGAATAGACAGGGTGTACGGTAGTTTTCATATTACCCAGGTCGGCCAGCCTTTCGGACAGTTCTATGGCCTGATTGCTCAAGGGGTTTACTTAAACCAAGCCGACCTTGATAAATCTCCCAAAATCCCGGGTCGTTCAACAGTCGGCAGTATAAAAATAAAAGATGTAAATGGCGATGGAGCAATAACTTACGGCGGCAATGCAGACGACCGTACTATAATTGGCAGTCCTTTTCCTAAATTCACTTATGGTATCACCAATACATTGCAATATGGCAATTTTGATTTTACAGTTGTCGGTTCAGGCTCGTATGGCAACAAACTCCTGGTTCGCCATCTCTATAGTACCGCTAACCTCGATGGTGTTTTCAATTTAGTGAAAGAAGTAAAATATCGCTTCAGATCAGAAGCTAATCCGGGCAAAGGATTTTATGGTACGACCGTCGGCGGTGGTAACGTAACCGGTATTGAAAGAGACTGGATGAACAGCCGTTTCATTGCAGACGCTTCATTTTTTACAGTAAAAAACGTAACACTTGGTTACAATATAGGGGTTAAAAACAGGGTGTTTTCATCTGCCCGGTTGTATGCCTCTATCCAACAGGTGTATGTTTTCACAAATTACTGGGGCGGGCCAAATCCTGAAACAAGTGCACAAGGAAATGGAGAAGGAGACGGTGGCAACCTAAGTCAGGGTGTAGACCTTTCCAATTATCCGGTTCCACGTACATATACTCTTGGTGTTAACCTGAATTTTTAAAAAAAGAAGTTACTAAATCATTTCCTAACATTTTTACTCTAATAAAGAATGAAAGCAAGAATCATAATAACATGTCTGTTAGGCTTTAGCATAACTGCATGCAATAAATTTTTAGAGGTAGTGCCAGAGACAGCTCTGAGTTCCGCAACTTTTTTCACGCAGGAAGCGGATTTCAAACAGGCGGTTAACGCTGCATATGTTCCATTGCGGCCGATTGTGAACAGTGCAGTTCAACTGGCAGAAATGCACTCAGACAATCTGTATTACTTTCGGAATATCCTTTTTGGAGCAACAGAACAACAGGAAAATATATCCGATTTTAGTGTTCCAACGGCTAATGGCATTACGACCAATGTGTATGTCACCAATCAATATCGCCAGGATTATCAGATCATAGCCCGTACCAACCAAGTTTTGTCGGCTATTGATAACATAGAAATCAGCAGCGACTCTTTAAAAAATAATTTAAAAGGACAAGCATTGTTTCTCAGAGCGTATGCCTATTTTGAGCTGGTCAGGTATTTCGGAAAAGCACCTTTGCACTTAACGCCGGTCACCAATCGCTCCGAAGCAGCATTGCCATTGGCATCGGCAGAAGAATTATATGCACAAATTATAAAGGATGCCTCTGAAGCTGCCACAATGTTGTTGCCTAAATCTAAACAGGAACCGGGCAGAGCAACATCGGGAGCGGCTAAGACTTTATTAGCTAATGTCTATGTAGTACAAAAAAAATGGCCGGAAGCCGAAAGTATATTGAAGGAAGTAGTTAGCAGCAACGAATATGCGTTGATGCCTGAATATGCTGACGCCTTTTCTGGTACCAGTAGCAATAAGAATAATATCGAGTCTGTTTTTGAAGTTCAGTTCCAGGAAGGTGCTTCCGGATATGGTGGAGGTCTGATCTACAACTTTTTACCTCGCCCAATGACAGCAGCCGAAATACAACCTATTACAGGTACGGCTAATCCCCAGGGTCTTTCAGGAGAAGGAAATAATGCACCCACACCTGATATTATTGCAGCCTATGAAACAGGTGATAAAAGAAAAGATGCCTCTATTGCTTACGTTACATTGAGTCAAAGTTTACGGGCAGATAAAGTGTATCCTTATGTTAAAAAGTATGCCAAGCCTCATGCTACCCACGGCGTTACAGGCAACAATTTCCCGATCTACAGATATTCAGAAGTTCTGTTGTTTCTTGCAGAAGCTTTAAACGAACAAGGCAAAACTGCTGAGGCTGTTACCTACCTGAGCCAGGTCAGGGCTCGTGCCGGCCTAGCCCCTTCTGCAGCTCCTGATATGCGAGAGGCCATTTATAATGAAAGAAGAGTTGAATTAGCATTTGAAAACAAGCGTTGGTTCGATTTAGTCAGAACAGGCAAAGCTGTAGAGGTAATTACCGCCTACGGAAATAGAGTTAAATCAAATCCTCAGGCTTATTATTATCCAATTGGTGCTGTTCCGCCTAACAATGCTTTTACCAATTTAGATTTGGTTTATGGCCTTCCGGCAGATGAAGCGGCTCTAAACCCAAATTTTTAGTTTCCAAAACGAGGTACTTTATAAATTTATAAAGGTTGACAATTTCATATAACACATCAACGAAAAGAGATAATTGTTTAATTCGTTGATGTGTTATTACTTTCAGCTAAAGTTATTGCTAATTCACTTATTAATTATTTTCCCGGTAATATTATTGCAAATGCAACATACCCACGGTACAGAAATAATTAATGTCAATATCATAAAGAGTTTCTTAAAGTGAGATAAAACTTTGTTTCAATATGTTCAATTGAATTCTTTAAAACGAGTTCTGCTGCTTTTTCTCCCATCATCTGGAAATCTGTTGAAATAGTTGTGATACCATTTAAAATTATTCTTTTTATTGCAGTTTCATTGTAAGAAATAACGCCCACATCATGACCTATTTTTAAATCTTCACTTAAGATTTTTTCTACCAAAATTACCAGGTCGTCTTCCATTACATTTATATAAACTTCACCCTTTTTTATCTCCTCTTTTTTTATGCACGGAACTACTTTTGAGTTAAAGGCATACTGCTGACAGAAATTTTTTAAACCAGATATAATTTCCACGGGGTAGTAAGTATAGTGAGGTAAGATAATGTTTATTGTATGGTATTTGCTTAACTGAGGCAGGGCCTCTTCAAGTGCTTCATAAATATCTTTTTCAAAATTTTCATATATAGCTCCGTAATTACCTGTTACCCCAGGTATTATTTTATCAAGTAGAATCAGTTTTTCTTTTGGTAAAGTGTTGATAATGTTATGAGCGTTCTCCTCTCCGTTTAAAAAATGCGGAATGATAACATAGTAATCATAATTCTCTTTACAGTTTTGGAGCAATTTTTTAAAAAAAGAAAAGTCATTGTTGTAAACATAGAAATCTATAGCGGCGGCATCACCGAGGATGCTTGCAAAGGCATCATAAATAATTTTTTTATGGGCGCTCAATTTATTAAACAACAAAAAAATTCTGATCTTTCGTTCTACATTGCTGGTTTTTATAAAATATCCTTTTCCTGGTACCGATCCTATTATTCCCAATTTTTTTAAATACTTATAACCCTTTTCCGCAGTATCTCTTGATATATCAAATTCAATACTTAATTCATTAATAGATGGAAGAACATCATCAACCTGGAGCTTTCTGTTTTCAATTGCTTTTATAATTGAGTTAGCCAGTTGCTGGTATTTAGCTGTAACAGAGAATTCATCAAAATAAATAAGCTTATGAAATGGCGAAGTAATCATAATATTCACAGAATTATCAAACGTACAAATTTCAATTACTATTTCAAATAATTTTTTAAACAATTATGGAGCATGATAGTACATGATAGTAAAGCGTTTATATACTTTTATATTAGCATTCGATTCATTGCTCAGGCCATAAAGAAAACATAATATGCAGATTATTCTCGGAGTTATCTTTCATTTTATCG
>JAABUN010002500.1_pt1 | contig 32445 bp, 33 predicted proteins | sample 5559311 | NCBI WGS metagenome assembly JAABUN01 (sample SAMN10711877, study PRJNA513370) | rock metagenome | isolation source: Antarctica rocks | place: Antarctica: Victoria Land, Siegfried Peak sud | reverse complement strand
GGCTGATTGTGAAAACCCAAATCCAAACAGCAAGTTTGGTGCGCTCAACTAACGGCTTACTTATTCACTGTTTTGGAAAATTAACTTTTGCTTTGCTTTTGTTAGTTTTCTACTATTGATTCACATTATTTATGCAACAAAGCCATATAAAGTTAAAATTGTAATGAGGAATTGATATGCCTAAGGATTCATGCAGCAGAAAGTTGAAATCATTGAGCAGGTATAAATTTCTTAACTGCTGACTGCTGACTGACAATTGCTTCACGCTGTAATAATCACGGCTTTCGTGCCGGACAATTCAGAAAAATCCTTTGTGAAAATCGTATCGACGCGGCGGATGTGAGCGATTGTTTCGATTACTTCCTGAGTTGAAATAAATCCGTCTTCGACGTGCGCGATTGCCCAGACGGGAATGTGCGAGGCGGTTTGCAGAATTTCTTCGAGATAACGCAGGTATTGGTATTTGGTTTCGACTAAAACTCCGAGCTTGCCGGTTTGCGCCATTTCCAAATCGCTCCAAAAATCATCGCCGAAACGCAGCCATTCTTCGCGCCAAGCCGTCCAGCCTAAATAATTTCGCAGACTTTGACGGTGTGCCGGCGGAAGCCGCAGGAACATCAAATCGATTTCACGATTTTCGGCGATAAATTCATTGGCGGTTCTGTTTTGACACGTATTGTTTTGATGGTTGTCGACCGGTTCGGGCAGAACGCTCCAGAGACGTTTGAAAACTGTCGAGAGCGGCTGGCGAAGCTCACGAGTTTCGTCCGTAAAGGACAAAACGTAATCGCCGACGCTCATTCCGACGCTCAAAGCAATTGCGTGCGCGATTGGCGAAGCGAGTTTTTCGATGTTGTTTCGCACGTTGTCGAACCACCAGGAGTCGGTTTCGTTAAACCAATTCTTGAGCGATTCGTTTTGCAGACGGTAACGCGGAACATATGCGTCTTCCAAAACGAGATTTACGTCTTCGTCGGATAATTTTTCAGTGTTATTTTGAATAGCGGCAATTGCTTTCGTCCAAGCCGATTGTGTCAAATCATTTGCCGAAACACGCGCGTTCCAACGCTTCAAATACGCGCCGAGATTCGGCTCACCCGCAAAAGGCAAAACCGCCGAAGTGAATTTCAAACGGCGCAACACATTGAGTTCAAAAGCCAACCAACTTTTTGGCGCGGCAGCCGATTTATTAAGCATACAATAAGTGATAAGTGATAAGTGATAAGTGCTGAGAAAGAAGAGATTAGTAAATTTCGATATTATGTTTGAATTTCAATATTATTAGAAATTTACGCTTATCACTTATCACTTAAATTTCGGCACTTTCGTGATAAGAATCCAATTCTTCCGAATCTTCCAAAGATAAAAGTGCCTTGACAACCTTCGGGTCAAATTCGATGCCCGCCCATTCGGTCAAATGTCGTTTGGCTTCAAAGACGGAAAACGGTGCGCGATATGGACGGCTGTCGGTCAGAGCCGCGTAAGCGTCGGACACGCGCAAAATTCGGGCGGCAAGCGGAATTTGCTCGCGCTCCAGCGCGTCCGGGTAACCTGCGCCATTCCACCATTCGTGATGCCAGCGAACCAGTAGTTGGACGGCGCGATTAAACCCGCGTTTTGCCGCTTCCTGCTCGCCGATAACCGTATGTCGCCGCATATCGACGCGCTCGTCCGGGCGCAACATCCGATTAGCTTTGATATATTCGCGTTTCATCGTCATTTCGCCGATGTCGTGAATGAGCGCGGCTTGCCGAAGCGAATAAAGGTCATGCGACGCGAAATAAAATCGCTGCGCCAAAACCTTTGCAATCTCGGCAATACGCGCCGCATGCGGATACGGATAGCCCTCAAATTCATCGGTCGCGCGAGCGATTTTTAGTATTTGCTCGTCCGTATTTGATTCTTTCGCAGAAAGATTTAGCATAATCGGACTTTTGATTTTGGATTTTAGATTTTAGATTGCAAATCGTTCATCGTTTGTTATTGGTTGTTCGTTGCTTATTAAGAAACTACAACGAACAACCGATGACTTCGATGAACTAACAATCCAACTCAGTTTAACTATTTTTTTTGTAAAGTGTCGAGTAGAATTTTCGCTTCTTTGTTGTCGGGAAAAATCGCCGGCAATCTGTTCAACTTACCTTCGGCGCGTCTTGAAAGTCCGACTTGAATAAAAAACTCGGCTAGCAAGCCGTGTGAAAGTTAAGCGAAATTTCCCAGTCGTTTTTATAATATAAAGTTACCGCCGTCAAATTTCTGAAAATGCCGTATCGGTTATTCGTTATTTTTGCAAAATTGATTGGAGCTTTTGTTTCATTACGCGGCACAGTTTAAGATTTTTACTTTATTTATAATTAATTGGCGCGGTGTTTTTGACATAAACCCGGGAGCTAAAATGCCCAGTGACCTTGTATGAACTCGCCGACAAAGAACGCCAAAAGTAAAAGCGACCAAACAGTAATCACGCTGTGCCAGAAACGTCGCTCGGCAAGTTGGGCAAAAAGAATAAAAATCGGGAACATAACTAATGTATAGCGCGGGACGCTGATAATAAAACCGACGCTGGTAATGAGCAGCCAGTTGCCCGCCATCCACACGGTGAATGACGGACGAAGCAAAAATGCGGAAGCGACGGTGCAGACACCGCCCAACACGATAAAGACAAACTCCTGCACGCCGACCATCTGCGCGTGTGGAGGTTCAGGACTCCACATTGCGTTATACACGCCTTCGATTCCGTTCCACGGCATACTAAAAGATTTTTGGAAATTTTCTCTGCCGACGGTTATAAAAGCGAGCGCGTCGCCGGTGATGTATTGATTGAGCAGCAGGTAAATACCGAAGCCAAAAGGAACAATCATAATCCATAACCATTGCGGCTGCAGGCGGCGCGACGCTCGATACTGCAAAAGCATTTCCACCAACAGAGCCGGAATGATGACCAAACCGTTGAGGCGCGTCAGGCAGACCAACGCTCCGAGAATTGCGGCGAGCGACCAGCGTTCCTGACGCGCGGCGAGGAAACAACCGAGCGTCAGAGCGATAAACAAACTTTCGTTGTAGTTTATGTGCAGAAAATGGCTGGTCGGAAAAATCAACAAAAACCACACCGAATTTCGCGCAACCGAATCCGAATCATCAGCCCGAACCAATCTGTGCAGCAGTAATCCGGCGGCAATCGTCGCTAAACCCGAAACGATAAACGCGCTGACCAAAGTATCTTGAAAGACAAAAGCAAAAAGCCGCACCAGCCATGGATAGAAAGGAAATCCCACAATGTCCGCCTTATCACTTCCAACGCCGCTATAATCTATGTCGGCGAGACGAATATGCCGGAGTGAATCCCACCGATTCCATATATCGAGCCATCCGTGCCATGTCTCAATCGGCTTGCCCGACAGCACCTGATAAATCTGCCCGGCGAACACAATCAGCAATGCCTTGATTGCAAGAATCGTTGCGACCAACGACCAATCGAGTCGTTGCCGGAGATGGCTAATAATCGTTATATTTTGATTTGTCGTCCGACTATTATGGTCATCGCGCGCACTTTTATTTTGCGCGATTTGCTTTTCGGGCGGATTGTCGGCTGCGGCTGATTGGAGGGCTGAAGCCGGAATTTGCGGATTTTTCATAATAGCTTCTGTCGGTTTTTTGAACGAACGAAAACGGTATGAGCGGTAAAACTCCAAAACAAACACTATTGCGGAATTTATTTAGGCTAAACAATTCTGTTGAAATTTAATCGTTACTTTTCAGTTTTAGACGATTTTTTTGAATTTCACAACCGTATTTTTCCTTCAGTTGGTGTTATAAAAATCTTACGGGCAACAAATTATGATTATTCAACCACAAAGAAATATGTTAAAAGATTAATAACGACTACATTTTCTCCTTCCTGAAGTCTAAATAAAAAAGGAAAAATTATTTAATGAAACGGTTTTATTTTGTTTTAGTCAGTTTAATTATAGTTACGGTTTGGTTTACGGCGAACTTTAAGACAACCGCGCAGAGCGAGACGAATCAATCGGGCGACGCTTCCGTTGTGTCGCCGAATATCGTTATCAGCCAATTTCAGGTTGGCGGCAGCAATTTTAATGACGAATTTATCGAACTGCATAATACCAGCTCAGACATCGTCGACCTCAACGGCTTTCGATTAGTTTATCGTTCGGCTGCCGGAACAAACGATGTGGCATTCGTTAATTGGACTTCAAGCACAATCGTCGCGCCGGGCGGTTATTATCTAATCGCTTCGACTGCATATGACGGTTCGACTACGCCGAATATCACCTACAATCCGGCAACTTGCCAATGCTCAATGTCGGCGACGGGCGGCGGACTTGCTATCCGCAACGGTGCTGTAAATTCGGGAATAATTTTCGATTCGGTCAGTTACGGAACGGCGACTAACGCTTTTATCGAAGCAGCGGTAACTGCCGCGCCGCCCGCCAGTGCCAGTCAATCCCGTTTGAACAACGGCTGTCAGGACACCGACAACAACGCAAATGACTTTTCGACCGTAAATCCTTCCGCGCCGCGCAATGCCGCAAGTCCGACATTTATTTGCGGCGGTGGCGGCTCGACGACAATTCTCGCGGGCGGCGGAGCAAATCCGGGAACTGTTTCGCCCGGCGGTGTAACAATTTTAACCGTGTCAGTTTTTCCCGCGACAAATTCGACAAGCACGGGAATTTCGGTTGTCGGCAATTTAACTAATATTGGCGGCGCGTCAAATCAACAGTTTTTTGACGACGGAACGAACGGCGACGTGACAGCAAACGACAACATTTTTTCGTTTCAAGCGATGATTCCGAACGACATAACCGGCGGAATTAAAAACGTAACGGCGGTTGCCTCAGACGCGCAGTCGCGTTCAGCAAATGTTTCAATTAACATCATCGTCAACGCGCCGTATCCCGGCGAAGACCCTCTGCTTTTGGGAAATCCGACCAATGCGACTACCGATATTGCCAATGAAAACAATTATCTGATGATAAAGCCGCAGTATTCGCTGTCGTATAACCGCAGTAAAGCCCAACCGAATTGGGTGGCGTGGCGGCTCGACACGAGTTGGCTCGGAAGCACGCCGCGCCAGGACGATTTTCGCCCCGACCCACAGCTTCCAGCCGATTGGTATCACGTGTTGCCGGAAGATTATTTGGGTTCGGGCTATGACCGCGGGCATATGACACCTTCGGGCGACAGAACGCGCTCGATTCCCGATAATTCGGCGACGTTTTTGATGACCAACATTATTCCGCAAATCGCCGACAACAATCAAGGACCTTGGGAAGAATTTGAAAGCTATTGCCGAACTTTAGCGCAAGCCGGAAACGAGCTTTACATCGTTTCGGGCGGCGCGGGAGTTGCCGGAACGATTGCGGGCGGAAAAATAGTTGTGCCGCAGGTAACTTGGAAAGTTGTGTTAGTTTTGCCGAACGGCGACAACGATTTGCAGAGAATAACCCGCGCGACGCGCACCATCGGAATCATCGTCCCGAACCAACAGCCGCTCGATAGAAACGCTCCCTGGCGCAATTTCAGAGTTTCAGTTAATGCCGTCGAAACTTTGACGGGCTATAACTTTTTCTCGAACATTCCGAAAAACACGCAGGAATTAATTGAACGCAAGAAGGATAGATTGTGATGATTAGAAATCAGAAATCAGAAGTCAGAAATCAGAAGCAAGAAGCAAGAATTAAGAAACAAGAAAACGGAAGTCAAACGAGAATGTTTAGACGCGCATTTGTATTTGGATACTTTCGCTGCGCAATTCTTTTACTGCTCGCCTGGTGCTTACCGCTTACTGTTGCGGCGCAGAAAGACCGCGCAATCAGCGAGGCGCAGGGCGAAAAAAATGTTTCGCCCTTTGACGGGCAAACGGCGCGGCTGACCGGAATTGTTACGGCTCGAATCAGAAGCGGATTTTTTTTACAGTCGCCGGATGATAAAACCGACAGTAATCCGGCGACTTCCGAAGGAATTTTCGTTTATACGAAAAGCGAGCCGGACGGCGAAGCTACAGTCGGAAATTTAATTTCGGTAACCGGAACGATTACCGAATTTCGCCCGAAAGCCGAACCTGCCAGCCTTCCGATTACCGAGCTTTCGATGTTTAAGGGTAGAGACACGATTAAGGTGATCTCGCAAGGCAACGCTTTACCGAAACCAATTGCTTTAACAACGACGGATTTTGCAACGAATAAAATTGACCAACTCGAAAAGTATGAAGGAATGCGCGTTTTAGTTGAAATAATGACTGTAGTCGCGCCGACTAAAGGCAGAGTTGACGATAAAACTGGAACGTCCGTTTCCGACGGCGTTTTCTACGGTGTCTTGAAAGGTATTGCAAGACCGTTCCGCGAACCCGGAATGGATATTTATGACATTGGCTTTTCTTCGGATAAAGAAAGGGAGCGGATGAAAAAGGATTTTCCAAAAATGCCGATTTTCGATTCCAATCCCGAAAATCTGCGCGTTGACAGCGACGAACAACTCGGAGCGCAACTGATAAACGTAACATCGGAAGCGGAAATCAAAAATCTTGTTGGAGTTCTTCATTACGGTTATCAGAAATACACGATTTTGCCCGACGCGGACGGCAAGCCGACGATTACCAAATTGAAAAGGTCAAATCCTTTGCCTCAACCGACCGAACGACAGTTTGCGCTTGCCGGAATGAATCTGGAAAACTTTTTCGACGACGAAGACGACCCGAAAATGAAGGAAGATATTGTTTCGAGCGATGCCTTTCAAAATCGGATGAAGAAAATCTCGACGGCAATCCGCGATTATATGCGTTTCCCGGATGTCATCGGCGCAATCGAAGTCGAAAATTTGGCGGTTCTCAAAAAACTCGCTGATAAAATCAACTCGGACGCGGTTGCCGCCAACCAGACGAATCCGAAATATGAAGCGTATTTGATGGACGGAAACGACGGGCGCGGAATTGACGTTGGTTTTTTAGTTAAATCTTCAAGAGTTAATGTTGTCGAAGTTAAGCAATTGGGCAAAGACGAAAAATTCAAAAATCCAAATAGTAAAAATGAAGAAAATCTGCATGACCGTCCGCCTTTAGTATTGCAAGCGACGATTAACGACACAAAAACCGGTAAATCGTTTGCCTTTACGGTCATTGTTAATCATTTGAAATCTTTCCTCGGAATTGACGACCCGAAGGACGGCGGCGCGCGGGTTCGTTTGAAAAGACAATTGCAAGCCGAGTTTCTGGCAAGAGTGGTCAATGAGCGTCAAAAACTCAATACGAACGAACGAATCGTTCTGCTCGGCGATTTTAATGCGTTTCAATTTAATGACGGAATCGGCGATATTATCGGTGTGATAAAAGGTTTGCCCGCGCCGAAAGACCAGGTTTTGACGGCTTCCGAAGATTTGGTTAATCCAGATTTGATTAATTTGGTGGATATAATAAAACCCGACCAAAAATATTCATACAGTTTTGACGGCAACACTCAGGTTCTCGACCATATGCTGATTACGCAGGCGATGAGAAAACATCTCGCGGCTTTCGGGTTCGCGCGTCTTAATGCCGATTTTCCCGAAATCTATCGCAACGATGTAAACCGCGTCGAGCGTTTTTCCGACCACGACGCGGCAATCGGTTATTTTAATTTGGACGAAACTGCGACGGCAAAATAATCGGCATTGAACGACGATAAATTTTTGCTATAATTCTTTTGCTATGACGACAATCACAATTTTGCCTGAAGAAAAAAACTTTCGCGCCGTCGCGGGAAAAAAAGAATCTGTCGGACGCACCATCGGCGAAGCGATAGACGGATTAGACGCGCAGTTAAATGAAGACGAAAGCAGAACTTTGCTCGTTATCCAAAAACAACGCGCTGACAAATTTTTCGGCGAAAGCGAGCAGAAACGACTCGTCGAATTGATGTCAAAAAAGGAAAACAAAACTCTTTCAGTTAAAGAAATATCTGAATTGGAAAAATTGGTCGAGGCGGAATTAAACGGCGCACGACGACGCTCGGAAGAATTAATCGGCAGGCTGAAACCGTGAATCCAAATTATTCTTTTGTTGCGCTTCGCGCCGAACATATTTGCGAGTATTGCCGTGCGCCCGAAGCCGCTTTCAACCTTCCTTTTGGAGTCAAACGCATTGTTTGGTTGCTTCGCTTGTATATCAAAGCACCTTTACCTATGAGTTAAGGTATGAATAAAACAGTTAAAAATCGTGTCGGTAAAGCAATTTATGGAATGCTTGGCATCGGCGTTTTAGTCTTCACGTTTTACCGCTATGAGCCAAAAAGCGATTTAGGCGATTTTGTGTTTATGGAAATGTTGCTGATGATGGGAATCTTATCTTTCCCAAGCAGCATTTTGTTTGCGCCGCTTGCTTTCGCAGTGAGTTTCACCGTCGTCGGAGTAATCTCTTTGTTCGGTAGACAATTTATTGAAACTTCCATTTTATATCCGCCTTCGATGAACGCATTTGTTTTTGTTATTTGGCTTGTTCTTTTCTTGAGCGGGTATTTACAATGGTTTTGGTTTCCAAATTGGTATGACAAGCGACGGCTGAAAAATGAAAAGCCGCGTTTTCAATTTTAATTTTCCGTATTTCTCGTTTTATATGCCTGCATCGCTTCCGCCGCGCCCGCGTGCATAATTTCCGGTTTGTGGTAACGCCAGTGTTTTTCAAATTCTTCGTCCGACATTTCCGGTTTTGTTTCGTGTTCCTTTCCCTTTAAATAAATTTCGCACCAATCGCGCATTTCCGAATTTTGATTCAACGCGGTTCGCGCTCCGTGCATCATATTGTCTCGTTCCATTTTATTAGTCCTTTTATGGTAGATTTTAGTTTCAAAATATTTTCGCAAAAATTGCGTAAATACAACAATTTAAATTCTCTTTTGGAGTTATACGTGAAAAAAAGTTTTTTATCTTCGTTATTGATTTTATCAATTCTTTCCACCTTCAGTTTTGCACAAACAAAAAACGGTTCGCAAGCTGTTCCAAATAATACGACGGCGAAAACTTCCGCCAAACAGCAAGGCATCGAAGTTCCGTTTGTCAACAAAACCTTGCCGAACGGTATGGAAATTATTGTTCTACCCGATTCGAGCGTACCGATTGTAACGGTGGAATTAGACGTTCGCAACGGTTCTTTTACCGAGTCGCCGGAACTGAACGGCTTGTCGCATCTCTACGAGCATATGTTCTTTAAGCCGAACAAATCAGCCTTGGTTTACCGGTGCGAACTCGCAAAAAAATATAATAATTTCGCCATTTACGAACGCGAAAACTGCGCGGAAACGGTAAAGCTGAAAAATCAGCTCGGAAGCGTCGATTATTTCGGCAATATCGGACAGCTCGGCATCAATTATAACGGAACGACGCAGGAAGAAGTCGTCAATTATTATTTCACGACGACAAGTCCGAATCTTTCGACCGCGATTCGCGTGATAAACGACGCGGTGCGTTATCCGACTTTTGACGAAGATGAGTTTGTTAAGGAAAAACAGGTCGTCAACGGAGAAATTGACCGCAACTTCGGAAATCCGTTTTACTATTTAGACCGCGCTCTAAAAGACAAACTTTATTACAAATACCCGACGCGCAAAAATCCGCTCGGCACGCGCGAATCTATCCTTTCGGCGACGACCGATAAAATGCGCCTGATTCAATCGCGTTATTACGTGCCGAATAATTCCGCATTAGTCGTTACCGGCGATGTCAAACCGGAAGAGGTTTTCAAAATTGCCGAGCAGAATTTCGGCAGTTGGAAACGGCGCGAGGTTGACCCGTTCAAAGAATTTCCGCTTGTCGAACATCCGCCTTTGACAAGAAGCGAAGGTGAAATCGTCGAACAACCTGTGCAGAATGTGCTTATCCAAATCGGCTGGCAAGGTCCTTCAATTGGAAAAGACGATGCTTCGACTTATGCGGCGGACGTTTTTTCATTTATTTTGACACAGCCGAACTCGCGCTTTCAGCGCAGTTTGGTTGATTCGGGTTTAGTCGTCGGCGCGGACATAACTTATTACACGCAGCGCAATGTCGGACCGATTACGCTGACTCTGATAACAACGCCCGACAAGGCGAAAGTCGCGCTCAAAGCCGCTTACGCGGAAATCGCGCAGTTTGATAAACCGGATTATTTTACCGACGAAGAATTGGAAAACGCGAAAACCCTGCTTGAATCCAGAGATTTGTTCAGCCGCGAGCAACTTAGCAGTTACGCGCACACGCTCGGATTTTGGTGGTCTTCGACCGGTATCGATTATTATCGCGGATATTATAAAAATCTTCGTGCTGTAACACGCAACGAAACCAATAAATATGTGCGAACTTACATTCAAAACAAGCCGCACGTCGGAATCGCGCTGATTTCAACTGCGGCGCAGGCTAAAGCTAAAATAACGCAGGAAGATTTGATTGGAAAATAATATGAAAGTTGTTAGTTATCAATTGTCAGTTGTCAGTAAATTCTTTTTATTGACTTTTATCACTTTATCGTTTATTTCCGCCGGTTTCGCTCAAACAGGTAAAATAAATATCGCTGAACAAGCCGCGCTTGTGACGGAATTTGACGTGAACGGCTTGAAGGTTTTGGTCAAACGCAGGCAGAGCGCGCCGACGGTTGCCGCCGGGCTTTTTATTCGCGGCGGAGCGCAAAATATTAACGACAAAAATGCCGGAATCGAGAACTTTATGCTCGATGTCGCTACCGAAGGCAGCAAAAAGTTTCCGCGTGAAGCTTTGCGCCGCGAGCTTGCACGCACGGGAAGCGGCATCGGCTCAAGCGTCAGCAATGATTACAGCGTTATGAGTATGGTTTCGACGCGCCAAAATTTCGACCGCTCGTGGGATGTTTTCACTGACATTGCATTGAATCCGATTTTTTCTCAAGACGACCTCGAATTAACGCGCGAGAAAATTTTGACGACTTTAAGAAATGACGAAGACAGCCCCGACGGTTTTTTGCAGGTTTTGCAAGACCGCGTGATTTACGCCAAACATCCGTATTCAAACGACGTGCGCGGAACGCTTGAAACAATCAGCCGTTTTACCGCCGCCGATTTGCGGGCGTATCATCAAAAAACATTACAGACTTCACAGCTTTTACTTGTAATTGTCGGAGATTTGGACGCGAAAGATTTGCAAAAGCGTATTGCTGATTCGTTCGGAAAATTGCCGCGCGGCGATTATAAAGCGCAGACTTTACCCGCTTTGAGTTTCATCGAGCCGACGCTTGACGTAACTTCGCGCGCACTGCCGACCAATTATATTCAAGGTGTTTTCAACGCGCCTTCGCTCGGTAATCCCGATTATTACGCGATGCGCGTGGCGACCGCAATGCTTCGTGACCGCGTGTTTGAAGAAGTCCGCGTCAAGCGCAATTTGTCATACGCGCCGAGTGCCGATTTAAATTCGCTCGCTTCAAACACGGCAAACATTTATGTAACCGCCGTGGACGCAAACCAGGCAATCAGCGTGATGCTGAAGGAAATAAACGATTTGAAGCAGGAAACAGTTAGTCCAGATGAGATTTCCGGTGTAACCGGACAATTTTTGACGACATATTATCTCGGACAGGAAACCAATGTCGCGCAAGCCGCCGAGCTTGCGCGTTACGAATTAACCGGCGGCGGCTGGCGCAATTCATTTGAATTTCTGAACAAAGTCCGCGAAGTAAAACCCGAAGACGTTCAGCGCGTCGCGCAAAAGTATATGAAAAACCTGCGCTTTATCGTGCTGGGCAATCCGACGGCGATCAATCGGCAAATCTTTTTGCAGAAATAATTCTTGTATCAATAAACTAAAAAGTCAGGACGGTTTTTATGCCGCCTGACCTTTTTTTGTTTGCCGGATTTTTATTTTCTAGTTGTTATCGGGGTTTTCCTTTTCAGACTTATTACTCGTTGGCTGAGAAATTTTTCTTTCTTCTTTTGGCGACGGTTGTTCACGTTGAGACGGTTTTGCCTCGCGCGGTTCTTCACGCTTCGGTGATTCGGGACGCGGCGTTTCCTGCGGCGGCATTTGGCGACGCTGCTCTTTGCGTTCTTGTTGTTCTTGTTGCTGTTCCGGCGGCGCGAAAATCGGTGGTGGCATTTCTTTTACTCTATTTCGCGGTTTAGAAACCGGATTATCATCGCTTTCGCCATCTGTCTTTCCGCCTCTGGAACGAGTCGGGAAGCCGCCGAACGGAATTTCTCTCGGCGCGGATTTTCTCGTCTCCACATTGGTTTCGTCTTGATTAATAATCCGGCGCGGTACGCGCTTAACCGCGCCTGTGTCACGCGGTTCAGTCCTACCTTGATTTTTCCGTACTTCTGCGCTTGGCGGAGTTCTCTCAAGCGGCGGGCGATTTCCGTAGATGCGCTCTTTACGGAGATTTTCGTCAACCGGAACGCCAATTATTCTTTCGGTCGCGCCTGTCTTGACTCGCGCTGCAACTTCTTCGTTGCGCGGATTTTCAGCCGAAATTTCTCGATTTGCTTTACTCTTTAAATCTCTATAATTAGGAAGCGGCGGATTTTCATTTTCAAACGGCGTTTTCGACAGTGCTTTTTTCGCAACTTCAATTGGCACGGTACGGATACTTCTCGTTCCTTTGCCGAATTCGCTTACTTCAACCGCGACTACTCCTGTCGGTGGAACGCCAAACTCAACCGGTTTTTTGTCGTAAGGTTTTCTACCTCTGCCGGGTGTCGGCGTTGGTGTCGGATTAACAATAATGGTTGTGTTGTTGATAATGTTTTTGTTATAGCGGCGGCGGTCAACATAAACCGAGTTATAATTGTAATAACCGTAATCATACGGCAATGGATACCAGCAGATTAAACTTCCCGCATAAGTTACGACGACCAGAGCCGGACGCCACCAATTTCGTCCGGCGCGGTAATGACCGTGAGGTGTCCAAGCCCAATCATTATCAATATAAACCCAGCGTCCGTGATGATACGTCGCATAACCCCAAGGCTCGTCGTTGACCCAAGTCCAGCCATATGGCGGAATCCAACGCCAATTACCGTAGCGATACGGCGACCAATCCGCATAGCTGCTCGTTGCGCTGCGGTAAGGCTTCCAGACGTAGCCGTATTTGAGCGTGTGAATCCATTCGCCGTATTCGCTTAAATCTTCCGCGCCGTAGACATCTCTGTCGTAGTATTTATCGTAACCGGCATTTTGCAGACGCTTGGCGATTACAGCGTCGCGCCGCAAAGCCCAAGTGTCGAATTCATCCGCGTATTTTGAAGCGTCGGAAGTTTCCCATTCACCCGCGTAATTTCCGTCGATTTGAATTTGTGCGCTGCGTCCGCTGCGAAGCGAAAAGCCCGAATTTTCCGAATAAATACGCGCCAGCCCGCCGTCGGTTACGGACACGCGAATTTGCGAATCTTTTTTGTCGCCGGCATCCACGCGATACATTCCCGCTTGCTGCACGACGACGGTTGTGCGCGGCGCGTCAATCTCAAAAGATTCGCGGTCTTTATCAAAATTCAGCACGCGCAAACTCAAAACTCCTTCCGGCAGGCTAACGGCAATGCCTTCGTCGCGCAACGTCGTGATTTTCAAATAAGCATTTTCCGACAGACGCAAATAATTGTCACGATTAAACTGAATTTCCAGCCGCGCATTTGCATCGGTTGAAATTTCGTCGCCCTCGACAATCGGCAAATTTTGCGTGGCACGTTCCCAATCCCGGTCGCCTGCGTGTTTTATTTTTGCATCGCCGCGCAAAAAACTGATTCGCGCAACCCGCGCCGTTACGTCCGGCGTTTGGTCGTCATCGTCAATCGGATTTGCCAAAGTATTTCCCAAACTCAAGACAAAAAAGGGCAACAGGAAGAAAATTGCCCAAAGAATTTTTTCGGCTTTTCGCATAAACGGTTTTCTCCTTAAATTTTCGATTTTTTCTTCAGGAAGAGTCATCAGTCAAATTTCTTCAACTTTTAGCTTGGCGTTCCACGCAAGAGTTATTCCGACTATTTTGAGATTAACAACCAATGTTTGAGCGCGGAATTTGTTGTGTTATACGTTTTAATTGTGAACTATTTTGATTGTGAATGTCGCATATCGGTTAAAATAAATACGATATGGTGCAAAAGTTTTATTTATCGAGAATTTTCTAATGAGACTTTCCTTTCCGCCAAAGAATTTCGGAAAACGTGCGTCTTCGATTTTGCAACTAAGTTTTTTCGATTATAAACTTGTTCCGGCAGAAAATTTCTTTTAGAGAGGACTAATAAAAAATGAAAAAAATTGCAATCTTAAACTTTATTGTTCTGGCTTCGGCTTTGACGGCGTTCGGGCAAACCAACAAAATCGTAGTCAAAGGTAAAGCCACGACTGTTACTCCGGCGAAAATCACGACTGTAATTTCGACCAAAACCGCGCCTGGCGAAAAAGGCGTGCGCGACGCTTTTGACCGGTTAATCGAAGGCATCAAACAAGTCGATGCTGACAAAGTAATGAGCGTTTATCAAAACAGCGATAAAATTCTTTTCTTCAACAACAACGGCTCGGCAACCATCGGTTGGGAAACGATGAAGAACAACCGCGATTCGCTTTATGAAAAAACCAAAAACGTAACTCTGGATATTACCGGCTTGCGCGTCGAAATGCTCGGCAAAGATACGGCTTACGCGACCTGCAAATGGAAGCAGACGCAAGAATTCGGCGACAAGCTGGAAAACGCTTCGGGCAGAATGACTTTGGTCTTCAAACTTATCGGTAAAGACTGGAAAATAATTCACCTGCACACTTCGCCGGATAACCCGGAGGCAACCAGACCAGTTTTTCCGTCCGAAAGAGAAAGTCAGTAACTTAAATTATGAACAAAATCATTTTCTCAATTATCTTTTCGGCATTTTTAATCGCTTTGACCGCAAGTGATGTTTTCGCTTGCAGTTGCTTTCAGCCGGAAGACATTCCAATCGAGAAACAAGTCAAAGATGCTTACCAAAAATCATCTTCGGTTTTTGTCGGCGAAGTCGTCGAAGTAATCAAAAAGCCAGATGTTTCTTCGGTTACAGTAAGATTTAAGGTTGAGAAAACCTGGAATAAAATATTCCAGAAGGAAATCGCCGTCTCGACAGCCAAAGACAGCAGTCTTTGCGGTTACTCATTCGTGGTCGGCAAAAAATATTTGGTTTATGCTTCGGAAAACAATAATAATTTGACGACAAACATTTGCACTAGAACGGCTTCCGCCGCAGCAAATAAAGATATAGCTTTTCTCAACAAAATAAAGAAACCAAAAATTAAATCTCCTCCAAAATAACCTGCGCGACGGCATGTTCGGTCGTGTGCGAAAGTGATAGATGAATTTTATTTGCGCCGAAAGAATCTAAAATTTTCTGCGCCTCGCCGCGAATTTCTAAGCTCGGAACATTATTTTCACCTGAAACGATTTCAATGTCTTGCCAGGTGATTTTCCCGCGCCAGCCGGTTTTTAAGGCTTTCAAAAATGCTTCTTTCGCTGCGAAACGCGCGGCGTAAGATTGCGCCGCCGCCATTCCTTTCGCATCGCAGTAAGCGCGTTCTCTTTCGGTAAAAACTCTCTCGACAAAACGCGGCGTTCTCGAAATCGTTTCGCGGATGCGGTAAACTTCTACAATGTCTATTCCGATGGAAACAATCATAAATCAGAAATCAGAAGTCAGAAATCAGAAGTCAGAAAAGGGAATATCAGCAGAAACTTTATCAGATTTCGGCTTTTATTGGCGAGAAAAGAACGGCGTAAAAGTTCTTGTTTGTCGTCCGCTCGAAGAAAAAGGTTTCGTCAACGGATTTTCCACAAGACTCGGCGGCGTGAGCGATTTTCCCGAAAACTCTCTGAATCTTGCCGGTTACAATGAGGATTCAGCAGAAAACATTCAGGAAAATCGCAGACGTTTTTTGCGGGTTTTTTACGGAGATTTTCGACTTGCTTCGTGCTGGCAAGTCCATAGCGCAGACGTGCGCGTTATTAAAAATTTTGACGATGCAAAAGACGGAAATTATAAAATGGATGCGTTGGTTTCTGATGTTCCGAATGTTTTGCTCGGCGTAAAAACCGCCGATTGTGTTCCTATTTTGATTGGCGACACGAAAACAAAAACTTTTGCGGCAGTTCACGCCGGCTGGCGCGGAACGGTAAATTCGATTGTCAAAAATGCGATTGAAATGATGCGCGAAAATTACGGAACGAATGCGAAAGATTTGATTTGCGCGATTGGCGCGGCGGCAAGTCGCAAAAATTATGAAGTCGGTCAAGACGTGATTGATGCGTTTGCGGAAAAGTTTTCCACAGGTGGAAAACTTTTCACACCGACCCGCGAAGGACACGCGCTCATTGATTTACATCTGGCAAACAAGGAACAACTTTTGAGAGTTGGAGTTTTGCCCGAAAACATTTTTACCGCGCCGCTCTGCACGATTGAAAGAACCGATTTGTTTTTTTCTTATCGCGTCGAGAAAAAACTCTACGGCAAAACCGGACGTTTGATGGCGGTTATCGGTTTGAAAAAACAATAGCCGCAAAAAATCACAAAAACAAAATAAAAATTTTGCGTTTTCCGCACCTTTTCGCGGCTATTGTTTTTTTTATCTAACTCTTGCGGTCAAAGTAATTTCTTTATTTTTCGGCGGATAGCAAACCTGCTCCGTGCAAGCCTGATAACGCACGACGGCGCGAACTTTTACCGTATTTCCCTTAAAATTTGCGGGAACGGCGACGTTGAAATTAAACACAGCGCGATTTTCATAGACATTCAGCGTGTCATCGGAAAACTCGAATTTGCGGTTTGTGCCGCGCGGATACATAACCGTTCCAATTTTTACGCCCGACGCACTCAGATTCACGACTGTCGGAATCGCATATTCGGTATTCGGACGACTGGAATTGACGTGCAAACCACTCGGTATATTCATCACGATATTTCCTTTAACCGCGCCGCCGCGCTTGACCGCGCCGATTGAGCCATTGAATGTTTGAGCGTTCGTTTCAGCCAAATTTCCCGCTAAAAATACCAATGCCAAAGATAAAATTGCGTTAAATAATAATTTATTCATAAGTTTTTCCTTTTCAAGGGATGAATTTTTGCCCGCGCAAGATGCTTCAGGTTACGACAAAACTTTCCAACATATCGTTTATGCCGGTTTTATATTCTTCAAGATATGCGTCCAAAACCGAAACTTTCAGTTCGTAAATTTTTTGATTTTGATTGCTTTCGATAATTTTATGAAAGACTTTTACGATTACGTCTTTTTCAATTTTTTCACTTTCAATCAAGCAGATTTTTTGTTCTTCGGGTGTGTTTTCCAAAAGTTTTATCGAAAAAACTTTTCCGCCGGTTTTTCTTATATTTTCAATTACAGCTTCAAAACTCGAATCCGAAACCACAACCAGATTTGCTTGCGCTTGCCGCAATTCGCCGGCATCGTTTTTGCCGAATTCTTTTGTGTAAGCCTCGAATGCAAACCTAGAATTTTCATTTATTGGATTGATAAAGCCTTCGGGTTTTACAAGGCGAAAATCTTCCTTTTCAATAGTTTCTCTCTCAAACGCGCTTGCCGCGCTCTTTTTAATTTTCGTCGAAACGAAAACCATAAAGGCAACCAGTAAAACTCCGACAATGAGAATTTCCATATCTTCAACTTGAAATCCGCGCCAAATTCGGCGCGTCCTTCGCGGCAAGCTGCCCGCAAGCAGCGTAAATATCGCGCCCGCGCGGACGGCGCACAAATGCAGAAACGCCTTTGCTTTCTAATAAATCCCGAAAGCGTTCGATTTGTTCCCGGGACGACGGTTTATATTCGAGCGGTTCAGCGGAATTATGCGGAATCAGATTTATTTTGACGCGGTTTAACTCAAAGCTGTTTAGTAAATTGGCAAGCTGGCGGGCGTGTTCGTCCGAATCGTTCACGCCGCCGAGAAGAACGTATTCAAACGTAAATCTTTCGCCGCGCCGCAGAGATTTTTCAAATTCCTTTGCCGCCGTAAGCAGTTCTTCAATCTTCCAACGTTTATTTATCGGCATCAATTTGTTGCGTAATTCATCATTCGGCGCGGAGAGCGAAATCGCCAGATGCGGACGCTTTTCGAGTTTGGCGAATTCATAAATTTTCGGCACGATTCCCGCTGTCGAAACTGTTACGCGGTTCGGTACGATAAAAAGTCCGTCTTCGTCTGCTATAATTTCCAACGCTTTTGTCAGATTTTCAAAATTCAAAAACGGCTCGCCCGCGCCCATCGCTACCAGATTCGTGCCGTGCGGAGTTTCCGCGCCGATGCCATAAACGTCACTTAGAACAATAATTATCTGCTCGACAATCTCACCGGCAGTTAAATTTCTTAATAAACCTAACTTCGCCGTTAAACAAAAATCACACTTTAGAGGACAACCCGATTGAGACGAAAAGCAAATCGTGTCGCGGTTTTCGGTTGGAATAAAAACGGTTTCGACCGGAAAATTGTCGTGCGTTTTCATCAAAAAGCGGCGCGTTCCGTCTTCTGAAACATAGCGCGATTCGACTTTCAAAGTTGAAGATGTCGCCGTTTCATTTAACTTTTCGCGCAGGCTTTTCGGCAAATCGGTCATCTCGTCAAAATCACGAACTCGCCTTTCGTGCAGATTTTTGAAAATCTGTTTCGCGCGGTATTTCGGCTCGCCGATTTCTTGAACAAATTCGGCAATCTCACCCGGCGACAGATTGGTTAAATGAAGTTTCTCGCTCATTGCAATTTTTATTTTAGCGTATTTATTACCGAAGATGCACTCCGCAAACTTTTAATAACTTTATGATGACACGAACTCAAAAATAATTTGCCTGAGAAACACACGAAAGGAAAATTCAAAATCTAAACGGAAATTTTGTTTCTGTTATGGTGCGTTTCGGCTGTTTCGCGGGCTGCCTTTACCGTTCAAAAGTAAGGTTGTGTTAAACTTTTCGACAGTAAAAAACTTATGAAAAATAAAGTTATTATAGGCGGCATAATTGCGTTGGCAATCATCGTTTTGATTGCGCTGTTTTGTTTTTATGTCGGAAAGAAAATCAATGACGGAATAAAGAATAACGATAATGCTCCGACTGAAACGCGAATTCCCGAAGGACAAAAAACCTCGCCGCCGATACTAAATATCGAACAAGCGCAAAAAATTTATCTCGCGCTCGGCAATCCGAGTAATGCTTCAGAAAACACTTCAAACGCCGACAATTATCTGATGGTCAACACGGCTTACGCGCTTTCGTATAACAACAGTCGCGGCGCGGCAAACTGGGTTGCGTGGCGCATTGCGGAAAGCGATTTTGGTGGTGCTGAGCGGCAAAATAATTTTCGACCCGACCCGAATTTGCCCAAAAATTTTACGCGCATAACGCCGACCGATTACACGGGAAGCGGATTTGACAAAGGACATTTGTGTCCGAGCGCCGACCGTTCGAGCAGTCCCGAAGTCAACAGCCAAACGTTTTTTATGACGAATATGATTCCTCAAACGCCTGACCTTAACCGGAATGTCTGGAACGATTTTGAAACTTACTCGCGCGGTTTGGTAAAAAAAGGCAATGTTGATTTATACGTCATCGCGGGCTGTTACGGCGAAAAAGGGAAGTTGAAAAAGAAAATTACCGTGCCGACCAATTGCTGGAAACTGGTTGTCGCCGTGCCGCAGGGCGCAGACCCGTCCGCTATTGATGAAAACACGCACGTTATTGCGGTTGATATGCCGAATGCCCCGAATATTGGCAAAACCGATTGGCGAAAATTTCGCACGACCGTTCGCGCTATCGAACAGAAAACAGGTTACAATTTTCTTTCAAATTTGCCGCAAAACTTGCAGGACAGGCTTGAAAACAGCGCCGAAAATTGATAATTCGTTAAATCCGAAAACTAAAATAATTTTCAACGTAAAAACGCATTATGAAAAGAAATTTACTATTTATCTGTTTGCTCGTTTTGACTTTATCTTTTAATTTGATGGCGCAAGCGAAAGACGAAACTAAATCCGCGATGCCGGAAGCAAATTAATATGGCTGAACATGTTTTAACGCGCAAATTGATTTTGGATTTGCCGCGCGAAACGGTTTTCGATTTCTTCGCCGACGCGGGAAATCTCGAACGCATCACGCCGCCGGAACTCAATTTTCAAATTACTGCCAAGCAGCCGATTGATATTAAAAAGGGAACTTTGATTGATTATCAATTGAATTTGCGCGGTTTTCCCGTCAAATGGCAAACAATTATTGCAGAATGGAATCCGCCAAATCTGTTTGTTGACGAAGCATTGAAAAGCCCGTATAAGCAATGGATTCATCGTCATACTTTTACAGAGTTAGCTGAAAATAAAACTTTAATCGAAGACGAAGTGAAGTATCGCTTGCCGCTTGCGCCTTTCGGCGATTTGGCTCATTGGTTTGTGCGTCGGGAACTCAATTATATTTTTGATTTTCGGCAAAAAATTGTAAGCGAAATTTTGCAGCCGAAAGCAAAAGAAATTTTAACCACAGATAAACACAGATGAACACAGATTTTTAAGAAAAACTAATAAGATGAAATCAGTTGCTTTTATTCTTTTGCTTTTGTCTTATCTGTGCGCATCTGTGGTTATTTGTTTTTAGAATTCAATCCAAACGGTCGGCTCGCGGTGATATGAAATCGTAATCTGTGTTTCGGCTTTGAAAAGCGGCGCACGCATCTGTAAAGCGGTTTGTGCAGTCAGACGCGCCAGATGCGGCTCGTTGGCGCGTTGCGAAAGGTGCGCTAGAACGATGTGCCGCGCCGCGCCGTCAAAATTGTCTGTCAGCCAATCGGAAACTTCTTCGTTTGACAAATGTCCGGCGCGCGACAGAATTCTTTGTTTCAAATCCCAACTGTAAATCGGGCAAGCCTTTAACATATCGCGGCTGTGATTCGATTCGAGGATTATTCCGTCGCAGTTTTGCAGCTTTTGTTTGACGAGCGTCGTAAAATAACCCAAATCCGTGACGGTTGCGAGTCTAACGCCCGCGTGTTTGGCGACAAAACCGAAATTATCAGCCGCGTCGTGCGGCACTGAAAACGGCTCGAAATCTATTTCACCGATGCGGAAATCCTTGCTCGATTCAATTGCTACAATTCGATTTTTAATCGCATCGGCGCGTTTTTGCGGCTCGTTATTATTTTTGTTGGATTTTTCGCGCAGATACGCTTCCAAAGTTTCGCCCGACATAAAAACCGGACATTTCACAGTGCCGAGCAAAACGCGCAAACCGCTCGCGTGGTCGCTGTGTTCGTGTGTGATGAGAACTGCATCAAGGTCGCAAAAATCCACGCCGACAAGCGCGAGACGGCGTAGAATTTCCTTCGCGCTAAGTCCCGCGTCAATCAGAATTTTTGTATTTTCGGCGCAGATTAAAACGGTGTTGCCCGTCGAACCACTGCCGAGAACGGTGAATTTCATTTCGATAATTTTTGCCGCGGATGAGCGCGGATGACGCGGATTAAATCAATAAAAAATTAAATCAATCAAAAAAAATCAGTAAATCATTTTTAAATCTTTTTTCTTATTTATTTCATATCCGCGTCATCCGCACCAATCCGCGGCAAATTTGCTTTAACTTTTTTACCTTCAACTTTCGGGCGCAAAACGCTGCCGACGACGCGAGTCAAAAGCGAATTCGGCACGAAATTGACAATCTTCGCGCCGAGATAATTTGTCCAACCCGAAACGGCGACGGCTTTTCCGTTTTTTACCGCATTCAAAGCGGTTTCGACAACCGCTTCGGGCGTTTCCATTCCTTTCATTCTAAAGGCTTCGGCATTGGCGACATCGAAAAATTTTGTGTCGGTCGGACCCGGACAAAGTGCCGTAACTTTTATATTAAACGGGCGATTTTCCTCCGCAATCGCTTCGCTGAACGAGCGGACAAACGCTTTGGTCGCGGCGTAAGTCGCCATAAACGGAACAGGCTGAAAGCTCGCCGTCGAAGCCACATTGATGATCGTTCCGCTTTTGCGCTCGCGCATTTTCTGTAAATAGCGATGCGTCAAGGCAACCAAAGATTGAACATTCAGCCGAATCATTTCAAGTTCTTTTTCGAGTTCGAGGTCAGCAAAATCGCCCATCGAACCGAAACCGGCGTTGTTTATCAGCCAATCGACTTCAAGATTGTGTTTTTCAGTTTCCTTAAAGAGGCGCGAATCGGCTTCAAAATCAATCAAATCAATGGCGACATAGTGCGCGGTAATTTTATGTTTTAGCTTCAATTCGTCACACAGTTCACGCAGTTTATCTTCGGAACGCGCCGCCAGAACGAGATTATGTTTTTCTTCGGCAAGTCTTCGCGCGAATGCTTCGCCGATGCCGCCCGACGCGCCCGTGATAAGTGTTACCTTCATAATTTTTCGCCCGTGATAACTTTATCAAATTGCCGCCGATAACTGAAAAGATAGTGTGTTTGTTTGAAACTAAAAAAGCCGACAGTTTTATTCGGCGTTACGCAGTTGATTTTTTTGCCCGCGCAAAGTGTGAAAAACGACAGCGCCAAGAATAATAACTCCGCCGAGAATCGCCCAGCCGCTCGGTTTTTCACTGACAATTAGAAAAACCCAAATCGGATTTAAGAGCGGTTCGATAAAGCCGATAATACTTGCGTCTAAAGAGCGCACGCCTTTTGAAATTCCGTTGGTAAATAAAACGTAAGCGATACCGATTTGAAAAATGCCCAAAAACAAAATCGCCAAAATGTCTTTTGAATTCATTTCCGTCGGCGGATTATTCAAAACAAGCGGAAGCATCAAAAGAACGATGATGATATTGCCGTAAAAAACCGAAAGCGCGGGATTTTTATTTTCCAGAGAACGCGGATGGCGCAGGAAAATAAAATAAAGACCGAAGAAAATGCCGGACGCGAGCGCGGCGATGTTGCCTGAAAATACGTTTGAAGCAAGTTTGTTGTCGGCGTTTTGCGGTTCGAGAAAAAACAGGCTCATTCCCGCGAGACAAATTATTACAGTCAACAAATCAAACGCGCGAAATTTTTCCTTCAAGATAAACGGCGCGAGAATCAAGATATAAATCGGCGCGGTGTATTGCAGAAATATTGCGTTCGCGGCGGTTGTGTTTTTGTTGGCGTAAACAAAACAACTCAATGTTCCCGCGTAAAGAAACGATGTCAGAAGCGTGAAGGCATCTAGCTTTAAACCTTTGCGATAAGTAAAAATCGCAACCGTAATCGCGGCGAAAAGCGAGCGTCCCGCGTTCACGGAAAATGCGTCGAGCGCAGTTAATTTGATAAAAACTCCGCCCGTACTCCAAAGCAAAACCGCCGACAAAATAAACAGTGTCGGCGGAAAGTTTGCGATTCTATTAGGTTCTGTTGACATTTGTTTCTTTAAATTGCCGCTAGCTTCAGCTAGTGGACAGAAAATGCAATAAACAAAAGGCTTTAGCCGAATATAATCAAAAATATTCTTCCGCTTTGCTTTAGCTAAAGCTGTTCGGAATTCTATAAATTTTATCTTTGGCTAAAGCCTTTGTCCTTTCTCAAATATTTCTCCACTAGCTGAAGCTAGCGGCAATTTATGAAATATCAACAGAACCTAGAAGCCGATTTAATCACAAAAATTTAGTTTTTAATTCTTTTCGGTCGCCGCTGCAATAGTTTCTCTTAATTTGGCAGCGGAAGTCGTCGCCGGTTCGAGTTCAATCTGCTCGACATTATCGTAAATCTTTTTGCCGAACACGCCGTTCCAAGGCGGAATCACGATTGTCACCGCGCCGCGCGCCTTCGCCTGACACGCCAGACGCAAAAACGGTTTCGCGTCTTCCGGTTGATTGTAGCCGAAAATTTTCATTTGCTTTCTCTCTCGCGGCGCAACGTCCGACAGCTTTTCCGCGCCGCCCAAGATTCCAATCCAGCAAGTGCCGCACGCTGCCGAACGACATTCGACGGGAATCACGCCTTCGCCGCACCTCGCGTCCTGCGCGAGCCAATCCTGCGATTGGTCACGCGCCGCGCCCGAAGCGATTTCTTCGTCGTTCGTCAGTTTGAATTTGCCGCCATCTTTGCTTTCGTCATAACGCACCGTCCATTCTTTATCGACGGTTTTCAAAAATCCGAGAATGCCTTGCCCGTCGTCTCTGGCGCGTTCGCTGACGATTTTTTCTGGGGATTTTCTCATCAAGCCTTTCGGTTGCTCAACCGCGCCTTTCGCATTTCTAAAGTTTTCCAAACTGACCTGCGTCAAAGTCATCAAACCGACTGCCGCAATTCCAACTAATAAAGATTCGTCCGCCTTCACTTTACCAGCGACAGTTTTAGCGATTTGTTTGATTTCACCCGCTAAATCAGCGTTTTCATCGTTAAAAGATTCGGCGCGTTTCGTTATTTCATCTTTAACCTCTTTCCAAAACCTGTGTCCGTAAAGAAAATCATGCGACGAATCAATCTGGTCTTTGAGTTCAAACTTGCCCTGCATCACAAATTTCTGGACGGCGACGGCTTTATCTTCCGCCGTTTGCAGATACTTGAATAAAGAAAGCGGATAAAAGCGAAACCAAATCTGCGTCGCGCTGCGGTCAATTTCGTGGATGTTCGGAAGAAGATTTTCCAGAGTTTCCAGCCACTCGTTTTCACTAAACTTATTTATAAAATTCTCAAATCTTGTCATCATAAAGCCTCAATAAAAAGGAAAAATAGAAACGAAAAGCATAACAACAAATTTTATTTACTTCAAAACGGCGTGGTGATAAACTCTGTTCACACTTGTTCTAAACTCTGTTCACACTTGTTCTTTACGACAACAAAGGAATTTTATTATGGACAAAAGAATTGCCTTTCTCAAAAAACAGATGCTTTCAAATCTTCAACTATCACCAACTCCTGAATAAATGACGCATTCGGTAAATCTTTCCGAGTCACATCTTCAACAACTTTTCAAAAGGGAAGTCGGAATGTCGCCAGTTCAATATCTGAAACATTTGCGGTTTGAACAGGCACGCGAACTGTTGAAGAATTCTTTTTTGCAAATTAAAGAAATTGGATTAAAGGTTGCTGACTAACCGATTGTGATATTTCTCAAATTCAGAAAGTTCTTTGCCTTTTGGCTTTTTCTGCGGAGTAATCAACTGCGTGTCTTGCTCTTTTAACCAGGCAATGATGTGTTTTGTCGGATAAGCCAAGTCACCGAACAGCGTCGTGTTCGGCAATTGGAGCGATTGATTATCAAAGGCGCGTGAATCGTGAAGCGATGCCTCGCGCAACCGGATGGAAACGGGTTTCGGCAGTTTCCCATTGCGTCGCGCGGCGATAACGTGAAGACGGATGCCGCGAAAGCGGGTTTTCTTCGCCGCACAAAATCCGGCATCGGCAATCTCGCGGGCGACCCGTGCCGAATAGGAATGTCCTTGTTGGGCGAGCATTACAGGCAGCGAATCAACGATGCGGTCAACTTCTGGTTGCGGCTCACCTTGTAAGGCATTAAGCAGGACTTTGCCGACAGTTTGAAAACTCGCCTCCAATAGATTGAGCCGATAAACAAAGGTTTGATAGGCAGGCAGCCGGGGAAACCAACCCTGCCAATAGTTTGTGATAAATCGGTGCATTTGTTTTTTCTGAGCAAAGCCGTTCAGATGAGCAAAGAACCAAATGGTGATTAGTTCCTGGTCAGTAAACAGCGGCTCGTCATTGTTGCTCATCCGTTGAAAACAGGTATCGGAACAGGTATCGTAGATTTGACAGACAAACAGATAAATTTGAATTAGTTGATTTTCCATAAGCAAGAAAATTCTACCAACTCAACTGTTTGTCTGTCTTTCAACTACTGATTCGCATGTTTGGTGTAATTACTTCTATATTGTTGTCCCCGCCAAAAATCAAGTAGTGGAAGAACTTTTCAAAACGTCCTCCAATATTTCCGAGTTCATATGATTTCACCCAAGACGAATCAAGTAGCTGATAAGCAGACAAATTTATTTCTTCAATCGTTGCAGAATCATAATCTCTTTCAGGGCAAAATCCCTCTTCCATACAAGTAAAGGCTATAACTTCACCAAAATCTACCAAATATTTGGGATACTTATAAATATCTCTTGCGACTACAGCTTTCAAAGAACTTGATGAGTTACCCGTCAATTTTATGTCAACCGCCAAAACAACGGACGGATACTGTTTATCAGTAAATGGCGTTTCCCAACGAATAAGTTTCGACATAACGAAAGAGGTATAACGACTGAGATGACGCGGGCGAAACCACTACGCACAACTCTGAGTTAAACAAAATATGTTTTTAAGAGGCAAGCTGTTTCGCCTCGCGTCCATTGATTTGTTCGGTGGCGGTTGTCGCATCCAGCGATTTGGTTTATATCAATATCGGTTAACGCTTTTTTCGACATCATTGTTACAAGCCGGCGCGCCGCATTATATTCTGAAAGCGCGGGTCGTCGCGCAGATTATTCCATGTCAGTTCGACTTTCAGAAGAGCCATTCTCATATCTCGTTTCTCAAGTCCGCGCTCCAGATGCGCGAGTGTTTCGTCGCGCTCGCCCAAGCCGTTGTAAATCATCGCAATATCGTAAGCCGAAATGTAACGCTGCTTGGATAATTTCAATAAATCTTCCAACGCGGCTCGCGCTTCCCGTTGGTTGCCCGACTTTGCCAAAGCGTAGCCGAGAATGCCCAACGGATGTTTAGTGCCGCGGGAAATCTCGCTCGCCCGATGCGCTTCGGCGGCAGCTTCGCGGAACATTCCTTTTTCGATATACGCGCTGGCGGCAAATAAATGTGCGAGATAGAAATTCGAGTTCAGTTCTAAAACTTTCTGTAATTTGGTCAATCCTTCATCGGCTTGTCCGGCGTGAATCAAAAACAATGCTTCAAGTACGCCGGTTCGCAAATTGAGCGGGTCGAGTTCGCGGGCGCGTTCGGCTTCGGCAAGCCCTTCGATATGCCGTCCCGTATTTGACAAAATCGCAGCGTAATCAAGGCGAACGTCCGTGCTGCTCGGATTAAGTTCTAAAGCGCGTTTGGTTTGATTTTCGGCTTCCTTAAAATCCCAGTCGTAAAAAAATAAGATGTTGCCGAGGGCAGCGTGCGCTTCGGCTAACTGGTCATCAATCTCGATTGCCCTGTTTGCCGCCGCCTTCGCTTTCGGAAAAAGCTCGGTCGGCGCGATTTCGCCGCCGAGGGCGAGCGAAAGATATGCGTCCGCCAGTCCGACGTAGGCGAGCGCGTAGTTCGGGTCAAGCTCAATCGCTTGCTCGAAATATGAAATGCCGATTTGAGTTTCCGGCAGCGTTATTTTGAGAACGTGATAACGCCCTTTGAGATAAAGCTGATAGGCTTCGACGTTTTCCGTGTAATTCACGGCTAATTTCCGCTCGTCCGCGCCCGACAGTTTGGTTCTCAGATGAGCGGCAACGTCGCGGACGATTTCCGTTTGCAGCGTGACGAGATTCGGCAGTTTTCGGTTGTATTGCCTGCTCCACAGATTATTTTCGTTTCCCGCGTCAACGAGCGATAAATACAGCGTCAAATCTTCGCCGCGCTCGACGACGCGCCCCGTCAAAATCGCCTGCACGTTTAATTCTTTGCCGATTGTCAGCAGGTTTGTTTCCCTTCCTTTGTAGCGAAAGACACTCGAACGCGCCTTGACGTTCAAATTCGGCAGTTGCGATAAACTGCCGATAATCGTTTCAGTCATTCCGTCCGAGAGATATTCGACATCTGCATTGCCGCTTTCGTTGACAAACGGCATGACGGCGATTGATTCGATTTGTTTGGTCGGACGATTTGAGGAAAACCAAAAAGCAAACACGCCGATTGCCAGCAAAGCGATGGGTAAAGCGACAAAAAACCATTTTTGCTTGTTTGTTTGGGAGATTTTTGTTTCGGTTTTTTCCTGATTGACTGACTCGCTTTCGGCAGCAAGAAACCCGTCCGCTAACGCAGGCGGTTCTGACATTTCCGCGTTGTCAAAAACTTCCGCGATAAAACGGTAGCTGCGTTTGTGAACGGTTTCGACGTAGTGCGGCGCGCTTGCATTATCACCTAATTCGCGGCGAATTTCCTTGACCGCACGCATCAGCGCGTTGTCCGTCACGAAAGTTTCCTTCCAAATTGCCTCAAACAATTCCTGTTTTTCGACCACGCGCCCGCGCCGTTCAATTAGGTAGAGGAGAACATCGAACGCACGCGGCGTGAGCGATTTTGATTGTCCGCTTTTGCACACCCGAAAGTTTCCGCGCTCAACGACGACATCATCGAAATAGTAATCAGAACCGTCGGACGGCTTCGAATTTTCCATATCTGGTCAAAAAAAAGCGGCAAATTCAATAGACTTCTTGCAAAAGTGGCATAGATAAATAAACACGGAATCGGCGGCGGCGCTTGATGTTGCGGGTGAATTTGATTGTCGGATTCTACAATTATGCGCTTGAACATTAAATTACTTTTGCAAGAGGTCTAATATATTCCAGAAATGCTCAAATGCTCACACCTAGTAGTGATGAGCATTTGAGCATTTCTGATAATTCCCCTGTTCACAACAACTTACAAGCAGTCACGAAAACCATCAAAATTGCCCGTGAGCATAACTCAAATCAGGAAATTCAAGAAAACGAAGTGGAGTATTTTTAATTATGCTGACTGACACATTAACTCGAAACGGCTTAGAAATAAGAGTCGAAAATGGATTGTTAGCTGTTTCTCCAAAGCAAAAATTATCGGACAGTTTACGAGAATTTATTCGGTTGAACAAGCAGCAAATCTTAGCAGAACTGCGAAAAATCAAACTTTCTTCTCTTTTGTCCGAGAACGACGCATTACGTAAGCAATTCGAGTTTGAAGTTGAAGAACGAACAGCAATTATGATTTTTGATGGTGAAGTTGAGGAGACCGAAGCGAACAGTTTGGCATTTGAAACTAAGCTTGAAATTTGGCTTTCCTTATTCGGCGAGTAAAAGGATTCATTCTGGAAAAGATTCTTTTCCCAAAACAAGGACGAGTAAAAGCAGATGCAAAACAAAACAGAAAAAGTGTTACCCAAGATTCTCTGCGGAAGCGTTCACCGCGAGTTCAAAAAATGCGGTAAATCAAACTGCAAATGCGCTAAAGGTCAGCTGCACGGCACTTATTATTACCATTTCGTGCGAGTGGACGGGAAGCTAAAGAAACGCTATTTGAAAGCTTCCGAAGTGGAGCAGATACAAATTGCTTGTTTAGAACGGCGTGAAAAGGAAAAAGTACAACGTGCACGCCAGCGTGCAGGATGGAAACAGCTTCGAGAACTCCGTTCAGAAATACGAGAATTTAGAAATCATTTCAAATAATTTCAGGAGTTAAAGATTATGAAAACTAATTTGGTAAAGAGTAATAAGAAGAAAAATTCTGATGAACGCAAAGTAATCTTTGAAGAATTTCCTGAAACCGGAGAGGTAGAAATTCAAACATCGGCAACCGAAAACATTCCAGCAAAAAAGGTTCGTTTTCCGGAAGATGTTGCTGAACGATATAAATTGCAGCCCGAAGAATTTGTCGAAGTTCAAGATGCCATTGAAGCCTATCAAGCAGAAGATAGAGAGATACTCATATACGCAAACTCCATTGAAAGTAAGATTGGATACGACTCTTTAATTCGCGTTTTAGGCAACTACTTTGGAAAGCAGATGGCTTACTTGCGTTCAGTAGAAGGCGGCTCACTGTCACTAGAAGCAGCACTGGCTTGCGTATATAAAAATAATTTTGACGAAGCTCAAGCCACAAATTTGATTAACGAGATGGTCAGCATACCGACAGATACAATCGGTTTTTCAGATTTGTTAGCTGTCCACAGAAATAGTCCGGCAATGGCTGAAAATCTTTGGGAAGCGATAAAACGCGAGGCACAGTGTGAATTTGAAAGTGGTCACCGGGCAGCTAATGCTTTCGAGCCTGCCGACTATATGAAGGATGCTTGGAATAGAGCAGGTTATCTTGGATTGCGCGAATCTTTCTGCGCCGAATGGGAGCCCAAAGGCGGAATTGAATTGTCAATGATTGACACAATAGCCCAAGCGTTTCTTCAACTGCAATTCTGGACAAAAGAAAGTGTTTTGCGTTCTCAGACGAAGCCACGTGAAGAAGACCATGAAGTGGAGATTATAAAAAAACTGTATAACGAACGAAATAAGCACCGGCGAAAGGATGAGCTTTGGGATATTCCCCTAGTCAGCCAGCAATCAGCAGTCGAACATGCTGCACAAATGGCAGACCGTTGGCAAAGAATGTATTTCAGAGCAATCAAAAATTTGCGAGATTGGCGGAGACTTACACCACAAGTAACCATCAACAATCCGAGTCAGGTAAATATCGCAAACGATGGTGGACAGCAAGTTAATGTTGCCAGCAACGGAAAATAAGTAATTAAGCCTAATCAAAATATGTCTTAGAAATAACTTATTTCAAGACTGTTCTAAGGAACAGTGATTTTGTAACAACAAAGTAAATTTAAATTAGGAGAAAATAATTATGTTTATACAACAAACAATTTCTGAAGATGAACTATTTGACTTTAAGTAGTCGTTCACAATTAGACTTAACTATCTTGTGATTAGTTAATTACTGGAGTGAATAGACTTATGTTGTCTATGACTAAAAGCTCGAATTGATATAGGTAAACATAATTGTGAACGACTACTTAACTTTGAAAGTCAACGGAAACCGGTTGTTTCATTAGAAGCTTTTTTTATTGGAACCGAGGATGAAGGATCAATCGCTCGCAATTTAGAAGACCATCCTGGTTTTGAGTTCTTTTATGATCTGCTCAAGGACATTTATAATCGAGAAGATGTAAATAATGTTTTAGTTGAAATAACTGATATTGAAATTTTAGAAATTGGCAATAAGTATATGTTTCCGTTTTCCGAACGAGTTTACATAATTGCCAGCGCGAATCGAGAAGCGGTTTCGGAATGGGTTAAGCCGTTAATGCCGGATAAAATTTCAGAAGGGGGAGTACTTGATTTACATCCTGAGTTTGCCTTGGAAGTTTTAGAAGGCAATAAGGTTTATGCCTTAACTTGGAATTAGCAATACACACAAATCATTAAGTTTTAGGCAAATAATGTCTCGAATTGGACAAACAATTCAATTCGAGACATTTCAGTATTGCACTTGTCAAAGGATGGAAAGTGAAGGTGCCTATTGATATTGAAAATGTGTAGAAGATAATCCTTAGATTATTGTTTTGGCTGGTCTCCCAGGCTTTCGGTCTTTGACAAGTTCAAGATCAGACTCTTTGATTACATAATCCCGCCCAATTTTTTGAGCGGGTAATTTTCCATCACGAATCATTGCGCGAACTCGAATAGATGTAACACCCAACCTTTCAGCCGCTTCAGTTGTTGAAAGTAAGTTTTGGCTCATTTCATAAATATATCATTCGTTAATTGTTTTGCAAACGATATAGTTAATTTGACTTACTATATCGTATACGATATAGTAAGAGCGTAGTATTTATTCTTTGAAACACGCAGGTCAAAACCTTGCAATTTCATTGCAAGAATTTATTATGCTTTCTTTTCTTTATCGGAAAAAAACAATCAAGCGAATTTTATTCGCGTTCCTTTTTCAAACCTCTGCACTTCCAGTGCAGAGTCGTTTAGTTCAGTAAAGGAGCTAAGCACAATGTTTATTTTGAAAGGAATTGACCAATTAGACAATGCAATCACAAAGGCGAAAAAGATTCGCCCGCGTGTCGAGTATGACCGCTTTGGACGTTATCACGTTTCCGGCTCGAAAGGTTATTACACGGTTATTTGCCGCAAAGACGAACGCGGATATAAAACCGTTTCTTGCACTTGCAAGGGCGCGGAAAAAGGTTTGGTTTGCTATCACGCCGTTTCTGCTTTGAGTTTGCATATCGGACTTGCCAAACAACGCCAAACGGCAACTGTCTAAAGGCAAAGGCTTATGAAAGCAGCAACTTTCCTAAGCCCGAACTATCCAGAGGAAACTATTCACTGAAACCAAAAGACACGCTGATTTTAACAAAAGCGTGTCCTTTCCAAAAAAAAAAATTATGACAGGACAACTTATCAAACGAAATGAAAACACTTGGTTAGTCAGAATCTTTCTTGGCAGAGATGCCGACGGCAAGCGAAAGTATTTCAATAAAACCATTCACGGAACGAAAAAAGACGCGCAAAAATTCTTGACAGCGAAAACACGCGAAAAAGATTTGGGCATTTTTATAGAACCAGGAGCAATGAGTTTGAATGAATGCTTGGACAAATGGCTTGAAGAAATTGCAAAGCCGCGATTGCGAGAAAGCACACACAATCAATATGTCTGGATTACAAAAAGCTACATCAGAAAGAAACTTGGTTTAATACGACTAGTGCTAAGTAACCAAAGATATTGTAGTAATGAGTTGATTTGTGTAATCTTGTCAAATGCCAAGAAAAAGACAAATCATCCGCTTATCAGAAACAGAACAAAGTTCTTTGACAAAGATTCTAA
>JAABUN010002499.1_pt1 | contig 32448 bp, 31 predicted proteins | sample 5559311 | NCBI WGS metagenome assembly JAABUN01 (sample SAMN10711877, study PRJNA513370) | rock metagenome | isolation source: Antarctica rocks | place: Antarctica: Victoria Land, Siegfried Peak sud | reverse complement strand
TTTCTTAAATTGCCTAATGGCATACCCTCTCACGATACCTTCAATCGTTTTTTTGCAGCTTTAAACCCTCAGGTTTTACAGCAATGCTTTTTAAACCCAGAATATTCATTAGAAACTGGTTTCACTCTTTTACTATGTTGATAAAAGGAGGTTCTATTCCACCTGCATTTTCCCATAGTATAATTTTTTTGGGCAGTTCGTAAAACTATAAAGATTGTATCGCCATACGATTCGAGCTTAGGACGTTGATGTGCATTGTGAGCGTCTTCAATAGCAAGATCGTGCAGTCCAAATTCTTCCTGCATTTGTTTAAGTAATTCTTCATCAGGCTCGTGCAGCCCCACCCAAACAAATTTATCTTTTTGCTTTAATACCTCGCTAATCCTGCTGATTTCAATGTTTCCCACCCTATTACCATCACAATAAGCAACGCAGTTTACAATACCTTCCATAATGGCAACCAATATGCTATTTGTGCACTACAGTTGAAATTAAATGTATTGAATTTTAATAAGTTAGATTCTAAAAACAATCATTACGAATTTCCCCGCTTGTGAATTATGGCATCAGCGACATGTAGTAGGGATAATCGTGTTGTGTGTTTTAACCAACAACCAGCGCAGGGGTACCGTAGTTTTTTTTTCCAAACACCAATTCTGTTTAATCAACCAACCTTCGTTTGATGCTTTCCCCAAACACTTATACAAGTATTAAAATGGCATGCTTTTTTGATGCTAGGTTAGCACAACATTTAGCAGTATGCCAGGAGAAGAAACGATTGTAAAGGAATATGAGCATTTTATTGAGACGAAAAGTTTTGCATGTATAGCAGCAAAAGCCGCACTTGCAAGACAACAGGTAAAATGCATGGTTGTTCCTCATATGGCTTGCCCTTCAGATGATCATGAAATTATAGATTTTCTCTATTCATTTATTGATAACTATCGCAGTTCAGAAGAACTCTATCATAGTGCGGCAATTATATTTCAACAACCTTCATCTCTGAATGAAGCATTGTTTGAGGATCTTTTATGGAAAAAACTTCAGTCTTTATCTGATATAGATTCGCAGCATTTTGGTTGGGATAAAAGAGTTGATATGAACCCATCCGCACCTGAATTTAGTTTTAGTTTAAAAGAAGAAGCCTTTTTTATTATAGGACTTCATCCCACAAGCAGCAGACCTGCAAGGCAATTTAAATATCCTGCATTGGTATTCAATCCTCATTTACAATTTGAGCAATTAAGAGAAACAAACAAATATCAAAGTATAAAGTATGCCGTGCGTAAACGCGATATTGCATATTCCGGGTCCGTTAATCCTATGCTCACAGATTTTGGTGAAGCATCAGAAGTTTATCAATATAGCGGACGAAAATACGATGAACAATGGCAGTGCCCTTTAAAAATAAAGCATGAACAGGTTTAAAATAATTCCTCCAAGAAGTGGGGTTGCTTTTATATTAAAAAAAAACAGCGGTTAAAAATAGTAGATATAGAAGGGGAACAGGTTTCTGATTTTATCTGCTATAATCTTCACGATAAGTTAGAGTACCTATCAAGCGGCAGAACAATAGATTATGCCGAAACGATCTATCTCACTAAAGGACATGATTTTTATTCAAACCGCAGCAACATCATGTTTAACATGGTTGAGGATACTGTTGGCAGACATGATTTTTTACTTACGCCCTGCAGCGCTGAGATGTTTAAGATAATTTATGGCGATACTGAACCCCACCGCGGTTGCTTTGGTAACCTTAAAGCAGCACTACACGAATATGATATTGAACCGGACAATATCCCAACGTGCTTTAATATTTTTATGAACGTACCTGTTGATGGACAAACAGGAAAAGTATCTGTATTGCCACCCTTAAGCAAAGCAGGTGATTTTGTGGTGCTGCAAGCCACCATGGACCTGATAGTGGGTATGACTTCGTGCTCAGCAGGAATGTCTAACAATTTTTCCTACAAGCCTATAGGATACGAGGTACAAGGTTAGGTGTGATATTAAAATAAATATTCCCCACCAGTTTCCATTCTTGCTTTTTTGTTACTTTTTACTATGATGATGTATAACTATACATTTACCTGCTTACCCCATTATCTCCGCGCACTGGTTTTAATAATAATTTTCTGTGAAAGAAAAGTCGCAATCAAAAATAATGCGACCGTTTAATAACGAGGTTAGGCAATAAATCTTTCAGGCATAATATTTAAGCGTTTCTTCAAAACATTAATTGTATGAAAAAGTCGTCGACCACCAAGAAAATTGCTGCTAACCCGAAAGAAGCCTTGCCGGGTCAGCCCATGTCAACCCCTGTCGTAACCACTTCAGGGCTGCTTGAACTATTTACCGATGGAATTAAAAATATGTATTGGGCAGAAAATCACCTGGTAGTTGCTCTGCCTAAAATGGTAAGTGCCGCCGGTTCTGCAGATCTGCAAAGTGCTTTTGCAGATCACCTGGAGGTTACAAAAACACATGCAGTCCGCCTGGAAAATGTTTTTGAATTATTAGGTGAAAAAATACAGGCAAAAAAATGCGATGCACTCGAGGGGTTGGCTATGGATGGAGAGCACATTATTGAAAATACCGATACAGGCTCGGAGGCCCGCGATACCGGATTAATTATGGCTGGATTAAAAACAGAAAATTTTGAAATCACCAGTTACAACGGTCTTATACAATTAGCCGGCAAACTAGGCAAAGAGGATATCGCAGAAATCTTACGACAAAATCTTGCCGATGAAATAGAGGCCGATCAACTGTTGACATCGTTAAGTGAAAATTAAAAACTCAAAAGACAGCAGTTGTAAAGACGAACCCCAATACTCAATATTTTAACTACTAAAACTTTCTCCATGCCTAATAAAAAAGCCGGTACCGAACCGGCAGATAATGAAAAGATAAAAGACCTCTCTATTAATACCGAGACTGCCGATGGGCAGTTTATGACCACTAACCATGGCGTTCGTATTAACGACGACCAAAACTCTTTAAAGGCCGGGCCACGCGGCGCTACTCTGCTCGAGGATTTTATTTTCCGTGAAAAAATGACCCACTTCGATCATGAACGTATTCCTGAACGAATAGTGCATGCACGGGGTTCGGCAGCTCATGGTGTATTTAAATTGTACAAGCCATTAGGCGAGTTTACAAAAGCGGATTTTTTAAACGATACCGAAATTGAAACCCCCGTGTTTGTTCGTTTTTCAACCGTAGCAGGCTCACGTGGCTCCAGCGACCTTGCAAGAGATGTGAGGGGTTTTGCGGTGAAATTTTATACACAGGAAGGCAACTTTGATTTGGTGGGCAATAATATGCCGGTATTTTTTATACAGGATTCCATCAAGTTTCCCGATGTGATACATGCCGTGAAACCCGAGCCACATAACGAGATTCCGCAGGCTGCATCAGCACACGATACCTTCTGGGATTTTGTGTCGCAGAATACTGAATCTACCCACATGATTATGTGGGCGATGAGTGACCGTGCCCTGCCAAGAAGCTTTAGGATGATGGAAGGATTTGGCGTGCATACTTTCCGTTTGGTAAACGCAGAAGGGGTTGCATGTTTTGTAAAATTTCACTGGAAGCCATTGCTCGGCGTTCACTCGGTAGCATGGGATGAGGCGCAAAATATATCAGGCAAAGATGCTGACTTTCACCGAAGGGATTTATACGATGCCATTGAGAACGGCGATTTTCCTGAATGGGAATTTGGAGTACAAATTGTGCCGGAAGAAGATGAGCACAAATATGAGTTTGACCTGCTCGATCCTACTAAACTCATACCCGAAGAGTTGGTACCTGTAATGCGCATTGGCAAAATGACGCTGAACCGTAATCCTGATAATTTCTTTGCCGAAACCGAACAGGTGGCTTTTCATATTGGCCACATTGTACCGGGAATAGATTTTACCAACGACCCGCTTTTGCAAGGGCGTTTGTTCTCTTATACAGATACACAATTGTCTCGCCTTGGCGGACCTAACTTTCACGAAATACCTATTAACCGCCCCATAGCGCCTGTACATAATAACCAACGCGATGGCATCCATCGAATGACCATCAATAAAGGTAAAAGCAGTTACAACCCAAATACAACCGGTGGCGGATGTCCCTTCCAGGCAGGTAAAATGGATGGAGGCTTTACATCGTACGCCGAAAAAATTGATGCGAATAAAATAAGAGAACGCAGCCCAAGTTTCTTTGATCATTTCAGCCAGGCTACTTTGTTTTTTAACAGCCAGAGTGAGCCTGAAAAAAATCATATTGTTGATGCCTTACGATTTGAGTTGGGCAAAGTTGAAACCGAAGCTATTCGCCAGCGCATGCTGATGGTACTGAACCAGGTTGATAAAGGGCTTGCCGCACAGGTGGCTTATGGCTTAGGCATGCATATACCCGAAACACCGGAACTCATAAACCTAAGCATTCCTGCAGATGCCGATCCGCTATCGTACCAGCCTGTTAAAAAGGAAGGTTCGCTTACTGAATCACCCGCTTTAAGTATGGCCAATACTATTAATGGTTCTATCCGTACACGTAAGATCGCCATCCTTGCCGCTGATGGTGTAATGGAGGCTGAACTGATGACCGTAAAGGATTCGTTGCTTGCACAGGGCGCTATGGTTGATGTTATTGCACCACGATTGGGAACCATTACCGGTGCCAACAGCATCCAAATTACTGTTGATAAAAGCCTGCTTACAGTGGCTTCCGTTTTATACGATGCGGTGTATGTACCCGGTGGCGCCAATAGCGTAGCCACCCTGGAGGCCGAAGCTGATGCAATTCATTTTTTAAACGAAGCCTATAAGCATTGTAAAGCCATTGCGGCCACAGGCGATGCTTTGCAGGTTTTGGAAGCTACTTACTTCGCAAAAAAATTACCCGAAGACAACAGTGATGATACCATGATGAGAGAAGGTGTTATTATAGGAACAGATGCCGGCAACGTAGCCAAACAATTTATAGCCGCTATTGCCCAGCATCGTTTTTGGGAAAGAGAAAAACCAAGGAAAATTCCTGCTTAATTAAAGTGTTGTAATGCTCATTAAAACTAACAGGACTTTTAGTCCTGTTAGTTTTATGTTTTGAAAGGAATGCAGATATTAGATCAGCAGCGCTGCACTTAATGCAGATGAACTATTGAATGCTACCAGGCAACATTGGGGCATAGAAAACAAACTGCATTGGATGCTTGATATAAATTTTGGTGAAGATGCAAGCCGAAAAAAAGCAGGTAATGCGGCTCAAAACTTTTCGGTAATAAGCTGCAATAGCATTGAACCTTCTTCAGAATGAAAAATCAAAGAAGCTAAGCATAAAAAAGAAGCGGCTTGTTGCTGGCTGGGAACATAGCTATCCGGAAAAACTACTGTTCTGTTAAAATTTAGATGCGTTTGCCCTGAATGTTTATATTGGATATTGGTCGTTCGTACTTGGTGGTTCAATTGTTGAATGCTTCACTGTAAAAAATTGTTTTGATGTTACTAAGTTTATTTAGATGGTTAAGCGTTTCTGCAGTGTTGTTACTGCATCCGTATTATATAAGCATGACCGACATTAACTATAACGGCAAAGCAAAATCGCTTGAGGTAAGCGTTAGAATTTTTACAGACGACTTTGAGAAGGTGCTTAGGCAGAACTGCCAGTGCAAAGTTGACTTATTAAAACCACAGGATAAAAGAGCAATGGGCATATTAATAAACAGGTACATACAAGAACACCTGCAGGTTAATGTGAACGGAGAAGCAAAAAAGTTTGAATTTGCTGGTTATCAACAGGAAGAAGAAAGTATCTGGAGTTATTTTGTAATTAAGGATATACAGCAGGTAAAGAAGATAGAGATGAATAATTCCCTATTACACGATTACAGAGAGGAGCAAATAAACATCCTTCACGTTAATATTAATGGTAAGGACCAATCCAATAAACTCGATTATCCAAACAAATTGTTTAGCATGAGCTTTTAAGATATGCGGCAATTTACTCGTCCATTTCGGTTCTTATTTCTTCTGAGATAGTGATTAAAACTTTGTCAATACGGTTTCCGTCCATATCAATGATCTCAAAATCAAAGCCCTTCCAATGTAATTTATCGCCTGCCTTTGGTATGCTTTGTAACTGGTGCAAAATAAAACCGGCAAGGGTATTAAAGTTTTGGTCGCCTTCATTTATATATTCCGTTTTATCAAAACGGCTTAAGAAGTCGTAAAAAGGAATTTGTGCGTCAGTCAGGTAAGTACCATCTTCGCGCTCAAGAATTTCATAATCGTCTTCGGCAGTAGGGGCCATATCTCCTACTATGGCTTCTAAAATATCATTTAAAGTCATCATGCCTTCCACACTGCCATATTCATCTACAATAAAGCAACTGTTGGTTTGGCTGTTCTTAAATTTTTCGAGTACCTGGTACACCGTATTGTTTTCAGGAACAAAAAGACCAGCCTTCATTATATCGGTTAAAACAGTATCATCGTTTGCAAGCAGAATATCTTTAATAGTAACTACGCCCTTAATATTATCAATTACACCATCGCAAAGCGGGTATGTATTGTGGATCACTTCTTTCATCTTTTCTTTTACATCGGCTACTCTTGCATTGGTATCCATCCATATAATATCGCTGCGGTGGGTCATTAACGAAGTAATATTTCTGTCGCCCAAATGGAAAACCCTTTCAATAATTTCCTGTTCGGTTTCTTCTATATCGCCGTGTTCGGTTCCCTCGCTTATCATTGCTTTTATCTCATCCTCAGTTACCGCACTGTCGTTCTTGCGAATCCCGAACAAGGTTACTATCAACTTAGTACTTTTTGTTAAGAGCCAGATAAAAGGGTAAGTTATAGCAGTTATCCAGGCCATTGGTCTGGCAACAACCTTTGCAATTGCTTCAGGTCTCGAAAGTCCTAACCGTTTTGGAACCAATTCGCCTATCACTAAAGATAAATAGGTAATAAAAATTACGGTTATAGCAGTTGCAATGGACTTTGAATAATGTTGTAAAGCAGGAAACCGGTTTAGAAATTCTATAATAGGGCCTGTAAGGTTTTCGCCTGAATAAATACCCGTTAAAATGCCGATAAGTGTTATGCCTATTTGAACAGTTGATAGAAAAGTATCGGGATGATTAGCTAAGTCAAGCGCTTTTTTAGCCAGCTCGTCGCCTTTATTAGCCTGTACCTCCAGTTTTGTTTTACGCGAAGACAACAATGCAATTTCAGCCATCGAAAAAAGTCCGTTAATAACCATTAAACCCAAAATAATTAAAATCTCAGTCATTGTAAGTAATTGCCGCAAAGCTATGTAATATCTCTATTTACATGTACCTATAAATACCACGTCCGTCAAAATCCAAATATGTTTTATTTAACCTATATATTTTGCCACCTCACTAACTTGTTATACGACCTTGAGAATGTAACCAGGATGATGAATACTACGGGCATAGCCAAGGGGTGTTGAGAAGGAGGTCGTTTGGTTGCGCAGGCGTAGTTAATAATCATTCTTTAGTTACTTCCATTCGTAAATGGGCATGTTTTGTAGGTGTTAGTAACCCAAATTGCCTGGTATAAAACGAAGCGGATGCCCACCCGATAAGTGCACCCAAAATACCTCCGCCAATAGCATCAAGTGGATAGTGTACGCCTACATACACCTGCCCATAAGCAATGGTAGCAGCCCAAAAATACAGCAGGTACTTCCATCTGCCTATAAACTTTTTGCAGGTTAGAACAATAAAAACAGACATTCCAAAATGATTAGTTGCGTGCGACGATGTAAAGCTTCCGCTTGTGGGACAACGGTTTAAAAGTAACCTTACGTACTGGCTGAAGTGAGGATCGCTGCAGGGCCGCGGACGTGCAACCCACGCTTTTACAAAAGTGCTGCTTACCTGGTCGCACAAAGAAACAGTAATGATAAAAAGGCAAATCCACGGAAAGGCTTTCCAGCCAAAATTAAAAACAGCAAAAAGAAGTAAGAAAAGATATACCGGAACCCATGTAATTGAATCCCTCCAAACTGGAAAGAGGGAGTCGAAAAAATGGTTTGTCCAAAAGCTGTTTATGTAAATGAATAACCACTGGTCGCAAGCCTTTAACCATAGCCATAAATTTTTCATTCACTTTATTTTTATTAAATAAATACTGCAAAAAATTGTAGTCGCGCAGTCATCATTCACCACTTATATAATTAGTAACTTCGCTGCCGCAATGCAAAAATTAAAAGTACCAAGGTATATTCAATGGATTGTTATAACAGCAATAATTTTTCTGTTGTTAATGACTTTGCTTCGCTTTGCCCTGGTGGTATTCTTTAATCATCCAAAGCATTTTTCGGGGGTTTTGCCAGCCTTTGTTTTAGGGTTTCGTTACGATCTTCGCATGGTAAGTATTACCTGTTTACTTATCTTTTTAATTGGCTCTTTTAAGTCTTTAAACCCCATTCAAAAAAAAGCCGGAAGAGCGGTAAATTTTGCCATTTGGGGAATTTTTATTGTATTGCTTTGTATTTTTTATGTAATAGACTTTGCTCATTATGCTTACCTGTCTCAACGCTTAAACGGCAGCGTTTTAAATTATCTCGACGATGCAAAGATTTCTTTAAAAATGGTTTGGCAAACGTATAATGTTATCGAAATAATTATTGTTTTAATAGCAGGAGTTTTTTTGTTGTTGTGGATAGTAAGGCTAACATACAATTATATTCTTTCAAAAAAAATAACCAGCACAAAAAGAAGCAGGTTAGGCTGGAGCTTTGTTCTGTTTATTATGTTGGGAATTGGAATTTTTGGAAGAATAGGACAATATCCTTTAAGATGGAGTGATGCATTTACAGCAGGAAACGATTACAATGCCCAGATTTCGCTTAATCCCTTTCAATCGTTTTTTAGCTCACTTAGTTACCGCCATGCCACTTACGATCTTAAAAAAGCAAAACAACACTATGCCTGGATGGCTGCGCATTTAAAAGTTACCAACCCTGATAGCAATCATCTTAATTATGAACGCATTTATACAGCAACTAAAAGCACATCCTCTAAGCCAAATGTTGTGCTTGTAATTTGCGAATCGTTTAGTGCATACAAAAGTTCGATGATTGGCAACCCGTTAAACACTACTCCGTATTTTAACCAGATGGTAGCTAACGGAATTTATTTTGACTATTGCTTTTCGCCCTCTTATGGTACAGCGCGGGGAGTGTGGGCAACAGTAACAGGCATCCCCGATGTTCAGATGTATAAAACTGCCAGCCGAAATCCTGCTGCTGTTGATCAACATACTATTATTAATGACTTTACAGGCTACGATAAATTTTACTTTTTAGGTGGAAGTTCAAGCTGGGCTAATATACGGGGCTTGCTTACCAACAATATTGCCGGTCTTCACCTTTACGAAGAAGGAAGTTACAAAGCCGCAAAAATTGATGTTTGGGGGATAAGCGATAAAAACCTTTTTCTTGAAGCGAATAAGGTTTTAAGTCAACAACAAAAGCCTTTTTTTGCCATCATTCAAACGGCCGATAACCACCGGCCTTATACAATACCCCAGGAGGACTTAAGCGCTTTTAAAAAGAAGGAGGTACTAAAAGATACCTTATTAAAATATGGTTTTTTGGGCGAAGATGAATACAATGCTTTTAGATATACTGATTATAGTTTTGAACAATTTATTGAAACGGCAAAGAGGGAAACCTATTTTAAAAATACCATCTTCGTTTTTGTTGGAGACCATGGCATAAGAGGCGACGCCGGTAATATGTTACCGAAAGCATTTACCGGTCAAAATTTAACTGCTGAACATATTCCGTTACTGATATATGCTCCATCATTATTAAAACCTGCACGATATCCTTATCCTGCTTCGCAATTGGATATTCTGCCAACCATTGCAGGCCTTTGCAATATAAGTTACCGGAATAATGCGCTTGGCAACGACTTATTGAACAATACATATTCATCCGCACGTAATGCTTTTATAATTGACATTGATACCCGGAGAATTGGAATGGTACAAAATGGATTATTTTACAGCTATAATTTAAATGGAAGCGGCGAGCAAATGTGCAGCATTTTAAATAATGAGAAAATTATAATGACCGACTCCCTGCGCAATACTTTCAGAAAAGCTACAGATGCATATTATGAAACTGCTCGTTATTTATTACTGAATAATAAAAAGATGAAAGCATGAAAATTTCAATAAAAGGGAACGAAATTACGACACTGATTTTTCCCTTAGCTCCTTTAAAACACAAAGAGCTACAGGGAATTTTTCCAACATTTTTTAGTGCAATCAAATAATAATTAAATACAAAAGTTACATTCATTTATGTACCGCTGCAAAAAATGTGAGTTTATAATTGCAATGGTTGCCTTAGTCTTTTTATCATTTTTATTTAGCTGTAACCTTAAAATGGCTAAAGAGTTAAATAGCCTGAAATCAGCCTTTATAAATCCTCCTGATTCGTGCCGGCCAGGTATTTACTGGTATTTTATGGACGGTAATATTTCTAAAACAGGAATGACATTAGATTTAGAATCCATGAAAAAGGCAGGGATAGGAAGTGTTGTATTCCTTGAAGTAAACGTGGGGATACCAAGAGGTCCGGTAGATTTTTTAAGCGAAGATTGGCCGGAATGATTGTTAAAAGGAGAAAAGCGAACCAGTGGCAGATTAACTTTTGTCGCTTACAACCATTATAAAGCAACTGATCCTCTCTTAAAATCAGGCTTGCTTGGACCTGTAACTATAATCATCAAATAAAATAAAGAAAGAGTTCAGGTTTTATAATGATGGCACGAGTGTGTCGCGAAAATAGAATTACACACCATACAAACCCCACAAGCGCTCAATAAATTACAACAGTATTAGTGTACTAATAAAAGGCACAATAGATAAACGTATAGTCTTTATTATTTTTATAACCTGGTAATAAGCATTTGCAGCCATCCTTTGTTGGGTCAAAAAATAAGTTCAGACACAATTTACAACCAGTTTATTTTAAAGCAACCGCGCAATCAATTCCTGCGTTATAATTCATCTATTAATCTTTATCTTTAATCCCCTTAAATTATTATTGTGCAAAGCGGTAAAACTGTTTTTAGGAAAAAAGTTTTGTTTTCTGGTTTTGCCTTGCATTTATTAACCATTCTACTTTTTTGTTGTACTTCTATTAAAGCCGGGGCTCAAAGTTGCCCTCCGAATATAGATTTTGAAAGCGGTACTTTTAATGGCTGGACTTGTTACACCGGTAATGTTGCAGCAGTTAATGGCCAAAATGTTATTTCTCTCACTCCTTCCGGAGGCCCTGTTGATGATCGGCACACCATGTATTCTTCCTATCCGGGAAATGGTGTTGATCCTTACGGTGGTTTCCCTGTTAATTGTCCTAACGGCAGTGGGCATTCTATTAAATTAGGAAATGCTACAGGAGGCAACCGGGCAGAAGGTATTTCATACGAATTTACCATTCCGGCAAACGAAAACGCTTATACACTCATTTACAATTATGCTGTAGTATTTCAGGATCCTAACCACCAAATATATGAACAACCAAGGATGGAAATTGAAATCACCAACGTTACTGATAATACAATTATTGGTTGTTCTTCCTTCACTTTCATTCCTTATGGTACTGCGCTTCCCGGGTTTGTTTTATCACCAAACCCTGGTACAAATACACCTGTATGGTATAAAGACTGGTCTGCTGTTTCAATTAGTTTGGCAGGTAATGCAGGTAAAAAAATCAGGCTTTTTTTTAAAACGGCTGATTGTACTTTCAACAGGCATTTCGGCTATGCTTATATTGATGTAAACTCCGAATGCAGCGGCACATTTGTTGGTGCTACTTATTGCCGCGATGATACTGCTGTAAATGTAGTAGCGCCTTACGGATACCAGGGTTATACCTGGTATAACAATACACTTACACAAGTACTGGGCACGCAACAAATTCTTAAATTAAAACCTCCTCCTGCGGCAGGTACTATGGTTGCTGTAAAGCTTAATCCATATAATGGTTATGGTTGCCAGCAAACCCTGTTTGCAAAATTGGTTGACTCGTTAACGGTAGTTGCAAATGCAGGGGCTGATACTTCTTCCTGCAATCGTAATCCTGTACCGATTGGCGCTTTACCTAAAGCAGGATTAATATATAAATGGAAACCGGCTGCGGGTTTAAGCAATCCTGATATTGCTAATCCCGTAGCCAATCCTAATATAACAACTGCGTATATACTTACTACCAACCACGATGGGGGCGGATGTGTTTCTACAGATACAGTAGTGGTTAAAGCATCCGTTATAAATACTTCGTTGCAATTAATAGGCAGTGCAACCTATTGCACAGGCAGCGGCGATAGTTCTATATTAAAGGTTCAGCCAACTGACCGCATTCAATGGTTTAAAGATAAAATTCCAATAACAGGAGTTAATGCAACTCAATACAGGGTAACGCAAACAGGTTTATATCATGCTTTGCTTTTTAATGAAGAAGGATGCAGTTTATCTACGCCCACCCAGCAAATCACTATTACTTCAATACCTGTGGTAAGGATTGCAGGCCCTGACAATCCTAATCAATGCCTGATAGGTAACAAATTTGCTTTTACTAATAACAGTACTAATGCTGTTGGTAATGTATCCTACAACTGGACAATGGGAGATAGCATTCAAAGTACGGACAAAGATGTTTCATATAGCTATACAATGGCAGGCACGTATAAGGTAAAAGTGGTTGCAAGCACCAGTTCTGTATGTGCAGACAGCACTATGTTTGCTATCCAGGTATATCCCAATGCCATTGCAGATTTTAGTGTTAAACCTGTTTGCATAAACCTACCCGTACAGCTTCTAAATAATACAGGTGATACACTAAGTTCGCCTGTTAATTATTCATGGAATTTAGGTAATGGTGTAGTGTCGAACCTTAAAAATCCTGTAAGTCCCGTTTATGCCTCACCGGGTATTTATCCAATAAGCTTATCAGTTAATACCCCTCAATGCCCTTCACCATTAAATACGATAACTCATTCAGTTATTATTGAAAAACCAAAACCTCCTATAAATTATCCGTTAGTGTATGCAGTTATTAATTTGCCCCTTTCGCTGAAAGCAAGACAATTTGGAGACAGCATTTTATGGACACCCGGACTAAATTTAGATACCCGCACAACATATACTCCGATATATACAGGTTCTTCAGAACAGCTATACACGATAGAAATAAAAACAAACAGCGGGTGCGTTACAGTAGATACCCAACTGGTAAAAACGGTTAAGAATGTTGAAATTTATGTGCCTGATGCCTTTACCCCTAATAAAGATGGTACAAATGATTTTTTAAGACCTTTGCTTAGAGGTCTTAAACAGCTTAATTTTTTTAGAATATTTAATAGGACAGGGCAAATTCTATTTGAATCAAAAACTGGCATGCCGGGATGGGATGGAACTTATAAAAGCACTCCTCAACCAACACAAGCCGTTGTGTGGATGGCAGAAGGTGTAGGTGTGGATGGAAATATTTATAGAAGAAAAGGTACAAGTATATTATTGAGATAAATTATAACTTCAAGGCTGTTAGCGCTTTCCTGATTCTATTTATACTTCTACTCGACAAGCTATAAACATGCAGTTGGTGAACACTATTGCTGAATAACAAGGAGGTTTTATTAATTTTAAACAAATCTCTTTTTATTGGCTTCTATACTCTCATACCACATACTTTTCCTGATGAAAAAATGTTTTTCGGTCCTGCTTGCCATTGCTTTACTAAAAATTACAGCATTTGCGCAACCCCTAAATAACGGAAATAAAATTGATCGCAACTTTCATTTGTATATTCTGATGGGTCAATCAAACATGGCAGGCAGGGGAGAAATTACGGAAGATTATAAAAATGAAAATCATCCACGGGTGTTTATGTTGGATAAAAACAATCAATGGGTGTTGGCGCGTCATCCGGTACATTTTGATAAGTCCGTTGCCGGTGTAGGGCCGGGGTTAGCTTTTGCAATAAAAATGGCCAATGAAAATCCCAACGTAAGGATTGGTCTTATTCCTTGTGCTGTAGGCGGTACACCTATAGCGGCCTGGCAACCCGGTGCTTATGATAAGGCTACAAAAACGTTTCCTTATGATGAAGCAGTAACAAGAATAGAAACAGCGATGAAGTGGGGTGTAGTTAAGGGAATGCTGTGGCACCAGGGCGAAGCAGACAGCCCGCCTAATAAGGCAAGTATATACCTTAAAGAGTTCGCTGTATTGGTTGAACGTATAAGATCAGTTACACATAATGCTCACTTACCTGTGGTTGCAGGTGAGTTGGGAAGATATAAAGAGCTATATCAAAACCTTAATGAGGTATTAAAAAAGTTACCTGATACCATCAGATATAGCGCGGTTGCTTCTTCGGAGGGACTTGTTGATAAAGGGGATAACACTCATTTTTCGAGCGCCTCGGCAGAAACATTAGGAAAAAGGTTTGCAGAAAAGATGATTTTGTTGCAAAGCAAATCAGATACGCAAAAGAAGAAGCGCAGGCACATTTCTCATTAATTCTTGTTACCATAATAAAAGAATTTCTTTCTTGCTATAAATTTAAATGAAGATGAAAAAGAATAATGCAGTTAAAGTTTTACAGTTGTTCCTGCTTTCTATCATAATTACCGTTAGTGTAAAAAGTATTGCTTCAACTCAGTTACCTGGCATCTTTGGCAATAACATGGTTTTGCAGCAACAATCCAACATCGTAGCTGTTTAATATCTATCCTGCTTTTAGATACAGATACCACAGCAAAGGAGATAATCAAATAGATATAAAGGTGATTAATACCTGGGTAAACCGTTTGATCGGCGACAGCAGATTACCCGAAGCCGAACGTAAAACGTGGCTGGCTATAAACACTTTTAAACCGACCCAGCCACTACAGCCATCGGGGTTAATAGGTCCGGTAAAATTATTAGGCATAAAATACTAAACGGGCTTAAATGTAATATTGAAAAGAATGAAAATAATAATTGCACTGTTCATCCTTGTTAGTATAATATTTCCTGTTGTGCAGGCGCAACTGCCATCCTCGTTTGCGAGCAATTACAACAATAAAGTAACTGCTGATGAGCGGGTAAGAATTTGAAAGAAGAATTAAATGAACATCACTATATAATCAAAATGCTTCGCTGCCTTCGTGGCAAGGTTTTCAATTCAGTATAAGCCATTATAATGATGACAACAGCACTGTGCAATTGCAAAAGAGTTTAGGCGGCTTTAAATGGCAGAACCTTGCAACACTTAAGTATGCTCAAAATAAAAATGAAATTGAAATTTCCATCCCTAAAAAAAGTTTGGGAATTGAGGGAAACGTTTTTATCATTGATTTTAAATGGACTGATAATATACCATTTGATGGCCACGCATTATACTGGTTAGATAAAGGGGATGCAGCGCCTAAAGGAAGGTTCGCTTAAAGGTATATTCATTAATAACTAAACAACAATTACTTTTATTAATATGTACGAGTTTAAGTTCAGTCATAAAGATAAGGTTCCGATATTTTTGCAAATTGCCAATGCTGTTATCAGCGATATTGAGAAGGGGGTGATAAATAAAGACTTCTGGTTGCCATCTATTAATATTGTCAGCGATCAATATTCAATAGCACGGGACATAATGGAGCGTGCTTATAAAGAGTTGAAGAAACAGGGATATATAACCTCAGTTGCAGGCAAGGGATATTACGTTACAGGAAAAAAAGACCACCGCTTAAAAATCCTGCTGGTCTTTAATAATCTCAGTTCTATTAAAAGGGTCATCTAAAATAATTTTGTTGCAACACTGGGAGAAAAGGCAAAGGTTGATTTGCAGGTGCATCACTACAATCCAAAGCTTTTAAACGAAATAATAGAAAGCAGCAAGGGTAAATACCATTATTATATAATTATGCCTCATTTTTCTCAAAAAGCAACAAAAGCAGAGGTTACAGCTATTTTAAAAAAAATACTGGCAAACGAGTTGTTTCTTTTAGATAAGAACCTTCCAAATTTGGGGCAATCACAGATGTCTGTATTCTAGGATTTTAGGGAGGATATTTATAATACACTCAATTCTGCAGTAGATCTGCTTAGCAAATATGAAGGCATAAAAATCGTTTTTGAACCCGGCAGTAATCACCCACTTGAAATTTTAGAAGGAGCAAAACTTTTTTGCGTGGAAAAAGACAAACAGTTCTCGGTGGTTTTAGACGTTGGCAATGAAGAAGTAAAACAGGGAACCGTATAAATAGTTACAGCAGAAGCTGACTTAGCGCATGTTAAAAAAAAGCAAGGGAATTTAACTATAAACCTGGTAAGGATATAGGAATAATATCATTTAACGAAACAGCTCTGAAAGAGATTTTAGACATAACGGTGATAACAACTGATTTTGAAGCTATGGGTAAAACGGCTGCAAACCTGCTGCTAAAAAGGGGTGTAAGACAAGTGAAAAATCCTTTTAAAATAATAAGAAGAAGTTCTTTGTGAGTGTTATAAATTGAAAATTGTCTTCCTCCGCTACCTGCTTAATGTGGTCTAACTATGATTATAATTCGAAATATATTTTTTAAAAGAATTGCAATCTTGAAGCAATAGTATCAAATGTTATACTCCTGTTGTTGTTTCCATTTCAAATGTTTTGCAGGAAAATGATTGCATTTATACAGATAACAAAGGCTAAGGCTGCACACTGAAACTTATTTATTTCCCGTGTTAGCTAAGATTGCATAGGGAGAACTTTTTAGCGCGGTATCAGAGGAGATAAGTGCACTTCCAATAATTATGTCTTGTTTTCCGTCGCCATTGAAATCGCCGGCATCCATTGTTAATACGTTTTCAAAATTTATTTCTTTTGGAGGACCATAAGGAGTAAAATGAAGATTGCCTTCATTCTTTAAAAACACAAAAGTTTCAGCCAGATGCGGATCTGTAAAATAAGCTATTGCAGCCAAATCAATGTTTCCTGTATTCCTAAAGTCCCGGGCCATTACCCTATAACAACCATGTATAGGATAAAAGAACTTTTGCTGAAATTTATTCTTTCCATCATTTGTAAAAACATATATGCCATGATAAGGTTTTAATATAGTTGTGATGTCACCATTATCTCCACAGGTATAAATAATATCCTCAAAGCCATCTTTATTTATATCCACCATTTCAAACGAGGTAGAACCATACGTGGGTGGAAATCGAAGAACCTGATTTACCCCAAACGTTCCATTTCCATTATTTGTGAAATGGAAGATGCCTTCTTCACCTTGTGCAAACAGCGCCCATAAATCTTTTTGTTTCGTCTGTTTGTTTTGTTTCACATAAACATTTACACTACCGGGAATATTACGGATAATATGTTTTTGGTACCTGCCAGCTCCTTTATTTTCCATCCAGGATAAAGATCCGCGCAAACTGCCAAACTCGCATAATAAAAAATCAGTTCGTCCATCTCCATTCATATCTGTTGGTACCAGTTGCACAGGTCGTGCAAGGCTTTCAAACAGGGCTGGTTTTAACTTTAGCTTTCCCGTATTGCTTATAGCTATTGGAAATACTTTTCCAAATTTATTGGTGCTTGTTCCTATGGTTAACGATTTGCCGATGCTACAGGCGAATATTTCATTATTATAAAAACGGATATCTACAATGGCATCCTCCACGTAGATTGAATCCAACAGGCCGTACCGGTTAAACGCAAATAATTGATGAGAATCAGCATCGTATACAAATAAGCGCGCTGGCTTAACAGAGGTGTCAATTCTAACACAACTAACCTTAATATTTGACCTCGAAAGCACTTCCGGTGGCAACAGTGCAGCAAAAAAAGAGGAGCCTTGTTGTGGAGCACCAGCTTTGTTTTGCAAAGGAAGATAAGTAGGTGCTTCTGCTTCATAATACTTCAATATGCTTTGCCAGTCCGACGCATCCATTGCAGGATGTGCAGGATAAAAGCTGCGGTCGTCTTCCGGAATTTTTACTTCTCGTGATTGTATGCCCAGACTTACTCCCATTTCAGGTAATAATTTTTTCCAGGCGTCTTTATCAAGCAGGTTAGGATCGGGAAGCATATGGCACGACTGACAGTGTTTCAATGTCAATGCTTTTCCCTGAGCAAAGGAATTAGAAGATGGCTCGTCTAATGAGTTGTCTTGTTTTTTATTAGTTAAGAAAAATATGGAAAGTAAGAGGATTAATAAACTTATGATGATGATGATAACATTTCTTTTTAATAGTCCTCGTTTCTGTACAACTGGCTTTACTTCTGCTTTTTTCTTCATGTCAGATTTCAAAAGGAGTGAAATTATTGATTTAGAATCAAAAATAATTCCTTTTGCTAAGTATTGCTAACGTGTAAAGATTAGAAGAAAACGACGTAAAATTTTATCTAACCAATGGGAGAGTTATCAAATTTACGTTTTTCGTTTTTGCTAATTGCTCTATCAGGATTTACCGCCACCATTCTATCTGCGAAAGTAAAGGTTTGGTGAGAGTTAATTAAAAATTGATATTATGAACAATTTTGAAAATAATAAACATGAACAAAAGGGACTTTCTGCTTCAAAGGCTATTTATTGCCATTTCTCTAACCCTTTTGGCACAATCTACTACAGGGAATATAAAAGGAAAATTGCAGGATTCCCTCAATAAAAAAGCATTGTCCCTTGCCACTGTAACTGTCTTTAGGGCAAAGGATACTGCTATAGTTACCCACCGTTTAAGAGATCAAAATGGAGACTTTAAAGTTCCTTCAATACCATTAAATGTTCAATGCGTCGTGTTGATCTCATTTTCAGGATATAGGGTTTACAGAAAGGAATTTGAGTTAACGAAGGAGAATCCACAGGTTGATTTTGGAGTAATCTTGTTAGTAAATGATCCGAAATTTTTAGATGAAGTTTTTGTGCAAGCCGAAAGACCGCCTGTAAGTGTACGAAAAGATACCATAGAATTTAATGCAAGCGCTTTCAAAACGCTCCAAAGTGCTCTTGTAGAAGATCTATTAAAAAAATTACCTGGAATTGATATAGATCCTAATGGAAATATAATGGTGAAAGGCAAACAGGTAAACAGACTATTGGTGGATGGCAAAGAGTTTTTTGGAGGCGATCCTAAAATAGCTACAAAAAATTTACCGGCTAATATAGAAGATAAGGTACAGTAATGGATGACAAAGAACAAATAGAGAGAAAGAGTAGACTGTTCGAATGGAGGCGGCTTACGAAAGTCTTAAAGCAACACTTTTTATAAACCACCATTTATAGTATCTGTTTCTTTTAGTCCTGGTGCCATCAAACAATAATTAATATGAAAAAGGTTACCGCAATTTTATTAATACTAAGTTTTATGTCGGTTCAAATGTTTGCACAAACACCACAAACTTATGTTTCCGGGAATGTTATGGATGATAAGAAGAAAGCGGTTGAAGTAGCAACCCTTTCTTTATTAAAGCAGCAGATTCTTCGCTGTATAAAATATCCCTTACTGATAAAGCCGGAAAGTTTTCTTTTCAAAATATACCTTTTGGAAGTTATTATATAAATGCATCGGCAATCAATCATGCAAAGCTGAATTCAAAAGTGTTCGAACTAAACGAGGCATCAATTACGAAAGACATTGGTTCAATTGTTCTGCGGGAAGAAGCGAAAAATCTTAGTGAAGTAAAGGTAACTGCTAAAAAACCATTGATAGAACAAAAGATTGACCGGATGGTTGTAAACGTTGATGCGTCGGTAACCAACGTGGGAGCAACAGCATTAGAAGTGCTGGAAAAAAGCCCCGGAGTATCTGTTGATAAAGATGGTAGAATCAGCCTGAAAGGGAAACCGGAAGTAATGGTGATGATTGATGGAAAACCTTCTTATCTAAGCGCTACTGAGCTCGCCAACCTGTTAAGCAATATGATTGCTAACCAGTTAAGCCAGATTGAAATTATGCCGAATCCTTCGGCTAAGTATGAGGCGGCAGGAAATGCAGGTGTTATCAATATCAAAACAAAGAAAAGCATTACGCAAGGTTTCAATGGCTCTGCTACGCTTAACTATGGTCAGGGTGTATATCCTAAAGTAAATAACAGTATTATCCTTAATTACCGCACAGGTAAGATTAATACGTTTCTGAATTATGGTTATATACTTAACAAAGGGTTCATGAATGTAGATGCACAAAGAAACTTTATGGACTCAGTTGGAAAAAAATCATCCAAATTAGACCAGTTATCCCACAATATCAGTCAATCTCAAAACAATAATTTAAAACTGGGGCTTGATTATTTTATTAATCCTGCAACTACAGTTGGTTTTGTAGCGACTGGATTTGTGGCTCCGCAAAATCAGTCAGGTTTTACAACGAGTTACCTGAAGGACGGTAACAGTAATATTACTTCAATAGAAAAAACAACCCGAACTGTTGATAATACATGGAAGAACGGAACGTTCAACATTAACTTTCATACGTCGCTTGATAGCGGTAAAAAAGACCTTACCGGAAATCTTGACTACCTGCATTACGACTTCTCGGGTAATCAGGAGGTAAATGGTTTAAGCTATAGCCAAAATGAACAACTGCAGTCAACATCTTATCTGAAAAATATTCTTCCGCTGAACATAAATGTTTATTCAGCCCGTCTTGATTATGCACAATCATTAAGCAACGGTTTAAACATAGAAACGGGTATCAAATCAAGTGTTGTAAAAACAAACAACACATCTCTATTTTATAATAATGAACAAAAGATTCAGGATTCTCTAAGTAATGATTTTAACTACAGCGAAAACATCAATGCAGCTTATATAAACCTGAATAAAAAGTTTGGTGATTGGACGGTTCGGGCGGGTGTAAGGGCAGAGAATACAAATTACAAGGGACTTCAGACTTCATATACAGGTCAGCAGGATTCATCTTTCAGCCGTAGTTATACAAATTTATTTCCGACCGCTTTTATCGGTTACCAGTTGAATGAAAACAATCAATTCGGTAATATCCGCCGGCAGAAGGATCGACCGCCCTGCATACCAGCAATTGAATCTATTTGTATCATACATTGATAAATATATGCGTATGGCAGGCAATCCCTGGTTGCAGCCGCAATTCAGTAATAATATCGAATTGAGCCACACGTATAAAAATAAGTTTAACACCACTTTGAATTATAGTGTTGTGAACAACATGATGAATGAAACACTTGTAAACATCGATTCTTTAATCATTCGCAGTGTCGGCAATATTGGTACAAGGTATAACTTTGGCATAGCAGAAAGTGCAACCATTCCTTTTACGAAATGGTACACAGGTATCTTTTTCGCGAACCTTTATGAAAACAAATATGACGGTCAAGTGAACGGTTATTCGCTCAACGCAAAACAACTTGCTTTAGCATTGAACATCAACAACCAGTTTAGTTTTCCAAAGGGTTGGTCTGCTGAATTATCAGGCGTATATACTACCAAAGACCGCGATGAAGGACAGGCTGTCTCGCTTCCAATCGGGCAGGTTTCTGCAGGTATATCAAAACAATTATTAACAACAAGGCGAGTCTTAAACTAAATGTACGTAACATTTTTTATACACTAACCATTAGAGAAATTCAGAACTTCCAGAACGTACAGTCAACAGTAAACAGAGCCAGGGATACACGCGTGGTTAATATTGCTTTTGTATACAGGTTTGGTAAACAATCAAAGCCTAAGGCAAGCCAGGCGACGGATGAGCAAAAAAGAATACAGGTAAATTAGATTAAAGGGTATTACATTTCTGAGATAGTAATTAAGCGTTTTATTTTATCATAGCAACTGTAGCTCTTTATTTTCAAAATTCCCGTTTTCATAGCAAACACCGAGATTGGATTAGGAATGAGATTTCAAATGAATTTTATGTGGCCTAACTCCTATTAAAATTAAACTCTCTAAAATTATGAAAGAGTCATTAAAACATTTACCCGGTTTTTTTTATTTCTACTAATTGCACTGAGCGGTGCGACACCGCAATCGAGCAGCTCGAACAAGCCCTACATTTCCGATTACGAAAATGTGTTGGGTACATCTATGGAAATTAAAATTTCAGCTAATAGCGAACGGAATGCGGTAAATGCAGAAGATGCGGCACTGGCAGAGGTGGATCGCCTGAATAAAATTCTCAGTGGATATGACAATTCGAGCGAATTTAGCCGATGGATGAAGGCTGACAAAAAGCCAATCGCAGTTTCAACCCAGTTGTATGAGGTGCTTTCACTTTTTGAACAGTGGCGTATTAAAAGCAGCGGTGCCCTGGATGCCTCTGCCGAAACCATTAGTAAGCTCTGGCGGGACGCCGGTAAGCAAAACCGGGTTCCAGCATCAGCAGAAATTATAAACGCAGTTAAGTTGGTAAGGAAGCAGCATTATATTTTAAACGAGCAAGATCATACTGCGCAACGCTTCGATGATGCTCCACTGATTCTTAATTCATTTGCAAAAAGCTACATTATGAACAAGGCCGCTAATGCCGTATTGGCTTCTGGTGGTGTGGCGGGCGTGGTGGTGAATATTGGAGGTGATATCCTGGTGCTGGTGAGCATAATGAACAGATCCATGTTAGCAATCCTAAAGCGGATGCGGAGAACGATCCACCGGTGGCACGGATCCAAATCAATAACAAGACTATTACAACCAGCGGTAACTACCGGCGCGGTCAATCTATTGGAGGTAAAAGGTATTCACATATTGTTGACCCCCGTACCGGAATACCTGCAAGCGGGGTGATCAGCGCAACGGTTATTGCCGACATGGCTACAGATGCAGGAGCACTGGCAACGGCTTTAAACGTTCTAAGTCCCGGGGAAGGAAAACAATTAGTTGCTTCTATACCGGGGGCCGAATACATGCTCATCACTTCTGATGGTAAACAAATTGAAAGCGACGGTTGGAAAACAGCAGAACTTCCAAAGGCAAGTTTTGAAGGTGAACTTATTCCGTTAGCTGCTAAAGACAAACTTTGGGATCCAAATTACGAACTGGTTATCAACCTTGAGTTGGCTACAATTCCAGAAATGCGGGTGCATCGTCCCTTTGTGGCGGTATGGATAGTAGACGCGGATAAAAAGCCTTTACGGCAGATTGCGTTATGGTATAATAAGCCAAGGTGGCTCAATGAGATGCGCTCCTGGTATGCTAATTACTATGATCAGTTTTCGAATGCCAGCAGCAACACAAGCTCAACGACAAGTGCGACAAGGTCACCGGGAAAATACACATTGAAATGGGATGGAAGAGACGACAAGGGCAACCTTGTAAAACAAGGTCCTTATACCGTGTATATTGAAGCAGCACGTGAGCATGGTACTCACCAACTGATGAGCCAGGAAATTAACTTGAAAAAACCTCAACATTACGAGATCACCGATAACATAGAGGTATCGTCGGCCTCGTTGGACTACCGCAAAAAACAGATGGAAATTAACTACCTAACACAGAAGACGAACCCATAGAATCAAAAAAGCCGAAAGCGGCATGGAAGAAGCGTACGGCTTCTATTTCACGATGGCTTCATGTCTATTTGTCCATGATAGTTTTCTGGTAGTGTTGTTTTTTGCCGTTACCGGGATTACCTTAAACCATTCCGAATGGTTTGATGGCAAGCAAGTGGAAAAAAAGTATTCCGGGGTTGTACCAGTCTCATGGGTAAACACACCCGATACAACGCAAATAAAAAAGCTTGAGATAGTAGAGTTGCTTAGAAACAGGTATGGTATCAGGGGCTATGTAAGTGATTTCCTGATCCAGGACGAAGAATGCTCGCTCTCCTTTAAAGGTCCGGGTTATAGTGCAGATGCTTACAGGTCAGGACCGAACACACATGATCTACGTTACATCCGATGGGAAAAGGATTTACACGACAAACATCTCTTTGGGAACTGTCAGCATCCTTACAAATACACTAATTGCGCCCGGAATAATGGCGCTCCAAATGCTAAGCCTCGCGAGGACTGGACTCAAACGATTGTTTCGACCGCAAAGGGTTCGGAAGGATTTGATGTGTCGCCCGACGGAAACGATTTATGGACCGCATCAAGTGAGGATGAGACAATCTCTATCATTAATCTCGCAGCCAAAAACTGGCAGCGAAAATTGATGCAAAGGTGTTAGGTGCTAACCGGCTGAAGTTTACTCCGGAGGGTAAGCTGTATTCATTTCCAGTCTTCAAACGGGTGAGCGGACCATTTATAATGCCAAATCGCATACAGAAGTGAAACGACTTAAACTCGGTAAGGGCGCAGCAGGAATTCTTATGGACCCGGATGGTTCACGTGCGTTTGTTGCTTGTTCAGCCGATAATTATGTGGCGATTGTAGATCTCAAAACTTTAGAAGTTACCCGTCATCTTGATGTTGGTGGAGTACCTGATGGTCTGGCATGGGCAATTAAACCTTAGCTTCTTAATGAGTCGGACGAAGCAGTCTAAAAGTAATCGAGCCGGAACTTCCACCTTCAAAATTTATTCGTATTCACAAGTCCTACATTGTTGCCATTGAAACCCTCACTGCTGTACGGAAAACAAGCGTATTTATAAAAGATATGGAGCTACCTATAGGAGAAACTTTTCGTGAAGCTGTTGAGAAACTTGCAAGAAAGGAACTGTAAGTGGTGTATGGCTCATAAGATTTTGACTGCAACAACAAGTACAAGTGGCAATCCAATAATGCATAACAGCAGCAGCTCAAAAGCCAAGTACAAATGAAATCCTAATTCCTCTCCACCAATATCTGCTCATAACTCTTATCCTTCCCCAACAAATCATTTGCTTTCTGCCCCCTGTCTTTAATCCCTATCTTCTTACAATAATTTACTTCAACTGAATACACACCAAACTCTTCAACCACTTTTCCTTTCATGCTGTAAAAGCCTTTGCCTGTAATATTATAACGGTTCGCGGTTTGAGGAAAGAAGACAGTATCGAGCCAATCACCTTTTGCATCAATGAAGGTATGGAAGTACATGGTTTCATTCTTAACCGTATGTACAGGCTTGGTAGTAATGAGGTAGCCTAATACATTCACTTCCTTGCCCAACTGCTTTTCAATTTCGTCCGCAGGCATGTATTTACTGGAATCATCATCCACAAGCTCAAACACATTACAAACAGGAAAGCCAAGCAGTTCAATTTCATCAATAGCATCATCAAGAGGTTGTTGATTTAAAGCCGGCAAATGAAATGATATAGGTGCCTCTTTAAAGAGAAGGCTGTCAACAGTATGCTTATTGTTTTTCTTTTGCAGGAAGTTGGCTCCCCACAACAGTTCCTTTTTATTCTTGCCTGTAAAGCGGAAAGCGCCAATGCGAATGAGAATGTTCAGTTGTTCAATGCCGGGCTTGATACGTTCAATAAAATCCTGTAAGTGTTGGTAATTGCCATGCCTGTTTCGTTCATCAATCAATTGCAAGGCCAATGCTTCCTCTAAACCCTGCCCATGAATAAATCCGATGTACACTTCAGCGCCGGTAATAGAAGTGAGATATTGACTTTGGTTTACACAAGGGAGGCGAATCACAGCACCTGTTTTCTTTAGCTCGTGGAAATATAATTCCCTTGAATAAAAGCCACCAAAGTTGTTAATGACTGCTACCATAAATTCCATAGGATAGTAAGTCTTCAGGAACAAGCTTTGGTAACTTTCAACAGCAAAGCTTGCAGAGTGTGCTTTAGAAAAAGAATAGCCGCCAAAGCTTTCGATCTGTCGCCATACTTCATTTGAAATATTATCTGGATACTCTTTCTCTTTACACAGTCTGAAGAACTTTTCCCTTATCTGTTCAAACTGTTTATGTCCGCGATACTTACCACTCATCGCCCGTCTCAATACATCAGCTTCTGCCATATCTAATCCCGCGAAATGATGAGCCACCTTTATAACGTCCTCCTGGTAAACCATTACTCCGTACGTTTCTTCAAGCAGTTCTTTCATCTTAGGGTGCAGGTATTCAAACTTATCGGGATTATGAAATCGATAAATGTATTGCTTCATCATACCACTTTGGGAAACACCGGGACGTATAATAGAGGATGCGGCAACCAAAGTTATATAATCATCGCACCGAAGCTTTTTTAATAGCTGTCGCATACCTGGGCTTTCAATGTAAAAGCATCCTATAGTATCTGCATTTCTTATTTGTGCAGCAACCTTTTTATCCGCCTTGAATTTTTCTATATCATGGATGTCTATAGAAATTTTCTTATTTTCCCTAACCAGTTCCAACGTTTCTTTTATATGACCAAGCCCTCTTTGAGAAAGAATATCAAGTTTAAATAAACCTATCTTCTCCGCCACGAACATATCTATTTGAGAAGTACAAAAACCTTTCGGAGGAAGTTCAGTTATTGTGTAATGATGCATAGGTTCATCACTTATAAGCATCCCACCTGCATGCACGCTTAGATGGTTAGGAAAGTTTTTAATGAGGTTACCGTAGTAAAGTATTTGCTTTTGAATTTTATCATCTTTAAGTTTTGAACCTTCTAACTGATCTATCTCTTCTTTAGGTAAGCCAAACACTTTTCCTAACTCGCGAATAACTGCACGGTTTTGAAAAGTTACGTAAGAGCCTAATAAGCATACATGCTCCCTTCCATAACGTTTGAAGATATAATCAACCATTTCATCCCGATCCTTCCAGCTATAATCAATATCAAAATCGGGTGGAGTAGCACGGTAAGGATTTAAAAAGCGTTCAAAATACAGATCTAATTCAATTGGGTCAACATCTGTTATTTGCAAACAGAAAGCAACAATAGAATTTGCGCCGCTTCCCCGACCCACATGATAAAAGCCCCTGCTTTGTGCATATCTTATAATATCCCAGGTAATTAGGAAGTAAGCATTAAATCCCAAATCATTAATGATCTTTAATTCCTTAACAACTCTGTCTTTTGCCTTTTTATTTTTTGTTCCATAACGTTGTTTCATTCCATCCATTGCAAGTTTTTCAAGCAACACCTGGTCATCATTTTTTTGCGCTGAATAAACTTTCTTTGTTTTATCAGTATGAAATTCTATATCAATAGTGCAGCTATCAAGAACCTTAAGAGTATTGGTAAGAAGGGAGGGATATTGAGAGAAGTCTTTTACAAGTGATGCTTGTGGTACAAACTTTTCATGAGGCTTTGCTATATCTTTTTCATCCTGTTTGCTAAGTATAATATTCTTATCAATTGCTCTAAGTAATCTATGAACATTATACTTTGTTTTGTCTTTAAATGTAACCGGTTGTCTTATCACATATTTATCAGGAAAGGCATTAACGTTGAGGTTATAAAGCTTGTTAACTTCAGTTGGCTGTACACCTATTAATTCATTGCTTGTAATTTCTGCAGGTTGTAAAGCATTTAATGCATAGATTATAAGTACTTCTTCATTAAAGACAGGCCTTAAAGGAAACTCTTTTTTTGTTTGTACATGCTCGGAAATGAAGCGATTGATTTGTTGAAAGCCGTTGTTATTCTTAGCTAATAAAATATAGAGGAATGTACTATCGTTCCTGATCTCTGCACCCGCCACCGGCTTGATTGAATGTTGATGGCAATAATCCACGAAGTCCCACACATCACATGTGCTATTGATATTGGTTAATGCTATTGCATTAGCTCCAACTTCAACTGCGGCCTGTACCAGTTCTTCTGTTTGAAACGTGCCATATAAAAAGCTGAACCATGTTTTGCAATTGAGGTACATACTTCCTATTTAAAGTGTCTTAATGATTTTTCTACTTTCGGTCTGTCGTCCCGCTTTCCATCAAAGCCTGCTGCACGTATTAAAAACTGTTCACCGTATTGATGCTTTATACTGTCTATTGCCTGGTAAAGGTTTACCGTTTCCTGCGTATCATCAAAAAGGCTAATCTGGTAATTGCCAGGAACAAGATGGCTAAAACGAACACCTATCAGCCTTACTAATTGCCGTCTTTTATACAATTTATTAAAAAGCTCTTTTGCTTTAGCTAACAGAATATGATCTGCTGCAGTATACGGTATAGTGGCTTGGATTGTTTCAGTTTGAAAATCACTATAACGAAGCTTAACTGTTATACATCCGGTAAGTTTGTTTGTATCACGAAGCTCAAAAGCTATGCGTTCAGTCATTCTCACAAGTTCTTTATGTAAGAAACTTATATCAATTGTATCAGTTTCAAAAGTGTTTTCAGTGCCAATGCTTTTTTGTTCATGATAAGGAACGATAGGTGTTTCATCTATGCCGTTTGCTCTTCTCCATAATTCAATTCCATTTTTCCCTAACAGATTGATCATCATTTCTACTGGTATCTGACTTAATATGTGAATTGTTTCTACACCCATTCTTCTTAAGAGTTCACTTGTTTTAGCCCCAACCATTGGCATCTTTTCTATTAGCAACGGTGAAAGAAACTCTTTTTCCTCTCCAAACGGAATTTCAATTTGTCCATGCGGCTTAACTTCATTGGTTGCTACTTTGCTTATTAATTTATTTGAAGCAAGACCATAAGAAATATTAAGGCCGCTTTCTTTTTCAATTTTATTTCTAAGCTGAACTGTATATTGGGAGCAACCAAAAAACTTGTCCATTCCACTCATGTCAATATAAAACTCATCAATCGAAGACTTTTCAAATAGTGGAACCTGGTCTGCAACTATATCTGTTACAAGTCTCGAATACCTGGAATAGCTATCCATATCACCGCGAACAATAAACAGATCAGGACAAAGCCTTTTAGCAAGCCTGACAGGCATTGCACTCTTTACTCCAAATTTTCTTGCTTCATAACTGCATGATGCAATTACGCCTCTATCACTCTGACCACCTACTGCAATCGGCTTGCCCTTAAGCTTGCTATTCTTAAGGCATTCGACTGAAACGAAAAAACTGTCAAGGTCGAAATGCGCAATATTTCGGTGAGAGGTACTCATAGAGTTTTCTTTTCGGGAAGTAAATTTACTAAAACTTTTAGTAAATTATACCTCACCACATTTACTAAAACTTTTAGTAAATGTGGTGAGGTATAATTTACCTTGCTATAAAATCAACAGATAAATTTCTATAGACTTTGTTCTTGATCCTAATTGTTTTTTTTTCAATTGCGGCCTTATAAGACCGCTAAAATCTTGGTTCGTAGGCGACTTTTGCATTATTATTAATTGTCAATCATTACATATCTTTTAGCGTCTACAAATTTTTTCTGTAAAAAGACGATTATGATTAGAGCAGATTATAAAGACAAGGAAAGAATTATTGAGATCCTCGTCAGTTCATTTGATGATAATAAGAGCGTAAACTTTATTATAAAGCAAGACAGCAGAAGACTTTAGCGAATAAGAAATTTAATGGATTATTCTTTTGAAGTCTGCTACAGATTTGGCGATGTTTTGTTAACCGATGAAAAATCTGGATGTGCTTTAATTGTTCTGCCTGATAAGAAAAAAACAACACTGCAATCAATCTTGTTAGACATAAAATTAATTTTTTCATGTATGGGATTGTCCAATGTTAAAAAAGCAATGGACAGAGAGTCAAAAATAAAAAGCTTGCATCCGAAAGAACCTATGTACTATTTATGGTTCATTGGTGTAGACCCAAGTAAACAAAACAAGGGAGTTGGAAGCAGCCTAATTAAAGATGTAATAAAACAAGCTGAATTAAAGAACCGCTCTGTTTACCTTGAAACTTCAACTTTGAGAAACATTCCATGGTATGAGAAATATGGTTTTAAGATATTTAATGAGCTTGACTTTGGTTATAAATTATTCTTTATGAAAAAAGAATAAATACGATTTGACATGTTGTTGCCAGGAACACAAATGCATATTATCACGTTTATATTTGTGTGCATAGAAATAGTAATTTTTTTCTACCTGTTAATTTATAGGCTAGCCCGTCCAGACAATAAAACAACCACTCTCAACATAATTTTAATCTTTCTCTTAATTACTTACAACGTTACGGGCGGCTTATTACCTGATCCTAATCTACCGGGTTCAGTTTTCATTCAAAATGATATTGCTTATTTCACAGGATTTATTACTCCCTGTTATTTTCCTTATTACGTTTATAAAGCTTTTGGCTTGGAAAAAATGAAGTTTCATGCATTTAAAGGTGTTTACTTATTCCTGATTTTGCCATATTTTATTTTTATAGTTATCTATGGTGTTTCCAATAATTTAATGACTGCGAAGAATTTATTTATACTGCCGGTGCTATATGCATTTTGGGTTCTTTACAGCCTTTAGTGGTGCAGGTTTTTTTATTACAGAAGCAGTTAAAGCGTTTCCTGACTTACAAAATATAACGGCTGTTGAAAAAAGATATACTGACAGGTCGTGTGCTCGATGCTTTAAGCAGTTCTTTTGCAATTCCGACAACTGTGCACATCACCAGATCACGCTGGAACTACTGCTAAATAATGAACAAATGCCGATGGCTGTTTCGTCGCCCCGCCATAACGCCTAGCCGCACGTTGTACTAAACCGTCGGTAGTTAGTAAGCCTCTTCAAGATTAAAGAGGCTTTGTTTTGCATGAACTAAAATAATTCTTTATGCAAACAACAAAACGTCCTACCGGGCTGCGTACTGCTGCCCCTGATTATGAAACATTAGTACAACAAGCCATTAACAAAGTAAGTGGTTTTAAGCAGCTTTACAAAGAGCTTGAACGTGCAATTAACGTATCGGGCAAAAGCAAAAGTACCCTTATTAATTACTCACGCCAGTTAGCTCATCTGGCACTGCATTATAATCAACTGCCTACTGAATTGGACAGCGAAGAACTGCTCGACTATCTGCATCTTGTAAAATCCAACGGCTCGCCATCTGCTACCTTCTTCAAGTTTACTGTCTACGGTAACAGCAAGAGCCACCGATTGCTTGGTATCCAACAGTTACAGACTGGTGGCTGCAAAAAAGTGTTGCACAAGCCATCGCGCCACTATTTGAGTTTGAGTTTAAGGAACACAGCTACGGTTTCCGCCGCAACAAAAATGCACATCAGTGCATATAGCAATCACAGCAATACATCCACGAAGGCTATCAGCACATAGTTGATATAGACCTTAAAAGCTTCTTTGATGAAGTGGTTCACTGCCTGCTGCTGCAACTGTTGTATCGCAAGGTAAAATGTCCCATTACCCTGCGCCTTATACGCAAATGGTTAAGAGCGCCAATAATGATTAACGACAAGCTTACCCAACGCAGAAAAGGTGTACCGCAGGGCAGTCCTCTAAGCCCGCTTCTGTCTTCAATTCAAAAAAGAGTTGGTGCATCTTTGGGCCATCAATTTTGAAAGGAACATTCGTTATAAAAATGAACAAGTGTTATGGCAGGGGTGGGATAGAAATTATGAACTGTAAAATATTTCAAAAGCCGGAACACTAACAGGCATAGGTAATATAGGCTATGCAAAACGATTTGAACTAAAACCTTATGGCTTGGCAGGGTTTGAGAAACAGGAAGGACAAGAAACAAAATACCGTTAAAAGCAGGTGGTGACTTCAATATCAATCGTAGCCCTACTCTTAAATTAAACCTTACTACTAACACAGATTTTGCACACGTTGAAGCTGATAGAATTGCCGTTAACCTTACAAGGTTTAACCTGTTTTATCCTGAAAAAAGAGACCGAGTACTTCTGCAGGTGCTGCAAAGCTTGTTTGGAGGTTTACGTTTTGATAAAAAGGCAGGAGGCTTAGAAAGGCAACGACTGATAATAGTAGGTATGCCGCCCTGGATGCTCTCCTTGAGAGATTAGCTGATTAGTATAAAGTGATAAGATAAACTAAAGGATAGCGAGACTTCTTAATCTTCTCGTCATATACCAGCCAACAAAGCTGCCCCAGATTACCATATTAAAAACAATGAGCATCAAAATTCCTTGGGTGGTAAAACCAATAAACAGTGGCTTTCCAATTACAGAATTAACTGCCATCGAAAGCCAAAGTGTTGGCAATAGCCCAAAAAGAAAACCTTTTAGTACAGTTGGGTGTTTATACAAAAAAAGCAAATACAATTGCCCATATACCGCCACTAATAATAAAAAGCAAAGCGGCAATAACCCGATCTAGTGGAGGATTTGCGCCAAATGTAGAGCGGTACAAACCTACAAAGCCAGGATCACGCATACCGGCTGCTTTCATTACATACATAACGATTAATAAAATACGGCACCAAGTGCACCAGCTATAAATTCATTTGAGAGTTGGCGGTTCATGCGTTATTGCTTAATTAAATAGAGAGGCATAAATATTATGCCGCCGTAACTGTCAGGTTTATATTATTATGCCGACTAAAAAGCTATGACTAAAGGCGTATATGATATTATAGTAATTGGCTGTGGTTCAGGAGGGCTAAGTGTAGGCCTGTTTATGGGTAAAGCAGGCTTCAAAGTATTAATGATTGAAAAAACAGACCAGCATA
>JAABUN010002497.1_pt1 | contig 32459 bp, 29 predicted proteins | sample 5559311 | NCBI WGS metagenome assembly JAABUN01 (sample SAMN10711877, study PRJNA513370) | rock metagenome | isolation source: Antarctica rocks | place: Antarctica: Victoria Land, Siegfried Peak sud | reverse complement strand
GCAATCTCGGCGTCGCTCAGGCCGGCGTCATGGGCGCGAAGCAGCCGTTCACGGAGATCGCGGGAGTACGCGGCGGGCATACCACCAGTCTCTGCCACCCTGTCAACCCCTGTGAGAACCGCTCTAGTCAACTGCTCGTTCCGCTTCATCGCGATTGATGAGCCTTGAATTAAAACTATGATTTCAACCCTTGATTTCTCGCAGCGCCAGCACCGACGAGGTCAGGCAGGCGAGGATCATCAGTGGGGCGAACAGGTCGAGGGCGCGGTTCAGGTCCAGCCGCGTCGCCAGCAGACCGACGGCGACGGCCGTGACCGCCTGCCCGAGATAGGCAACGAGGTAGACGGCTGACAGCGTCTGCCCGCGCTGCCCGGCCGGGGCGTAGCTCGTCGCCAGGCCAAGTCCCCCCAGAATCAGCAACCCCTGCCCAAGTCCATTCAACGCCATCGCGACGATGAACAGCCAGAGCTGCCCCGTCGCAGCGGTCAGCAGCAGGCAGCTCAGGCCAGCCGTCGTGACGAGCCCCCCGACCAGCATCGCCTCGATTGGACGAACCCGCCGGATCCCGAGGGCGATACCAAGAATCCCAAGCGGCGTCACGGCTAGCAGCAGCCCGATCACCAGGGCGTTGCTCGTCTGGACCAGGTCCCGTGCCATCTGCGCCCCGAGCGAGAGGGCCAGCGCCCCGGACGCGTACGACGCCGTGACCGCCAGCGCCGAGACCGCGAACTTTGGCCAGAGCTCCCGCGGGACCCGGATCGCCTGCGGTCGCCAACGGTCAGTCTGACGAGCAGGGACAGTGGAACCGCCGGCATCCCGGACCGCGACCAGCAGGACCAGCGAGCCGAGGAGCAGGACGAACAACACCGCCAGACCGAGGTGGAGCGGGAACGGCGCGAACTGGACCAGCGTCCCGGTCAGGATCGGACCGAGGATCATCCCGAAGGCTGAGGCGACGGTGATCGTCGAGGCAGCCCGAGCCGTATTTCCGCCGGGTTCACTCTCGATGATGGCCGCGTTGGAGGCACCGATCGCCAGCCCCGTCCCGAGCCCCTGCAGGATCCGGCCGGCGTAGAGCCAGCCCAGCCCCTGCGCGGCGGTCAACAGCAGACACGCCACCGCGATCACCGCCATTCCGGCCAGCATCGCCTTCCGACGGCCGATCCGGTCGGAGATGCCACCACCGACCAGCAGGACGACGATCAGGGCGACCGGGTAGCAGCTGTAGACACTCGTCTGGACCAGCGGCGAGAACCGCCATTCCACCGCCCAGAGCGGGTACAGGACGGAAGGCGCACTACTCGCCCAGAGCAGCAGCAGGACGATAACCGTTGCGGTCCAGTAGCGCAGCGCAAGACCAGCCCGGTCGATCGTCGCCCCGGTTGGGTCTGACATGGAAATCGCGGGGTCGACCAAGGGGGTCATGATGTCGTCGTCGTGGGCAACAGGTCGATCCTCTTCATGGTCGAAGGGGTCAGCGTCGAGTCGACGGCAGCCTCGTAAAACCCGCCAGCTCAGAGCCGATGAACAGGTGGACCACATACCTTCTGTAAGCGTACCCTTATCTCACCGGGGATTCGACCGTCGGGTTGCGGCAGATACTCCTGGCTCGCTGTCGCTCGGCGGGGCGGTGCGTCAGCCACTCGGTAGCGTCTGGCACACAGGCTACACTCCGATGATGACGCAGGATCGATGACCTGGACGTGAGCCTCCGAGCGCCGGAGGTTCGGGCACACGTGAACCCGAGGTGAACCGATGGCGGCAGGGACGGCCGACGCACAGCATCGCGGACTCGACGAGCGCGAGATCATCACGCGGGACGACCCAGCGCTCGATCGGCTGCGTCTCTACAACGTCTTCATGGGGCTGGCTCATCTGATCCAGGCCATCATGGTCCTCATCCTGAGCAATGACTTCACCCTGCCGGTCACCGCGAGCACGATTACAGCCGCACCCGGCGTGGCCGACCCAGTCTTCGAGATCTGGTTTCGCCTCGCGATTGGCCCGGCCGTCGCCGTCTTCTTCCTGATCTCCGCTGTCAACCACCTGCTGATGGCGTCGCCGATGCTGTTCCCGTGGTACCGAACCAACCTCCAGCGTGGCATTCACTACACCCGATGGTACGAGTACGCCCTCTCGGCCGGGCTGATGATCATCCTGATCTCGATGGTGACGGGGATCAGCGACTACCGCGCGCTGGCCGGCGCGTTCGGACTGACGGCGGCCATGAACCTGTTTGGCTTCATGCAGGAGCGCCACACGATCGACCGCCGACTGGCTGGCAAGAACGTCAACTGGTCCGCGTTCTGGTTCGGGACCTGGGCCGGGATCATCCCCTGGGTCCTGATCTTCATGACCGCTCTGGATGCCCCCGGCGGCTTCGATGGAGCCGGAAACGTTCCCAGATTCGTCTGGGGTATCTTCGCCAGTCTGCTGATCTTCTTCAGCAGCTTCGCCGTCAACATGCTGCTCCAGTATCGTGGGGCAGGTCCATGGCGGGACTACCTGTTCGGGGAGCGGGTCTACATGTGGCTAAGCCTGTTCGCCAAGGCCGCCCTCGCCTGGCAGATCTTCGCGAACACGCTGATCGACTGACCCATCTCAGGTTCGCAGATGCGAATGACCGATTGCCACGCGTAGCGAAAGGCCGCTCCGGAGTCCTCCGAAGCGGCCTTCGCATTGGTCGAAGCGTGGTGACGCCCAGAGAACCTACGAGACCGTCAGTTCGCCTTCCATACCCTGCTCACGGTGGCCGGGCTTGGAGCAGTAGAACGTATAGGTGCCGGGCGCCAGATCGTCGGGAACGGTCCATTCGATGGTGGTCCCGTCCTCCGGGAAGTCGACGTCGACGTTATCGACTCCGTCGATCTTGAAGTCGTGCGGGTATTGCCCACTGCTGAAGAAGGTGACCGTGTCGCCAACCGCAAGCGTCAACTGGTTCGGCGCAAATCCGAACTCGAACGCTTCGACAGTGACGGTTCCGGTGGACGGCGTGCCTGCCGGAGTAGCGCCCGGCGTTCCGACCGGTGTAGCGCCCGGTGTCCCAGGTGTCGCACCGGGTGTCGCCTGGTGGGCCGGAGCGCCATAGGCGACCGCGACGGGAGCGACGACGAGTGCAGCGGCTACGCCCATGAGTTGACGCCGCCCGAGCCTTGACGAGCGAACCGGTCGATCTGACGCGATACCCATGAAAAACGATCTCCTGGTTAGTCGGATCCTGTGCGTCCGCCGCGGAAAGGTCGACTACGTCACGATCATGCGACATTAGGCCCTACCGGATGATTAGAGTCTAACAGGAGGCGGAAAGATTTTGAACGCAGGCATGATCCAGACGACCGTCGTCAGGGGGACACGCTTTGCTTCCCGGGCATCTCTGAGCGCACGGCACGGACCGGCGCCGGTCGAGACGCGATCGGTCCGGAAGTTCGTCGGCACTTTTCGACGGAGCATGCTCCGGCTCGGCTGCCGTACGATACCGTCCACCGGTCGGTGAGCTGCCGCACCCATCCTTCCCACCCAGAGGAGTCATCGATGCCGCGTGCCCTCCGAGCGATCCAGCCTCGCGTCCCCGTCCTCGAGCCGTACGACGACGCGCCACTCGATCCGCGGCAGATCCGGATTCGGACGACCTTTGCCTCACCCAAGCACGGTACTGAGCTCGTCGGCTACCGCAACGAACCATCGGCCAACCGACCGTACGACCCGGTGCTTGGCGCGGTCATGCCGCGAACGGACGGAGCAATCGCCCACGGGTTTCCGCGTAGCCTCGGCAACATGGCGACCGGAGTCGTTGCCGAGATCGGTAGCGATGTCTCACGCTTCACGGTCGGCGACCGCGTCTTCGGGCACTTTCCGATTCGGGAGACGCAGACGGCCGAGGAGACGAACGCTGACACAATGCCCGAGGGCCTCAGCGACGAGGCCGCCGTCTGCCTGGACCCAGCAGTGATGGCCTACGCCATTCGCGACGGCGGGATCAAGCTTGGCGACACCGTGGCCGTCTTCGGGCTGGGCGCGATCGGCCTCATGGCGATCCAGCTCGCCCGTCTGGCAGGGGCCGCCCGGGTCATCGCACTCGATCCGATCGAACGGCGCCGGGCCGTCGCGACGGCCCTCGGCGCCGACGTCGCGCTGGACCCGACCGCGGACGACGGGGACGCTGGTCTGGCCGTCCGATGTTTGGGCGCCCCAGAGTCGCTCCGGACCGAGGCTCCGCGTTTACGCCTGATCGGTGGGTACACCGAGCGGACGACCCAGTTCAACGATCTCGGCGTCGATGTCGCGATCGAGACGTCCGGCAACACCTACGCGCTCAACCAGGCGATCCGCTCGACCCGTTTCGGCGGGACCGTCGTGCTGGTGTCGTTCTATGGCCGCGAGGCGCTCGGCGTTCACCTTGGGGACGAGTTCCACGTCAACCGGCTCCAGATGATCTCGGTGCGAGCCGAGAGCCTCCCGATGCGCGACGCGCCGGGCTGGAACCTGGCGCGGATGGTCGACGTCAGCCTGGACTGGCTGGCCAGTGGCAGACTTCGTACGGACGGGATCATCACTCCGATCGTGTCCTTCGAGGACAGTACCGAGGCGTACCGGGAGATCGATGAGCACCCCGAGCGATCGATCAAGCTGGGCATCCGGTTCCCATAAGTCTTCCGTGGCCCGGCGAGGGACGACACCGACGTCCGGCTCCGAGTGCCCCTGTCGTCAGCGTTGTCCCAGGCAACGGCCTGACTCAGACGCTGGCCCACAACGAGCGAACATGCGCGACGGTCGCTCGCAGGACATCATCGAACGGCCCAACGATCCGGCACTCGATGCCTATCCAGCCGTCGTAGCCGATCTCCCTGAGCGCCCGGAAGCCGGGCAGGAAGTCGAGGTGCCCGTTGCCGGGCTGCTGCCGGTTGCTGTCGGCGACATGGACGTACGCGATGTGCTCGCCGCCGGCCCGGATGCTGGCGGCGATGTCGATCTCCTCGATGTTCATGTGGAAGAAGTCGGCCATCGTGGCAATCCCTGGTCCGGCCGCGACGGCGAAATCGACACCCTGCTCGACCCGGTTGACCAGATATGCCTCGTACCGGTTGAGAGGCTCAAGGAACAGTGGCACTCCGGACGCTACGGCGGTGGGCGCGAGTTCGGCCAGTTGTGTCGCCAGCAGATCGGATTCCAGCTGAGCCCCGGTCCGATATGGCGACAGGTCGGGCAGCTTCGCCTGACGACCGAAGTGCGGCACTTCGAGCACGCCGGCCGCGCCGAGTTCCCCCGCCAGTCTGAGTCGGCGCTGGGTGAGCGCCAGTGACTGGCGCCGTACTGTTGGGTCGGGGTCGAGCAGCTTCATCCCTCCGGCGATGTTCGCCACCCGCACCGACGAGTTGGTGAACGCCGAGCGGATCTCGTCATCTGACAGGTGCAGAGATCCCGCCGAAAGTTCGACCCCGTTGATCCCCATTTGCTCCAGGTACGCGAGCCGCTCCAGGAGCGAGTTGCCCGGGGTCATGTCTTCCCGTAGCGCGATGTTCATCGTTCCCTTTCCTTGCTTGTCCCTGTCGCCCATTACGTTCATCGAAACACTATTGCAAAGAAGCGAATCGGCAGGCAACATACGCGGCATCGAGTCCACGGTTCTTCCAACGCAACGAGCCGTTACGTTGATCGAGCTGGTTGATCGCAACAGATGTGCGCGGCGCGACCAGGCCTGGTCGTCCTGTCGATGGAGCAGCGAAGGAGCAGTTCCGTATGAAGCGTCGGCAATCTCTCGTCGGTACCTTGGCCACGGTTGTCCTGCTACTCAGCCTGTCGGTTTTTCCAGTCGCCTCCTCGGCGCAGGATCCGGTTGAGTTACTCGTCTGGGACCAGTTCACCGGTCCGGAGAACGAGATCGTCAATGAGATTTACGACCAGTTCGCTGAGCAGATGAACGTCAAGATCACCCGGGAGTCCTTCGACACCGATCAGATGCGGCAGACAGTCAACACGGCGCTCTCATCCGGGAGTGGCCCAGACATTATCTTCTACGACGCCGGTCCGGGGTACGCGGGGGTCCTGGCCGATGCTGGCTTGCTCCTGCCACTGGACGCCATGGCAGCCCAGTACGGCTGGACGGATCGAATCATTCCCACCGCCGTACAGGGCGCCACGATCGATGGGAAGTTCTATGGCATGCCGCTTCAGATCGACCTGATCGGCAGCTACTACAACAAGACGATCTTCGACGAGGAGGGGTTTACCCCCCCGACCACAGTCGATGAGCTCCTGACCTTCTGCCAGCAAGCATCCGACAAGGGGTACATCCCGCTCGCCTTCGGCAATAACCCTGGTTGGCAGGGCTTCCACCAGTTCTCGATGCTCGCCAATGACATGCTGGGCCCCGAGGCACTTGGTCAGCTTCTGACGAACAACCAGGGCACCTGGAACAGCCCGGAGATTACCAGCGCCATCAAGACGTTCTTCGTCGACATGCAGAGCGCCGGTTGCTTCAACCCCGACCCCAACGCCCTTACGTACGACGATGCCAACTCGCTGTTCTACAACGGCGATGCCCTGATGACCCCGACGGGCAGCTGGCTGGTGGGCGATATCGCCGAGAACATGCCCGATTATGACGTCGCGATGATCCCCTTCCCGACGCCGACCGGGGCGAAGGGCCAATACTGGCCGTCCGGGATCGGCTCCGCCTTCTTCATCTCTCAGGCAAGCAAGCACCAGACCGAAGCCGGCCAGTTCATCGATTATCTCTTCTCGCCGGAAATCGCCCAACGCTGGGTTGGTGAGGCCAACTTCTTCCTCCCGATGGACGTCGATACGTCGGCTCTCGATATCTCACCACTGTCGCAGTCGATTCTGGATGTCCTCGCATCGGCGTCGGCAGGTCAGATCACCCTCGGGTACAACGTCGACGTGCTCGCCCCGGCCGCGTTCAACGACACCCTCCAGAACGGACTTCAGGCCGTCCTCCTCGGGGACCTGACACCGGAGGAGCTCGCGGCAAACCTCCAGACGACATGGGAGCAATCACAGACCTGATTCAGCAGGCCATCGAGCCGGCAAAGATGATCGCGAGGGGCGGGTGGGCAAGATCTGCCCGCCCCTCCTGTCCCGGGAAGCGAGTCTCCGCGATGGCGCAGCTGGCGGTGAATGTCGACTCAGCGAGGAGCGGCCAGATCCGACGGCATTGGAATCGGTACCGCGCCGGGTACATGTTCCTGGCCCCGTCGGCCATCCTCTACACGCTGTTCATGATCTACCCGTTCTTCCAGTCGATCTATCTGAGCTTCACCGACTGGAATGGCGTCGGCCCGATCGGCGATTTCGTTGGACTGCAGAACTACCGCGATCTGATCCATGACGATCTGCTCTGGCGCTCTCTCGGCCACAACGTCATCTGGGTCATCATCGGCACCGTCGGCCCGCTGGTCATCGGCTTGTTCCTCGCCATTCTGCTCTGGCGGCAACCGAAGGGTTTCACCCTCTTTCGCACGATCTACTTCCTGCCCCAGGTTCTCTCGCCCGTCATCATCGCGATCGTCTGGGGGTGGATCTACAACCCCGTCTTCGGCCTGCTCAATCAGGGGCTGGACGCGATTGGACTCAAAACCATCTCGCGAGGATGGCTTGGTGACTCGGACACGGCTCTCTACGCGGTCCTCGTCGCCGCCATCTGGGCCGAGATTGGGTTCGTCTTCGTCGTGTTCCTCGCCGGGCTCCAGACGGTCAGCAAGGATCTACTCGAGGCCGCGACGCTCGACGGCGCCAACGCCTGGCAGCGCCTCAAGGACGTCACGATCCCCCAGCTCTCCAACGTGATCACGGTCATCACGGCACTCCTCCTGATCGGCGGGTTCAGCGTCTTCGACATCATCTTCGTCATGACGCAAGGCGGTCCGAACCACTCCACGGAAGTGATCGCGACATACACCTACACGGAAGCCTTCACCCAGAATCACGCTGGCTACTCGGCCACACTCTCCCTCGTCCTGACAGTGATCTCCCTGATCGCGTCGGTGGTCTTCATTCGATTCCGTGAACGAGGAGCCGAGTAGATCATGACAACTACCCCGGCGGCCCCGGACCGCTCCCAGTTCCAGCCAGCGGGCCGACGCGCCCAGTTTCTGCCCGCCAGGATACTGGTCCAGTACGCTGCGCTGATGTTCTTCCTGCTCGTCTTCCTGATCCCGTTCGTCTGGATCTGGTCCTCCGCCTTCAAGACGTCGCGCGAGATCTCCCGAAGTCCGTTCAGCCTGCCGACGGCCCTCCGCTGGGAGAACCTCCAGGAGGCATGGACCACCGGACAGTTCGACCGGTACATGGGCAATACGGTCATCTACTGCGCCGCGATCGTGACCGGGGTCGTCGTCCTGTCGTGCATGGCGGGCTACGCGCTAGCGCTCCTGCCGCTTCCCGGCCGCGGCATCATCCTTACGGTGTTCCTGCTCGGGTTGATGGTCCCGTTTCAGTCGGTCATGATCCCGATCTATTACTTCCTCCAGGATGTTCACCTCCTCGGCACCTACTGGGCGTTCATCATCCCTGGCATCGCGTTACGGCTTTCCTTCGGCATCTTCTTGATGCGGGGCTTCTTCCGTGGCCTGCCACCGGAGTTGGCCGATGCCGCCCGGCTCGATGGCGCGAACGAGTGGCAGGCGTTCCGGCAGGTGATGCTGCCCCTCTCGGTGCCCGGCATCTCGACGCTGGTCGTCCTGCAGTTCATCAATACCTGGAATGCGTTCCTGATGCCGCTCGTCTTCGTCCAGCGGGACGAACTCCGGCCAGTCGCGCTCGGCACGCTCTTCTTCTTCGGCCGCTTCACCGCCGACCGGGGTCTGATCGCCGCCGGCGTCACGATCTCGATGCTGCCGATGATCGTGATCTTCCTGCTTCTCCAGCGCCGGTTCATCGAAGGCATCACCGCTGGGGCCCTCAAGACGTAGTGAGCCCCAATCGTCCCTAATTGCCAAGAGCAGCGTGTCACGAACGATCGGACCAAAGGTGGCGAGCTGCTCGCCACCGGCCCGCTCATCAATGTGTCGGTTGAGCACTAACGCGAACGCCATCGGTTCCGGAGCGCCGAGCATCACCCCGGCAAATCCCACCGCCAGCAGCGGTGGCGGGGCGACGTACCCGCTCTTGCGTAGGCAAGTAATCTTGGGACCCCAGACGGAACCCTGGTCCCGATCTTCGCTCATCAGCATGTCGCGGAAGGTCGCATCGACATCCGGGTCCATCAGCATTGAACCGAATAGCGCATACCGGTAGAACCTAATCATGTCCGCGACGCTCGAGCGACAGCAGCGGGGCTCGAACAGGGGATCGCGGTTCGCCTCAGCGTAGAGGGCGCGAAGGTCAGGATCGATCGTCGTTGACACAAGTCCGGCGAGCCGGATCACCCCCTCAATCGCACCGTCCGGCAACCGGTCGACCACCATCTGCGTGGCCGTGTTGTCGCTTCGTCCCATCATCGCGACGAGAAGGTCGCGAGCGACGATCTCCTGTCCGTCTGGCAGGTTCTCCAGCACGTCGCTGTGCGGGATCTGGACATCCGGGGTCAGGACGAAGGGCTGGTCCCATCCAGCACGCCCTTGCTCCACCTCCCGGGCAAACGCCGCCAGCAGGAAGACCTTGAAGACGCTGCCCATCTCGAGGACCAGGTCGGCGTTCAGCGAGATGAGCGGCTTCTGATTCGCCTCGGTATCGATTGCTTTAACCAGCGCACCGACATCCGACCCGAAGGCGTACCAGCGAGCTGTCAGGGCGTCAAGATCGAAGCTTTTCGATGTGGACGTCGCATCGCGTCCATCCATAGATGCGATCAGCTAGCGATCCGCTCGCGATCCACAAGGCGCCGCTGCCGAATGGCGATCGGGCCTCGTCGTCCCAGGCGTCGACTGGTTCGGCCCCGGACGAGGGCGACAAGCGCCGCACCAGTTGCAATCACCTGGGTCTCGTCGTCAGATGACGTCCAACTCAGTTCGAGCCGGCTGGCATGCTCCACTCCATAACCAGCAATGAGATCGGCAGCGAGTCGCATGGCGGCCTCACCGCTGGTGAAGTCATCAATGAAGTTGCCACTCTTGACGTCCCAGAGTGAAAAGTATGGTTCCATCGAGTTCGCCTCCTCATTCCTTTGTCTGAATGATAGCAACGATTGACTCCAAAAGGAGGTGTCCCGGAGCCCAAACGGTCCAGTGCCCCTGCGAACGGCCGGTACGTTCGGCCACATAGGTATCGTCGCTGGAGAGATGCACCTAAGCGATGAATCGGCCAAGTTGACGACTTCGCCCGTGGTGGGCCAGCGCATTCGAAACAGAATCGAACATCGATAATCCAGCCCACCGATGCTCCTGAGTCGGATCGAGCTCTCGAAGGGGTGGCAACCCGAGTTCCGCGTGCGAGAGAAAGTCTTCGAGCCTCGGGGCAGCATCGGGAATGATGCGATAGAAGCGTCGACCTTCAATGGACGACCGGGTGGAGGAACGACTCATCGATTGGTCCCCTCGGCGAGTAACCGCACCCGATCCGCCAGCAGCTCGGCGATGTGGACGACGCGGAGGGGGCGCCGGGCGGCATCGACACCGCCACGAAGGTGCATGATGCACCCCTGGTTGTCGGTCACCAGCACGCGGGCGCCGGTCCCCTCGGCGTCGTCGAGCTTGCGGTTCATCAGCCGCTCCGCGACCGCCGGGTACTCGAAGCTGAAGGACCCACCGAACCCGCAGCAGAGCGTACTCTCGGCCAGTTCGTCCACCTGAAGACCCATGACATCGGTCAGAAGTCGGCGCGGCTCATCGGCCAGACCGAGCGCGTTCAAGCCCTGGCAGGAGTCGTGGTACGTCACCCGGCCGTCCGGGACGATCGCCGACGGTCGGGAAGTCGCCAGACTCCCCGCAGGCAGGTTAGCGAAATCTTCGAGGAACGACGTGAAATCGGTCACCCGGCGGGCCAGCCGCTCGGCTCTCGGCAGCCAGGTCGGGTCGTCCCGAAACAGGTGAACGTAGTCCTGCGCCATCATCGCCACGCACGACGCGCTACCCGAGACGACATGGTCCGCCTGGGTCCGCTCCAGCGCCCGGATCGTCTGGCGCGCCATCCGCTTCGCGTTGACCTCATCGCCGGAGTTGTTCGCGGGCAGGCCGCAGCAGTTCAGTCCGGCCGGCAACACGACCCGGACGCCGAGGTGCCGCAGGACGTCGTTCACCGCCTGCCCCTGCTCCGGGTACATTCGGTCCGTGATGCAGCCAGGGAACAGGGCGACAGTCCGGCCGGCGGCACCGTTCTCGATCACGGGCCGGAGCGGTGGCTGCACCTCGCCGACACGGACTCGATCCCGCAGCGGACGGCGCGCGACAGCTGGCAGGCTACGCCAGCGCGTCTGCCGGTTCAGGATCGGCAGCTGCGTGCGGATGAACGCGTCGCCACGGGTCAGCGGCAGTTGCGCCTTCGCCCCCAGCCGGGTTGCCGCCGCAAACACCGACGGTCGGGACAGCACACCGAACGCGACCCGCTTGGCGGGATGGAGTCCCTTCCTCCGGACGACCATCTTGCGGACATCGAGGATCTGACGGGGCAGTGGGATACCGACCGGGCAGACGGCCTCGCAGGCGTTGCAGCTCACGCAGAGGCTCTGGGGTCCGGCCGCCGCGTCGAGACCGTTCAGGAACGGCGTCACGACCAGCCCGATCGCGCCGGTGTAGATGTGCCCAAAGACGTGGCCCCCTACCTCCCGATAGGGCGGGCAGACGTTGGAGCAGGCGCCGCACCGGATGCAGTTGAGCGCCTCGCTGAACTCCGGCAGGGCAGCCATCGCCCGCCGGCCGTTGTCGACGAGGACGATGTGCATCTCGTGACCCGGCGTCGGGCCGGTGATGAAGGTCGTGTACGACGTCAGGGTCTGGGCGGTCGCGCTCCGGGCCAGCAGCCGAAGCTGCATGACGGCGTCGTCGAAGTTCGGGACCAGCTTCTCGATCCCGGCCAGCACGACATGAATCTTCGGGACCGATGAGGTCAGGCGGCCATTGCCCTCGTTGGTGCACATCATCACGGTGCCGGTCTCGGCGATCAGCGCGTTGGCTCCGGTGATCCCCATCCCCGCGGTGAAGAAGACCTCGCGGATCTCATCCCGGACGACCCGAACCTGCTCGGCAATGTCCTCATGGGACACCTCACGGCCAAGCCGTTCGGTCAGGACCGCGCCGATCTGCTGCCGGCCGAGGTGGATCGCCGGCATGACGAGGTGGCTTGGCCGCTGCCCCATGACCTGGACGATCCACTCGCCGAGATCGGTCTCGATCACGTCGATCCCGTGCTCGCGAAAATCGTGGTTCAGCTCGATCTCCTCGCTGACCATCGACTTCGACTTGGCGATCAGGTCAACGCCGTGCAGCCGGGCAAGGTCACGGATGATCCGGTTGGCGTCCGCCGCCGAGGCCGCGTGGTGGACCCGGACTCCAGCTCGCTCGGCCGCGGCCTGGAACGCGGCGATGTGCGTCTCCAGGTGGGCGATCGTGTCGGACTTCCGGGCGCGGAGTGCCTCGCGCAGGTCGTCGAACGCGATTGACCCAATTGCGTCTCGCCGGTTGGCGCGCCAGGATTGCTGGAAAGCAGTCAGGTTTCGCGCGAGCCGCTCGTCGGCGAGCGCCTCGTCGTACCGCTCCCGGAACGGCCTCTCGGGCGTGCCATGCTCGGTGCCGTCGTGATCCGGCGGGATGCCATCGATGACAGGCTGCTGTCCGCGGAGGACATCGTGGGGGGACGAGGCAGTCATCGCCGTACGCTCCTCGGTTGGCTGTCGGGATCGGATCAGCGTCACAATCGGGCGACTGGGTCGCGCCGTGCCCGGCAGTATACGAAGCTGACTCGCGGGGATAGGTTCGACGCCCTACGTCAGCGCGTCGACGAACAGCACGACGACCCGACCTGGCCCCTGGACCCCGACAGTGAGCACCCGTTCGATGTCGGCCGTCCGGCTCGGGCCAGTCATCACCGTCGCGTAGCCACCGCCGGGCCGGTTCGCGATCGTACGAAGCTGGGCGACGGCATCGTCCAAACCGGAACGGAGCGCCAATGTCTCGACCACGACGATCAGCGTCCGGCTCAGCATCCCGACCGAGCGGTCGGCCAGATTGGGCTCGGCCAGCAGCACGGACCCGGTCTCGGCGTAAGCGGCATGGGCAAAGCTCAGCGCCAAAGCGGCGTCCCGAACGCCGGCCGCGTCCGTCGCGGTCTCAACGGCAAGGCGTTCACCCAACGCGCCGATCAGGTCTGGGGCGCGACGACACAGCTCGGCGGAGACGACCAGTCGGGAACTTGCGGCGACCTGCGCCTCGAGCTGAATCTCTGGAACACTCGCTCTTGAGTCGACTACACGCTCGACCCGGACGCCCAGGGCGCTGGCCCGTTGCATGAAGACCTCGAGCAGGGCCGTCGGATCCAGACCGGTCATCCCGCACCCTCCACCAACGGCCCCGAGACGGAACGAGTCCGAACCAACGGCTGCCCGTACTCGACCGGTTCGCCATCGTCGACCAGAAAGGCGACGATTTCGACCGGGTGTTCCGTCACGACGTCACTCGGGGCGCCAAGCACGACGATCGTTCCGATCGTCACGCCTGCTGCGAGTTGGTCACCGACGTCCACGAACGGAGGCCCACCGGACCGGGCACCCCGGTGGAAGTGCCCCAGTAGCGAAGCCCGGATGATCCCCCTGTGATCCAAATCGGTGTCAGCCAGCAATTGCGGCCGCGGTCCCCCAGAGCCCCATGTGTGGTTGGCGGGCACCAGCGGGGCCGTGCTCAGCTCATCCCGGATCTGCTTCGACCCGCGACCTGTCTGGCCGGTGATCGCGGCCCTCGCCAGCGCGAGCAGACCAGCCGAGACGTCGTTCATCGTGCGAGTCGGGTTCGAGTCTCCGACCAGCTCGGCACCGAGGTCACTCGCCAGACAACCGAGCAATTGGCGATAGCGCCGCCCGGCCTGCTTCGCCTCCGCCAGACTCACGGCCCGGAACGAAACCATCGTCCCCGGCCGGAGCTGTGCAGTGAGATCGAGATCAGCGTCGATCACGCAGGCAACCTTTGCGTAGCCACCGACGGTCCCACGGCCGGCGAGCAGGATGATTGGCTGTCCATCGGCGGGAATCTGGACCGCCCCGGTCGCGATCCCCTCCGAGACCAGATTGCCGGCGTCAGCGACCTGCAGGGCCGCTCCGGACAGGCGCACCCCCATGTGACTCGACTGCGATGTCACCGCGTACGGTTCTCCAAGCAGACGAGCGAGATCACCGGCCGCTAGCAGGTCGTCATGCGGACCGACCACGACCCGCAGCGTCACACTGGACTGAAGAGCACGGGGACGCGGTCCGACAACGACATCGGCCAGCCGGTGATCATGCAATGTCTGACCGATCGGCAGGCGATCTCCCCGGATCAGAGCCCTGCCGTCCAACCCGCCGAACCCCGCTGTCAGGTCAGTTGACCGGCTGCCGATCATCACCGGGACGTCGATCCCTCCGGCAATGGCCAGATAGCCCCGCAACCCCGTCGCAGTGGCTCGGGCCGTCGAGAAGCTGAGCGTGCTCCCGGCTGGAACGACGAACGGCTCCCACAGGGCTACCGGCACACTATCGACCTCCGCTCCCAGATCGGCCCCTGTCAGGGCGACCCGGATGGAATGGGACGGGCGAAGCGTTGGCCCGCTGACACACATTTCGAGGACGGCGGTCCCGGCCGGGTTGCCGGCCAGCCGGTTGGCGGCCATGAACGCGGACCTGTCCAGGGCTCCACCCGGCGAGATGCCCTGCGCACCGAGCCCCGACCGACCAACATCCTGGACCGTCGTCAACAACCCGGGACTCATGATATCCAGCCATGCCCGTGGCCCCGAGCCAGCGGCGGGACCGGTTGTCCCGACATCGGGCAGCGGCGCACCCCGGGGCCAGTCGATCTCCGGCCGATACGTGCCGTTCCGGACCTTCGCTATGACGTCGTCATGTTCCGCCCGGTCAACCGATCTGAACGCGATCCGGTCTCCGGGCCGCAGGAGCGCGGCGGGGGTTTGGTCAACATCGAACAGCGGCACGGCCGTCCGGCCGATCAGCCGCCAGCCGCCTGGTGTTGCCTGCGGATAGATGGCGGTCTGCTCCCCACCGATGGCGACCGATCCCGCCGGAACGCGAGCCCGTGGCGTTGCCAGCCGCGGGATCGCCAGTTGATCCGGTAGCCCGAGCAGATAGCCATACCCCGGCGAGAAACCGAGAAACGACACCTGGTAGTCTCGACCGCCACTGTGAGATGCGATCACTTCGTCGGGCGTCAAACCAGTATGAGCGGCCACATCCTCGAGGTCCGGGCCGAACTCGCCGCCATAGACGACCGGGATCGTGACGGTCCTCCCGACCTCCTCTCCACCGGATCCGGGCGTCTCGAAGTCCCGGTGCAGTTGCCGCTCAACCTCCTCGTATGAGACCCAAGCCGGGTCGTACTCGACGAGAAGTGATCGGTACGACGGGACGACATCCAATGCGGCTGAACCAAGCGATTGACTGGCAGACTCCGCCAACGCGACGGCCATCCGGCTGGTCGTGAGATCGACCGGGGCCAGGCTGAACGTCCCATCAGGGGTCGTTAGCCCGATCTCGGCGATCACCGTCCGGTCGCCGAGCGGTCGAACTCGCAGACCGGGCGCCGAACGCAACGAGGGCTCGTCAGTCCCGCCGGGCGGATTCATGCGCTAAGCGTCGCGATCGTGATGCCGGCGCCCTCCAGGGCGCGCCGGACGGACCGCATGATCTCGGCAGCGCCCGGGGTGTCGGAGTGAACGCAGATCGACCGGACCGCGACGGTGAGGTCATCACCATCGACGGTCGGCAACCGGCCGGTCTCGGCCAGCGCGAGCATTCGGGCGGCGGCGGCTTCCGGGTCGGTGATCAGGGCGTCGGGTCGGGTCCGTGAGGTCAGGCGACCGTTGGCGTGATACGTCCGGTCCGCAAACGCCTCGACCGCGAACGGCTGCCCGGCGGCGGCCGCGGCATCGAGCAGCGCACCGGGGTTGGCCAGGATGATCAGGCTGGGATCGAATGAGCGGACGGCGGCCACGATCGCGTCCGCGGTCTCGCGGTCGTGGGCGGCGACATTCGAGAGCGCCCCGTGCGCCTTGACATGCTGCATCGTCACGCCCGCCGCTCGGCAGATCCCCGCGACGGCAGAGATCTGGTACAGGGTGTCGGTCCGAACCTCCTCGGCCGAACACTGCACGACCCGCCGGCCGAAGCCGACCCGGTCCGGGTAGCCGGGATGGGCGCCAACGCCAACGCCAAGTTCCCCAGCCCGGCGAATCGCCCGATCGATGCTGCGTGGGTCGCCGCCATGAAACCCGCAGGCGACGTTCGCGGACGTGATCACCGGGAAGAGTTCGTCATCGGCGCCGATCGTGTAGGCACCGAAACTCTCTCCCAGGTCGCTGTTCAGATCGATCTTCACGTGCTGCTCTCCCACCATGCCCCGAACGGCTAATCAGGGCGTGATGGTACGTCATGTCCGAGCCTCAAGGGGTGCGGGACTATCCGCCCGTCGATGAACCAAACTCGTGGGCCGAATCGCGGATCAATTCGTCGTCGGTCTCTGCTCCCGCGAACGCCCGGAAGATGACCCATCCAGCCGCGAAGCCAATACCGAGCAGTGCGAGTCGCTTCATAACGAATAGCTCCCATCTGAACCCGAGGTTTTCCAACCGCGATCCGCACCCATACCCGTTACCGTTCGCTCCAACAGGGTAGTGGAAAAACGGAGACGCCGATCCACTGACTTCCAGTGGACCAGCGTTTCCGATGTCAGACTACTTCTTGTTGTTCATGATCTTGCCATAGAGCCCAAATAGCAGGAACGTCGGCGGCCACTGCCCGACGAAGATCGACCAGTTGGCGTTGCCCCTGATCCGCAGGAACGCGGACAGCCCGATCGAGGTCAGCGCGGCCCAGTACCAGGTGCTCTCGGGAATCGAGTCGGTAATGCGGATGACCTGACTACCAGCATCGTTCTTTGCCATGGTTCAGTTCCTCAACCACCGGGACCACGTCCCATGGTGGTTTCTTCGCTCCCCGCCGACGTGGATCTGGACAGACCCACCGACGAGAAGTCTCGTCACATCGGGTGTTCGCTCCCATGGCGCATCCCATGTGCCGTCAGTTCCGGAGGAGCGGCACTCGCACCGGGTCCCGTGCGTCGAGCCAGGTTCTGGGGCCGTGGTATGATGTCGGGTGCATTTGCTCCACCTGCGGCCGCAGGTCCTCCCTCCGGAAAAGACACCCCATCATGAGCATGTCCGCCCCGCAGCCCACCGTCGCCGTGGTCGAATCGTCTCCCGGCGCGATCAACCCGAGCGTCGTTCCCTTCAACTCCCTTCGGCGCCGGGCGGCTCCCCGCTCCGCACGCAAGACGGGGCTCTATGATCTGAACCTCACCGACCTCACTGAGCGTGTCACCGCGATGGGTCAACCGGCCTATCGCGCCCGGCAGATCTTCACCGGCGCCTACCGGCAGATGGCCGATAGCTACGACGCAATGACCGACCTGCCGAAGGCGCTCAAGCCACAGCTCGAGGCGGAGCTGCCGATCCAGCTCCTGAAGCCGGTCCAGATCTACGAGTCGGACAAGGGCGACACCATCAAGGCGCTGTTCCAGACCGATGACGGCCAGTTCATCGAGACCGTCCTGATGCTGTATCCCGACCGGGCGACGGTCTGCGTCTCCTGCCAGGTCGGCTGCGCGGTCGGCTGTGCCTTCTGCGCGACCGGAATCGGCGGCCTGACCCGGAACCTGACGACCGGTGAGATGGTCGAGCAGGTGATCTGGTCGGTCCGGCTGGCTCGGGAGCGCGGTCGCCAGCTGACCAACCTCGTCATGATGGGCATGGGCGAGCCACTCCAGAACTACGCGGCGACGATGGCGTTCATCGGGATCATCAACGATGCCGCCGGCCTGCAGTTCGGTGCCCGACGAATCACGATCTCGACGTCTGGCATCCTGCCACGAATCACGGCCCTCGCCGACGAGCCGTACCAGGTCAACCTGGCCGTCTCGCTGCACGCCCCGAACGACGCGCTTCGCGACAAACTCGTCCCGCACAATACGCGTTACCCGGTCAGGGATCTGATGGCCGTCTGCCGGGACTACACCGAGAAGACCGGTCGCCGGATCTCGTTCGAGTACGCCCTGATGGCCGGAATCAACGACGGCGACGCCATCGCTACCGAGCTGGCGTTGCTGCTCCGGCGCAGCGGCGTGCTCTGCCACGTCAATATCATCCCGTTCAACAAGGTCGAGATCCTTGATTTCGAGCGACCGACACCCGGCCAGATCGACCGCTTCGCCGCCGTCCTGACCGAGCACGGCATCTCGACGACGGTCCGTTACTCCCGTGGCCTCGACATCAAGGCCGCCTGTGGGCAGCTCCGCGCTGAACACGAGGGACTGGTCCCCTCGACCCCGATCTCGACCGCGACCCGTGACACGCTCCCGGCCGCGGCCTCAATCGACCTCGACGGTGAGCCCGTCCCAGGCGAGACCCACGTCGTCGGGTAATCGCTCGGTCATCTCGGCATGACTGATCTCGTGACTGAGATGGGTGAGCCACGTCTGGCGGGGTCGCGGCTCCAGCCGGTCGACCACGGCCAGGGCGTCGGCGACGCTGAGATGGGTCGGATGTGGTCGCTCCCGGAGGGCGTTGAGGACCAGCACGTCGCTCCCGGCCAGGAGCCCCAGCGTCTCGTAACTGACGGATTTGGCGTCGGTGATGTACGACAGATCTCCGATCCGGTACCCCACGACCGGCATCCGACCATGCTGGACCGGCAGCGGGACGATCGATCGACCAAAGGGCTGGAACGGGCCGTCAACGGCGACGAGGTCCAGATCCGGCTTGCCGCCCCAGAACCCAAGCCAGTCGCTGAACGCATAGGCGAACCGATCCCGGATCATCCCGGCGGCGACATCGTTGGCGTAGGCCGGAATGCGTTGCTGCTGCAACTCGTTGAAGCGGCGCATGTCGTCCAGCCCGGCCGTGTGATCGGCGTGGCCATGGGTGTAGAGGACCGCATCGACGTGCTTCAGCCCCATCGCCAGCGCCTGAAGGCGAAGCTCGGGACCGGTATCGACGAGGTACGTCCGATCATCTTCGGTGTCGCGAATCACCGCTGAGGTCCGCGTCCGCCGGTCACGCGGATCCGTCGAGAGGCAGACGCCGCAGTCGCAGCCAATCATGGGGACACCATTGGAGGTTCCGGTCCCGAGGAAGGTCATCTCGATCGTCGTCATGTCGTCCCTGTCACCCTGTCGGTAGCGGTCTTGGCCACTTGAATCATGCTGATGACATCCACGGGAGTATAGCGACGCCCCTAATGGCAATTGGTCGATCTGGATGCTTCCTCACGGCCAGTCGTACCGACACCACACCGGTGCGAGCTAACGGGGGACGGTGTTTTCCTCCGTCCCAGTTGCGGCTGGCCGCCGACAGCGGGACAGGCCCCAAGCGGCGGCGATTGCCCAGACGACCTGGATGAGGACGAACCCCCACTGATGCTCGTCCCAGGCAACGTACGTCAGGATGACCGACCCGATCATGTTCATCCACAGGTACGGAGCCGCGTGGGACGACAGCCGATCTGTCAGGACCAGCGCGAACGGAACGAGAATTACGATCGCACCGATGAACTCGAGGATCAGAATCATGGCGTCTGTCCGGTGGCGTCGCCTGCTGCGGATAGATTGCTCTTGATCAACATGCGCAGCGCCCACAGCGAGGCCAGGCACCAGACGCCCTCCAGCAGGACGAACCCCCAGTTACTACTGATCACGGCCGTCACCGCCAGTGCAGCGGAGCCGACAACGTTCGGAACGAGGTAGGCGTACGACCGCTCATCGAAAAGCCTGAACTGAGCTGCCAGGAAACCGGCCAGGACCAGCAGCGCACCGATGACCTGTACGAACTCCCACATGTCTTCCTCGTCACCTTCGCATCGATCTCCGGCCGGACTGCCTATCGTACCAAGCGCGAGGACCGAGGATTCAACCGTTACCGCAGGCCCATGTTGGCACCACCACGGGCTGCCCTGCTACCGTCTCCCCCGGCGGCTCAACTGACCTCCGCTCATCTCTCGCATCCGGAGCCCATGTTGCAGGTGTCTGACCGATCAACCAATGAATCCATGTCATCGTCCGCCGAAGCGACGTACCGCGAGCGTCACGATCGCTGGGCCGGGGAGGCCGGGACGCTGACTGGCCGCTGGAACGTCCTCGCCAACGGGCGTCTGGTCGCCTTCGCGCTGAGCGTGATCCTGCTTGTCTGGGGCATCGCCACCGGCGCCGCGGTCACGTTCGGCCTGGGCATCGTGCTCGCCGTGGTCTTCCTCATCCTCGTCCAGCAGCATCGCTCGCTCGGAGTGATCCGAGGTCGGGCCCTGCTCCTCGCCGCAATCAATCGCGAGGGCATCGCCCGGGTCCGGCGGGACTGGGACGACCTCCCGCTGCACGATGACCAGCCACCTGCCGGCGCACACCCCTACGACGGCGACCTCGACATCACGGGCCGGGCATCGCTGCTCCACCTGCTCGACACGACGACCTCCGCGCTCGGCCGATCATGGCTGCGAAAGTGGCTCCTTGAATCGACTCCACTGGCTGTCACCCGGGAGCGGCAGACCGCCGTCGCGGAACTCGCCCCGCAGCTCGACTTCCGGCAGGACTTCGCCCAGCTCGGCCGCCAGAAGAAACAGGCCGGGTCCCCCGACACCTTCCTCGAATGGGCGGAAGGCGGACGCTGGCTCACGACCCGGACCTGGTTGCCGTGGTTCGCCCGGGTCAGCGCCGCGGTCTTCGTGGTGGGAATCGCAGTGCAGGCCCTCGGCATCACGCCGCTCCCCCTCTGGCTTCCCGTCCTGATCCTGAACCTGGCTGTCTCGGCCTTCGTCTCCGGTCCCGCCCACGACATCATTAGCCGCGTGGCCAGCCAGCACGGCGCGCTTCAACGCTACGGTGCCCAGCTCGACGCCATCACGAGTTGGAAGGTTCGAAGTCCCCTGTTGCTTGGCATCCAGCGACGGCTCGCGGCCAGCGGCTCGTCGGCCCCGGCCGCGCTGCGGCGGCTGGACCGGATCCTGTCCTGGACGATCCCGCGCGGCTCCCTGATCTATGTCCCTGCCCAGTCCGCCGTCCTCTGGGACATCCACCTGCTGGCCTCGCTGGAGCACTGGCAGGAGCGAAACGGGCATCAGGTCCGCACCTGGCTGGACGCGATGGCGGAGGCCGACGCGATCTGCGCCATCGCAGGGCTGGCCGGCGACAACCCGGACTGGGTCCTGCCCGACGTCGACCCGACGGCCCCCTCGATCGTGGCGACCGGTCTCGGGCACCCACTGATCAGCGAGACGGTTCGGGTCGACAACGACGTCACGGTTGGGCCGGACGGGACGTTCCTGCTCGTGACCGGCAGCAACATGTCCGGCAAGAGCACCCTTCTGCGGTCGATCGGCGTCAACGCGGTGCTGGCCGGCGCCGGTGGCCCCGTCTGCGCGGCATCGCTCCGGATGCCGCCGGTCGATCTCTGGACCAGCGTCCGGGTCTCGGATTCGCTCGCCGCTGGCGTCTCGTTCTTCATGGCCGAGCTGCTCCGGCTCAAGGCAGTCATCGATGCCGCGACGGCTCATGCCGCCGGTCCCAGCGACCGGGTGTTCCTCTATCTGCTCGACGAGATCCTGCAGGGGACGAACTCGCGGGAGCGCCGGATCGCTGCCCGGCGAATCGTCGGCCAGCTGGTCGCCTCAGGTGCGATTGGCGCCGTCACAACCCACGACCTCGATCTCGCCGAGAACCCGTCACTGGCCCGGGCGGCCGTCCCGGTCCACTTCCGGGAACATGTGGTCCGAGGTCCGAACGGCGCGGAGATGCGCTTCGACCATCTGATGCGCGACGGGATCGCGACCTCGACCAACGCTCTGGCCCTGATGGAAGCGATCGGCCTGGCCCTGCCGGACCCGGATGAGCAGGACCAGGAGCAATTGGCGGCAGTCAGTCAGGGCGACGCGTCGCCACCAAATCGACCGACGAGCTGAACGATCCGATCGGTAGGTGTGGTGCTTGCCCTATCCAGGCCATCTCAGAGGCCGAACGCTCGTAATCCAGAATCCGGGTCAACGCTCTATGGTCACCGGAGTGGCTGACAGACGACCCCCCCGCTGCAGCGGGGAGGGGAGCCAACCGTGTGCGTGACGCGCACAGAGCGGCGTACGCATTAGCCGGATTTCGTATAACATTCCTGGCTCATTCGGAGTCGACGATCGCGGAGACCGGTCTTGCCTCGCGTCGATGGCTGGACCGTTTGGCATACAGCGGTTTCCAACCAGGATGTCCGATCTCGACTGGATGACGTACTCCCCTCTCCGGGCACCTCCGCAGCCGAAGCCGCTTCAACGGGTGAGCAAGCAGGTGCGCCAGAGAGGGGCCGGGGGAGGGGTCTGCTCCGCCACCCAGGCGCTTCACCAGCAACCCGCTTCGCCCCTACGATGTTGGCACTGCTTCGAGACAACGGCGATCTGTGGCCGAACATGTCGGGAGCCACGGTCCACGGGGCTGACGTTCTTCCGACTGAACGCTAGACCGCCTGGTCCTCATTGGCTGGCCGGGCAAGATTCCCGACCTCACCGGGCAGCAACGGGCGAAGCAACAGAACCCAGTCTTCCCCTTCGCTCTGCCAAATCGTGAGCTGGTTGGCCTGCTCGGCCAGGGGACGGATCGCCGCGAGGTCGGCGCCGTCGATGGTCGCGACCCGGGCGTTGGGGAAGATACCGGCGAACCCCTCGCCGCCGACTGCCTCCTCTAGCGGGTGCCCCGCCTCAGCCAGTGGCGTCTCCAGGGGCCACGCAACTGGCGGGGTCTGCGTCGCACCCTCGATGTTCGACACCTCGCCAGCGGCTGGGAAGCTTGCCGCTGGAATCGCGACGTACTGCAACGCGGTGAAGGCGTAGAACGTCTCTGGCTCCACCACCTGGCCGTTGGACCGCAGGCTGGGCGGGTTCGCGATCAACGCCAGGAACGGCTGAATCCGGTCACGCGCGGTGGCGAGCTCACTGGTGTCGGACGGGTCGAGGAAGTCGAGCCCGTAAGCGGTGGTCGTGACGGTCCGGCCATCGACCGTCACCGTAATGACCTGGTTCGGCAGGTCCGCCACGTTCGGATTGATGAACTCTCGATCCACCTCTGTCAGGCCCGCGGTGTCTGCGGCATCCAGGACGATCCGCATCCCCTCGTCCGTCAGCGTGGCCGACTGGAGACTGGGCAGGGCTGGCGGCGGATAGATCAGGATCTGGACGCCCTGGCTAATCTCCCGCCCATCGTCGGTGAGCTGGTACGTGGGGACCGCCGTCGGGCTGCTCTCAGGGGTGACGAACCCGCCCACGTACTCCACCCGAACGAGGATCGACGGTCCGCTTGACGTCGGTGTGCCAGCGGGCGTCGCGACCGGGGTAGCACCAGCGTCCGGGGTAGCACCAGCGTCCGGGGTAGCACCAGCGTCCGGGGTCGTAACCGTTCCGGCCAGGGCGGTGCCCCGTTGGACAGCGGCAAGCGACAGGCCGGTCGCCATCGCGGCTCCAACGGCGAACACTCTGCGGCTGACTGGATTCGGTCGATGTTCATTCGTCATGGGTATCCTCCAGTGGGGTAACCAGTGGCATAACGCCCCGGAAGGCACGTCGTCGCTCCTGAGGGGTCTGCCTGCTCCAACGCAGCCGACGGTGAACTGGTTTCCGAGCCGCACCGTTGCGACTTTCTCCGAACCGGTCAGAAAAGTGCCACACGGGCGTGAAGATCGACTTCACGCCCGGGCCCCAGCAATGTCTCCGGTTAAAGGGTGGTCCAGACGATCCCTAGACTGGTGGAGCCATGTAGTCATTGCTCCAGAAGCCGCCAAGCGACAGCACCAGCACCACGATCATGGCAATGATCAGCAAGGCGGAGCCAATCGTCCAGATCCAGACGGCATAACCGAACTTCTGCTGTACATCGGGCCGATCACCATCTGTCTGGTAACCGGAATGGGAACTGTTCGCCATGTGAATCTCTCCCGTCCGGCGACGGCCGAAGGGTCGGCCCTGCGGCTCGTCGTCCGGAGCGAACGCCTCCGGCTCATGTCTGTCATGAGTCTACTGCAACGGGGACTGACCGGGTTCAGATGATTGGGTCGGGCTGCCGGTCTCCCTCAGGGTCGCCGAATCCTCGATGGATCAGGCCACCGAGCTACGGACGAGGGTCGAGAGGACCTGAATCAGGATGAGTGCGACGATCGGGGAGATATCGATCACACCGAGCGATGGGACGATCCGACGGATCGGCCCAATCACCGGCTCAGTCGCATTGAACAGGAACTTCCCGACGGCGGAGTTCATGCCCGGGTCGAACCAGGACGTCAGCGCCCGGCCGATGATCAGCAGGCTCATCGCCTGAAGCAGCAGCGAGAGAATATTGGCAAGTTCGACTGGCATCCATTCATCCTTCGAGAAGAGGTAACACGGGCGTAACCGGACGTGGGCTCCCCGGCCGGGCGACAGGTCGCCGAGAAGCGTGGGGGCCCAACATGAGGTCCTTTCGGTCAGTATAGCGAAACGTCGTATCAGTGGGCGTCCCTCGGGCAGCGACCTCAGAGACACCGTACAATCCATCCCGGACAGAAGTGCGGCCAAAGCGTCACGAAACGCACCGGTAACCGCTCAACCCGGCTGCAGTGCCCCGCCTCGATGGGGATCGGCGACTCCGGGGCGGTCGAATTCGCGGCGCGAACTGTAGGACGTGGCAGGACCAGACAGGAAGGCACCCGGAATGGGCGAACAGGACCACGGCGGCAGCAACGGACATCAGCGACCGGATCAGAAGGCCAGCGGCGACCATGACATGCGGTCCAACAGCCGGACCCTGTTCGAGGGACCGACCCGGGCGGCGGCGCGCTCCTATCTGAAGAACATCGGCTTCTCGACTGAGGACCTGCAGAAGCCAATCATCGGGATCGCGAACACCTGGATCGAGACCATGCCCTGCAACTTCGGTCTGCGGCGGCTGGCGAAGCATGTCAAGGATGGAGTCCGCGCCGCCGGCGGCACGCCGATGGAGTTCAACACGATCGCGATCTCGGACGGAATCACGATGGGCACCGAGGGCATGAAGACCTCCCTGGTCTCCCGCGAGGTGATCGCCGACTCGGTCGAGCTGGTCGGTCGCGGCCAAATGTTCGACGCGATCATCGGCCTCGGCGCCTGCGACAAGACGCTCCCCGGCCTGTCAATGGCCGTCGCCCGTCTGAACGTGCCGAGCATCCTGATCTACGGCGGGACGATCATGCCTGGCCATTACCAGGGCCGTGAACTGACCATCCAGTCGGTGTTCGAGGCGATCGGCGCCCACTCGGCCGGCAAGATCGACGACGCCGAACTGCTCGCGATCGAGAACGCCGCCTGTCCCGGCGAGGGCGCCTGCGGCGGCCAGTTCACCGCCAACACGATGGCGATGGCGATGGAGTTCATCGGTCTCTCGCCGCTCGGGACCGCCTCGACCCCGGCAATCGACCCGGCCAAGAATGAGATCGGCCGCCGGGCTGGCGAGCTGATCATGGACCTGCTTCGCCGCGATGTCCGCCCCCGAGACATCCTCACCCGGTCAGCGTTCGACAATGCCATTGCCGGCGTCGCCGCGACCGGCGGCTCGACCAACGCCGTCCTGCACCTGATCGCGCTGGCCCGCGAGGTCGGTGTCCCGCTCGACATGGACGACTTCGACGTCGTCTCGAAGCGGACCCCGTTGATCACCGACCTCAAGCCGGGCGGCCAGTTCGCGGCAGCTGATCTGCACGAGGCGGGCGGAATCGAACTCGTCGCCCAGCGCCTGGTCAACGCCGGCCTGATGGATGGATCGCTGCCAACCCCGACCGGCCGCTCGCTGGCCGAGGAATCCGCCCTCGCGGTCGAGACGCCAGGCCAGGTCGTGGTCTACGCCGTCGCGACGCCGATCAAGGCGACCGGTGGACTCCACATCCTGCGCGGCAACATCGCCCCGGACGGCGCTGTGACCAAGCTGTTCGGCACCGAGCGCCGCTACCACCGCGGTCCAGCTCGCGTCTTCGAGGGCGAGCACGCCTGCATGGAGGCGGTGACGCATCGGCGGATCGTCGCCGGGGATGTGGTCGTGATCCGCTACGAGGGACCACGCGGCGGCCCGGGGATGCAGGAGATGCTCGGCGTGACCGCTGCCCTGGTCGGCCAGGGCCTCGGCAACGACGTCGCCCTCCTCACCGACGGCCGGTTCAGCGGAGCCACCAAGGGGCTGATGGTCGGCCACGTCGCTCCGGAGGCGATGATCGGGGGACCGATCGCGGCGCTGCGGGAGGGCGACACGGTCGTGATCGACATCGACAATGGCTCGCTCTCGGTCGAGCTGAGCCACGACGAGATCGCTGCCCGCCTCGCGGACTGGCAGGCACCGCCGCCGCCTTACACGACCGGCGTCCTCGCCAAGTACGCCGCTCAAGTCTCGCAGGCCAATGAGGGCGCCATCACTCGTCCGGTCTTCTGATCCGGCCGCATTGGCCGTGTCCAACGCTTCAATCGCCTACGAGCGGTGTCTGGCCAGAAATGGACGGAGCGAAGGCCTGAACGGCGTTTCCTGCTGGATCATCGCGTAAACTTCGGTCCACTGCTCCGAGAACCGCTATATCCCGTCTGCGTCCCGATCAGGAAGTTGCGCCTCGGAGTTCACCGCATGGTCGCCATTTTGGGCTTTCTGTCCAGGATGGCGATCTTTTTCGCAATGGCAATGGGATCGCCAAGGCACCGCACCGAGCGGATGTTGACGGCGTTACCGCGCGTCAGCCGTCTGTGAACAGAGCCGGCGAGAGACGATCCGACGCCAGATCCAGCGACTGCACGGCGAGGGCGCCGGCGACCGCTCCATAGCGCAGGCTCGTTTGGAGATCGCGTCCGGTCAGATGACCGAACAGCAAACCCGAGAAGAAGGCGTCGCCAGCGCCGTTACTGTCGATTACCTGTTCGACTGGAACAGCCGGAACCTCAGTAAGGCCGCTGTTGTCCATCGCGATTGTGCCCCGCGCTCCACGGGTGCAAACGACCAGGCGTACGCCACGTTCGACGTACCTCCGCATGAATGGTTCAGGATCGGGCATCCGCTCATCGCTGAAGACGATGACGTCGGCCCCGCCGGCAAAGTCGCGGTGGAAGCCGGCTATCCCGTCATAATCGTGCAGATCGACCCAGACCGGGATCTCGTACTCTCGCGCGAGAGCAATCAGCGGTCGTGAATGCTCGGCCAGATCAAGGACCGCCACATCTACGCGGGAGAGGGCGTCGACCGCCGCCGGAGGACTCGGGTCGCTCGGCAAAGAGGCGATAGAGAGATAGATCGACTGGCGGCCGCCGTCCTCGCTCATCAGGTTGAAGTGCTGCTCCGTCACCGAATCGGGGTCACCGGCGTCGATCAGGTGGATGCCCGGCTGCTCCAGCGCGGCAAGGATGCGTGACCGATCCGGGCCGGAACCGGGGATGGTCTTGAGCGTGACGCTCACCCCAAGCCGGCTGAGGTTGAGCGCCTTGCCGGCTGACGTGCCACCGAGCGCCCGTCGCTGGCCGGTGGCAAACAGCGTGGGCCCGCCGGTGGACGGCAAGCGGTCGACGGAGACGAGCGTGTTCCAGGATACCGGGCCAGACAGGAAGACCCTTGGCGGACGGTAAACACTCTCGATCGTCATGCTGGCCCCTACCGGGCGGCGAACCCAAATGCCACGCAGATGAGCAGCAGCACGACGACCCCGACCATCAGGCCAATGGCGACCTTGTCCGGCCGGCTGGCTCCGTCGATCGCGGATGCCAGCGACTCACCAGACGCCGGGCCGGTTACATTCGCCGGCAATGTGACGTCATCGCCCTTGACCGCTGTGTCCTGTCCGACCTCCTCACTGGCCAGAACCGGCTCCGGAGTCACGGAGGGATCGACAGCGTCGGGGTCGATGGGGTCAGTGTCCGGCCGGAGGTCGGCGGGCCGGTCGCGCGGGTCGGTACTCATGCCTCAAGCCTATCAGAATGCCGGACAACCCGGCCGAGTCGCTCGATACACCCGATTCGGTCCGTCCGGTCGAGCGCTCCACGACTCCCGGCGCGCTCGATCCGCGTGATCCTCCAGTGGTTCCAGAGCCAGCCCAGCCCGATGCAGGCGACGATGACTATCACTCCAGCAATCGGGTCAAGCAGGTAGTGGTTTCCGGTCACGACGACGGTCCAGGTCATCGCAATGACGTACAGCGCGGAGAGCGCCGTCACCCAGGGCCGACCCGGCAGGACGGCCCGCAGCAGCAACCCCGCCAGGAGCGCCCAGCCGACATGCATGCTGGGCATCGCACCGTAGACATTGATCGCTCCTGACCGGTCGCCGACTGTCCCATAGTAGGTCGGCCCGAAACGAATCAGCGTGTCGATCATGCCGTACGGCTCGTAGAGTCGTGGCGGCGTCAATGGGTAGGCGATCTGTATGATGGCGGTCGCGGTCGCCGAGAGCGTCAGGACCGCCCGCCACCGCTCCAGCACGACCGGCGCCCGCAGAAACGCGAAGATTGCGACCGCGAGCAGCACCGGGGCCCAGCCAACGATGTAGAACCAGTTCGCCGCCCGGATCATGAACGGCCAGCCGAGAGCAGCCTCCTGCCAGCCGCGATCGATGTCAAGGCCAAGCGTCGCCTGGAGGGCAACCACGTCGGCCGCATGCCGGGCTCCCGCCTCGGACGCGTAGCCGGGCCGCCAGAACCGATAGGCCATGAACGCGCCATAGAGCACGAAGGCGGGAGACAGATCCCGCATGACCCGCCGCAGCCAGAACAGCCAGCGGGCATCCAGTTGGGGCTGGGACGCTACGGGTATCGCCAAAAGCCCCTCCGTAAGGGCCATCCCCCGCCGCTCTTGCTCACTCATCATTCCCGCTGCTGACCCCAGTTCATGTCCGGTATGCCCGCCTTCGGACAGACGTCGAGCTGGTAAGGGGTTGCAGGATTGAAACCACAAGGCTTTCGTCAACGATCGTTTGTTGGGACGCGGGGTACCTGTTTACGGGGTGTCTCCCCTCTCCGTGCACCTCCGGAGCCGAAGCCGCTTCAGTGGGTGAGTGAGGAGGTGAGCCGGAGAGGGGCAGGGGGAGCAGGCTGCTTCGGGCCTGCTCCCCCTGCCCTGACAATCCACGAGAGGGGAGCGACGGCCAAGGGTCTCGTCCGCGGAGACCGGGCGAGCTAGAGGACCCCTCCCAGCAGCGGCATCAGCAGCCGCTCCCAGTTCTCCCGGACGACGTCGCGCCACGGTTCGGCCGCGACGATCCGGATCAGGCGCCGGTGCTCCTCGTAGCGCTTGAAGTCCTCGTCGCTCATTCCGGCGACATCGCGCCAGGGCATGATCGGCGCGAACCCAACCGGCGGACGGTCGAACGTTACCCAGACTCCCGTACGCCACTGCTCCGGCTTCGGGATGTCGATCAGAATTGCGTCCGCCGGGACGGCCTCCCCAATCTTTGACGACAGCCGCTCGGTCAGTAGCGTCTCGACCTGGCGCCGGGCGGCCGGGTCATAGAAGAGGTTGCCCAGCCGCCCGTAGAGTTCGAACGCCAGCCGGCTGACCTCGACGGCGCGCTTGTGGATCCGGCGTTGGGTCAGCGCTACCGTGAGGCGACGGGTCCCCTCCGGCATCTCCGGCCGTCCGAGGTAGGCAAGAAGCGACGCGTCGTCGTGCTCCGGCAGCTCATCGGCGTCGATCGTCCCTGCGATAACCGCCTCCTGGATCGCCCGAAGCAGCATCGCCATGCAGGCCCGGTTAGTGTGGTGCCAGTAGACGTTGTCGAACATCGCCTGCCGGGCGTTGATCAGCGAGTGCAGAGCGCTCACGCCCTTGCTCTCGACGACGATCCGGTCACCACCGCCCTGCGTCCTGCCTTGCCGGACGACCGCCTCCGGGACGGCGGCGATCCCGAGCGCGTCGATCAGCCGGGCAGTGTCGACGCCGCCGTAGGGGACGTTGCAGCCGTGGGCGTCCCGCGGCAGATAGTCCAGCTTGTCCATGTCCAGCGGGCCGGACAGCAGGCTCCGGAGGAACTGGTCGACCGGGGTGAGGGTTTCATGACCCTCGAAGACGATCGCGGCGACGCGCTCGGGCCGAACGCCCCACTGCTCCCGCAGGATCGTGGCGATCTCTCCCGCGACGATCCGCGCCGCGCCGACCTCCTCGTGCGGGCGGACCGGCGGACCGAGTTCCTCGATCGCGTGGGAGAACGGGTAGTGGCCGATGTCATGCAGCAACGCAGCGGCGGCGATCGTCCGGGCGTCCTCCTCCGCGATCATGCCGCCGCGTGGTGACTGACGCAGGTGCTCCAGGGCGAGCCGGGTGAGGTGAAGCACACCGAGCGAGTGCTCGAAGCGGGTGTGTTTGGCACCCGGCCAGACCCGGGAGACGAAGCCCAGTTGCTGGATTCGGTCGAGTCGCAGGAACGCGGGTGTCGCCATGATCGCCAACTCTGGCCCGGACAGCGGGATCCGGTCGTAGATCGCATCCCGGATCGTCGTTTCGACTGGCAACGACAGGCCCGGCACGGTCCGAATGACCGGAATCTGGACAGATGAGTCGTCGGGCCGGTTCGGCTGTGGAACGGGTGCTTCTGGCACTTCGGCGGGTGGGAAGATGGGGAGCGGGAGCGTCACGGCGAGTCTCTTCCCGATTCGGACGCCTAAGCAGCCATTCGACGGATGCCGCGATCAGCGAACCACCGGCATCGCGGGTAGGATAGTTCGACACCGGCCCATCCGCCGACAGCCCTCGCGGACCACCTTCTGAGGAGCGACGATGCATCACTCCGGCCCTGACCCGTCTCCTGTCACCACCGTGTCCGGCATCCCGGGCTCGGTCCCGTTCGCGTCCTTCCTGCTCCAGACCGAGGTCCGGTTCGGCCCGGGCGTCGCAATGGATCTCGTCCCAGCGCTAGCGCCCTACGGCGATCGCATCCTCGTCGTCACGGACCTCGGCGTTCGGCTCACGGGACTCGTCGATCAGATCCTTGCCCCGGTGATTGCGGCCGGCGTGACCATCACGGTTTACGACGAGGTCTCCCCCAACCCGCGTGACCATGAGTGCCGGGCCGCGGCCGACCTCGCCATCGCGGTGGACGCGACGGTCATTGTGGCGATCGGCGGCGGCAGCCCGATCGATGCGGCCAAGTGCGCCGCCGCGCTGGCGACCAACGGCGGCACCGCTCGGGACTGGGCTGTCCCACGCCGACTCGGCGCCGACCCCCTGCCGCTGATCGCGATCCCGACCACGGCCGGGACCGGGAGTGAGGTGACCCGAGGCGCCGTCATCACGGATGAGCAGCACCGGACCAAGCTGACCGTCAAGGATTCCCGGATGGCACCACGCCTGGCCCTTGTCGACCCGCTCCTGACCCACTCCGTCCCACCCGGTGTGACCGCGGCGACCGGAATGGACGTCCTCACGCACGCCATCGAGGCCTACACCGGTCGCAGGGCCACTCCGGTCAGCGACGCCCTCGCGCTCCACGCCATCCGCCTCGTCGCCGCGAACCTCGCCAACGCCTACGAGCATGGCGACGACGCGGACGCCCGGGAGGGAATGATGATGGCGTCCCTGATCGCCGGAATGGCCTTTGGGAACGCCGATGTCGCCGCGGTTCATTGCCTTGCCGAAGCGCTCGGTGGCCGCTACGACACCCCTCACGGCGTCGCCAACGCGGTCATGTTGCCGCCGGTGATGCGCTACAACATCGTCACCGCCTCCCAGCGCCATGCCGGGGTCGCCGCCGCCCTCGGGATCGATACCCGCGGCCTGACCGACGATGTCGCCGCGGACCGGGCCGTCGATGCCGTCGCAGCCCTCGCCTACCGGCTGGAGATCCCACGGCTCAGCGAGCTCGACCGGGTCACCGCGACCGACTTTCCGGCCCTCGCCCTGACCGCCGCGGCCAACTCCTCGACGCCAAGCAACGCCCGCCTGATCGACGCCGCCGGATATGAGGCGATCCTGACCGAGACCTGGGGTGGGCGCACCGACGGGGTGATCTGGCGAGTGTAGAACCCGTCTCGCAACCGTGGTCTCCACCGGAGATGTCCAACCCGGCCCGGTCGCTGAAGCCGCCTGGCAAATCGGAACGACGCCCCAGGAAACCGGTTCTAACCGAGGTTGGGTACAGACCTCACAGTTCTCGCGCGTGACGACGATGCCTTACTCCCCTCTCTGCCGCAGCGGGGAGGGGCTGGGGTTCTCTCCCCGACAGTTTCAGGCGAGCCAGGCATAGCGCCACTGCTGGTTCCGGCGATGGAAGGGCAACGGCGGCAGATCGTCCCAGTCAAGCTGGTCCCGCATCCGAGTGCGGCCCAGGTGC